>JAABUP010009719.1_pt1 | contig 11688 bp, 12 predicted proteins | sample 5559201 | NCBI WGS metagenome assembly JAABUP01 (sample SAMN10711887, study PRJNA513373) | rock metagenome | isolation source: Antarctica rocks | place: Antarctica | reverse complement strand
TGTGACACTGCCGAGCGCTTACGGTGTGGTGGCTGCCCCGGGGCCGCTCGTAGGCTGCGCCGGGGCCGCCCCGCGTGTGACACCGGGACTGTTTTTACGCGTATGCTCAGCGTGCATGTGTGGTGTCCGCTGCGTCTTATGCTGTGCAGTAGGCAGACTCATTGAGCATATTGAAGACGGTGATACAGCAGCCGATTCATTCATGCAGAGCTGTTCAGGCGCCCAGCTCTAATGTGAGCCGCCAGACAAGTCAAACTGCAGCATGACTCCACGCACGGTGCAATGCAGCAAGCAGCTCCCATGAATGTCACAACCTGTATAAATTAAGCATGGGGACAACCTGCTCACCAGCTGAGCGCATGTCGCCCACCACAGCACAACAGGACGTCAGAGGCAGACAGGTGCTCCTGTGCGTCGGCACCTCACTGAGTTTCATGCTGGAGACAAGCTCGAGATGCCCCATGCACTACGGGCCCCATGCACTTGACATGCATGTCAAGTGCATGCAGGGTCCCTCATCTGGCCAGTGCCCCATGGGCTCTGGCCAGTGCCCCATGGGCCAGCTGGCGTGACTCGCACATCGTGGTTGGAAACCAATCCAATGCCGGACGCACGAGTGAATATATACACTGCCCCAAAAGAGTCTATTCGCACGCCATGAAGTGCCGTGTTTGCTTGTTTTGTTAGTTGGGCCACCCCATCAGCGCAACGCAAGTTCTCGCCCAGTTTGCTGCGGCAAGTTGAACACTACCAAAGCGCTCTCAAGGGGTGATCTGGCCAGTGCCTTATCTGGAGCCTGCTTGCTGCCCGCCGCCTGTCCCAGAGTGGCGCGCTCGACATGGCGCCGGTCCTGCAGAAGCTCAAGTCTGTCGACTTCTTCAGGTAGGCCTCAGTTTGCTCCACGCAAGCTCCCTCTGCTCCCACAGTTCCATCTTTCTGACTCGTGTTTGGCTGGGACACAGGAAAATACCGACGTGCGCAGATCACTTGGATGCGTTCCCTCACCTGCTCAGTACTTCTTCGCATTGCGGCCTTTGCGGCTAACACTGGGGCATCACTGACAGGGATCTCACAGAGGCAACTGTTGCGGGCGCATCTATATCTCTGCTCACAGCGACTACCATCTTTTTGTTGTTTGTGATGGTGAGCAAGCACCTACCTACTGTGCTGCCACAGTGCAGTTCCGCACGGCTGGTGTGCTGCCTGCAGTCCAGTGTAGTCCAGCTTGTGCTTGCAGTGGTCCTGCTGAAGAACACGCAGATCTGTGTGGTGCTGCCACAGCCTGCTTTGGTGAGCGAGCTTGTCGCGCGAAGGAGCGCACAAAAATCTAAACGGTTGGGGAGCTCCTCCAACTCGCCACTCCTGGTCACACCACGGCGAGTTTAGGAGGCCTTGCACGTCTGCCGGCGAGCGGGCGGCTGGCAGCGCCGCGCCACTACCACGCGCGCCGCGCGCAGGAGCTGGGGAGCTTCCTGCAGACGGAGTCGAAGACGCAGCTCGTGGTGGACCGCAGCCCGCAGGGCGACCTGCTACGCCTCAACTTCAACGTCAGTTTCCCCTCGCTGCCCTGCGAGTTTGCCTCCCTGGACGTCTCCGACGCCCTGGGCACGGTGCGGCCCGGCGCAGTCAGGGCCCGCAGTCTGCCTCCCCTCGCCGGCCTGTCGAGCGCCCCGCTGGGCGCCTGGACGCGCGGAGCGCCGCGCGCTCTACGGTCGCGCTCACCTGGCCACGCCCCTCGCGTGCGCCCGCAGCAGGCACGTCACGGCGCCGTGAGGGCGGCCCATGCACCGCGCACCTCGAGTGCCTCGCATGCTGACCACTCACGGCCCGCGCGCCGTGCGCGCAGAAGCGCATGAACCTGACAAAGACGGTGCGCAAGCTGCCCATCCACCAGAACCTGGAGCGCGGCGGCTTTTACCAGCACGACGACCTGAGCACGCTCAACGTCAAGTACGACGACCACATCCCCGTGCGCGCCCCCCCGCGCCCGCCCCGCACGTGCCGGCGGCCGCCTGCTGAGCCGCTGTGCGGCGGCCGATGGAGGCAGAGCAGCCCTATAAGCGCATGCAGCAGTGCAGGCCCTCTCGCGTCTGTGCATGGCGTTGCCTGTGCAGGAGCGCCGCACCAGGTTGCGGCTCCTGCGCATGCTGTGAGCGCAGCGCGTGACTCGCACTCCCTGGCGCCGGGCTGTCGGCGCGGAGGCGCGCTTGACTGTATGCCACCCAGGCATGCTGCACGACGCGCGGGCGCGGGCCGTGCAGGACATGCCCGATGTTGACGTCTCGCTGGGCTTGTCCGAAGAGACGTTCGAGCCGACGCTGAAGAAGTACCCCGTGGGTGGGCGGCCCGCGCCCTGCAAGCCCTACGCCTGGGCGGGGCTGCGCATCGCCGGAGGTGTCTGCCCTGGCGGCGCCGAGCCGCTGACCTGGAGCGTGCGGCGCTCTCGTCGGGCCTGACGGCCGGGCCCGCCGCCGCTCGCAAGCCCCGCGCCGCGGCTGCGCGCCCCTGGCAGGCCCGCTGACCGGCGGCGCGCGCGGCGGCGCGCAGTGGTGGTGAACTTCTACGCGCCCTGGTGCCCCTGGTGCCAGCGGCTGCAGCCGACGTGGGAGGCGGTCACGCAGGAGGTGCACACCAAGTACCCCGAGGCTGACGGCCGCATCCGCTTTGCCAAGGCGCGCGCCGCTTAGGGCTAGGGTACCGATAAGAGCTGGAGTGCTTGGGTCTGGAACGAGTCCGGAGCCCGGCGGAGTTGCTGGAGCTGAGAGTGTGGCCGGCGTTGGGCCCGCAAGTGCTCGGCTCGGGCGGCTGCCGCTGCGCGCCCGCCGCGGGCGCCCAGCCGCGCGCGGCGCCGCGCAGGTGGACTGCGTGCAGCAGGCGGCGCTCTGCCGCGAGCATCACATCACGGGCTTCCCCGGCATCCGCGTGTTCCGGAGCGGCCACGACGACATCGTCGTGCGCGGCATGAAGGACCACGAGGTGCCGCGCGCCCGCCGCATGCAAAGCGGAGCCGCAGCCCTGGCCCGCCAGGCTGTGGTTATTTGGGCTTGGCTGCGCTGCCGCATGCAGGCCAGAAGTTGTCCAGTGTGGCCGAGACAGGCTGTGCAGTCTGCTGCCACAGCGTGTGGGAGGCATGCCTGGGCCGTGGGGCCTGTTCGCCATGTCATCAGGTCTGCACACATGGACAGCCGGACCTGCCCCATGCCGCCTGGACACGCCTTTGTGCCTACGGGCAGACGCCTGCTGAGAGCCACAGCAGTGGGAGAAGGTGCCAGGCACCCGCGTTGTGCTTCATGTGCAGCGCGCTGAATGAATGAATGAATTGCAGCCGCGTATCGCTGCGCGGGCGCCCGCGCAGGCGTACCACGGCGACCGCACGAAGGCCGACCTGCTGACCTTTGCGGACACGCTCGCCGGGTCGGCCGGGCAGCCGCACTACTACATCAGGCGAGCCCCGCGATGGCGTAGGAAGCTATACCCGTACCCATCCGCCCTTCATCACACGCCGCTCATGCCATTGTTGCTATCAGGGGCCGCGCGTTGTCCTGCTGCATGAACGAGACGTGATGGACTGACAAAGCATGAAAGCTGGTGCGCCAGAAGGACGGCGGGCGGCGGCCGCTCTGTCGGGGAAAAGTCAGAAAGTCAGTGCGCCGGGCGCGCCGCGCAGGGGCGTGACGCGCATGGCGCGCACGAGCGGCTGCGCGCTGTCGGGCTTCGTGCTGGTGAAGAAGGTGCCGGGCACGCTGCACTTCCTGGCCAAGTCGGCCGCGCACTCATTCGACCACGGCGCCATGAACATGAGCCACGTGGTCAATTACTGGCGCGCAGCCCCCCGGCCCGGCCTCGTGCCCGTGCCTGCCGCGCCGCGCCTCGGCAGCAGATGGGCGGCCTGTGGTCACCAGCAGCTTTGACAAGCTCATGTGTGCAGTGCGAGCAGCTGCGTGCCGCCTGGTCTCGAGCGCTTGCGCGCGAGCGGGGCCGCACGGCCGGCGGCGCCTGCCGCGGCCGCTGAGGGCCGCGCGCCCCGCCCGCCCGCAGGTACGCGGGCAACAAGCCGTCGCCGCACTGGCACAGGGAGCTGCAGAAGCTGCACCCGGCCGGCCTGACCGCCGACTGGGCGGACAAGCTGGCCGACACGCAGTTCTTCTCGCACAACGCAAAGGCCACCTTCGAGCACTACCTGCAGGCGCGCCTAAGGGGAGGGTAGGGTAGGGCCGCTGCGCGGGCGCCCCGGGCTCGACCGGGGAATCCATGTGGTCCGGCGCTGCCATGGCGGGCCGTGAACACGGCGGGACGGTCGGCCGCGCGCTGCAGCGCCTCTTACACGCTGCCGCGCATGCCCGTGTTGCGAGCCCGCGTCCCGGCACGTGACAAGGCGGGCGCGGACGGCGCAGATCATGCGGACGACCGTGGAGCCGGCGAGGCATCGCAGGGAGACCTCGTACGACGCGTACGAGTACACTGCGCACAGCCACACGTACAACAGCTTCGACATCCCGTCCGCAAAGGCGCGGCGCAGCCCGGCCCGCTACGGCTGGCCAGCTGGGGTACCTGCGCAGCGCGGCGCCACCGCACCCTACCCACATTGACCTTCGCACTCTCATACACCACATGCCTGTTCTTCAGCACACAACAACCTGGCAACCAGCACGTGACATGTGCGGGGAGCGCGCGCAGTTCTCGTACGACCTGTCGCCCATCCAGATCATCGTGAGCGAGCAGTCGCGGCCGTGGTACCATTTTGTGACGACGACGTCGGCGATCGTGGGCGGCGTGTTCACCGTCGCGGGCATCATGGACGGCCTGGTGCACACCGGCGCCAGCATGGCCAAGAAGTTGGACTTGGGAAAGCAGGGCTAGCGCCGGCTCCAGACCATAGAAGGACGGAACTCCCCAGTTGCGGCCTGTGGGATTCGGGCGTAGTGCCTGTGATTGTTTGTTCAGGGCTCAAATCCCTGTTTTCATGGGTTGAAAGCTTCACACAGCCCATGCTTGCATGCGCGCTCATAAGACAGGCAGCCATGCATATTGGGAGGCGCATGCTGGCCGCACCGGCAGAGTGCGTTTACCCATGATTGTCAATGTATGGGTCATGCTTTCCAGGCATGTTTCAGACTGCAGGCACGCGTGCTGGGCCTGGCAAATGCCGGTGCGCCCGCACTGAGCTAGCGCCACTCCATGCAAGGTGCAGCCTGGCCCCATGGCATGCCTGTCTCCATATAATTTAGCACTGCTTGTAAGCCCCGTATGTCCAGCCGGTGTGCGGCAAAGCAGGAGAGCTGCCACCGACAGGAGGACGCTGCTCACTGCATGCAGCCAAGCCAAGATGGATATTGGCACCTAGTTAGACACCCTTTGCAGCTTAAGCAAGGATGGAGCCACATGTGTTGGGACTGAATAATGGAGGGGGGTACAGTGCACGTCCATGCAACCCTGCGAGGAGCCCTCTTACCAAGGCAATGTCCTCATGAGTACCGGTCGTAGCACGGCAGAGAAGCTGCGCCGGGTGTCTCATCCCTACGCTGGTTCTCACCACCGCTGCTCCCTTCGTCGACCTTCCTGGCAAGGGCCTTCATACAGTCATGCTGGGCGGTGCCACTCCAGACCCGGGCGATGTGGTTCAGCGTGTGCAGCTTCGCGGCCGCGAGCGAGAGGCGGTGGAGCTATGACAGCAGGCAGGGCGTGGCGATGGACGACCCTCCAGACAGCCGGCTCTTTGTCGTGTGCGGCAAGGCTGCAGAGGTGCGCTGGCGGACGCACCGGCGCTCTCTGCACACCGGCGTGCATGCAGCGCTGGCCAGGCTTCATGCATGGTGCCGCGCGCAGGTGGAGCTGCTGCAGGAGGCTTTTGCACGCTTTGGGAATGTGCAGAACGTGAAGGTAGTCAGGGACAAGGGAGGTGCGCACTCCTGTCGAGCGCCTGGCGTCCTACTCTGTGCAGATGCTTGCACGCAGCGCCGGGTGGCCCCCGCTGCGCGGCATCAGCCCATGCACACGCAGCCTTCATGCCTACCGCCAGCTGCAACCCGCTGAGAGGGCGCACGTGCGCGCAGTTGCCTATGTCAAGTATGACAAAGCGTCGTCGGCGGCGGCGGCGATTGAGAGCATGCACGAGGCCGTGCTCAATGACGGGCGCGGGCCGATGCTCAAGGTCCTTCTTGCCGAGGCGCCCAACGTCAGGTGCCGGCAGGGCCGGCTCAGCAGCGTCACAGGCAGCTGGGCCCCTTAGAAAAGCTGATGGGTCAAGGTGCCCGCAGAGGCGCCCGGCCTCAGATGCTGGCAGGGCCCAATTGATATCCGGTAGAGCACCCAGAGTACGCGCACCTAAGTGCGCGCAACTGACCCAGGCCGGGTCCTCGCCCGGCTGGATTGCTTAGGCCGCTCCTACAGTAAGCACGAGCTGGCGGGCCCATAGGTGTGGTACAGTAGCGCCAAGACGTGCTCGGGGGGGGTCTCAAGGAGTCTGTTGCATTATCATGCGTGGCAAACGCCGGGAGTGCCATACATATATTGCTGGGCGCACCGGTGTCACAGGCTCGACGGATGATGACCCAGCGACAGGCTGGGCCTGTGGCATCACGCGGAACTGTTGCTGCTTATTAGCTGTCTGCATGAGTTGGTAGGCGCCATACCAGGCACTCCATCCTGGCATTGCAGTCTTTGCTTCGCCCAGGCATGCAAATAGCTGACATTCCATGGACATTCAGGGCGTTGGTTCAACAGGCCGCTCCGCCTGTAGCTGTTTGCCACTAAAGCATCATGCAGGGCTTGGCGTAGCTCTGGAAGGCCTGACAGCACTCTTGCTACAGGGCATGCATGGCGACACTGAGCTCCGGAACGACATGAAGCCAAGCTGACGCTCAGCGCAAATGCGCGGCAGGCGGCTGGGGCCGGCGCGGTCCGCCACGGAGCCGGACGCGGCGCCGGACGCGTCGCTGGACCCCGACAACGTCCCGCCGCGCTCGCGCCTCTTCCTGGTCGTGCCCAAGAACGCCGACGGGCAGGCCATTGAGGCGCGCGCGCCGGCCTGCTCGGGCTGTCAGAGAGGCCGTTCTTGGCCCATTCTTGGCCCGTCTACGGCTTCCGTCACTCAGCAAGCATGGCTCCCAGCTCCGGCATGCCTGGCGGCCCGAGCCGGGAGCGGGAGAGCCCACTCAGGACGCGCAGGTCCGGGTGGCCACCGGAGCGCCCGGCCTCTCCACAGCAGCGCCGCCCTGCGCAAGGGGCCTGGCGAGTCTGCAAGGTGGCGCACACTGCGTTCCTCACCCCGCGCGCGCGCCTGGCGCAGGCGCACATGGCCGCCTTCCAGGACCTGCAGTACTGCAAGACCGACCTCATCGCCGCCAAGGGCATCGTGTTCTGCAAGTACGCCAAGGCGAGCGCCGCGCTGCGCGCGCTGGAGGCCGTCAACGCGACCGGCCAGGTGCCGCCCGCCGCGCCGCTCCCGCCCCGCACGGCCGCGGCGCCCCGGCGGCCGCAGCGGCCGCCCGGGCGCGGCGCGCTGCGCACTCTGGCGGCCCGCCCAGGGCGGCAGGTGCTGGGAGAGCGGCTGCGCGCTGCATGCGCGCATGCCCGGCGATAAGGGCCGCCTGTGGCAGCGGCGCCGCGGTGGCCGCGCGCCATTTCAGCGCGCGCTGGGTGCTGCCGGCCGGGATCGCCAGGCGCCTGCGCAGGTCGGCCCGCCGGGAGCGCCAGGCGCCTGCGCCAGCCGCCAGCGGCACTGCGCCGTGGGGCAGCGGGCGACGAGCACGCGTGCGGCGGGCGCCCATGCGTGAGAGTGTGAGGCGGAGGGTGAGGGCGGCGCGCGCGCGACGCAGGTGGCGGGCCTGAAGGTCAAGTGCATGCTGGCGGAGCCCAAGGGCAAGCGCGGGCGCGCGGACGCGGCCTGGCCGGACCCGGCCTCGCCCGCGCTGCTGGTGCGCGCGCGCGCGTGCGCTGCCGCGGGCGGTGGGCTGGACCCGCCCCATGCTGCGGGCAGATGTCATTTTGATGAGCCTGTAGCGCACGTGGCATGCAGGCCGTGGCGCTCGGGTGCGCGGGGCGCAGCCATTGTGAGCTGCACCAGGCGGGCCGCCTGTGGCCGAGCGTGTGAAATTGCGGGGGCGCGCAGGGCAAGGCCGACGTCAGCTGCGCCCGGAGCAGCTCCGCACTGCTGCCCTCGCCTGCCGGCAATGGTGCGCCCGCCCTGCTGCCTGGCCTCGCGCCGCCCCTCCCTGCCTGCCAGGCGCACCGATGCGCTCGCTGGGGACCAAACCGCCAGGTTCGAGCAGGGCCAAGCGAGAACAGGCCCGGGCTGGCCGGGGTCGACCGGCGATGCCGGCGCTGCGGCTGCGGCTGAGCGCGAGAGCGCGCGCGCAGGCGCGGCGCTGCGGCTGTCGCCGTCGCCGTCGCACTCGGGCATCTCGCTGCCGTCGCTGTCGGACTCGCGCACCGCCTCGGGCGGCCTGGCGTCCTCGCTCTCCTCTGGGCTGCCGCCACAGGTGCCCACACGCGCACCGCCTTGCCAGCAGGCAGCCAACGCGGGGATGAGGGACGCTATGCTGGGGAGCATCACCCTCTGTCAGTGTGTCGGGCGATGCTGATGCAGCTGCTGCGCAGCGTGGGCCAGGTCGCGCCGAGGGCGGCCTGCATCGCGGGCCCTGCGCAGGCCCTACCCTCCCCTGACGCGCGCGCCGCGCGCAGGCGCACGGCGCGGGCGGCTTCCACAGCCAGTTCCAGAGCTTCGCCGGCTCGGGCGGCGGCATGCTGCCCGCCGGCAGCGGCGCGCTGGGCGGCGCCAGCAGCGGCGGCAACGGTGGCGCCAGCAGCCTGGCGACCGGCGGCCACGGCGCGGGCAGCCTGGGCAGCGGCAGCCGCCTGGGCGGCCTCGGCGGCGGCGGCGGCCTGCCCGGCCTGGGCGGCGTCGGCGGCGGCGGCGGCCTGAACGGCCTGGGCGGCCTGGCGCTGGGCGGCTTTGGCCTGGGCGCTGGCGGCCTGGGCGCGGGCTTCGGAGCGGGCGGGTGCGCCGCCGCGGGGCCCGCGGGCAGCGCCGGAGCGCCGGCCAAGCCGCGGCTGGGCTCTGAGGGCGCTCTGACACGCTCATGTGGCCGACGGGGCGCAGGCCGCGCAGCTGAGGCTGCCGCGGCGCGCGCGCAGGGTGGCCGGGCACGACGCCGCGCTGGGCGGGCTGGCCAACCTGCAGGCGATCGCGACGAGCCTGAGCGCGGCCAACCTGGCGCAGGCGGGGCCGCTGCTGGCGCAGGTCAACTTCCTGCCGGACGCCAAGCAGCCGGCGCGCGGCCCCCCGCCCGCGAGCAGCCTCTCCCAACCCGGGCGGCATGCGTGCAGGCCGCGGCCTCCCCACGCCGGCGGTCTCCCGCGGCGCCAGGCCGCGCTGATGTGAGGCGCGTGCCAGCTTGTGTGCTGCAGGCGTGGCCCTGACATCGTGTTTGGAGTGCGTCTGGTGGCGGCGTGGTGGCGTGCAGGGGCCCTGATGCGTACACGAGCCTGCCACAGGGCCAGCGCAGGGCCTTGGGAGAACCAGGGGAAGCATAGAAAGACAAACATGCACGCATGGTGGCATAAGCACCATGCGTGCATGCAAGAGCGCAGGCGCTACTGCTAGGACCTGCGCCCCCAGCCGGCTTGCAGCCGCTCGCACGTTGACAGGGTGGCGGCTGTGCCTGCGCAGGGCTTGGGCGGCCTGGGCGGCCTGGGCGGCCTGGGCGGCCTGGGCGGCCTGGGCGGCTATGGCGCTCTAGGCGCGCCTGGGCAGCCGCCGCCGCCTCCGCCGCCGCCGCCGCCGCCGCCGCCGGCGCTGGCGGCGGCCCAGGCGCACATGCCGCCGCTGCACGCGGGCCACGCGTTCCAGCAGGCACTGCAGCAGGCGCAGCAGGCGCAGCAGGTGCGTCCGCTGGCGCCCATGGGGCGCCATTGGGGCGCTCAGAACCTGGTCGTGCGCGCTGTCCTGCACCATCAGCGAGGGCCAAGCGAGGCGCTACTCCAGCATGGCGGTCACGCCGGCGCCGGTGCGAGCGCTGGGCTAAAGCAGCGGCCGCAGCTGCGACGCCGGTTGGACAGAGTGGCGGGTGCCATTGCCGGGACGCGAGGTCCTGCGCGCTTTGCCATGAGTGCAGTACTGCACTTGCGCCTCGCCGCCCCCAGCATGAAGCTCAGCAGGTGCCTGGGGCCGCGGCCGCAGGTGCAGCAGCAGCAGGCGCATGCGCATGCGCACGCGCACGCTGCGCAGCTGCACGCGGCGCAGCAGGCGCACGCCGCGCAGCTGCAGCAGGCGCGCCCCGCCCGCCCGCGCCTGCTGCAGTCCTTCCGCGCGGCCCCCTGCGGCGCGAGGCTGCACCACGCAGCCGATGCGGCAGGAAGGGCTGTTTGGTGCCTGGGTGGGAGTTAGGGTTGAGGCGCTCCGCGCCTCTGCCGCTGCTGGGCAGCGTCACGTGGAGAGGCGGCCTCGTTGTAGATCCCAGGCGGCTGGGGCTTGCATGTGAGCCCACGCTACCCGAGCTCATCGAGTGCGAGGACCCTAAGCCCTCGAGGCAGCGGGCCAGGCCGGCGGCCATGCGGCCGACTGCGCCGCAGGTGACGGCGGCGCGGCGGCAGCAGGCCTTCATGTTTGGGCGTTCTGGCCCATGCGCCAGGGCCGCCAGCGCCGTGCTAAATGGCCGCGCTGCGTCTTGCATTGACACGAGCGTTACGGATGCGCCAGGCGCATGCGGGCGCGGGCCTGTCGGCGGCGGGGCAGCAGCAGGCGGGTGCGGCGGTCGCCGCGCAGCTGGCGCAGCAGCAGGCGCTGCTGCTGGCGCAGCAGCAGCAGGAGCAGCAGCTGCTGCTGGAGACGCTGGGCCTGGCGCCCGCGCCGCAGCCGCCGCCCGCCGCCGCCAGCAGCGTCGTCAGCGGTGTGCCCCGCCGCCGCCGGCTCTCGGCCGGACCGCAGAGCCCAATGTGTCAGGGTCTCATGGTGCCTTTCTCAGCAGCATCGGAGCCGCCGCCTGGCCTCTCTCTCTTTCTCCTATGTCGCCTCGTTCGGAACCGCAGAGAAAGGACATGTTGCCTACCCTGCCCCTGCAGTGCGTCATTACAGCGTGTGCGGCCGCGGCGCCAGGCTCGTCGGAGCAGCACCGCGGCGGCGGCAGCGGCTGCGGCAGCGCGGGCGGCGGCAGCGCGGGCGCGGCGCGGCGGCGCCTGTTTGTCGTCACGCACCGCGGCGTGAGCGAGGACCTGCTTGCGCGCGCGTTCGCCGCCATCCCCGGCTGCGAGTACTGCGACCTAAAGCACGACCACGCCACGGGCGCCTCGCGCGTGCGCGGCCGATACCTTTAATTGTTAATACTTTGAAGTTTTGTTTTTTTATTTCTGCTGCCGCCGCACGCGGTGCCTGCCTGCGGGGCTGCGCGCGCCGCGCGCCGCGGCTGCCACAGCAGCATGCGGCCGCTCAGGCTTTGAGGTGCAGGTAGGAGCGCAGCGCGCCGGCGAGCGCCTCCGCACTCTGCACGCCCTGGCAAATAGAACAGATAGGACACAGGCAGATTGGGTAGCAGCCTCGAAACTGCGGTCCTGTGTCTCCTGCTGAGACGTTCTGGTTCTGTAAGCAAGAACAGACAGGCTGACGTGTGCTTGGCGCAGGGCTTTGCATACGTTGGCTACAGAACTGCGGAGGCGGCTGCGGCGGCGCTCCAGCAGCTCAACGGCATGGAG
>JAABUP010009718.1_pt1 | contig 11689 bp, 21 predicted proteins | sample 5559201 | NCBI WGS metagenome assembly JAABUP01 (sample SAMN10711887, study PRJNA513373) | rock metagenome | isolation source: Antarctica rocks | place: Antarctica | reverse complement strand
CGTACCTTAAACGAAGTTGCTCAGAGCTGCTCACTTTCAAAGTGAGAAAGCGCACTGTGAAAGCACATTACTACACCATTTTACTACTTTAAAACCCTACCTATAAGTCATAGTCATAGCTCCGACTTTGCTATGCCAAGTGTGAGTTGACTAGTCTGACGAGTTCTCCGCATTACAGTGCTTGCACGAAAACAGCAGAGTATTCGGTAGACGGTCGCTGTGGATTCCAGCGACGGGGGAGAATGCAGTCAATACGAAGTGCGGTTGGCTCGATATTACCAAGTGCGATTGATGCAAAGGTCAGTCCAAGCCGCTGTTGCCTTCCCACCCCAGAGGATTACAAATAGTATTGGGTGAAGTGCTTACCAGGCAACCTGTTTTGTAGGTCACATCGTGGACAGGCCTCAGGGCAGTCCCAGAGCCGAGTGAGGCCTCAATTGCAGCAACAAAGGCACAAGAGGTGAGCTGGAATTTTGTGCAACCCTGCTTGGTCAGCTTCAGTAACGTTGCTGACTGTTGTCAGCACCAACCAGCTGCATCATAAGGTGCCAGGCTGCTCAGACATTAAAGTGCATATGCCAGGCTAAAGCTCACACGACACAGCAAATGCAAATTGGAGACAAGCAGCTCCAGCACGAGCTGGGCACCTATGCAACTGTGGTTCTTGTCTGCCAGCTCGACATGGAGCAGCTGCAGAAGTTGCAAGCCAATCGGCAAGCAGTAGACCAGGTCAGTATCAGCCCTGCCATCTCAATGGTCTTACATGCTCCTTTTCATGTACTGCCGTACGCTTAGCCTGATGGTGCGTGGTTTTACCACCTTTTGTTTGTTTCGCAGGATATGGCTCAGCATGCAGCCACTATGTCCAGGCACTTGGCTCGTCATGACCACGAGTTGCAATCCCGGCTCATAGACCCAACGCCGGAAAACTCGTCAAGCCAAGTAAGAAAGGTGAGGCAAAGGTTGATATGCCTCGAAGTGCATTCCTTTTATGCACGAGGTGACTTCGACAGGCAATGGGCACAGCTGATGTCATCTGTCACTGCTCCATCAGCTATGATGCACTGCAGTTCTTCAAGTCACGGCAACAGATGGCTTTTCTTGAGCTGGAGAGGTTCAGAAGGACTGTAGATGGTCCAACCTTTGACGCTGATTACATCAGAGCTGGTTTGGAAAGGGCTCTGACATCAGTTGAGGGCAAGAAGGTGAGACGTCTGATGCAATCTGAAAGCCTGCTTGTCTGTTGCCAGTTCCGGCAATTTCTGTTCAACATCTCTAGTGCAGATTCATGCAGACTACCATATCATGTTGTATCTGCAACGCATGCATGTACAGACACAGCATGCCATGCACCTGCAGCTTAAAATATGCTGTTGGATGCTCAATGTGAATTGGCACATTGTTGTAGGTGAAGAAGTGTCGCAGAGGCCCATCTTCTGATTGGCACGCTGCAATCGACGCAGTCATTGAAGATCACATGCAGGTAAGCCACATGTCTGGTCACAGGTCCTGGACTGCACATGTCTGTTGGCTGTGATGATGTAAAGTGTTGATCATCATCATTGATGTCTGCCAAGTTGATGGCATGCTTTGTGGTACGTGCAGAGCATGCTGAAATATAGAGCAGGTATGGTGCGCAAGCACAGGGCAGCTATGCGGCGCAAGATGGCAGACAGCACACAGGAGCAGGAGCGCCTAGCTGCCATGGTAAGCTGTCTCGATACGCAAGCTGACTGTGCCTTGCGTCACAATTTGGATCCACTAAACAGAGAGCCTGGTTCATGTGTAATGCAACACACAGTCTGTGCTAGTCCAGTGCATGAGCTACCTCCAGGCATACCCATCATCACTACACCATCTTTCGACACTTCGTGCAGCCCTTTGCTGGATTGATGGGCTTTTCTGCAGTTTGGGTTTGCTCACCTGCATCATGCTGGCAACAAATGTCAGCCTAACAGCTGCAGTGCTAGCTTGCCATGTGTTCTTATATGTTTCCAACAGCTGACCAGCATCAGACGTCCCCACAGCCTGAAAATGCAACACTGTGTCATGCTGTGTCACACAGCTGTAGCACTGCATCACTTACAAAAGGAGGCTACTAATAGCACGCAAGTGCTTGTTTCATGAACAATGTTCCCTCCAAGTGGCAGTCCCCCTGCTGACATCATCCACTCTGATCAGCTTGCATGTAGCACACAGTTGGTCAACAAATGCAGACTAGCATGTATGTGTGTGTGCCCAGTGCGCCAACTTGTCAAGGCATTGCTGTATCACGCATGATCTGCAGGTTGAGGGGCTACAACAGGAGAACAGGCACCTGGTGTGTGAGCTGGGCAGTAGCACCACTGAGGCTCTCTCTCTCAAGAGCACAGTCCGCCACCTGGAGCAGCAGCAGCTGTCTACACAGGCGAGGCATGCCGCCAGGACCGCCTCTGACCAAGAGGTGTGTTCTTGCCCTGCATGATCTGTGGGAATGCAAGCATCTGCAGCGAGTGTTTCAATGCCATGCTGATTGATATGATAGCAGGGGTTGTGATGCATGATGCAGGTGGTGCATATGGCATTGCTACTCATGTCACTTTCCACCTGGGCATAGCACAGTCAAGCAACTGGGTTTCAATGATGTTACATTACATGATTGTCAATATTGCCGTATTAGTAGGCCTTTTTGGGACGCACAAGACAGGCTGCTCTGGAGAGGCAAGACTTGTCCTGCACATACCTAGCTCATCATGAGCTGGACAGCGTTTTAATTATTTCTTATTGTTAAGCAACTTGGGGCAGAGCCACAATGTAAAGCTGCGACACTTTGTCTGCACACATGGCTGGGCACACAGCACAATGCTGACTTGTGCAAAACCTAAACCTTGCAATCATCCAGCGTGATGTGGCATGCAGGCAAGAGGGCAGCTGGTGGCTGACATGGAGGGGCTGCGCCACCAGAATGAGCAGCTGTTGAGTGAGCTGGGCAGCACCACCCGGCATGAGATTGCGGGGGCTCAGGCCATCCGCCACCTCCAGCAGGATGTGGCCACCCTGAAGAGCCAAGCCTTGCATCACGCTGTTCACCACCAGGTCAGCTTTGTACTGCTGACAGGATCAGACAAACATCCAGGCTCATGCTTGCATACATTGACTAGGTCCAAACCCATATTGAAACATCGGGGGCCTCAGATTTGCAAACTGTGAGGGTGCACAGCTTTGATGTGACAGGTTTTGAGACTGAGTACTCAGCAGGCATGCAATGTATTGGCTGCTGCAAAATGATTGTCTTACACGACAGATTGGCAAGACTCGGCATCAGAAACAGGTGTGTTGTGCAATTCAAAGGGGATGGATTTGGTCAACCCAACAGTCATGGTGCACCTGATAATGACTCAGCCTTATCTGGATCACCCTTGACCCAAAGTAAGCATCAGCGTAATCTTGCAGCTGTTGCTCCATGTAAATGCACAGCCCATGTCATGCACACACATATGACCCCTGACCCCAGCAACCCTTTAATAAGTGAGCACACATGTTAGGCCTGTGTTCCTGCAGGCTCACAAGGACCTGGTGCATAGCATGACTCTGCTTGAAGCCAAGCATGAGAAGCTCAGCAGAAGCTTTGCTGACATTGAGGGCCATGTGCAGAAGGTCAGACCTGGCGCCTTCTGCCTGCTGCAACTACTGTGCAACCCTGATAGCTTTCTTGTACGTTGCAATTGCCTGCTCACCGTGCTTGCTGTCCACATCAAAGCTGTCCCAAATTTAAGAGTCTTGGAGTCACATGTCCCTTCACCAAAATATATGACTCTGCCTGGCAGAGTGAGCTTTGCTTTTCAGTTTGGCTTCAGATTTGCATATGAGTGTACTGTCCAAGATGAAACACTGATGTAGGCAGTGTTTGGAAAGGCACTTGCCTGCCATGCTGGTGTCACTCTTGATGATGGTGTGTTGCTTGGCAATGCAGAGCAAGGAGGAGCTGGAGGTCAAGATCCAGGAGGTGAGCAGCCTGAAGGGTGAGAAGGCAGAGGCAGTGCACCAGCGTGGTCAGCTGCAGAAGCAGGTGACTAGTCTCCAGAAGGAGATGAGTGACGCTACTCAGCTGCATGGGACCACTGCCCACAAGCTGCAGGACAAGGTGGACAAGCAGCAGAAGGAAGTAGACAAGCTGGAAGGCGAGCTACTTCAGGTACCCCTATGACTTCCCCTGGTGCTGCTTTTCTGATTGGCTTTGGTCTTTGCCCTTTGCCTTCAGCTTTCGCTTTTCTCTTGCCTGACTGCTCTCATATTGTGCCTGTCTTTGCTTTGTATTAGTAAATACGTTGAAACTTGTCTGAAGTCTGTACCGCTTGCATTCAGTGCTTAAAAGTGTGCTGAGAATCTCTGAACCAGTAACTGATAGGTCATGCAATGAGCATTGGTTGCAGCATATGCTTTGTTGTCTGTCTATCTGTCTGTCTGAGTCTCTGTTTTGTGTCTCTGCACGTGTGTGTCTGTCTGTCTCTGTGTGTGTCAACCTGTGTGCTCGTCTGTCTATCTCTGCGTGTGTGTCTGTCTGTGTGCGCGTCCGTCTATCTCTGAGTTGACTGGCACAGCCAATGATCAAGGCAATGGCGTGTATCAAAAGACAGGGCATTCATACAGGCAACATGCCATGCAATGCTGTCACAGCTGACTTGAAACAGCACATTGTCACAAGTCTTGAGCATGCCAGGCAAACTCACCTCCTGTGCATCATTCAGAAGATGGTGCAATGATGCCGCCTTGATGTCATCTTTGATGCAGGCGCAGCAAGTGCTGAAGCATGAGCTGCAAGTGTGCAAGAACCGGAAGTTGTAGCTGTACCAACTTGTACACTTGCAGCTCATGCTTCAGCGCTTGCTGCGCCTGCACCAAAGATAACATCAAGGCGGCGTCGTTGCACCATCTTCGACAACAACAAGATGCTAGCTCACAGGTGAATGGACATACAGGCTGACTGCTGCTCTATCAGGCTGACTGCTGCTCTCTGAGGCTGCCGCTGCTTCTTACCTCAAGTCTGCTTTGCACATGCCCACTGTCATTGCCTTCATCATCATGCCATGTGCCTTCAGCTCTGCCAGTTGGCATTACTGGTCAGCCAAGATCAGAAGCATCCTCATAGTCGGGTTGTGGCATTACACTCTCTTGGCAGTGCTTCACTGCTGTTTGCTTTACAGCCACTGTGCTACATACTTTGGCTTGTACAATTTGATGGCCAACCCCATTCTGCTGACCAGGGCAAGCTTGATTTTGAGGCAGAGAGGGTGCGGCTCAAGGCGTAGAACACAGAAGTGGTCACGCAGCTGCAGCACAATGCAGAGCGCCTACATGCAGCACATGCCAAAACCCTCAAGGTATCTGACTGATCCCCTTTTCCGGTTGACTGCGTATCTGCATGCCTGTCTGCATGTCGCCCTTCTTTAGCTTGCTGTGGACCATCCGTTTGCTGTGATCTTTCTTGTTGTTGCACTGTTACACAAACTGCGTCGAGGGTTCATGGTCTGAGAGACCCTGTTCTCCTCTCCAGGTGTGCATGCTCAAGCATCGCTTTGATGGCATGTGCTTCCGCATCTCAGCTCAGCTCAGCTCACAGGGGCAATATATGTGCTCAGCAGCTGCTGTCTGACTGGCTGACTGACCTGTAGATGCACAAAGCCGCCCTGTTTGGCTTGCACCATGAGATTGCATGTGCCAGAATGTCTTATGCTCTGCCTTACTGATGTGCATGGATGTATGGTGTCTACAGAGTTATTGAAACGTGCACCCAATGCTGAACATCGTTCAGGACATTCAGCACATCGCAGCAATACTACATCTGGCATGAAGGGAAGCAGCATCAAGCTCTGATCTGATCCCCACTTACATGTATTCAGAATACGCCTAGAACTGCTGCGCATGCAAGCTGCACAGGTGCTTGACCTGCAACTACACTTCATACTCCTTTATCTGCCAGACATCCATGATGCCACCAGGTACTGCAGGGTCAGTGGCAGCAGCGACTGCAGCCTTTGCAACAGCTTGTACACTAGTAGGCGGTATAAAAGCTGCTCCTGCTAGCGGCATGTTTGCAAGCGACTTTGCAGGAAGGAAGCCAAGAACCTTGTCCATAGGAAGCCCTGCAAGATGGGAGCAATAAAAAATCACTGTTTTGTTGAGAAGGACTCTGTCTGTCAAAATTTAGGAGAGTTTCCAATTGCTTGGCTCCTAGGCTAGGCTAGAAAAAGTGTCTGTCCCAAACAACTGACTCCTGATTTGCACAGACAGACGACGAAGGCGCAGTGCTGCAATTTTGTGCATATGAATGACCTCAGTAAGCACGGCGCACGCGGATCACATGCAAGGAATGCCAAAGCATGGCTCTGACAGCAAACGCTGCCTGAACCAGTGCAAATTCCAACTGTGAACGGCTGTGTGCGTCTGTCTGTCTCACCTATGAAGCTCAAAGGGATGCTGACTCCAGACACATATCTGGTGCCATGGATGAAGCCGGGGCGTAAGCACACCCCTTGCTCTGGGTAGGCCTCTGCCATAGCATGCTCAGCATTGCGCTTGCCTTGAAAGTAGCCAGAAAGCACAAACCCTGATGCAGGCACCAGCACACAGCTCCAGCAGAAGACTTGGAACATCTTGAATGCCATGTGCGACTGACAATCATACATGCAAGCATGTTGCGATGATGATCATCTTTCCAATGCTTGACTCAAGGTGCATGACCTAATGCATTGCACAGACTGATTTTTACAACCAACAGCACAGAGAGCAATGACAAATCTATGGCACAGCAAGTGACTGTGAAGTGTCTGGGAGAAACTGTAGTTACTGATTGTATGCTCACGGACATCATCCTGGCTGCATTGCTCACCTGGAAATTTGTAATCGTGCGCAGACACAAAGGCACATCTAGGGACGCCTGCTTGGGCAGCTTCCCTGATGACACTTACATTTGCCTCACCGCAAATCTGCACAGCAGCAAGCGTACTCAGCCTGTGTTGAAAAAACACTTTTGATTGCTGACTGTGTGGCAGCAACAGTATGCTACCAAACAAATGTGGGTGCTGATGCATCTGCTTTCATCATTGCACCATCGCAATGATTGATCATTACACACTTGTTCCTCAGCAGATACCAGCATTTCACTTATTCTTTGAACGCTGATAAGCAGGCTTTCAATGACAGCATGCATGGCCACACAAATAACAAAAACACGCCTGCTACTCTGCTGGTACAGTCGCAAACATGCCAGGGCACTTTTTACCACTTTGAATTGCAGAATAATGCAAAAAAGCCACAATGATTAGTGTCTTCATTATTGTGAGTTACCATAACTGACATGATAAGTGGTTCAGTACAGCTGCAGGATCTGCCCAGGTACAGACAGACAATGTGGTCTAGGTCAGAGGCAGCGCACCTTGAGCATGAAGTCATTGGAGCCAAAGCCTCCCAGGCAGCTGACCACACCCACGGCGCCCTGCAGCTGATCCCGCCACTGATCTGGCTCAAACGCATCTGCCTGCAGCATCAAGTCCTCAGCATGCCACGCACTAGTTACCACAGTCAAGCAAAGCCTGCCTCATTGTCTTAGGCAGGGAAAAAACAGTTTTTACTGGTGCTTGTGATGTAGCAATCAATAAGCTGCAGGGGGCATGCTTGGACATGCTCTGCAAAGCACATGAGATACCTGTTGTTCTGGTACAAGGAAACACAAACATGGTGGCCGCACAATGCAGTCACTTGCTGTACATATAGCGGGTTGAGTGTGCGCTGTAGCCATGCATGAAGGAGCATGGCTACTTACTTTGACCCACTCTACTTCTGAAGTCCAAGCAGCTGTGGCTTTTGGTGCGCCTGATCTGTTGATGCTGACAACAGCAAGACCAGTCTGCAGGGCTTCCTCACACACCCTGGTGCCAACAAAGCCATTGCCTCCAAAGACAATCAACTTTGGTGGACCATCATATGTGCTCTACAGACAGCAAAGGGTACTTCAGCTGGTTGCGTGCGCATCAGCTCCAAAAGGGAACTGATGGAGGGCACATTGAGGGATCTTGCAGCACTGTGTAACAGTGATGCTGACCTGCTGATTAGAGTAAGATGAAGTGGCAGCGCCACTGGAGTCAGGCTTCACATTGGTACTTGCTGCCAGGGGATCTGGCTTTGGAGCTGAATCTGAAGCAACACTTGTGCTGGCCTGAAGCGGGGATGGCTTTGTGGAGCTGCCTATGTTTACAGCGGTGCTGGCTGCAAGAGGATTTGGCTTGGTTGGAATGTCTTCAGGAGCACTGCTGCTGCCTACAGGATCGTCACCGACTCCTGAGGTGTTTGTGTTTCCTAAGGGGTTTGGTTGCAGTGGTGAGGAGCTGAAATTTCGCTGCCCGCTTGTGGTCGACGGAAGTATTGCTTTAGCCGCAAACAGTCTCGTGGGCGAGCTGCGTGAAGCAGCAAGAAAAGGCATCAGACAGCAGATCATTTGCCAAGGCTGACTGAATACGCCAAATGAACACAGTGCGAGCGTGAGATTGCGCCAATACAGTCAATGTACCTGCCGAACGAATGTGAGCAGTTGGACACGACTGTGGTGATCTGTGCCGCTTTGACAGACTGAGCGATCGGGCTGCAGGCGGAAAGCCTAACAACAGCAGAGCTCACCAGTCCCAGTGATCGGAAAGCGCTCATTGCAGCAGCATGTAAGGACCGCACAGATGGTCGACAGCAAGACTTGACAGATGCAACTTTCGTGTCGAGCGGTGTGTTGTGGACCAAAGTTACAAGTTGATACTAAATTTGGCATTCATGAGTGCAATTATTGTAACACAATTCACATGTGTGCATATGGTACCTATCGTACATGCATTGGAAAGTAAACACAACTTGGGAGGCGTCTTTCAATTTTTTTAAACAGGTTCAATCTGAGACTCAAGAATGCACCAAATCTGCAGAGCCTGTCAAGGTGCCTAGGTCACAGAGGCAATCAATGCAAGGTCTCTCGCTTTGTGTGCGGCTCCCAAAGCTAGCTCGCGTCACAAAAGCCTCTGTGATGGCATGGACAAACACTACTCTTCTGCTGACTCACTCACTACAACATCATGTACTGCTTTCAAAAACCTGATCAGAGCGTGCAACTACAGCTGGAGTTCAGTCATGTCATCAAAATTGTCAGCTGAATTGTTGCCATGTTCTGTACTATCATCTTGATATGCAGTCATGACAGCAGACGTCTGATCACTGCCATCAAGAGGATCCAACGAATTGCCTGATGCAGAATACGTTGCAGCAGGCCCTGACCCAAAGGCTGTGTATGGATCCACAGGATCATGACCAAATGAGCTGTAAGTGGTGACAAGATCCTGAGAAGTGCTGGGGTCGTTTTGAGGGGGTGCAAACAACTGGGGTAGCTGCTGATTCACTGATCCTAGCTGAGCTGAATCTGATATCTCCGTTGTCCGCGACACCGAGGTATGCTGCTGTGATGCTGGAGGCATGCCTTGTTTGGCAGATGGCCGCCCCCTAGCAGCACCCAAGGTCATCCCTGGGCTTGTTGCTGATGTACCAACACCTGACATCTGAGCATATGGGTTGTGTCGGGGTACAGCAGCAGTGCTACCAAAGGGCACTTGTGGTGCACCACCACCATTACTACTGCCTCTCACCACTGGAGGTGATATGCCTTGTGGCAAGCCAAAAGCTGTTGGAGGTGGGACAGCATCATTAGCGCTCTCTGGCAATGCAGGTGCAGTGTCAGGGCTTCTGTCAGATGCCGAGGGCTCAGAAGCTGCTGCTGAAGCTACTGGGGCAGAGGGCTGGAAGAGCTGGGCAGGCTGTGAGCCAGCCCTTGGAGCTCCAAATGCCCTCAGAGGTACCAGAGGGATTGCTGTTGCAGCTGGACTAGACCTGCAGCAGCACATGCAGGGACAGTGAGGGAGGAATCGAACCTAAGCATAGGATCACCCAATTTAAAATCACATTACAATTGTAGCTATGGGTAGAAGAGTAAGCAACTTGAGACACAGTGTACAACAGGCTTGCAGTCCCTGATTTTGGTGGCAAAGGCAGTAAGTAACCTCTCCAGAAGCTCTACATGACCCTGGACCGACATGCTTGTAAGTGCAGCAGACATCACAATCAGTGCAGTTCATGCAGACAGCTTACGTTGAGGCTGAGCTGAAGTTGCTGACATAGCGCGAGCGCACTGCTGAGCGAGGGCCTGCTGGCTGCCCACCAGATGAAGGACCTGATGAAGGGGGTCCCGCCCCTGGCAAGGGGGGTCTGCCGGAAGTGGAGGGGGGTCCTGATGAAGGTGCCCTTGTCAGGCCTGCAAGCCACCCAGCCAATGTCTTTCTTTTTTTCATTTATACCCTAAAACATTTTTCAAGAATGATCCCTCTGTCAGAACAGTGCTAGCACCTTGCCTGGCCATATGGTGTAGCTTTGGTTGGGGTGGAGGGCAAAATCTTGCGGCTTGGTGATAAAGTCAGTTGATTCGGTGTGTGGAAAAAAGTGTTGATCTTACACTGGAAAGAGCCTGAGGAAAGGCCTTTGCCAACCTGAAAGGCTTGGTGACCTATACACATTTGATTTGTTCTTGATCATGTGGGCAGTCAGTGCCTGCCAGTGCAGTACAGAGAATGGCAGCTGCAGGGGGTGCTTCATCAGCATTGTAGAGCAGACTGGCATGACAACCTTGTGTGGACACTTCACACATCAGAACTTTGCTATCAGCAGTATGCAGCAGCTCAACTTCTCCAGGATATTATTGCAGAAGATGCATTTTGTCCCTACATTGAGACTTAGAATATGAATCCCACGAGGTGCAGACAGTGCCCTGTATCAATGGTAATCTGGAAACTTGTGATCTATAACCAGTGTGACTTTTGCCCTTCAATAACTCTCATGGGAGACAATGCTGTGCTTTTCCCCCAGCCATACCTGCTGCCAATGAGCCAGAGGCAGATCTCTGAGGGGTCATCTTAGGGGGCGGTGGGGGTGGGCCTGAGGGGGGTGGCGCCTCCTCCCCTTGCACCCTCCACTGCTTCAACTCATTGTCATAGTAGAACTTGTTCTCATCCCCAAGCTTGGCTTCAGTCACCTATATGGACAAACACATCAGATTTTGATGCTTGCCGATCTGCCTACTTTAGCCGTTTCCCTATTTCAGCCGTGGCTTACTTTAGCCATTTCCCTACTTCAGCCATGGCTTACTTTGGCCACTGACATACAGCCAAATCTGAATGCTGCTCAGTCCCAAGGTGAATTGCATGTCCTGTGATAAGAGGATTTTGCTTAAGGTACATCTTTGTGGTGGCAGAAACAGCACGACTGACCTTTTTGTCAGGAACGCCTTTCTTTGATCCAGAGCCTAGCAGACCACTAGCAACCCTGCTCATGACCCCCCAGCCGAGACCCCCTGCCTTCTGGCTCTGCCCATTGGGGGCCTGACCAGCCCCTTGCAAGCTCGCCTTCTGCCCATTGTCCGGATCCTCTGAGGGGTCAGTGTCCTTCTCAGGGGTGGAGGCTAGGGAGGGGGTGGCCTTTGCAGACCGGTGGTGCAGCTGGGCCATGTCTTGAGAGCTCTGGCTGCGCTTTGGAACCATAACCTGCAAAAATAGATCAGGCACGTATTGACAGCAAGCTAGTTGTATGCAAGCACTGTTAAAATAGCCAGCGGCGCTTCAAGGGAATGATGGCA
>JAABUP010009716.1_pt1 | contig 11692 bp, 5 predicted proteins | sample 5559201 | NCBI WGS metagenome assembly JAABUP01 (sample SAMN10711887, study PRJNA513373) | rock metagenome | isolation source: Antarctica rocks | place: Antarctica | reverse complement strand
CAATGATGCCTTCCGCAGAGGTGGAGGAATAGCCGATGCCGAGTTGCTGGTTCTCCAGCGTAACGCCACCGAACTGCACCTTGTCCGAAACATAATCACCCGAAGATCCGGAGCCGTCAACGTAGGTGATGTTGAAGTCGCTGTTGATGTATTGGTATGTCGACGACGAGTTGGGCGCATATGTTCCAGATGCACCGCAGGCATTCCCCTGTGATGAACAGAGCTTGCTATTCGCCACGTTCACCCATAAATCGCTGCTTCCAGTATCGATATGTAATCGCAGGTCTTGCGCAGGTGTGCCAACGGTCGCATTCATGAAGTACAGCGTCTCTTCGTTGTCCAGTTTCTCCTGAACCGTCTTCGATTGCCGCTTTCGTATCCGTGCCCGGTCTCTCGCTATTGGGTTCTCGACATGTGTTCGTTGGATCTCGTGCTGAACTACTCGAGGTGCCGTCCCATGTCGTTTCTCTAACAAAGACATCGCATTGGTGGCACTAATGAGTGATGCCGCAGCAGCGAGGGTGGTGAATGTCCTCATGTTTGTGTGTGGATGTGAAAGGCTACAGTCAGATGAATGGAGAGTAGGAAATGTATGAAGGACGAGCGTAGAACGACAGTGTTTTATTCAGCGCCAAACATGATGAGATGGAATTGAAGGCTCGAAGTTGGGCGAGGCGATGACGAGGCTGAATGCGTGGCTGTAAAACTTAAAATACATGGAGGGTCCCGGGTTGCCGAGTCCTGGGCGTCTGGTGGGTTGAAAGCTGAGGTAAGCCATGAATGTGAATTTACATTTTACATATACTCGACGCAGCATGAACTATGACCTGGAGAAGTGGAGTTCCGTGGCGCCGGTGGTATTGCCGGTTGTAACAAAACACGTCTATGCACGCTGGGAGATCAGTACAGTAGTATCAATCGTGAATAGTGTCCATCTGGTCTCGGCCTTGTGAGAATTGCAACGGCTCTCTTCTCTCTAGTGCGCCCGGAAGGCAGATCCGGCTGAACGGTTTCCGACGACAGCCGGTCCGCGGGCAACATCGATCGACTTGCGTGACATCAAATCTCCCGTTCATGCCGGTTCGTCATGAGCAACGATGTCAGGATGGGAGACACGCGGACGATGAAAGTCAAGTCCATGTTGGCCAGATTGTGAGCCCTGTCTGAATGTCACTTGATGTTGTCCGCAGTCGGAGGAAAGCCGGGAGTACGACCGAGGGCGGCATGTAGACGATTAGACAAACAATCGAAGGGCAGTCGTTGCGCTGTAGAATAGCGGCGTTGACGTAAGGTAGACTTGTGTTCTTTGCCTTCCCTCGACCCACACCTGGCACCTCAACTCACATCTGACATAGGACTTGTGTGTTTCGTGGCGCAAGTGTCTCGTGAGTAAGAACGGAGTACGAATGACTCGCGGAGTCCACAAGCGCAAATACATGTACTCAACACCCACCAGTATGTCGCGTCAAAAGCTTAGGACATGATTGCCCCCACGGGACAGCCACTGCTGGTCCTCCATGAGGTTTCGCACGCTTAACGCTGCAGATGAAGATTGTGGAGCACGCCCATCCAGCACTACGCCGGCAACATGCGCTTGAAGGGATGTGCTTCCGTATTGAACATCCACTCGTCGAGGCTAAGAACCTGCGGCTCACTGAATGTCAAGTAGAAACTAAAGCGAGAGGTGTAATGGTCAGCAAATTCCTTGTATCAGCGTGTAGCAAGACCCGTGTCTCGGACTTGTACTGCGTTTGCAGCCAGTACGAGCTGGTGCAACAGCGCGCATCTTCTCAGTGTTACGGAGAAAGCGTCTTTGGAGGTTCACTCACTATTTCAGTGTCTCCGCCATCCAGAAGCTCTCCATGCTGTCGAATTGTGTCGTTCCTCCCGTCGTACCCCGCGCAAGCTCCGCGGCCGAGAATGTCACATCACTGACAGCAGCATTGGCAAGTTCCGTGGTGGTAGCATTCGTAATCGCAACAAACATGTCCCAGGCCGCGTCCTGCAGGTATTGCTCGCCCGTGATACGGTATAGGATGAAGACCGACTCGATCGCCTCCGGACGCAGGATGTATCGTCTGTCCGAGATATCCGTGAAGCCTTTGGGTAGCCTTAGATGCTTGATCATCTCGTCGACGTCTATCTTCTCGGCATGCCGGTCCTTCACTGCGCGCCGCCATTTATCTTCGTCCAATTCGCAGCTGACCCGCGAGTCGCACGCGACCATGTTGAAGACCTCCGGCATGATGCCGAGCGGCAGCGCTTTGTACGCCCAGATGCAGCCGTCGGTGAGCTTCTTGCCAATCTCGACGTGAGTCGGCTCGTTGAAGAGCTTGCCGCCCAGAGCGAACATACCACCAGCGAAGCAGACGAGATGTTGGCCTTGGGGGTCTAGGCGTGCGAGCTCCTGGCTGGTGGCCCGAACGTTGCCAGACATGAGTATATCCTCGTTGCTCGGCGTCATGGGTCGATAGAGATTGTTCTTGATGGCTGTCGACATGCTTCGGTTGTACAGCTTCTTGTAAACGGGCTCCAGCCCACCAAGCATGGCATGCATCTTCGGGAAGTATTCGTACAACGAGTCTGACATGGCGCCAAGGCTGAAGAACGTATCTTCCGTGAGCTCGGCGACCTTGGCATTCACGACGACAGGCCACATGCCGGGAAGATGCGTCTTCTCCTGCTGTTTGTCGAACAGCCGTGTGATGCGAGCGACAGCGTCGTACCATTTGCTGTCTCCCGTGACTTGCGAGAGTCTCGTAAACTCCATGGTGAGCGAGCCAATCTCAGCAACTAACACCACCGGATCAGCCTCCTGGCTACCCATGAGTGCCTTCTGCGGCTTCCACCGCGTGATAGGCAGGCGATTCGGGGTGTCGAAGGCCTTGAGCAGCATTTCGCCGAACTCCTTCGCCTTCTCCAACAGCCGCACGTCGCCACTCATATCGTATGCAGATAAGAAGCCACCCAGATGCCTAATCGTCGTCTCAAATACATTGATAGTCTCTGTCGTCGACACTCCTAGATCGATGTTGACCGCGGCCTCGACTGCTTTCGTAAAGTCCTCGTTCATGCCCATAATCCATAAAGTGTCAAGATTGTCGACCAAAGTGGCAGCCCAGCCACCAAATCCATCCTTCGCTCCGCCAGATAAGGGCGCAAGCTCGTCGTGGCCCCAAGCGTGCTCCTCGTAGGCATACCAGCAGCGCTGAAAGGATCTCCGGACGGCAGCCTGACGCTCTTTCCGCGTCTTGGCATGATCTTCGGATTCCTTCTGGAACTCGTGCTGCACACGTGGGAGCTTCTGCGGTGGGCCGGTAGGGAGTTGCGCAAGGGGGCCAGCAACGGGATACTGGGTCGGTACCACGTCCCAGCGGAATGGCCCGGTCGGCGCTGGCTGTGCGGGTGGCTCTCCTGGTGCAGCAAGCAAGGGCGTCTGCGATCTGAATCGGTACCTCGCTTGCGAGACTATTGGCTCGCGGAAGTAGCCGCCCAGGAGGAGAGTCGATGCTGCCAGGGCGATGAAGACCGTGTATCTTCGTAGCGAGATCATGGCGTCGGATTTCGCTACGGCCGTGGCTTTAGTCTCGACCTCGCGGTCGGATGTGCGTCGTTCGAACCCGATCCCAGTGTCGCCTTCAGCTATATGTATGATGCGGTTCCCATTTGTACAACTTCGCGATCTTCACAGAAATCCAGAATGCTGGGATGACACGACCACCTGGAACAGACCTGCCGGTCACTCGACTTCTCGCAACCACCCTCACTCGCGCACTATGTACAAACTCCCCGAGGCGTGGTGTTAGGATGGCCCCGTGCCAAATCAAGGAGTGATGTCAATCTGGTCACCGAAGTTCGATCGCGGAACTGGCGCGCCAAGATCCCGTCGCGTCGCCCAAACGCGAACTTTCAAGGTCCAAACACCATTTACTCTGGCCCTGACATCGCATATTGCTCACAATGGCAAGAGCAGAGTCGTCGAAAGACGCCGAAAGCAATGGCGTGAAGGCGCATACGAATGGCGCACCCACGAACTACGATCTGCCCTGGTACGCTCCTACCTAACCCGGTCAAGAATCGCAGACTAATCGCATCACAGGGTGGAGAAATACCGACCCGTCTTCCTCGACGACATCGTCGGCAACACAGAGACTATCGAACGCCTCAAGATAATCGCCAAAGATGGCAATATGCCCCATGTCATCATCAGCGGTATGCCCGGCATTGGCAAGACCACCTCAGTCCTCTGCCTGGCTCGCCAACTGCTGGGTGATGCCTACAAGGAAGCCGTGCTGGAGCTCAACGCATCCGATGAGCGAGGCATAGATGTGGTACGGAATAGGATCAAGGGGTTCGCGCAGAAGAAGGTCACACTTCCCGGCGGCAGGCAAAAGATTGTGATACTGGACGAGGCGGACAGCATGACGTCTGGCGCACAACAGGCCTTACGGCGAACGATGGAGATCTACTCGGGCACGACACGCTTCGCATTCGCCTGCAACCAGAGCAACAAAATCATCGAGCCCCTCCAGTCCCGCTGTGCCATCCTCCGCTATTCTCGCCTCACAGACGGCCAAGTCGTCAAGCGCCTCTACCAGATCTGCAAGGCCGAGAACGTGGAGTACAGCGATGACGGTATAGCGGCGCTCGTGTTCAGCGCTGAAGGCGACATGCGACAGGCGATCAACAACCTCCAATCCACATTCGCCGGCTTCGGCTTCGTGAGCGGCGACAACGTGTTCCGCATTGTTGACAGCCCGCACCCGGTCAAAGTACAGGCCATGCTGAAGAGCTGCCAGGAGCAGAAGATCGACGACGCGCTGGACTCGCTGAAAGAGCTTTGGGGATTGGGGTATTCATCGCACGACATCATTACCACGATGTTTCGGGTGACGAAGACGCTGCCGAGTCTGTCCGAACACAGCAAGCTCGAGTTCGTGCGGGAGATTGGTTTCACGCATATGCGGATACTGGAGGGGGTGCAGACGTATTTGCAGCTCGCGGGCTGCGTAGCGAAGCTGTGCAAGCTGAATATGAAGCCACAGCTCTTCGCCCTGCCGAGATAGCTTCACTGCTGAAGCGATGTTCGTTTGAAAGCTTAGCGTGGCGTTGGGAACAATATGGGCATTCATATAGCATGATGGTGGCACTGTGTGGTTGTAACGATGTTCGAGAAGATTTAGACTCCCACAGTCCTGTACCTGTGAGCTGCGCATTCCATGTCGACTGGACGAATAATGTCGTCTCCAATCCGTGGAGCCGGCGTAGAATCTGCCGGGCCTACCGGAGCTGACCCCGGAATTCAAGTAGAGCGTTCGTTTGCTCCAACGTCGTGACACTTCTGCTTGAAGTCCGGTACCATCTACACCAAATCAACCTAGGATGAAACCGACGCCATCTTCGAGAAAGAGTAGAGTCGGATGAATTTGATTGACAAACCTAACGCCATCCAGTAATCTTGAGCGCAAGGCGACGCTGCTGCGCCCAGAGCGCCGGCGACAGAGCATGGGAGATGCGGTTCCCATGTGCTAAGCTCACGCCGCTGCAATCGCGTTTTGTCGCCTCGTTCTCAGCACTGTGCCTACTGGGAATCGTATACTGGTCGCTATCGAATCCGCACTTTGCGTATGCGGCGGAGCTGGCGGTGGATGGAAGTGGGCAGGCAAGAAGCGGCGAGGATCACAACTGGCACCGAATAGAGCAGTCAAGGCTACACGACGATGAGGTGGAAGATGGAAGTGAGGCAGGCGAAGTGCCGTTGCTAGGGAGGGCTGCGGCTGTGACTGCGATCAGTGCCAACAATGCGCCCAACCAGCTGAATATCCAGCCTGGCAACACTACGCTCTGGGTCTACTCCAATGAACTCTTCACGAGCCCGTCCACTCCTACAGGACCTGGCTTGCCGAGTGACCCGGGGGTGAAGCGGCATGTTGAGCCAATGCATCATGACTTGAAAAGGCGACAGGACGGTGCTCAGACAAAGACGATATACGTTTCGATCAACACTTGCGTGCAGCCGACGTGGAACGAAACCAGCTTACAGACCGTAGGCCCACCTCAGCTCACACTCTACGTATCTTCTGAAGCCAACAACGACGCGGTCGGGCCAGATGGGACATCACAGGTCGTGCAGACCTTGTCCGAGGGTTTCGCGAATGTGTCCGTTACGGCAAGCGGGACGTGGTACATCGCGGTCTCTGCGCCGGCACTCCCAAGCGGCTTCGTAGGAGTCTGGAACTACGAGCTTGCAGTCTCACACGATGCGTACTACCACAGCGCCGATGAGTCCGATGCGTTCTTGTTCCAGGTCGACACCGACTTCGAGTCTGCGCTTCTCGTGACCGGCGATCTTACGCAGCAGAAACCGTCGACAGCTACGTTCCAACAGTGGTTGGATCTGAGCCCACCATTCTCCATTTTCGCAGCCAACGTCAACGACACAAGCATATTGGGTATGCAGAACTCATACTGCGGCTGGTCCAACAAGCACCAAGTTGCAGGCAGCCAGTTGGACCTCAATGGTACTAAGAGCGGTGTTCAGATGAGCATGATCACACGTGGCCTTGGCAGCAAGCCAAAGGAGCAATTCTACGTGACCAACCTAGACAACTCGAGCAGCTACATCGGCGTCCTTGCTCAGGCCGGCAACTCCACAAACTCCGGCGCAGGCGTGGTTGGTGGCGGAGGCAAGATCTGGCAGCCCGTCCCCTGGCAGACGAAGACGGACGGCAACTGCGCTCTCATGTTCGACCTCCCCTTTTGCAGCGACGTGGCGTATGCGGTACCGAGTAATCCCCAGACTTACAACATTACCGGTTTGCGGGAGGTGTTCGACAACTACACCAGCGTCTCTTACCAGCAATTCGCCTACAGCCTCCAACAGATCCCCTGCAACACCACCTCCGACGCCCAATACTCCAACGTAAAGACCTGCGACGACTGCGCAGCAGCCTACAAGCAATGGCTCTGCGCCGTCTCCATCCCCCGCTGCGAAGACTTCACGAACCCGGCCACCTACCTCCAAAAACGCAACATGGGCCAAGTCTACTTCAACAACCAATCCTACATCTCCCCCGACATCCTCACCCAACCCTACATCCCCATGTCCCGCGCCCCCACCCTCCAAGGCAGCCCAGCCTACAGCCAAACCTACAACACCTCTCTCGCCACCAACAGCTCCCGCAACACCGCCATCATCGACTCCCTCATCATGCCGGGACCCTACAACGAACTCCTCCCCTGCGAAGACCTCTGCTACAGCCTCGTCCAGTCCTGTCCCTCGAGCCTGGGATTCGGGTGTCCCTACCCCGGCCGCGGCCTGGAAGCGGGCTACGGCGTGCGGAGCACGAATGGGAGTCTGACGTGCAGCTATTTGGGAGCGGTGTATAGTCTTAATGCTGCGACGGATTTGGTGGCGCCGGTTTTCAGGGCCGTGTCGCTTGCGGCGCTCGTGATGGTTGGGTTGGGCGTGGTGTAGTATGCCACGAGGAGGTGGCGGAATCCGGGGTTGGGGCGGACGTTGAGTTTGCAGATGAGTATGACTGGGTTGCGGGAGAGGGCTAGGATGGGGACATAGGGGGTTTGTGTTCTGGCGTACGGGTGAGGCGAAGTTCAGGATATTATTCACCGGGAAGGGCGCTTCTACGAATCGGTTAGATCACGGCTACTACCCCTAATTCCATTCAGTACTCCCAGGTCCTCGACTACATCACCTGCTTCTCTTAGCTACTACATATCTGCATTGAGTTACGTCCCGCGAAGATCATACCGACATTAGCTCATGTAAGAACATATGGCCACAGAACCAGATCGAAAAGGCACTGAGATGGCAGCATAATCGTCTGCAACGAGATACTATCGTAGCGTCGCCTAGCTAAAGCTCGCCAACGAATTCGAGCTCTCCGTCAAGGGCCAAAGCATCCTATAAAAGCCATACGATCCCATGAAGATCAAACCATAGTACACCACCGTCCACCCAAAACCCAAATTCCGCGGTCCCGCCGCGCGCACGTACGCAGCCTTGGACTCCTCCCGATCCCCACCCTGCATCAAGCCGTCGTCTCGTACTTTCGCCGCAGCGCCCGCGTCCTCGTCGCGCTTCCCTTGCGCCACGTCCGGCGTAATACCCTCGTACTCCGCGGCGAACTGCCCGACCCGACCCCAGACGCGCGGGACGCCCATCCAGTTGCAGAAAGTATGCGCGAGCGTTACCGCGTAGACATTGCCTGTGCGCAGGAAGACGAAGGCGGCGAAGAAGCCGAAGAGGGAGGTGTATGTGAACTGGAAGAGGGTCCGAATAAGGCCGTTGATCCAGACTGGTAAGGATGGCGATCGGTGACCTGGCGGCGTGCGGGATTGGAGGAACTCGACGAGGTGGTGGACGTGTGCGAGGCCGAAGATTAGGGGCGTGATGAAGACGATGTGGGTTGGGTCGACTTTTGCTAGTAGGTAGAGGGAGATGGTGAGGCTGCGGAAGACGAGCTCTTCGCTTGCTGGGGCGACGAGTAGGTTGCGGTAGCCGATCCAGTTATCGAAGAGGCCGGCTTTTAGATTGGCGATTGATAGTTGGCGCCACGCGCTGTTCACAATGAATGTCTCGTACAGCGGGCCAGCGAAGAGTATCGCCACGAGGGCAAGTACTCTCGCCACATCCACGGGATCGATTGGCCAGAACCCGAGGAGGCGAGCGATATCCCGTGGGCTAGCTTGACCGTGTATGGTGAGCACATAGATGGTTACCACCGTTGAGAAGAGACACGAGAGTGCCACGGCGCGGACGCGAGCGCGGATTACGGCTGGTGCATCGCGGGACTGGAGGGGCGTGCTACGGAGGGTTGGTGAGAGGTAGAATGGTGCTACGTAGACGAGGGTGTACAGCGCCGCGCACAGGAGAGCGGTCTGCGGCGTGATTGACGATGTTGGTACTGCAGGTACCTTGAAGTCAGCATTAGCTTTATCACTTCTGGGTGATGATTGTTTCGTGACAGTGTCCGGGGAGTGAGAGTAGATGATTGATTGCGGGCTTACCATCTTGCTTGGTGTAATAGTCTCGGAGCTTGTCGAAGAGGGTGGAGCTGCCTTTCTAGGATTCTACGGGGTATGGCGCCATGATGGTGGTGATGATAACGGCATCGTCTGCTCACCAATGCCAAGAAGAGGTCATGACTTTAAACTTTCAATGGTAAGGTAACGCGTCTCGTCGCGTGTACTGTACCGGGTAAGGTAGGAATTCTGGCCGGGTGCATTCCGCTACCGTATTTCGACCTCACACGGCGTCTACACAACCAACTGCACTCTTGATTGCCACATGTACACTGCAGAACACCACGACCTCGGCGCTGTGCAGCAGTGAATCGATATCGATACACAATCATATTGTATCCATGTATCTTTGGTGGCCGCCAAGTGCGTGCATGGGGACTGGCTCGTGCACTCGCGCCTTCATTTCACGAAACCCTGCTACCGTCGCGCTCGCGCCACCCAATCAATTTCCCAGTTCGCTCTCCCAAGGCATTTTGGCTCTGTGAGATTCATTGGGGCGGTCCATGGGCCATGGCGTCAAGGTCCGCGAGGATGGCCGTGAACCCCTCCTGAAGTTGGTAATTAATGAGCGTGTGGGCATGTGAGCATCTTCCTTCTTCTCACTCTCCGTCCTCTCTTCATACATGTCCATCTGGAAGCATCTTCGCGCATCGCACGAGCAGCAAACGGCACACCGCATCACCAAGATTTGCGCATGCGGCTCTCCGGACACCTCGGAGCTCCCTGCAGCGCGCATGAGCGACTCCTGAGACACGAAGAGGAGTACTCGAGCGTCGCCAGCGAGTGCATCGCTGGTTGAACGTTACACTTTTTGTCACTCGTTTGGTCATGCTTTGAGCGCTGCGAAACACTCCTCTGTTTGACCATACTTTAATACTCCATCATGTTCCTGGACCCGGAACCCAACAAACGGCAAAAGGCCATCTCTCCATCCCCTTTCCTCCCACCACCAATGCCGAGCGAAGGGCTGGACGACCAACGATGGAGAGTGAAGCGCAAGCCTCTACACGAGCGCACAAAATCGCAGAACAACGAGCAGGGGCTGGATGCGAATCCGGGGAAGCCGACCATTCGTCTGGTGCGGCATTCTCCAACACCATCGACACATCAACGCAGCTCTGTATCGTCCGACGTCGATTACGATGATATCAAACTTGCGAAAAGAATCAGTTTGAAGAGATACAACAGCGGTCGTGCACGAGCTCGCTTATCGCAGCCAGCAGGAGTGGTGCCGGAAGCTAGCGCGGCAGAGCAGGGATATGATGTACAAAGTCAGGATGTCAGGCTTGGAAGCGTTTCACAATCTACGCTGTCGTCGAGTAATGATGAGGCGCAGACGTTACAAACGTTACAGCTACCCCCCAGCGTCATCTTGGTGCCGCAGTCGACCACCCACGCAGTTCCCAAAACAGCATGGCATCGTCGCAGCGGATCGTCTGGAAACTACTCTACTGCCTCAACACTCAGAGATGGTGAACATAGTCTTCCCGGAAACAGCAGGAGGAGCGAAAGACTCAGCCAAGGCACGACGCTGAGAGGTACACCGACGCCGTACGAATTGGAGCGTCCGAAGTCCATCGAGGAAGAAGAAGGGTCTGGACAAGGGCCAGCACATGCGCTTCAGACGCTGCAGGATCCATCTCCCGAGCGAACCACGATTCGAGCCGTTCCACCCTCCGTCACGTCCATCACCACTACTGACGATCACCTTGGGTCGGGCCCGTCAGAGACCTCACTAGCGTCGCCACAGGCAGGTCCTCCGCCTACCGCGTCCGACGACCTTCCCACCATCCCACCGAAGAGCTCGAGGCGGCCATCTTCCACCGACTCTATTCCTGCAACACTGAGTATTCGCAAGACCAGCTCACCGCCTACGCCGCACGCTCCGACATTACAGGACGCGCGATCAGACTCTGTCCTCCCGGAGCCATCGTCTCCAGTATTAGTAGTATACGATAGCGACTCCAGTCGCCCACGATCACGGAGCCAGCCTCTGCGCTATACCTCCTCGCTCGAGTCGATACAGTCGCGCTTACAGCAACCCACCGCTCATCGACAGGACAACAAACACAACCTTGCTAATAGCACCTCATGGTCATCTTTGCGACCCGACTCATCGACTGACACCCTGGAATCACTGCAGGTGCTGAAGAAGAGATCCAAACATCGACCGACATCGCTATCGTTGGGCTCAAGCTCAGCCTTCACCTCCGGGAGCAGAATGGCCTCGCAGGACTATGACACCCTGCCATATCCTCGACACCAACACAACAGCTATCTGAGCACCATCGCGAGTGAAAGCGATCAGCAGAGCAGATCGACAAGCCGACAGTTGAGCCATTTCTCGTTGGGTAGTGGAGTGTTGACAGGTGACGATGCGAGTAGCATCCCGTTGTCCGGGACCTGGCCAAGAGGACGGCAAGAAAGCGAGCTGGTGGAGTCATCGGCTTCCGATGCTTCTCCTGCTGTGTCTGGCGGAAACAGCCAGCACGAGCCCGGAGACATGACACTCGGCATTTTCCGAGATGAGAGCGCGAAGCCACAGCCGCTCTTCAAACCCCGATCTCCCAGTGCGCCTGGCGAGGGCAGGAGATACGATGGTCCACTCCCACCTATACCGCCAATACCGAAGAGCAGAAACAGCGACGAG
>JAABUP010009711.1_pt1 | contig 11693 bp, 8 predicted proteins | sample 5559201 | NCBI WGS metagenome assembly JAABUP01 (sample SAMN10711887, study PRJNA513373) | rock metagenome | isolation source: Antarctica rocks | place: Antarctica | reverse complement strand
CAAAACTGTCGTATTAGTAGGCCTTATAGGGATGCACAAGACAGGCTGCTCTGGAGAGACAAGACTTGTCCTGCACGTACCTAGCTCATCATGAGCTGGAAAGCGTTTTAATTATTATTATTATTATGAAAGCACTGCTCAAAAATTTCTCTGCTGCAATGGATGTATTGTGAAGGCCGTAGAAGGCTACTGCGCAGATGTCAATGCTCGGGTGACATGCAGTGAAATTGACTGAAATCAGTGGACACATTCGGGGATGATCAAATCATGACTGTCCAGGATCAGTCATCATCTTGTCTGCCTTGGTAGCATCGACTGCTGGCTGTGAGCCTGTACCAGATGCAGCTGACTTTGCTTGTTCCTTGATGGTGCCTTCACCTCCTCCAGGCACGCTGGAAGTCTTGTCTGACCATGATTCTTTCTGCATACCAAGGCCACTTTTGCAGCTATCAACTCCGTCAGCAAGCAAAACAAATCGGACTTGAGTGCCTGCATGTCAAGATTGAGCGCAAATATGTCTGTACCGCGCCGTTGACGATTCTGTCCCCAAGCTTGGCTTGGTTGCCTTCCTGAGTTGCCTGAGATCCTGCCTGCATGGTTACCGCTGCTGGACCGGGCCTGCACATGAATGAACAGAATGTCATGTATCCCCATTGTACACACTCCCAGCCAGACAGTCCGAGCCAGCAAGCTAGGACATCGGACTACCGTGCATGCCGGTATGCATGCCGGAATGCATGCACCTAATACTGGGAAACAACACCTTGGGCACAGGAAAGGGCAGCTTTGTGGCTACGACGTGAGATCAAAGAGCTTCAAGATGGCGTGGGTCTGTTGCTCGTGCTAAGGTTGCTGGCTTTTGCTGAACAACTATGTCAGCAAGCAAACAGTCGAGTCACAATTTACTATATTGAGCGTTGACTTTGGTTTGACTCAACGGTGCTTCGAAGGACGAAATGTTGTATGCACAGCACCAGCTCTGACGTGAAGTGAGATTCGCACCCCTTCGCCCGAAAGCCGACGGTGTGTTGAACGCGCATGGACTGCACTGCAATCCCGCCGTGCTTGCTGCCGACCTCAAACGTCCTTTGCCTGCTGACAAATGAGCGATACACGCAAGCTGTGCAAGTGGCATGACACAGCGGCTGCTGGCCAGCAACTGGCTAAGGTTTACCAGCTTGTCCCGTGAAAGAGCAGGTCTGAGCAGGTGGCTACGACCAACACAATCACAGGTATACTGTCAAATGTCACATACAGAACAGAAAGCTGAGTTGCGAAAGGCGGTGAAGCAAGGTCTCAGGAAACTTACTGCAGAGACGATGGCTGCTGAAAGTGAGCCTATCTGACACTCCCCTATCAGGGGTTTACGTCCGTTGACAGCAGTTGATCTGTCATAATGCTTGCTGCCTACTTTTGCAGGTCAGGCTATAGCACAAGGCGTGCTGCAGTCTCGATTGTTTCGCAACAGCAAAACGTTAGGGATATATTTGCATTGTGCAAAGCTCAGAGAGGTTGACACCACCTTGATTGTTGCAGCAGCTGTCAAAGCTGGTATGTTCCTGCTGCCTCTTCAGCATGCTAGTCGCATGTGCGCCCTGTGGTCTGTTCAGAGCATGTCAGCAAGGTGTCCATGCCAAAGCTGTTGTTGACACTTGCATCAAGCTTCTGCTTGAGTCGCATGTTTGGCACTCTCAGGAAAGTCACTCGCACATGTCTCAGCAGATTCATGCACGTTCCTTCGGAACACGCCTAAGCTTGGTTAAATTGCCCTCGCAGCCATTGATGATTCTGTATGCTCATGTCATGCCTCTATACTTTCCAACAACATTACAACGGCCTGCTAATACATCACTGACTTGAGCGCAGGCTCAAGCAAGGAATGCTTTGTGCCTCTGGTTGAAGATCAGAAGACCAATATGCAGCTACTGCATTTAGGTAGGTCTGATGCAGCCCAATAGTGTATCATACACATCATGAGGCTAGCCTGCTTATGACAATTGCCTCACATTACACAGCTCATTCACGACGCCGACAGACGCCCCACTGTAGTGCCATGTCTGCAGATGCTAGGTGTGCTGAGTCCTGCATGGTATCCTTTTTTCTGAAGTGTGCTGTCTGTCTGTCTTCTGTCTGTCTGTCGTTCTGTCTGGCTAGGTCTGTCTACAACACTGCCATACAGGCAATGTCATGACCCCCGGAAATTCATGTTGCCAGGTTCTGAAGATCAGTGCATCCTTGTACAGATGGCTCTGTATACCCTGCTCCACAAAGTATGCACAAGCTTGTGTTGGCAACACTTTGGAAGCATGTCCATGGCTGTGTCCACCAACATGCGTATGCTGTATCCACCAATATGCATACACTGATGTCCACCAACATAGCGTATGCTGCCATTAATGCTTGCATTGATCCGCATGTGTACATGTGTGTATGCCTGCTCATGTTATGTGCATGTGCAAACCTGCATGTTTGTACGGAAACAGTTTGTGTATTTTGAACCTTGAATTGAGTTCAGCATGATAAATCCATACTTATGATCATAGTGTCAAAATGTAGTAATGATGTCATGCAGATAGCTTGGAGGGTCTTGTGCCTGTGCCGCCCTTCAGCATTCTAGAACCCAACCCCACCTACCCCAATGGACACCCCAGGCAAGATGGTGAGTGTGCATATGTCTGTGCACACTGCCAGGACTTGACAGCTGGTTATACATGAAGCGCAAGTTTCTTGAGTTTGCATTTGCACTTGATTTTGATATGGTTTGCAATGCAGTGCTAACGATGGGAAAGCCATTGGAGGTTTTGCTGATGCCGGGCCTAGCTTTTGATGGTCAAGGACATAGGCTGGGAAGAGGCGGCGGGTATGCATCTGTTTGTGTACTCACAGGGATTTCCCGGACGTCTAATCCACGTCCTGGCGTCATCTTCTTTGTCCAACTGCAGTGTCTGCGTCTGCGTCTGTGTCTTGTCTGTCTGTCTGTGTCTTGTCTGTCTGTATTTTGGCTGTCTGTCTGTCAGTCTGTCTGTCTCTGGATCTCTGTTTCTGTATATGCGTTTCTGTCTTTCTCTCCGTGTCTGTGTGCACACACTTGTGGTCTGTTGGTACATTTTTGGCTCAGCCATCCAAGTTGCCCAACATGCAGGGTGCCAGGCATTAAATGCACAATTTTTGCTACACCCTGATGCAGTCAGCATGTTCTGGTGACTCTAGTCATTGTGATACCAGCAGCTGCTGTCAGCAATGCTGCAGTTCACATGCACAGCAAATTGTCAAAATGAATTTCTGCTAAAATAGAAAACCAGGAGGGGAAAAAAGTCTTTTTAGCCTTTTTGTCGCCATGATCATGCTCTGAGCGAACCATCCCTTTTGAGAGTGTGGTACCTTGTTTTGAATAGGCAAATGTCCACTTTATGGTGGAAGCTTAAAAAGCGGACAACCACAGGAATAGCATCAGACATCTTCAACTCTGGGGAGATCTTTGAGGGAGAAATCAGCACCTGCATTCCAAGCTGGCCCAAGTATCATTGTGACACGGCTTGTTGGTTTTTGACCCAACTGTGTTTATCCAGGTACTATGACAACTTCATCAAGAAATGCAAACAAAGGGCAAAAGCAAGAGGATGGCAACCCCCTCTCTTAGGTATGCCACACACAACAAATATCTTGTGTTGTTGACCTTGTTAAATTGCGTAAATTCCTTGTTTTGTTTCTTACCATGTTTGCCAGGAGGAAATGTTGCATCAGCACTTGCATAATGCAGCCATCTAGATGCATTGCCAACTGCCAGTGCTTACCATCTGGTTCTCACGCTCTTCCTCAAGCCATGTATGTTGTAATGCGTATGTACGAGGGTGTGTATGGCTTGAGAGCAGCAGACTGGCTATCATCCATGCAGATGCGTGCATGAGCCAAACATGTTGCATTGCGTCAAATCTGCTACCAGCCGTTTCAATGGTGCATGATAGCTATCTGCAATGTAATGCAACTCTGCTGTTCGCAGATGACTGGCCACAACACTAACAGCAGGCTGAGCAACGGTGCAACCTTGGCTGCACTTTTTTGTCCATCCAAGCGTGCATGCTCAGCAGTGTGTGCGCAATGTGTACATGCAGCAGCTTTTTCTAGGAACTTCTGCTACTAGGTTGTGCTGAGTTTTGCAGCAGATGGATTGCTGTGCAGCCGCATCTGGCTTTGACTCTCGATGAATCCTGCATTTTGCCAGGCTCTGCTGATCATTGCACCCTTGACAGCATGTTTCTAAAACCTGCAATCTTATAAAGGTACATTTCTACGTGGTGTGTAGTTTGAAGCAAACAAAGATTCGAGACAAAAGCAATTGTTTCGTTTTCTGTTGCTGCAGTTGCATTAGCCTTCGAAGCTCAGCTAGTGGATTCAGTGCCCATAGCACCACATGACATCGATGTCGACATTCTGGCAACTGCCAAAGGATTCTTGGCGTGTTCCACTTCTGGTGAAGAAGCTTTGTCAGTAGCAGCTCCTCTTTAACGTGGTTGATCCGATCTGTGATCACATGAGACACCATCTCGGTTGTAGAGTCAGGCACAGCAATAGGTCCCACACCCAACTACTGATACTAAGCTTCTTGGGCAGGCCTAGCTAGGCGCTATATCAATCACAACTGTTCAGACAGATTTGGCAAGATTCGCTTTGGGCATTTTTTGGCCCACACATGAACATCTAGACGTTTTCACACCGTGACTGTGATGTTAACTTAAGTTTGAACATGTTTTTCCTTGACTTGCAAGTAACTTCATGCATGCGCTAAACTGTATGAGTTTGTGTTCAGCACCCACGCTGAGCGCAAAGCACCTAAAGCAGAGTAAGCTTAATCACAGTTACAGGCTAAGCTAGCCAGTAGCATCTGTAGCATAACTTGTACTTCAATGTAAAGTTGCTTTGCTGCACGTGCAGCATATTCTCAGCTACAGTCGCTGTCTGTGTTGATGCATGTCAAAACTGACACAATATCTCTATGATCCAGGCATTTTACCAAGCTCTGCAAATTAGTGTATCCTTGGGAACGTGTATCTGAGATCCAATCTATCAAGGAAACTGTAACAATTTCAATATTGCTAAAAGTCCTCAGGTCCGCTTATGGACATATTGCTGTAAAGACCTTTTCCTGATGTGCATATGACTTCTCCTTTAATTGCTACAGCTTCAGCCACAAGATCCAAATCTGACCCACAAGCTGTGAGAGGTTGTTTTGGTAGAAGGTGGCTTCAGTCATCAAGACAATGCTTGCAACAGCATTCTTTGTTTGGCTCAGTGCTCACATGATGACCACTGGCCCATCTCTGCACAGCGGGCATATCATGTGACCAGTGCCAGCACAGACTTGACAGGTGGCACCCGGGTCGTTCATTGCCTCCACTTCTGACCTCTGCAACCAGCCAGATGCCCACCTGTCTCTGTCCTTCAAATTCTGGATGTTGATCTGCAGGCACACCTCCAAGCCTTGGTAGCTGTTTTCCAAAATTGTTTGGAAAGGTTGCAACTTCACTTTTCAGCTTGCAGATGACAGGGAGTTATCTGCAGACGCACACACGGACCCAACCGTTGGCAGCTTTTGATATGCAGACACAGATGCAAGCCTTAACGGCTGTTCATATCGCGCAGAAGCTGCAATGCATAAAAGTTTTCTGGGTCACTTCAAACCTGCATAAAGATTTCCTTAGCCAGATAAGTTGAATTTTATCAAACTGAAAAAAGCTGCAATCGTTTTTGGCAATTGTGTTTGCAAGATGTGTGGGGGCACAGCATGCTTGACTCCAGCCACTGTGAAAAGTGAGCCAGAGCCCAAATAATGATAATGTACACACAGCAAAGCACAAAGAAGCTCAAAGTATGTGAAACTCGTCGCAGACACAAATATGTTGCAGAAGCAGTGTCAACAGTGTTGCATCATAGCATATTTGATGGCAGATGATTGGCTGGAGATCATTCAGCACAGAAGGAATACAGGATGATGGACTCTTGGTAGTCTGCTGCAACTTAATGGCTCTGCCGCAATGTGACAGTCCTCACAAGTGTTGCAAGCACACAAGCAGGAACAGAGACTTTGTGAGCACAAGCCACCTACCCACATACAGGCAGATTTATCACAGGTGGCCATCATCAAGGCATATGTCTGCTTTCCAGCTTTCATCTTTTGTGTTGCTCTGAAATGGCGCCAGCCAACTGTTCTCTGCAATGCTGTCCATTTTGAGCCTGCACATTGTGTGGGAAAAGCTGAATCTGACTGTATGACGTTCTGCAATGCACAGGTAAAGACATACATGTGCATGCGTAAAAAGATCACATCAAACTCTTGCACAGAGGGTGCCTGTCACGAGAGATTACCTACTATCTTTGCAACATTTACAGGATTTTTGGCATGGTAGCCTGACTTGGTCAACCTGCCGCTCGATTTGCAAGCGTTACATGGGACCTGAGTGCTGCCAGAACAAATTGGGCAGGGTGTTGAAGCTCTGCGTTGGTCAAAGGTTGTGCTTGAGCACCGTAGGCACGGCGCACATACTGGTTTAGTATGCCTGTGCGGTAGGCTAGACTCTCTTGACGCTACTGACGTGTTGATGTCAGGCCTAGCTTGCAAGAAGGATTTGGCACAGGCCAAGTTGACAAGCATGCAGCTGCATGCCGGAAAGGGTGTTGATTTACGACACAGCGCAGCACGTCGCAAGTGTACGTCTTGCTGATGTTTGGCCAAATTCAAGTTACATCTCACGTTTAGTGATATCATGCACTTCTCGGGTGCATGCGAAAGCGGTGCCTGGCCTTTCATCACCATGACCGAAACGCCAGTAAGGGTTCGCTCAAAACCTGGTGCATGCGGCAGTACTCGTAAAAGGTACCACAAACCTAACGCTAGCGCGCGACATCGTTGCTCCATTGTGCAAGCATACATCAGGTGCCTGGCGCTGAGACATTTCCTAGCTAGCCAGAAGCAACTGCCTGTGGCAGGATATGATCGGCTCTGGCAGTACATTGCAAGTCTCTGATAACTCTGGGGCCAAGATCGTTCAGTGCATCCAACCCAGTGGCAAATCATATACTATCGGCGACGTCATCACAGTTGCAGTCAAAACAGCGGGCAAAGGCAAGGTCGCAGCAGGGTCAGTGCAGAAGGCAGTTATCGTTGAAACCAAAAAGGAGTTCAAGCGCAAGGACGGCAGTCAGTTGCGCTTCGATCGCAACTCTTGTGTCTTGCTGGGCACCAAAGGACTTCCTATTGGGTCAAGGGTTTTGGGGTTTGTCACGCACGAGCTCAGAGCTCGGCAGATGATGAAGGTGCTCTCGCTGGCAGCAAGAGTCCTCTAAACCAGAAGCTGACAGGGTGCTCTTTAGCATTTTCTACAATGCCACGACTTGGAGACACAGCATCTTTTGTGGTCATGGGTGGCATTGGTCTTGCAACACTTTGTACAGTGCTGATGACCAGCGCGGCTAAAAAGCATCAGCAGGGTGCCAACCCTGCATCACAAAGCTTTGAAGACCGCATGAAAGTTTTTGAAGGACGATCCCCCAAATGATGAGCACTGTTCAGTGCTATTTGCTGGCGTTGACATCTGGTCTGCTGGAAAGACACAACTAGAATTGCAACAGCATGACACACCAGATCACGAACAGCAGTAGCTGCTGGCCTCTTAGCACTGTTTTATCAATTGCTTGTGTGCTGCAACTTTAGGAAGTCGTTTACCTCCGTTCACTAGTCTTGAAGCTCTATTACATGCTTGAACCTAATGTTTTCAACTAGGTGTGATGTGTGGCCCGTTAGCCTGTTTGCATTCACTGTGAGGCATAGTATTTCACATAGACAGGCAGCCTGCAAAAACTGCAGATTTTTGAACAAGACATATCCCATGCATGCAAGTTTCCTTTCCATGGACATCAGCCTCTTGCGGTCAAGGACAGTATAAGCATGCTGGGAATCTGGCAGACCATTCAAGGCTGCAGAGACTCCACACGGTTTGCAGTGGGCTGCGCACCACGAAAGTGGCTAGCGTTTTGCACATACTGCTGGTTGATCCTGAAGTCATGTTCCAAGTGCTCCCTTCTGATCTCCTTGGATGGCTGCACAGCCTGCATTTACACTCGAAGTGTATAACCAGCTTACTCCATTTACAATCTCCAGCTTACTCCGTTTACAATCTGTGTTTGCTTGAGTGCGTGATGCCCACGTCCAGATGCGGACTGTGCACGATTTGTATTGCAATTTGGCGTAGTTCAAACTACATCATACAGTATGCAGACTGTATGTGCCTTCAGCATAAGACTGGCTGCTACACACAAATCCGCTGCAACATTGGTGCCCACCAGCACCTGAACGACTTATGCAATTTTCAGCCAAGCTCGAAAGTGTGCATACCTGCAGTCTCCTGAAGATGGCAAAGTTCTCTTCGTTGATGTTGTCAGCAGCACGCCGCCTGTTCACTCCAGCTGACGCAGCCTGCATTTGGTCACTTCATTCACTGATTACACAGATATCAGCGCTTTTCTCTTGCTCTCCTGAGTGTGCATGAGTCCGAGTGTGCATGTTGCCTCTTGCGCTGCAAGAAGTCTTTAGACAGGTGTCATGTCATGCCCAATAAGGCCGCAGTCTGCAAGTCTTTTGCAGTTCTGCCTGGAGGCTTAGCTGAAGGCTCAAATAATACCCTTCATAGAATTGCGTGACGACACACGTGAGCATGCATGATGCACAAGACTCTGGCTTGCATCGCTTCAAGCAAGTCGCTAAAGACAAGGTGTTCCTTTCTGACTTGTTGATGGTGGACTGAAGGTCTGGACCATCTGCCATCATCAATGTTAGTCATGCAAAAGTACGGTTAGGTATTGAAGTGTTGTGGGAGGTCAAGCTTCAGGGAAATCACAGCAGGCTAAAATACAACACACAATTCTTGATACACAGAACACATGGCCTGCTGGGCAGCATATCAAACTCGTCAAATTTTGCAACTGCTCCTGTGCCTAGGTCTCTGTTGCTCGTCTTGTAATCAAAACACTCAGCTTGACAAAAAGCTGCTGGTCAATCAGAAGTACTGATGCATGACAAACGACCTTGCAATGATCACCAGGTGAGGTCTAGCAAGAGGGGAAAAGACAAGAGGATGAGGAGGGCAAAGAAGAGGGGACAGGAGGGGAGGGCCAGGTCTGCAAATCACAATGACTGTGCAAAAGTCTTCCTGGCAGTCATGCCTACTGATGCTGCATACAGGCACATGATGAAGCAAAAGTATAGGGGCAGGGAATGGGGGGCAGGCGGGGGGGAGAGGGGGTCATGGTTACCCAGTAGATTCTTCTGAGGATTAAGCCAAGAATCAGACGGCAGTGATATTCAGTGATCGTACCGGAGCAGGGGGTAGGGGGGTCTGGGGTTGGCTGGGAGCCACATGAGCCAGACGGTCCACCATCATCTTGTTCTCTCGTTTGATCTCCCTCAGTCTGGCCTCACTGTGGCTGAAGTTCTTGCGCTGCAACTTCTTAGCCTGTCGCACACAATACACAAGCATTCCCTCAGAGCATTCCCACAGCATCCTGGTCACAAACACTCTGTCACAGCTCACATGCATGATGCTAAAAGCATTTGAGCATCAGCCGTTTGCTCTGGATGGTCAACAGCTTGTATTGCAATGTCTTTATCAATCACATGCGGCACACAGATGACATGTTAATCTCAGACAACAGCTGTGGCTCATCTTGACTGATGTCGTCTGGCTCCAGGGTTTTGGCCTGTGATGTTCATCACATGGCTGTTGGGTATGCTTTGTTTCTTGTGGCACAAACCATTGGACTGTGCAGTGCGTGTGCTGCAATTTTTTGGTTTATTGCATGCGGTCGGCATCCGGTCAAAGAGGCTTTGAACGCTAAACTGCTGCAAATCTGTGTTGCCCTGTGACAGCTTTGTATACCATATGCGACGCACAGCGAGTTGTATGCTTTGTGTCAAAATGACTGCCTGTGTGTATGGCCATGACTCCTGCAATCTGGTCCGTGAGCCTGTTACGAGCACACATGCATCAAGCAGTGGTGAGGGCACATGACAACAACAATGACAACATGGCTGCGGTGCATATCATGTTGCACCATCGTAAATGGCTCAGGCCCATGAACACTTGCATGACAGTACAACAAACCAGAGGCAGGTTGCTGTGCTGGGCTGCGCTGCGCTGTGCTGCGCTGCGCTGCGCTGCGCTGCGCTGGGCAGGGCTGGGCTGGGCTGGGCTGGGCTGGGCTGGGCTGGGCTGGGCTGGGCTGTAATGATTCACAACAGCAGCAATCAGATGCTCCTTCAGATGCAGTCAAACCTTTCCAATTCAATGGTGGCACAGAGCACCTATTGATAGTAAATTTGCCCTAAACAGGTCACTCACCAACAGTAACAACAGTAATGAATGCAGAACTAACACTGGGGACATGCTTGGGGCACACATGCTTGGGGCACAATCATGCATAAGCATGTAGATGAAAACACTCACCATTGGCACATTTGGAGCGGCCGTGAACGTGAACTTCCCATCAAACTTGTGCTGGAGCTCAGACCCCTCCCCCCCTTCAAAACTCCCTGTATGAAAAGTGCACGATGTTTTGTTTCCTCTTTTCAATGTGTTGAGCCGCCAGTGTCTCTTCAGCAGCTACTCCATATGGACTCTTATCTCCACATTGTCATCATTACAAGCATATTTGGTATGCAACAGAGTGCCCTTGATAAGACATGCATCGCGTGTTGCAGGCTGCCAGACCAACTGTGACAACAAACAGGTCCAGGCAGCAGAACGCACAAATACGTTGGTAATTGCACCTTTGCTGTGAGCTCCCTCCTTGTCAGACGCCTTGGCAAGACCCTCCTGCTGCTTGTCCCGCTGTGAGTGCTTGCTGAGCCAATGGTCCTGGCCTGGTGCTTTACTTTGCACTGCAGTGCTGGATATTGCAGCAATCTGGTCTGGTGTCTGCTCAGGAGCCTCATTAATTCCTGGACTGTACACCGCTGAGTGCTGCTGCTGCGTCTCGAGAGTGTTTTGAACATCTGGCTGACTTTCCAAGGGTGTTTCGGTGTCGACCAAGGATTCGGGTGGAAGGTCAGTCAGCGGAGCCTCGCCCACCAGAATGGACTGTATGGCCTCCTTGGCCTCAGATACAGGCTCTGCCTGCAAAGCGTATGGCGATGTGTTTGATATTGAACGGCGGTCAAAGCCAGAGCCTTGGACGACTGTGCACTACTGCGCGTCAGCAGCATGGGGTGTAAACAGGCTTCCCAGCGCGGCACCTGCGGTATACCTGCAGGTCCTCCGTCTCGGCGTTCTGCATGCTATTGGACAGTTCCGCGCAGCCTTAGGTGAAGTAAGGGCAGGCTCAAACCTAGTTTGCAAAAGGCGTTGTCGGATTTAACGCTTTGATGACGGATTCCACATCGTCAGACTGAGTTCCGGGAATTGCAGATCGTTGCAAGACTTGCGTCTGACCTATCGTATCTCAGGAAGAAGAGAATGGAAGCATTTGATGTCTACCGCTTGACAGTCCACAGTCAGCAAGAAGGCGATGCAGGGTTAGATCATCACCACACTGTGTAGCATAGTCTGTGTTAGGAAAGCATGCCAGGGCAGGAATGTCATAGTGAGTACCATCGTTGTACGGCATGTTGACTGTAGACTGGCGTCGCATGTGTTGCCTGTCTG
>JAABUP010009709.1_pt1 | contig 11696 bp, 10 predicted proteins | sample 5559201 | NCBI WGS metagenome assembly JAABUP01 (sample SAMN10711887, study PRJNA513373) | rock metagenome | isolation source: Antarctica rocks | place: Antarctica | reverse complement strand
CTAAAAGAGCAAAAACATACAGCAGAAGGGATTCGCTGGTCGTCACCGACCCAACTACTAGTCTTCCGATCAACAGCTTGTGTATGGCAGAGCGGACGGGATGCCCAATTTTCTGTTGTCTATGGCCGTATGTGAAAGGCATGGGAGAATTGAGGTATATATATTTTATGACAAGTGGGCGGTGAGTGTTATAGTAGGGGGGAAAGGGGGAAGGGTGGGACGATGGTTGGAAAGATGTTGGGTTTGAGGGGGTGAGAGAGGAGAGAGGGGAAGAAGTGAAGTATTTGATGAGAGCGGGAAGTTAAAAGATGTATTTCTTTAAAAGTTTTAAAAGTATTGACTTTTCTTTTGTGAAGCGTCAAGTCTCAAAATCAGCATCAGAAAACGTCAGTCATTTTTGTACATACACATAGTTGACAGCTGTTGAACTGTCACATATTTAAATTTAGTTCATACAATTTTTAATCTTACACTTCAGTTTTAAAGTTGATGATATTTAAGTTACTATGAATCTTATGCATATATAGCTATTTGATGTTTTGACGGGTGAGAATGCCTCGGTTATGCTTGGCCGCTTATGGTTTCATCACTTTTCGCACACACTGGTGAGTCAAGTCCATCATTGATCCCAAATAGAGCCCAAAAGAACATTAGTATTAAAAGTAAATGAGTTCCTCCTTCTGCCCAGAATGGCCACCAATTCGGGAGTGATTTCTCGAGTGTCGAAGGTCGATTAAAAGGCTATTCGGCGTGATGGCGTGTTGACAGGCGTCGGTTGAGGTATGAGAGAGAAGTTAGTTAAGAGCTTTCAAGTCAAGGCGTTTGGTTGCTCGTGCGAATGCGATGGTTGCCTTCACAGTGTTCACATTGGGGGACCATTTCCCTCTGGGTCCGTCTAGTTGTTCCCTCCCTGACCATCCCCCCAAGTAATACAAGATATCTCCCCATCGTGTGAGTCCTTCTCTCCCTAGGATATGCCGCAGTGAGTTCCATCCGGTACATTTAAATAATAAATGGTTCGCTCTCTCTTCTTTCCTTCCGCAACTGCACAGGTTCGAGACGGTAGCTCCTATCCGATGTAGATATCCGTTCAGCCGGCATTTTCCTGTCCGAAGCTGGGAGAGAATGGTGGCATCCTCCCTCTTAAGGACGTCATATAATTTCCTGGTATGTTTCCCTGGCAGAGCTTTGTCTACCCGTTTTGAGTGAAGACCTGTATTTGCTGCTGATACCGGCTTTCGGGGTTGGTATGAGCGTTTGCTGCATCGCAGCGCGGCTGATTTCAGGCTGTGGAGTTGATGTATGACTTCCTCATTTCTATTGCTTGGTACGCTTCCGCATGAGCTTGTTCATTTCCCTGGACTCCCTCGTGTCCAGGCGTCCATTGAAGGGTTATTGTATACTGTCGGTGGGTCCGCACTCATTCCAGGCGTTGGATGATCGAGCGTATCAATGCTTGTCCGCTCTGGTGAGCGGGGTGTGCCATGGACTTTAACGCCCCTTGGCAGTCTGAGAATATTATTATCGAGTTTGGGATCTGGGCTATAGTGTCGATCGCGGGAATCAACTTGTGTATTGTTAGATCAATGGCAAAGAGCTCTGCGAAATAAGCGTTCAGGTTATTTTCATCTTCGATGATTGTTGCCTCTGAGTATTGTGATGATCATCTTTTTTCTATACCTATCAGACCGTTTCTTGCGGATCTATCGATGTACAACGCAGGAGTGCCCGAGGATTTCGCTTTCTTGGCGGCTTCCTCTCGCGATGGCGGTATCACGACCTGAGGTCTCGATTGTCACGGTGATGTGCAGTACGGTGTGATCGTTTCAAGTCTCAATAGATCAAGATTCCTAAAGGTGAATGCCACTGTCTGCAGTGGAGAAGTGAACCCTTTGGCGCTCCTTTTAGCTCGGGATGTTGACTTATAGATCGGGTGGGTTTTCTCTAAAGTGTGCCCGTTGATCCAGAACCGCCGCTGCTGTTCAAAGTGCCTGATCTGTATCAACTGAATATCCGCCTCGACTTCTACCACCTCGAGAAAGACCGATGAGAAGGCTGTTGTGATGGCTTGTGCAGCTATTCTCTGGGGTGGCTGCAGGCATTTAAGTGTGCTTTTTGTGCCCTTTGAAGCTCATACCTCCGACGCATAATCCATGACTGATGCAACAGTGAATTGAAATAATTGCCAGCACGTTGAAGCTCGTAGGTCTTTCAGGAGCTTAAGGGCTAATGCTGTCTAAATACTCCTTTTCACTGTCCTTGCCATGTGAAGTTTGAATCGTAGTTCTCTGTCGAAGACAACTCCTGGAAGTTTTATCGACTCTGCCGGTTGAACGTGATTTCCTTTGATTAGTAGCAGAGTATCATCCTCACGGTTGTGGCTTCTTGTGAAATGTACGAACGCTGTCTTTTCCGGTTGAAAGGTAGCGCCACTTAGACTTTCCCATAGCTCTGCTTTAAGAATAACGTCTTGCTGTAGTTTGATCGTGTTTTCGATTGTTGAACCATCGACGAAAGCTATCGCTCCTTGGTTCTTGTTGGTCTTAGTTTGAACAAGGTTGACGTTGAAGAAAAGGAATAAGATAGGGGAAAGCGGGATCCTTGTGGCAGGCCTGCTTGGGCCGCAGAAGAATACCGTCCAAGAACGATAGATAGGTTAACGACTCCTATCCTAGCTTTCCCCAGCCTCTTCGGTCTTTTGAGCAGCGCCCTCACCTTTGACCGCTGATTCCACGATATTGGGATAGACCAAGTCCCTCACGCCTGGATCCCCATTGGTTTGCGCCTTATGTTATGCTATCTTGAAGTTGGTATGTGAGTGGGTTGCCAAGTGCTCGTTGACTGTCGGTGCACGTTCGGTGTCGGCTTACTTTAGTGCATTCTCGCAATTCCTCTCCACATAGCAGACAGGGCCTGTGGACGCTACCAAAGTCTAGATGACGAAGGAGGAGACACTCTTTGTACTTTCCCTTCGCGTGCGTTTTGTCTTGGTCGGGCGATCTTTGGAGCTGAGCTCGACGGTGTCAGGCTTATCATCACTCAAGACAATCCAGCACTCATGAGCCAGCGCCTTATCGACAGACAAGCGATTCGTCGGATTCCAGACCAGCAGCTGATATAGTAAGTATACTAAAGGTTGATCTTCTGGAACGTCTTCACCATGCCTGCTAAGCATTGTATGCATCTTCGCCAGGCGTACGACCGTAATCTTTTCATCAGTATCGGTCGAATATCCCAATATTTCGGCCACAGCGTACGCCCAAGCCCACAGGTCGATTTTTACAGTATATTCAGTATTACCCCACACCTCTGGTGCCAACGTTCGTATCGGACCAATACGAGTGTCCCGGGAAAAAGGTTCTGATGTGGCTTTACCGAAATCGCAGAGTACCGCTTCAGGCCTTTCAGAAGAAACAATGAGCATGTTCTTGAGAGTGATGTCGCGATGCATAATGCCCATGTTGTGTAAAGATTCGATGCCTTCGAGAGTATCTTTCAACAGTCGCATTTTGTTTTTGATCTCAATGGAAGTCCAGATAGGCGGAGTGAAATTCCTCACGCAAAACGGCAAGCATATAAAGACCTTTTCTGGCAAAATGCCACATGGTTTAGAATTGCCATGCTCACAGAAAGATGATAGTGCAGGAAGAAGTCCTTTACGGTTCTAGGAATGATTAACAAATCAGTAACATTAGGAGTAGAATATCATACCCTAAAGGATTCTCCCCAGGCAACCTCCTCGAGAAACGCGTTCCTTGTCCGCGTACTTGTGACCGGTAGCTCTTTCAGAACTACCATCTCTCCTGTGTCTATGTTCATTGCTTTGTTCACCCAACCAAAGGTTCCAGATCCCACAGTTTCAAAGACGAGAAAGTGCTGAATTATTTTGTGTTTATCAAGATGCAGCTTCCACATACTCTTCGGAGGTAGAGGTAAGTCAATAGACATTTTTCTAAGAAAGGCATTTCTGCATTTGAAAAAGCTTTCTCTCTCATACTCCTCGACTGTGTACTCGAAATCGTACTCAAAGGGACCCAGTTTGATTGTTGTAGTCGTCTGATACAGCAGCTTTTCCGATTGATATTCCAACTCGTGCCAGGTACCTGCCAGATTGAGATATACCGGCGCCTTCGAACTCACTGCAACTAACATCAACATGCCGGAAATGCGATTGAATCGAAAGCACATGTGCACGTTCGCCACATTCCTGCTTTTAGGATCACGAGGTTTAGCAAGGAGGAAATCGACATTGCGATCTTGCAAGTTCGACGTTCCTCTACCGGCCATCCATCCCAAATTTAAAAACTTCGGCGAATCATCGTTACGAAGTGAAAAGACAAGATGATGAAAACCCTGCTCTTTCTCAACTGAAGATGTAGCAGTGTCGTAGTCAGTATCAGTCTCAATAGGCTCAGTTACCCCAGCTCCTTCATTTCCTAAAGAGTCAATAAACTGGAGATGATACTTGTCGTCCGTCTCTTCCATGTACCTCACGGCCCTAGAAAACAATGCTTGTGCTTCCGAGTTCTTGGGCAGCAGTCTTGCGAAAATGCCCGAGAACTCGCGCTGCGCGCTTGAGCTGGCGGAGGTGGCTGCCATCCTGAGGTAAGTATAATATGCGGGCAAAGGATGGGTAATAATGTAATAATAGTCATTCCTTCCTACCGTAGCACGCGTAGGTACCTTAACAACCCCTTGGAAAGAGTGCGCGCGTTGTGGATGCCCCGCATTCTCAGCCTTACATATCACATGATACACCTTCTGATCTAACATCCTCTTTGTCCCCCGATATTTACTCAACATCACATTTATTTGAACATGCCTTCACCTACTCTACCATCGGCACAGTCAATGTGGGGTGATTATGTGCCATTCCATCCAGATACCCTTGACTACTTGGTTGAAGTTCAAGACCACATAGCGGAAAGATATGCGATACGAGCTCATGCGAGGACTCCGCCTGAGTCGCCTCATTCAGTCTACAGCGAATCTTCCGTCGACAGCTGGCCTCCTCCTGATGGTTTCAAACCTGATGGTTGGAGCCTCAACCATCCTTTGCCCAGCCCTGAAGACTCTATCGCTACGCGTGAAAATCGGCCCTACACTGCAGAAGCGTTTTCTTCTAGCACGGCCCGAGTTCCGAAATCAAAAGCTACACGAAAGGGAGACCAGTGTCCCGGAGCAATATCCTCTGGGCGGCAAGTATTTTACATTGACTCTACAGGCCATTGGCTGACTCGTCGAACTCAGAATTACAAGATCAAAAGTTTCATCGACAACCACATATTATCAGCTTGATCACAAGGGCGGTGTTAGCAAAGTGCAGGCGAAACCATCACATCGCGGCAGAAGCTCCATCAAGAGAAAATGAGAACATAAGAATTGAAGAGATTCAGAGACGTTGGTCACAAGGGTAATCTGATATGGCAGACCGTCTTGGACCACCTTTCGAAAATTACGCAGAGATGCGAGCTTTTGCTGGGCGATTATCACCAAGGTCCTAGATTCCGATATTCAAGTGACCTTATGAACTCGGCATTTTCCACCAGACATCTGATCTTAGGAAGTCGTTCTTAGCAATGTTCGAACGTTCTCCTAAAGTCACAGAGCGTCAGTACATCTGCGTCTAGGTGTTCCAATCTCAGAGCCTCGTGGAGAACTTAGAAGGTCGCAAAAACTGAAGGAGGAAGCGGAATGATTAGAGTGAGAGACATGTGGTCTGAAATAATGGTGCGATCGTCTTGCGAAAGATGAGTCATCTCGAGTTTGACGGCTGGCTCAATGCTGTCCTGAATTTGGTGCTTCGCAATTGAAATTTCGAAGCTGATTGGAAGTTTGGAACTAAGAGAGCTCATCTAATTCTTGGCAGTCTTATGGTAAGGTGTCACGACCTTGCAATACTTCAAGAAATAGTTTGGCTTGATGAGGTGAAGTGAAGTGCTAGCTGTGCGAAGATTGAAGGTTGGGAATAACGAATAGCGTGTTGAGCTTTCGGATGAGTAATTGTGACGGCTGCTTAGACTATCTCTACACAGTACTTTCGCCATGCAAATGACGATAGATAATGTACGTTGAGTTCAAATACTTCTATCTGATCTACACTAATATTATATAGACCTTCAAAACCCTTCGGGCTCACGTTCAATCTGTTCTTTCTCAGCTATTGGTTGAGTGGCCGGAGGAAAGTGATCTGATACACGATAAAATATGCCAGCTTCCTTTGGAAATCCGACCTATCATTAATAAGGAATGAGACATTACTACGCTATTCACTCAGTCTGGAAGCTCTCTTGCTAAAACGATCGAGGCATCGAAGGAGGAGACACGAGCTTGTAGAAGTGTTCGTAGACATAGACCGTTCCGATAATAAAGGAAAGCTCAAATCGTTGACTAGTATGCATCTGATGAGCTTCATGGGTGTATCAGAATACCGTCGACGGGAATGAGCCCACAAGAGAATTTTGACGACAGTGATCATCTGAAGATTGCAAAGACTGGAAGAGTGGTAGCAGCCTGCCAATAAGGCCATCTATCACCCAACATCATGATGGTGGCGAGGGACGTGATGCAAGGTGCCTCAAGACATCTAGTAGTTACCACATACTTATATAACCGGGTTGCTTGTATTCATCGTCTATACAGTCGTCCTTGTCTTGCAAGGAACTGCCGTACCTTTTTGTCCGCGTGGACATCTTTCTTGTCCACCCAGGTCGGTCGCCACTGAACGAGATACTGGCCCATATTCTCATCTATAACTCCTTCCATTCCTTCTTGTCGGATAGCAAGGCAATTCTGTTGCCACTGTTGTCCTTGCAACCTTCCCATAGTCTCTTTGCTTCAGCCTTGTATTCTTGATATATGTTATTGTCGCAATTAGCGCTAGTCTCAACTAGGCTAGCGGGCAGTGTAATGACACTGTTCTTAATTGGACGACTACTCCTTCTGCTTCTACTGTTGCTCCTATTGCTCCCACTATCGCTTCAACATAATTCAGGCCTATTGTGAAGCCTAAGGTGGTCCCGAGACCTAAGGTACTTAAGCCATATGAGGTAGATTCCTGGAAGATCGCGATTTCAAACGACAAGAAATGCTGGCGTGCCAGTGCCATGTACAGCTGTGATCACCGTGTCTGTGGTGTTAATATCTAAAGTCACGTACTCTGGTCTGTCGTCGGGATCAGTATTCACTGAAAAGCCGTGTACTGCAAAATACACGACGGAAAAGATGATTCATCAATTGGTAGAAGGAAGCTGGCGATGACCAACCCGGGTGCTTCAATTCTACAGAGAAGTCACGAATTGGCTTGGGGGAAAGCGCGCTCTGGGCTGTACTGTCTCTTAACCCTAATTGTAATATTCTTACAGTGTTCGAATATTGTGACTTCTGTGCTGTATGCGGAGGGCCACTTGAGCCTGTGATTGGCAAGCTGGAATTGCTGGCCATTTGGAGGTCCGACTAGTAAGTGGTCAACATTGAAAGCTTGTCTAAGGGAAGATTCTCAAGGACGCAATATGTGGCTGCCATGGCACATACACATCGGCGCCATTGCGTGTCTGCTGGGAACGAAATGTTAATCGAGAGTGAGGGAGCAGCTCAGAGACGGATCAGGGATGCAGTGAGTACCGACGGAAAGGTGCTTGTCGTATAGATGCGGCACTATGAGAAAGAGCGATTGGTAACTGCTTAGAAGAGCTACGATAAAGACATGCTGTTCAGACTTCTCCTACTGCATCCTCCAGGAGTCATGTCGATGATCCATCTTGCTCGACTCAGAATGGGATGAGCTTGTCCTTGCCAGCCTCGTCCTTGCCAACAATCTTGCCCACATCACCATCTCTCTCGCCCTCCACAACGCCCCTAATCATTCTTCCACCAATATTCGGATGGCCACCGCCCATAGCTGCGGTCTTCTCCTTGATGCCTCCGAGATTCGTAGCGAGAAAGCCGGGTCCAACACCCCACACCTTCACTCCATCCTCCTTCATCTTGTGGCTCCAGTCTAGCATCACCATGTTAAGGGCCGTCTTGCTAGAACGGTATCCGATCGTCTCAAAGTCCACCTTCTTAGGCCATCCAGCCGGTAGGGGCGGTGTAGGGAAGTACTTCTGGCTTGCAACGGTGATTTGGGAGAGACCAGCCACGAAGATCAGACGGGGGTCAGACGACTTGAGCAAGAGCGGCATGAAGGTGTAGGTCATAACATTTGCACCGGTAACGTTGACGTCGTAGGCCTTGTTGAAGCAGTCACGGAGAGACTCTTTACCGGCGACGTATTGAATATCGAAGGTAGCTCCAGCATTGTTGACGAGCGCGTCGAGGTGACCCGGATTAGCCTTGACTTGTTCGAAAGCCTTCTGGATCGACTCGTCACTGGTAACATCGACCTGGATAAGTTCAACGGTGTTACTGGTTTTTGGAACTTCCTTGTGGAGCTTCTCGATGGCAAGTTTGCCCTTCTCCAGAGAACGACTGCCGAGAAAAACGTGGTACTTGGCCTTGCGAGACTCGAGAAACGCTTTGACGGCTTCGTAGCCGATACCATCGTTGGCGCCGGTGACGAGAACAACCTTTTGGGACGCCATTGCTAGCTGTGATTCGCGTGTGGATGGTTGGATGGGTGTATTGTTGATTATGCGTAGGTGGTAGGTGGTAGGTGGTAGGCGGTTGAGTTGTTTGTTGTTCAAAGTTGATCGACTTGAGGAGCGAAGGAGCCATGCTTTGTTAAAAAGAAAAGCTTCGCTACGTGGAAGACGTGGGCATCTATTTCATTGATAGAGGAACCCTTGGCGTTAAGCGGAGTTAAGGGCTCTTGGGCGGCTTAACTCCACTCAACTACTTTACCCTCGGAACCGGGAAGGTAACCCTGCCTGGGCCAAATGACGTGCATGAATTACGTTGGTCCGGTGTCAGAGTAGTCCTAGCTCCGGCACCGTTCTCCCCCAGGTTCCTGTCAATCACCCCGACAGCTTACGGCAAGGTGAGCTTTCGACTTATGACCCTTTTGGAGCAATAGGAGCTGGGGCGTGGTGCGGTGGCGGTGGCATTAACCTCTGAACTTCCAACGAGCAGTGGTTGTCTGAGCTGTTACCCGTTCAAAGCGCGATAGCAGGAGTCATAGATAGAAATCGAACTACCACGACTGCCGAGCAACGGTAGAATATTCAATGTTATCAAGTGCATTCGTCTATTCAAGTATAAAGACCGCAATAATCCCAGTCATTTCATCAATACCTCAATTATCGATTGTACCTTAGGCGTCTTTTCGACACTAACAAGCCTCAGTCGCTCGTCTGCCTTTGCGAGCAAGTCAACCCAGTCCTCATGGAACCGCTTCTTAGAGTTAAGTACTGCCATCATCTGCAAAGCACTGCTGCGCATGAATCTGAGCATTGGGTTAGGCGCTGTCCCAGGACTCGGCAGTACAACCTCGGCGATGATGATTCTACTACCTGGTGTCATGGCATGAACAATGTTTTGGATTATCTTGACGGCATAAGGATCGGAATGACCATGTAAGCTTGCGCGTAAGAAGTATAAGGCCGCTTTCACGGGCCGTGGGGTAAATACATCGCACGGGAGGAATGTGATCCGGTCTTCAGAATCAAGTCATCTATACTGCTGGCTTTGGCTATCGTGATGTTGCTGCGAAGATTTCTCCAGATGAGAATACTGTATACCATATTGCGTCGCTTTCAAAGGCGTTCACGGGAGCAGCTGTGAGTATACTCGTGGATGAAAAACTTCTAGACTGGGAGCAGCCCGTCTCCAAGATCCTTCCAGAATTTTCTCATAACGATGCGACTGTCGAGACCCAATCTAATCTTCTCGATATGGTTGCGCATCGCACTTGCCTTGCGCATAAGAGTGCTCTTTGGTTGCAGGACTGGACGACGTTACTCCTGACTCCAAAGGACCTGTTTCCAACCATATCTTACACCGAACTTGCATTTCCCTTTCGGTCACAATGGTTTTACAGCAACTGGTGATACTGCGTGGCTGCTACAATGCTAGAGAGGGTGACAGGGCAGACTTGGGCAGAATTTCTTACCCAACGGATATTTGCACCGCTTGAGCTCAAACAAACATCGTTGGAGCGATATCCTAAAGGAGACAACGTAGCGAAGAGTTATCAGGCGTTCCCGGATGGCTCGCCAAGCCCAGTAGAGCCACCAGAACTGGTCGCCGGTACGATAATGCAGGGGGCATTGGGTGTGATAAGTAGTGTGAGTGACTTGCTGTCGTTCTACAAAGCTCTTATCAAGGCTTGGAAATATGAAACAAACAGCGATACAACGTTCACTCCTGGTTCACCATTCAAAGATGTTCGTACGATGCTCAAAGGTCACATCGATCTTGAATCAAATTCAACATTCCAACAGTCATATGGCGTCGGCTGGGCTATCAGCGAAATCCCAGCTCCGCTCGGGCAGATCGGCACCAATCCGATGTTCATTCCAGAAATGCCTATTGTTGGGAAAGGTTCGAAGAAACAAGTTGTCTGGCACCACAACGGGAGTCTTGTTGGGTTCTTCAGCTCTGTACATATTCTTCCGGAAAGTGACACTGCAATAGTTGTCTTGACGAACTCTATGGCAAACAATGACTGTGCAGACTGGATCGGTCAATTCCTTCTCGAGACGGTACTAGACAATACGGACAAGAACGACTACTTGATTCTTGCGCAAAGGACAGCTGCCTCTTACATTGCAAAGTGGCGAGATTTGAAAATGGAATTAGTCGAAGGGCGAATCCCTAACACTCTCTGTTTACCTCTTTAGCAATATTCTGGGAGCTTTTACAATAAGATTCACAATTTCCACCTCGACATCAGTACTGTTAACGGCAGGCTTGAATTGAGGTTTCAAGGCTTGCCAACCGAAGTCCATCAACTCTATCACTATCACTATAACACCTTTTCGTGGGAGCTCACCGCAGAAAAATAGATTGCCAGGGACCGGTGGCCTGATCTTGAGGCACGGGTCTATCTCCTTCATTTTGAAGCTGACGAGAATGGGAAGATGACCAGACTCAGATGGCATCATGACTGGGCCGTATCTGCAGGCGAAGTTTTTACCCATGATCCTGATTCGCCCAAGTCTCAGGATCAAACGACCCTAGCATCGGTTGATGAGTAAATCTCCACTCCCTTTGTCAATCCTTAATCTCGAGTATGATGCTTTGCTGAGATCTCAAGAACCTCAACACCATATAGTGAACGTTCTGAGCTTTGAGAGGAAGAGCTAGCTAGACGGCTAACAATTGGGAAATTCTGGATTCTTATAGGCTCGTGCAGGCGAGGCCTAAATTCCTCAGCCTCACATGGTTAGGTGCTCCCGGGGATGTTTAATAGATTAGTCGTCAAATGGCCGTCTGTCTCATCTCACAATCCGTGCACGCGCGGCCGAATTAGAACAGAAAATAAAAGTTCATTCAACCGCACGAGACGCATGTCTAACAATTTGTTATATTATATGCAGGTGGATTTCTGAAATGTGGATGTGGAACAAAACCGCTATTAGCGTATGCAGAAAGGTATCGAATTCTTGGCATCGCAATTGTCGCGCCCCCCCCAAATTTACTATTGAATTCAGACATTCTTGACATTCTCAAACCTTCCGCTCTATTGGAAAAATCAATAGAAAAATCAATCAAACAGGTAAATTTGAAGCTGTTTTCAAAAGCACTTACTGACCTGT
>JAABUP010009708.1_pt1 | contig 11696 bp, 11 predicted proteins | sample 5559201 | NCBI WGS metagenome assembly JAABUP01 (sample SAMN10711887, study PRJNA513373) | rock metagenome | isolation source: Antarctica rocks | place: Antarctica | reverse complement strand
CTAGACAGCTAGGAAGGACTCAATTTGACGTGTAGGAAGGACTCGATTCGACGGCTAGCTAGACAGCTAGAAAGGACCCAATGCAACAGCTAGAAAGAACTCGTTGTGACAGCTAGCTAGACAGCTAGGTAGGACTCGTTGTGACAGCTAGCTAGACAGCTAGGTAGGACTCATTGCAACAGCTAGGAAGGACTCGTTGCGACAGCTAGGAAGGACTCGTTGCGACAGCTAGCTAGACAGCTAGGTAGGACTCATTGTGACAGCTAGGGAGGACTCGTTCTACTGTTCTGTATGTGATTTCTACTGTTAAAATCAAGTTTCGCGAACGGAAAATGATAAATGTGGTAAGCTCGATATAGTCCTCCGTACTCATGCATAATGCTGTCATGGTTGTGGTAGACCTCGCAATCGGTGGGGTAATTACACTTATTCCGCTAATTCACAGAAGCTTCTGAATTTACATGTAGGAAGTTGTACTCATTTTACGAATTTGATATGATGCCTTGACAGATGATAGAGTAGGTCCAATTGATGTCTGGTTTGAGCGTCCAGATGACTGCGCAAACGGGCTAATCAACGCAGGAACAGCATGCCACCTGCTTCAGTAGGCAGCCAGTTGACGAATTGCGGGGTGGTCGGGTTAGGGTATTGGTTGCGGCAGTGGGTTGTAAGCATTGCACACAGTGGGTTGCGGGCCGCAGAGACCGAGCACGCTTGAAGAGAACCCGTTTCTGCTTCTCCACAAACACGACCGAGGCTTAGCAAGTCTAAAACTATCTCTCGTTGGCTAGTCTTGCATCAATTGCCTCGGTACCTGTCCTAGATCGGTTAACCTCAGGTCTCTACGATGTCCTAGACTTCATGTACTTAGCACGTTCCCCGCCATGTTAGGGTTATAGCTTTACCCACGGGGAAAGTGACAAATGCCGAGAGAGGTACATTAGTACAAATGGGTTCCATGTTATACTACAGGTTTGTACATAGCAACCTTCAGAGCTGCTCGTCTCACTTTTACCACTTGATTACTTGCCGTTTGTCCTCTTTCAATATGACGAGGTACACGACTTGTCTGCTATGTAGTTTCATAGCATATTTTGCATCTTCTGCCGTTGCAGCTACAGTCCCCAGTCAGATCACTGATGGCCAGATTCAAGCTCCAACCGCTGTCGCTCATGTCTCACAGACCTCTGATGGTCAGATCCAAGCACCAGTTGAAAATGGATGCCCACCATCCAGCGGCTATACTGGAGCCTCTCCAACAGTCACGATAGCCAATGGAGTCCTCCATGGTACAACAGTTTCGTTGCCCTCTGCCACCGCAGCTGTCAACAAATTTCTGGGCGTTCCGTTCGCCCAATCCCCTCCACTGCGATTCGCTCCACCACAACCGGCTAAGAGTTGGGCCACGCCATTGGACGTCACAGTCTGGAAGCCTGCCTGTATCCAGCAGTTCACTTGTAAGTTAAGTCTTCAGTACTTGCCTGAATCTGTCTGACGGGCCTGTGCAGACCCACTAGCAAGTCAGCAGTTCACCGAGTCCATCTTCAATACGCCTGCGCCCCAAGAGTCAGAGGACTGCTTATACCTGAATGTATACGCGCCAGCATCACCACCACCACCAGGAGGAAGAACTGTTATGTTCTGGATATACGGAGGATCTTTACAATTTGGCAATGCTGGCCAGGCAGCGTATGACGGATCGAGCTTTGCGGCATATCAGGATGTCATAATTGTGTCAGCAAATTATCGCACTAACGTCTTCGGGTTTGTTGGTTCACCAGAGTTGCCATTGACAGGGCAAAATCCTGGTTTCTTCGATCAGCGACTGGGCCTTGAATGGGTGCAGCAGAACATTGCCGCTTTCGGCGGTAATCCCAGCAAGGTTACGATCTTTGGAGAATCAGCAGGCGCAGGCTCTGTTGACAGACTAGTCACGACCCTTCCAGGCACTAAATTGTTCCGAGCTGCAATCACGGAGTCTGGTCAGGCAAGCATCAATCCATCTCCCTCGACGAATGCGACAGTAGCATGGAATACTTTAGTTCAGATGCTGAATTGCACCACTGCCGCAAGCCAACTTGCTTGTGTGCGCTCAAAGCCAGCGACGGTGATCCAGACAATCATCGATCAGGCGGCATTGATCTTCACCCCGACCTCGGATGGCGTTACCCAACTCGTCAACGGCCAAGCAGCACGACTGGCAGGCAACATTGCAAAGGTACCGCTCCTGACCGGCACGAATGCTCAAGAAGGACGTGTCTTTGTGGTGGGAGACAATAACCTCACGGCTTTCCTGGCCACCTTCTTCGCCGGCCAAACGCAATACCAGCGACTGCTTGCGGCGGCGTACCCTGTTGGAGGCCTTTACCCGACAGCTTATGATGCCATAGCTCAGATCTTTACCGAAGAGGTCTTCCAATGCGTAAGTCACTTCTCATGCATTCCCATCCATCTCTCGTTTGAAGAGCCTCGACTAATCCACTTCCACCAGCCTGCCGCCATTGTCGCGAACGCGACCGCCGCGCTCGGAATCCCCACCTGGCGTTACTTCTTCAACGCCTCCTTCCCCAATACCCAGTCCTACCCTGGCCTAGGCGTATTCCACTCCTCCGAGATTCCCATCGTCTTCGGCACTTACCCGACCGTGAATGTTACCGCTCAGGAGTATGCCCTCAGCAAATTCATGCAGGGAGCGTGGGCGAACTTCGCCAAGAACCCAACCGGTGGTCCGGGATGGAATGCTTTGGGAACGTTCCCGGCCGATGGTGATCTAGGGGATCTCGGTCCGGCTGGAAGCAGCGGTGTTACTATAATTCCTCAGTATCCTCTTGACGCTCGATGTGGGCTGTTCGCGCCTGTGTATGCGGCGCTGGCGAATAATACTGGTGACTTTTGAGCTACAGGCATCAAACACAGTAGATAGCAAGTATATCAGATGCGGTATTTCGGCCAGATTACTCTGACACGAGTATCTCAGCTTATGTATCTTTTCAACCAACGGAGCAACGTGTTGACGACACCAGCAGCAAAAGGATCCTATGCAGCCCTGATTACCCTCCTTGCCTGCCACAGAGCGCACTGATGCTTTAACATTGCCATGAAGATCTGTTCATCTATTTCAATTGGTGTAAGAAGAGTGTCATTGTCCGAGGCTGAGTTCTCAGCATGAATGCAACTTTGTATCAACCTAGATGAGATTAACAAGACTCAGTTTAGATAGGAGATGGAGGAAGCGGGTTAGAACAAGGCACGGTGTCACTGGCATCTACCAGCGCATCGACACGCATCCTGAGATACTGGTGCACTTCTCCATGCACAGAGTGGGAATCGTAAGGCCAGCTAGAACTTGATTCATGATTGTAGGTTGCATGTGAATGGCAGAGGAGCTTAGTCCTTCTTTCCCTTATCCCTGTCCACAGTCCAAAGGGTATCATCCGACAAAGTCGAACTCGCCGAAGTAGATACGACATGAAACGAAAAATCCATTTCCCCGACGAGAGCCTTGACATTCCTGTAGAACATTAGCTGCGTCTCTTCCGGAGCCATGCAGGGCTTGCTTACGTGATCAGCTTCTCCAGTTCGTCACTAACCATACTGATTGCGACCTGCGTGACCGCAAAAGCCGAGTACCCCGGCTCCGCAATGTGATTGATACTCAGGATATCCGCGTCTAGCTCTTCGAGTTTTGCGCTCAGCTTGTATGGCGTAGGTGGCTTCAAGTATGGCGGCAGTGGGTGGCCGCCAGTGACGGCTGCAGAAAGCAGAGACAGCATTGACGTGATTTCATGCGATGTGACGTTGAGTGAGCCTATAAGCTTACTGAAGTTCTTGACCCATAATTTCCCGTCTGGAGACTGATCGTTGGTGGCAAAAGTTTGAGTGGAGTATGAGATCAAGGCCAAGTAGTTGAAGATTCTGAGCCAAGATCGTGTCAGCTGAGGACCGTTCCTATAGCGCTTTGGATGACAATGAAGAACGCATTTACTTTTGCACTTCCTCGATGATGGTATCGTACTGCTGCTTAGGAAACTTTCCGCCAATTGTCGGCTCCCATGCGGTGAACGCCGAGTGCTCACGCAACCCAGCGAGCAGCATGAGCTCCTTCGCAAAAACCTTGCTGCGAGCCTTCTCGAGCTTGCGCCCCGGGCTGTCCTTGAGATCCATGTCACCTTCGGCGCCTTGGAGACGGAGCCCCACGGTAGTATGAACGCAAGAGTAGAAGTTCGCCAGCAAGTACAAGGAGGCTCCGAGGTCTTTGCGGAGTTGAGAGCGAGCGGTGATTGGATAGGGGAAGAATGTCCAAATGAAAGCGACAGCCATGCCGCCAGCAACGCAGGCCAGCCGATAGGGTGCAAGCTCGTAGATCGGGTAATAAGGCTGGCCGTTAGAGGTTGCAACCTGCAAGCCAATCTTCCGTACCTCAAGCTCGTAGCCAACGATGAGAACTTGAGTGACCATGCTTAGCAAGGCGATAACCGTAAAGCGAGGAAACCTAAGGAGGAAGTAGAATTCTACACCCGTCAGCCCATGGCGAACTTCGAAACACGATGATCTAATTCATACCAACGAAGATAAATAACCAGAGCATAGTGATGATTCCACTAGAGTCCCGTCAGTATGCTTCCTTGTGAGGACCCTATACGGGTAGTCAAACCCCGTCTTCTGGTCCACGATATACCACATTACGATGCTAGTACACATTGCGATGGTGGTCCCTGCAATGCGGCCAACAAAGCTGAATACACCTGATCCAGCTGTTGTCGTCATGCCAATAGCAACCATTATCATGGCCCACACCAGGCGTTGCGTAACGAAGAAACTTTGAGTATCTCGTAAATAAGCAACTATACCAATTGTCATGGTAGCACATGCCACACGGAATCCGAATGCAGATTCCGGGGACCCTAAAAAGCCTGATATTGCCCTTACGCCGTTGCCGAATCTCTCCCACGCGTTGGCGACCGGGAGATGCTCAGGGTCCTTCTTAGCCCTCAGTGAGTCGCCAAGATATACTTGAAACGCCCCGGACTCAGTGTAATCTGGACACTGTTCTGTGTTCGTGTCTTCCATCTTGAAGGTACTCCGAACCCATTTCCTGGTCCGCTTTAAGCCTGGAACGATGAGACGGTTCTTCTTCATGGTACCGTCTTCGACTCTGAGATCGGCGTAGCGCGCGAAATCAATGACTGCCCGACCTATTGACCAAAGGAGAAATTCTACCTACATCTGAGGGTCAGCAACGTTCGGGTGTTGTCCTCTAGAGTTCATTGGGTCTCGTAGTCGGCAATAAAACATCCTTGGCTATCGTCGGTAGACACGCTAGTCTAATGACGGTAAGTTGTTGTAGCACGAAGAAATCCAGCGAAAATTTAGTGAAATCGCACGATGATCGTGTTTCAGCTATGCTGCGACCGCTTGGCATATCTCCAGAAAAGAGGAACTTACATATAGTATTAGGTATAGCTGCTGCTGATTCCGGCGATGCTGAATCAATCCTTCGACTTTCACGTTAATACTCGGTGCTGGCTGCAATGAACCGCTATCGATATTTGACGGCACATTGATGCCTTTTAGCTTGCACCACGTCTGAAGTGTAACCTCCCGTTGCTTGTAAAACTCATCTATCTTTCTCTCGAGGTACGTCACGAATCCGGTCTGCCCAGGCTTGATTGCACCTCCTTTAGCTTTCACGTCTTCGTCCGCAGGAGATGCAGTCCCGTCTGTGCTTCCATTCGAACGCTTGGCTCCTTCTGGGGCTTTGGCAAGCTCCAAAGTATACAGAACATGTTCCATTCCTTCATCGATAGCTTGGGTCATCGCTTCAAATGGGCCATGTAGGGACTTCATTATCTCGTTCCATTGGCCTTTCTCCTGCTGTTTACTGGCTTCGCCATTTTCTGTAAGATCATCTTCTTCATTGCCGGCAACTGTCTGCTCAGCATCTCCAGTCTTCCCACCTCTCATTTCGGCGATCCTCTCGAATATGTCCACTATTGTCCCCATACCTACCATGGGTAGCATTATGTTACGAAAAAGCCGAAAAACCTCACTCAGGTCGTCCGCCTTGAGTTTGCCACATGCTATCTCTTTTTTCGCAAAATGTAGATCGCCATGCAATTTCCCATGGAGGACGCCCAGACCTCCAATCGCGTCTCTGAGGGTCTTTGCTTCTGGGCTCATCTCCGCTCCTTGTTTCTTAGCTTTATGCCGGTGGAAGCGGTGATCTTCCTTCCCGTCGCCCTCTGTATTGTCGCCTGTTCCAGAAGGTGGACTAAACATATCGGTATGCTCCAGGCTATGCATGTAGCCTACCTGCGCTTTCAAACATCCGCGGAGTGCGCCAATATAGTCTGCCATTTCCTTGAAAACAACTTTCCGGGATGTCGAAGGGAAAATCAATAGGGAGACGCCAGCCGCTATGGCGAAGCCAGCCAGAAAGGCCTCTAAGAGCCGTTTTGCGAAGGAGATTCCCTGGTCCATGGTTGCGAATCGCGGTGCATAGGTCGAAGCCACTGCTTCTGCGTTAGCTAGACATTCGACCTATAAAGCAGCCACCATCCTCGCTACAAACCGTTGGCAAAGATAGAGTACATAATCACTGGGAATTGGAGCTGAGGTAGAGACGCCCGAAGCCTCAAATAAGTCAGTGAAAGCAAATAAAATAGCTCGCCGTGGAAGACTGACGTATTGGAGATATAGATGTTGAAGAAAAGCCATATTGCTGACACGGCGGAAGCTGAGGAATTATAGCCCGATACCTGAGCCCCTGGTGACGGTCCCCCAGAAGATGACTGACTGGTCTGAGTAGTATGCTGTCGAGCTTTGACGGCGCACCATATCTGAAGAAGGGCAACAGCTGAACCGATGCAGATACCAATCTAGAAGGATTCAGTACAAAGACATGCACTTGCGTGATGGGCGTAATGCTCACAATGTTGAGCAGCATTGTTTGTAAAAACTTCGCTCTAGGCATTATAGCAAACGACAATATTGACATGATGGAGACCAGATACCCAAGAGTCGAGTACGTCTGGGCTACCGGCGTAGCTTGATACCTGCAGTCAGCGTCAGATTCGGGTCAATGAGAGCGATACACGAGTCTCGAGGCACGGACATAGCAATTGCAATGACTGGCGGGGTTGCTCCCCTATGCATGGAGGATTAGCTATTCTTCTTTAATTCAATCCAACTAAATATATGCACTTTGCCATCAGTAACAGCATCCCCAAGTTTAGCCCAAGGCCATCCCAAGTCCTCTTCAGCACGGAGCGTTCCTTCGGCGCTTTTTCAACCTGGCCGCCTTGTTCGTCGCCATTGCTATTGTTCGGGGGAGCTCCATTGCTCGGAATCCGGGCCATATTGTCTTCAGGACTTGAGGGCAAAAGTTCTGATATCGTTGATCGTTGGGTGACTTCCGGTAAGGGTCCAAGAGATTTCTATCAAGGCGACTCCAAGTCCTACGGAATTAACAAGGGCCTGCGACGTCCTCCATTCGTGTTTTTACCACAACAGAGATCTTGACACTTGATTCATCAGCCATCAGTCTGCCCATTGTCTCTTGAATGAGCTATCCCATCAGGGTATGGTAAACGTGACTTGAACCTGTTAGGATATCGAACTTTTCATGTTATGGTCGTTGATACACGAATAAGGTAAGGTGTGATGCCGTCGGATCCGCAATCTCGGAAACGCGAAGTTCAACTTCACACTCGTTGCACAAGATTGGGCAAACCATCTTCGTGATGTTTTCCAGCCTACCAAACCGTAACCTTCCTGGGTATTAAGGAAGACACTCCGTTGCTTTTTCGAGCTTGGTCCTACAGAGAATGGAATACCCTAATAACGTGAGAGCATGTCTTACCAATATAGGACGCCGCACCTTCCTTGGATCATGATATGTCGACCATGACGCGCGAGATGATTCACGTGAATATTAATGTTCTGGATTCTGACGCGTCGTAATACTCTTCACCTGGTCGGGTGTCCGACAACTCACCTCCACCCTTGGTACATCTGCGATTGCTTTCCCTTCTACCCATCTTACAAAGGAATTCCAATAGTAGGACCTCGAACTCGTACGCATCCTTCTTAGCCTAAGTCTTCGACCACCATTTGCATCAGCGAGAGCCTTTGGTCGTTGAGTTAGGGACCTCTTTCGTAATCACTCTCACAGATACTCGGTTAGGTCTAGCACAGCTGATGTGTTGCAAGGTCAATGGCAATGGCGCGCTCCAAGGGAGCTCCGAAGCGGCCAAATGTCGTCACACGCTCTGTCAGAGCAGCAGAGAAGAGAATCTTTCCTTTCCTCAAGCTACCCCCGGAGCTTCGGAACGAAGTCTACAAACTGGTACTCCAGCGGCATACCCATACCATCGTCGACAACCGATTGACTGAACACCGAAAAGTACCGCACATCTTGCTCCTCAATCGGCAGATCTATCAAGAAGCCATATCAGTGCTTTACGGTTTTCGCGACTTCTGCGTAGATGTGCCTTGGGCGCTGGAAACAAACATCACCAACTTCATCCGCAACATTGGCTCCACCAATGCCGGCATGATCCGACGTCTCACCTTTCAAGTTCACTACTGCTGTCGCGATCACTCCGCCGATTTGCCTCAAATCATCGAGAACGTTTCCAGAGCTATACCGAAGGTTCGCATGCTGGAGGAAGTCACTCTCGATCTGCTCAACGAAGTAGATGATCGTCTTCCCACAGAACTTAGTCGGCAGTTGCATTTCAACAAGTTCGTTCGGCCTTTGCTGGAACCGCTGAGGGAGTTCACTGGTCTAAAGAAGCTCACAATCACCGGTGACATTCCGGACTTCTACGCTGAGAGCTTGAGGATGGACATGGAGGCAAAGGAATGAACTCGCAAGTTACGTCCTTAGTGTGTTCAAGATTGAAAAGAGAGAGAACAGAGAGATTGCGAGCCAGGAGCGTGGTGTGCTGTTCAGCTAAGAAGCTAATGTGGGCGGGCATCAGTGTCTGCTCCGGTGAGCTGGGCTATGGGCTAAGATCAACTTTGCTGAACCATCTTCGGGCTCATCATTGCCACATGCTAGCCGTATCTTGCCAAAGAAGAATCTCCCTGCGCTGATTCTACGACAAAAGTTATCAGGTGACTTTGGGTGCTGTATTCCGTGACTGTCATGCGTATTGTGGCTCTTATTTTATAGCCCTAGATTCGCTACGCCTAGTTATTCGCCGCACTAGCGGTATATGCCAACCTTCCACCAACAACAAGCTTGCCTTGGATTTGCATCGTTCTCTCTTAAGACGCAGAAGGAACACTTCACCGTACTCCAGCCTGTCACGGCGACCATCCCACTCTCGCGTCAAGGTACGACCTCATTCAGGTGACGGAACCACAACAGTAAAAAGTCACGAAGTAACACTTGACCGCAAACCTTCTTCAATTCATCGCTAACATCAAGCCAAGCCTGTACTGAGCATGTCTTCCAAACGTCGATGCTTCGCTCGACCGAACGTCGTCACTCGAGGTGCAGCTGCGACATCTCGCAACGCTTTCCCCTTCTTCAAGCTACCTGCCGAGCTGCGCAACCGAATCTACGAGTACGCGATCGGGTGGGAGCACGCTCTTCAGTGTGTTAACGGGATGAGGTATCGTGCACCCAAGGCTTCACGCTCACGAGCGTATCGCTGGACACCAGGTATCTTACTTGCCAATCGTCAGATTTATAACGAGGCAGTCGTCGTCGCGTACGACAAGAATTTCTTGCTTGAGGAGCCGTGGGGGTTTGACATCCTTCAAATCTGCTTCAGCCAGTTTGTAATACAACGTCTTCGCCACGTAGGTTTCACCATCGACGTGGACCATGACGTAAGAGGCGCAGAGAACAGGAACCAGCGGATGGGTGTTTGGCATAAGGTCACGCTGGAGTTAGCGAACATCAGGCACGACAAGCACGATCTGCAAGAGTTGAAGATAACCGTGAAAGACAAGAAGATGCCATCTGCTGTGCGGGACCGAGTTAGTGCGCGCGGGGACCCCAATCCCGACTTGTACGTGGTACATATCATGCACCCTTTCAGAGCTCTCAGCCGAGTGAAAAGGGTGATGATCGAGGGCGATCTCCCGGCCTGGTATATCAAGGCGCTAAAAGGACAGATGGAGGGTGAGCCGGGATTGCTGGAAAAGGATATGATCGCCATCGTTAGACACAAATTGGCGTACTGACGGGACAGCGTAAGTTGTTGGTTGGTACATCGAAGGCTCGAAATGGCAGCGCATGGAAGACGTGCAGCCTGGACGCTTGTTTCGGTAGGTCCTTAAGCATCCTTAGGTAAAGAGCAACCGTGAGACGATGGTGTTGATCTTAGTAGGTCAGCTATGCTTTGTTCTGGATGACATGGTTTCGTCAACGAGGGCTGCCCAACACAAGATAGGCAAGCCATCCCTTCAGCAGAAAGTCCTTTGGCACGGTTCATCCGCTCAGAAGATATAGTCAGAGCTATCTTGCTTCAGCCGAGCTGGTACTTTACATAGCTCGAACTCAGATACCATCAGTCTTGAACCAGCTTTCATCAAAATCTCCAATCTCTCCGAATGCATCGTCCCCACCAGTGCCTCCACCATTGCCATCCTCCATAGTGAAGTCCGCTGAATCAAAGAACATGTCATCAAAATTTGATTCTGGGGGTAGAAGATCAGGCGGAACGTCTGCAGTGCTTGTTGTCCGTCTCGCGACAGGAGTGGGCATAGTTGCGTTCTCTATTGACGTCGAGGTTGGTGGCATTTCGATCATTGCAAAATCATCGGCCGCATTCGCAAAGCTCTCAAGTCCCGGGAGTAGCGAGTCAATATCTTCGGTCGTGGCAGCAGGTATATTAGACGCATCCGTGTTACTGGTCTCGGTACTGAAAGGGTTATTGTCGATAAGTGCCTGAGCATTGCCTGTATCATTCGGAAAATCGAGGTCGAAGTTGATTTCGTCGTTATTGTCTTCAGCAGCGGTGTCGTCGAACATGGACTCAAAATTGACATCTCTAATACCTGCGGATACAAGTCTTTCGTCTGCCAGTGGCGCTTCTGTGGTTGTGACATTTTCAGCTTCTCCAGCTTCGTTTGAATGGTCGCCCATTGCATTGCCATTACTTGCTGTGAGTGCTCCAGTGGTAATCGAGAGCTGTACTTGAGGTGGAGGATCTGGGTCTTTCTCCTCCTTTAGAACAGGCGACTCTACTTTTGATGATATCTCCAATTTTATCTCGCCTGGTTGCTCTGCACGTCCATTTGCCTCAGCCTTCACAGGATGGTCTGTCATTATGACATCAATGGCTTCCGTGTCTTTATCGGGTGTCTTTGCACCACCGTCCTGATACTCAGCGGTCCGCTCTGATTGTACAGACTGCTTTATATTCGGCCCAACAGTAATACGCGTTCTCCCTGCGGTAGCCTCTTGCGCCCGTTTTGCGCGACGAGCTCGCAATGCTGCTAGGTCCCGCTCCATGACTGCTTTCGCTCGTAGCTGAAGTCACGCAGCTGTTAGCCAGAGTGCAGGGACATTGTCCAGATTGAGCGTGGCAGACACTCGGTCCAAATATAGATCAAGGAGCCGAAGGCTTCAGCTTAAAGATTTAATGGAGTCAAGAATAATACAAACTTCTTCCAACAGATTTCGATATGGTTAGGGACCTGTGGGGCGTCATAATCCCATGTAGAAGTACAACCAA
>JAABUP010009707.1_pt1 | contig 11698 bp, 10 predicted proteins | sample 5559201 | NCBI WGS metagenome assembly JAABUP01 (sample SAMN10711887, study PRJNA513373) | rock metagenome | isolation source: Antarctica rocks | place: Antarctica | reverse complement strand
GACAACCCAGACCTCACCCAGCACCTCGTGGAAACCCATTCGTCAACGTACACCGCACCACAGTCTGATGTCGGATCTTTTTGAGACACAGAACGAGGTCACTCAGGATGACTGTGTCGCGTATGCTGGGAGCCTTGTGGGAACCTCTGTGAAGCCAGTCCCCTGGCAAGGCTTTCATAGCTACACATTAGTGTCAGAAACAGGACTCATCGTTCAATTTCGATCAAATTCATCACCTCTCGACATTTCCATGACCGCGCTTGCTAAAGCAGTCCACCGCCATGTTGCTCCAGCTACTTCCTATTATGGTCTGATGCCTGACAGCTCGATGAGTATTTGGATAATGGAAGCTCTTCCAGGTACTGGTTATCTCTTCACCTTCAGCAGCATTACAGTAGCCAAGCTGGATACAATTGTAATAGATATGGCAAAGTGGGTCTCTTGTGCGATGGTTGATATTTGCTATCGAGGAAATTGCTTACGTGTAGTACAGATTCTACGCATCGTCCTGGAAAAACCCCCAACCTCCGACGAGGGGCAAGTCCCACCTCTACAAGGCTAAGCTTACGCAGCTCTCCGACGCTTTACCTGGCCGGTTCACGAACGTCATCGAAAGGACCTATCAGAATATCGAGGAGGCTATTCATCGAGTGCCTTGGGTTTTGACACATTCGGACCTTTCGAATATGAATATCCTCGTTGATCCGGATTCTGGCCACCTCACTGGTGTGGTGGACTGGGCGGATGCCAGCATTGAACCATTCGGGATCGCCCTCTGGGGATTGGAGAGCGTACTTGGTTGCTGCGGCCCGCACGGATGGGCATACCACGAAGATGACGTTTCGCATTTGCGAGGACTATTTGGCAAGATTTTGTTGATTGAAATTGGAGGTGTAGACTCGGATGAAACTTGCAGGGCTATTGAGGAAGTCAGGACCCTTGGGTTATTACTTCGATACGGCTTTCGCTGGGAATATGGCGCAGAAGAACCAACACGGGATACCACCCTCCTCGAGGTTTATCTCCAAAGTGAGTCACAGTCGGGAAGCAAGCACAAGTCTTTCGTTAACAGCATCAAGGCCGTCTTTTTGACTGATTAGCAAAAGCCGTTCGCAGACGTTGTAGTCCGAAGGAGCACACTTCATCCTGTTCTGAGTCGTCTATAAGTGATTCCACCAATCGGGACAATGTATCAGGGATCTGCCAATCAATCTCGGGGAATAGATCTTTACAAGTGTTTGCATTACGAATCAAATCATTTGGACAACATCAACGAAAGCTGTGAGTAGATCTCCAGAATCAACCTCTGCAACATGACGCCTTGAAACGACTAATGCCCGATCACCTCTCGATGATCCACCCCCCTTCCTTCCCCCTGGCCCTCCCGCAAGCTTCTCCGCAATTCCTAGTCAATGACATTAAAGCGTCTCAGGACGGCCTTGAGAGCCGGGACGTCTGGGGCGAGCTTTCCGTCGATGAAGACTTTGTGAGGCCCCTTTGTCGTAGGAGCATGGGATTCCACACCCTTAAAAGATACGACTCCGTCGTAGCTGAAGACCCACCCCGTCGTCCTAAATGGTGTGCCATGGCAGATATCTTGAGCGTTCAACATGACCGTCCCGCAGTTTCCGAAATCGAACTCGACCATGTTCCCGGCGCTCTGGCCGCGAACTTGGAGCCCAACAATCTCTGCCAAGCCATTCGACCGCACATATGCCGCCAATTCCTCCAAAAAGTTGGAACCGATGCTGGGGAGGTCGTTGGTGGCTCTACCCTCGACGTATTCGTAAGCGACGAAGCCATTCCCGTCGACGAGCTTGAAGATACGGCCATGCACCTCGGCGAGGTTGACTCCTTTTAGAGGAGTCTGTCTGGTCCAGCACCCAGAGGGATTTGTCAAATGATGGCCTAACATAACGTGTTCAGTGGTCATCTTGGAGTGACTGTGAATGAGGTGGACTCCAAGTCTATCCTGCACATTATGCTTGACGAAAATGTCGGCAAGGTTTTGCAGATGCAGGGGAGATATCTCTGAATGTAGCTCCTCGCTGTCAATAAGGTTTTTGTGTCTTAATTTGATTAGCAATCAGACTCAACGGAGTTGCCCTCGAGTTTCGATACTCACATGTCAGATGACTCTTCAAGGTCATTAAGCGTTGGCTGGCAATGCAGCCCTGGAATTGGCATTGGGGACACGACCAGAGCCATGGCTGGATGCAGATGAGTATGAGTGGAGGGGGCCCGGCCGCGAAGCCAAAGGAGAGTAGGTTGAGGGAAAGGACTCAATATATGACGCAACAGATGAGGACTGGGTAGGAACTGCAAAGAGGCTGCATTCCTCTAGGCAGAGAAGGGAAGGCAAACGGCATCTCGTGACTCATATGTGGGCTTTAGCTACGTTCGTTATCGTCCAATCACCTTCAACTGTAAACCGCCTTTTCCGCTTCTAACCGCCCGGGTTAACCACGGCGACTCATGTATATGTGTCACTGTTGCGTACAGACTTGCTATAATGCTCGTACAGTTGAATTGGAATGGTCAACAGAGGCAAGAGCGAAGACTCGTACTGGCAGAAAAGAAACTTGGGGCTTTCTTGTCACCTCAGATAGAATCCAGAACATGTGTTTCGTTTGCCTCCCCGCTGCGCCTGGCATTTGGCCTCAAACTCTCGCAGCAGCTCCTGTGCGTTTCCCAACTCGCATTCGCGCAGCCATGTTCTCTTCCACACGAAGCTTGTGGATTGACGCTGTCTTTGGATATCAAGCATGGAAGCGAAGACTCTAAACTCAGGTCCAAATCATTAGCTCTTAAGACGTTCACATAGCTTGATGAGGCAGAACATTCCGCTGCTATATTGTTGCCTCTAAGTTTTGATAATTCTAGAAGCAAAGAATGTTGACGGCTCGTTACTGCCTGTCTTCTATGTACACGATTGAGTAAGAACTGTCGTCTTCTCACAAAAGCCCAATGGAGGCTTTGAATTTGGGGTCTTAGGAAGGCCGCGTTAAGCTTTTCAGAACGTCCCCTTCCTCCGAGTAGGACATCCGTCTTCATCACCGAGATAGTCCCAGTCTTTGCCATTATCCCAGTTTCCGGTGCCGGTAGCAGGTTCGGCATATACGAATATATGTCCGCTGCGAACGAGATTTTGCAGTTCATCTCCCCAGGGGTAATCGAATGTGCTGACCCTTCGGTGGCCACAGCACAGAAGACAAAGAGTTGGTGGTCGGAGAGTCCATCGTGTTGCAGTGATCATCCAGGAACCAAGCACTGGTATCCATAGGTGGCGCAGAAGACCCAGCATTCTTCATGGTCTCCATTCGCTCTTCTGCTCTCGGTGTCGGACTTCGATCATGCTCGGTACGCAACTTTGGATTTTGACCTTCTGCAACGCCACGGTCGATCCGTGTACCGGGTGGCGCAGGCATTTGCAAGTACACCGACCATGCTGTAAAAAAAGAAACACAAGGTTTGAAATTAACTGGCGATGCAAATCCATATACCACCTCCCAAAGGTGGATTTCAAATTTCCAAGAACCGGCTCGAAGGAAGTGGCTCCAATGAGCCACGAATAACCCAGGGCGAGCCTGCGCAGAGTCGACCAGAGCATACCGAGTATCTTTCCACTTATTTTAAGGTGAAAGTGGGACGTAGATTGAAGGGCGTCCACCAGCCTTGAAACTGACGAAAGGCCTACTGTCGAAGGCAAACCCTTCGTCAAGACCTGGGAGGAAAGGATGCGAGACCCCTATAGTAACAGAGAGAAGCCAACGATCCTCACGCGGATGAAGGTCGACATTAACGTACGGTTTAGATTCCTTCGCTGGCTTTCATGCTTAAGACTGGAAGCGAGAGTAGATAGCAACGGTTGGAAGACGAAGTGAAGCACGCAGCGACTTCAAGAGAGGAAAAGCCATCAAATTTAATGGAGAAATTGATTAGATGGGGAGTGTGACAACGATGGAACGGAAAGCCCCGTGGTACGACTGGGTAGCTGCACGTTCTGGTGGAAATGGCCACCAGAGTCTAATGTCGGATGCACCATGGTAGGAATCGAGGGCTTCTCCAACAACCATAAGCGAGGAGTGCAGTGCAAACAAGAAGGCCGGCAGAGGGGTATATATATCGAAATTGGCTGAAAGAATAGAATCAGTGAAGAGCGCTAGACTTTTTTGAAATTAAGTACCTTTCATCTTCCTTCTCGAAATGGAGACAAGCAAAGCCCAACGACCATATCCTAGGAAACAGATTTCGACTGCGCTGGAGTATCGAATCTTTAAGGGGATCCCACCCTAGTCTGTCTAAATCCCTTGAAACCTCGTCGACTGTTGCGTAGATACCTCTCCAGCATTTTAAAATGATGTTGCCAAGCTCTAATGATCTAACGTCAGGGAAAATGTCTCCCTGGAAAAACTCTGTGATAGCTGCCTCGTCATGATCTGAGTACGGAGGTCTTGTGGTTGATATCTCATACAACGTCGTCCCTAGGGCAAATATCTCAGAGGGAATGTTTGTTTCATCCTGGGAGCTTGCATACGCATAGGGGCGTTGACTGCGTGTTTCGTAGCATACCCAAGCCTCTTGCCCGTCTATAGAAGATCCTGCAAAGTCGCAGTATTTGAGATCATCATTCTTATCCAGTAACAAGTTGTGACAGCCAATATCCCCTTGAAGTATATCTCTTTGGTGTAGGTATTGGAGACCTTCGATGGCTTGGCGTGACCATTTTCGCATCAATCCCTGAGATGGGAGCTTCCCCTCGGCGTAGAGCTCTCGAAGACGTTTTCGAAGTGGGCCTGTTAGTCGTTCCAGTATCAAGCCTCGAGGCTCCGAACGAATATAGCGAACAATTCGTGGATGTTGTCCTAGTCGTTGGTAAATCCGGGATTCGATTTCCTGATCTCGAGCGCTTTCTGGACCGCCGCGGGGAACTTTAATTACCGTGGTGTGGTTGATGGCAAAGACTATCCCAGAGACTCCATGTCCTATAAGCTCCAAGTCATGCAAGGAGTTGACGGCCATAGCAAAATCAATACTCGGGGTACTGTAATGTGTCTAAAGTTCATGACGAGGGAGCTGTCTAAGATACAGCTGCCAAGCACGCGCCCAGCCCTACTCGCTCTGAAGCTTCGACTAAGTGCTACGGGATGACTAAGCTATTTGCCACCTTCGATGAGGAAAGGACACCCAGTCCAAAGGAATATCACATGACTCAGCAGGGGTCCGACGCTGACCGGTTTCAATGAACAGCGTGATCATTCTCCCGCTGAATCCTCTCCGCCTCCATGGCTGGATAATGACTGGCAACCCAGAGGAACGCAAGGGACTGTTCGAAAGGGAAACGGGAGGTGGCTGTGGGAATGCCAAGCCAAGGCACCCACTGATATTCCAGCTGAACGACTGTGAGCGCAAATTTGGCCACCCGGCTCCTTGGGATGAGGCTCTATGAAATGGTTAGCCTTACAATCCTTGGCACACATGTAAACGTCCTATTACATTGCATCGAATGAGACAATCGCCAACTGCCCAGGTTCTCCCCGTCAGCGCTGTACTTTCCGTCCGCCACAAGATCCAAATACATCTAGAAATGCACCCCACCTCAGACATGACGAGCCGGTTTCGCCAGCGTGATTCCCGTGTTCGATTCTAAATAGAGGTATGCCACTGAAAGACGTTGATACCGTGTTATGATTGCTCATCTCATCCTCATCCCTGTCCACATGCTTCAATGGGGGCCTGACAGGCGCAGGCCCCGAGCTTGCATCTTTCTGCACCTGAGCGTATGTGTCTGCATGACTGAAGGAATTTTGAAGCCTTCTTTTCAAGTAGTTGTCCAGGTCCGTATCTGGGCGCTGTTCCAAAGTTCTGAAGATAGTCTGAGCCGGGGCCAGAAAACTTAAATAGGCAATTTGGCTATCAGGTAATATTGCACTCACTATCGCGCGAGAAAATGCCCACACCATCTCTCGCAGTATCGCTTGGCTTTTATGAATACTAATCTGTCCTTTTAGAAGATGATCAAAGTCGACTAAGCCTACGCGCTGGAGAGATTGCATGTCATCGCGTTCCGTGCTTACGCTCATATCGTAAAGCAGTACCAGAGCCTCCATGTGCAACATCAGCTCGTCAGGCGGTAGAGGGTCCTGAAGAATTCGGAGCAGATAATAATAGTTGTAGTTACCATCGTCGGAAACAGCCCAAGCATGCAGCAGCTCTGTGTATCTTATACTTATTGAGGTACTCCAACATGCAACGAGGAATAAAGATTGAGAGTTATAAGCTCGCAAGAAGTTCGGAAACTGATCGGAATGCACCTCGCTGCTGACTTGTTAGCGGTGGAATACTGAGGAGACCATTCCATACCTCATCATGCGAACCGCCTCGTTGTCCTCGATAGGCACCTGCTCCAGCAGATCGAACAGACAGGGTGACACCTCACCATGTACCGGAGGATCGATGGGCAAACGCTGCATCAGACAGGCAATCCAATTCTCTACGACCGTCGAAGTCAGCTCGGGACTTTGTTCGAAAAGCGTCGAGCGAGTGAGATTTGCACTGAGGGCTGCCGGATCCGCTGCTCGTGGAGAAAGCGGAGCATCGTTCGAAAAGCGAAAAATCTCTCCGTAGAGGGCTCGATTCTGCATCGCCGAAAAGGTATCATATGGTTGTTCGCGGAGAAGTCGGGACGAAACGCTGCCATTGGCGAATTCTACCAAAAGAAGGAGTAACAGTTTCATTTGCGTCCTCAATTGCCGCCAGCTGACGCCCATGAACAGGTCTCTATGGGAAAGTTCCTCCCAGTATGCACGTTCGAACGGGATGCGGGGAAACCAGGCTCCACGATTTCGTCGCAGGAGATGCTTGTAATGAGCCTTATCTGTAAAGCACAGACTAAGGATGAGACCATTTCGCATGAATATGTCGTGCCTAGTAGGCGAACAAGCCTAACGATTGTAAGCTGCAATGACCATTCGGGTGATTGGGACACGTGTGATACCTTGAGTATTGCGCGGGGATATCGACAATCCGTCGTCGCCTGCGACTCTGCTGTGAGTTGTGAAGTTAACTCGTCCCTAAGCGTTATGCTCTGAAGGTTGGGATCCTCAGAAGGCGCTTTCAGGGTCCGGTCGACAACCTTCCATGGATCTTCGTAACACCTAATGTGATAGCAGCGTCCTTGAGCGAGAACACTCAATGTCTTCCTGAACAATCCGTCGCCCGGAATAGCTTGACTGTTGATCCAAAACTCCCCGTCATATTCGATAGGATTCCAAAGAAGTCCATCTTGGAAAGCAGAGTCGTCCTGCGCCCAAATGAACACACAACCGTCCCGGACGGCAGAGGTTGTATGTTGAGGGCCTCGAAGTGAAGGAAGATCTCCACGGAGGCAACGTTCAAGGAGAAGAAGGGCATCTTTCTTCGTGTGTAAGTAACCAAAATAAGGCAGGTCCAGTGGCTTGGACAGAAGATTGCCTAACGAGGCTGTAGTGGCTGAAGAGGTCGTGTTGCCTGGTGTTTTCACGGATGCCTCACCGCCGTCCTCGTCAGGCGGGGACCACGCACATGTAATCGCGTCTGAGAGTCGGATTTCCTGCCAAGCGTCAAGAACTGCACTGTACGTATGCTGTGAGGGCTCGCCGATTTACCGCAAACAATATTGTCCCTTGAGGTCTCTGGGTTGGCATTGAACTCTGCGATAGCTGAGCTGAGTCTGCGGCCTCATCTGATAAGGCTGCAGGTTCTGCCTGCGCCGCAGGGGGCGGTGAGGTTCCCATGATAGAACAGTCGGCTGACGCGCGCTTGGGTGCAGGTCTAGGAGATGAAGGTGAACGGTCCATGGCTTGCTCGGGAGGACTGACCACGCATTAGAGCTGGCCACGGATCAGACAAGAGCTACACCGCCAAACGAGGGAACGGAACGACTTCGGGATTTTGGTAAGGCGAGAGATGAGATGTGCATGCCAGGGAGCCTACTGGTTTTTCTAGGAATTCACGAAAGAGACAGAGGAAACCCTAACAACCATTGCGTCTGAATGATCGGCCAAGAATTGATTGTGACGAAGCCCCTGAGTTTTCATTTGCTGAAATCAGAACCCATGGCGCTACTTGAGAAACAGTTTTGGTGTAGGCTCTTTTCAGAAGCGGGTTTAGGCCCAGAGGGTGCAAGGTTATGTGAATTCTCACATAATCCTAGCATCTTTTGGAATTCGTGAATTCTCACAGAACGCTGCATTTGCAGGGATGTATGAAATTTCATGAAGCCCCTGAAGTTTCGAAACCTTTGTAAACTTCACACCTTCTCCGGGCCGTTGACCGCGCTGCCGCTTGGCTTGGTAGTACAACTTTTCCCAAAACGACTTTCGCATTTCAGGTCCGATAATTGTCTTGCATCTGAATGACGTGCATCCAAATGACATGCATACCGATGACCCGCATCTGCCATATAAAATCAGGGACGCCCGTCTAATTTGACCAATTTTTGGTTAGGTTGCGTCCCCAGTAACTGTCATGAGAAGCCGAGGTCATGCAATGGTGACTCGACCAACGTAGCACACGTGTCCAGATGTAGGGACCAATCAACGTGTAGGTCAAAATCAGAGCGCAGCGGAATGGAGTCTCCAACGAATCCAGTAAGGCAAAGGGTGAAAGAATTTCTGTCGAGGAGAAGACGATTTCGACACGCGAGCGTCGCTTAAGAGCCGCTTTCTCGGAGGTCAGCTGGGCCCCGCACTAAGCTTCTAGAACTTTCGTTCATTGTCGCATTTTTTGACAGTTACTACGCTACGCAATACCAAAAGCTGAGGATATAGTCTGCTATTCCTTCGCGAGACTGGTCACGATTCATTGCTCCTTTCTCTAGTTGACGCCGGGTAAGGGTTGTTTCTACGTGTTAACCTTGTATCTTATGTTCTATAGTCATCCGACCACCCTAGTCGCCAGTGTAGGCAAATCGTGTCTTCCATTATAAGTGAGCAATATCCCTGACCTAATGAACATCTATCTAGGATATCAAAGCCATTGCACCAGCAATTGACAACCTAAGGACGTACTCATCATGGCCACAGTAAGACCGGTCGAAATCTCAAACGGATTTGGGCAGTTAGCTAACCCACTTCCGTCAGGGAGATGTTGCACTCTCTGGTTACCCGGAAAAGATTCCTGGCGAACAATTTTCGGCAGCAAAAGTAGGGGGTAAATTCATCTATGTCGCCAAGGTTATGACCCTAAGAATTTATAAAGACCCTGGAGGCGAGACCACATGGAAAGAACGTGATCTCGAAGACTTTAAGATCCAGGTTGCCAAAGGGCATGGGTGTGAAGTGTTCGGGGGCGAGGGCGTGAAGTTTACGGAAGCGTAAGGGTTTCCATTACAAGATCGCGTCGCATTTGAAAGGAAGCATCGCGCTGGATCCTGGCAGTAACGGAAGCGTCTTGTTGCTCGTCGTCAGATATGAATATGGACACACATGTGGAAGATGAAGCTCCGCGCTGCCTCTCCATTTCCACTTAACGACTATGCATGATTGCGCTGAGCAGTCTGTCGTTGATGCGTGGAATCTTATCAAATGGTACATTCGAGAATCCATAATGAAAGCCTGAAGCATGTTGAACGTCTGAGGTATATTAGCTTAATGGGCCTTTGGTAGAGAGTTCATGCTTTTCCGCTCACTTCCGATCATTCCTGCCATAGGTAAATCAGGCTCACTGGCCAAAATTTCATTCGGACTCGAGCGTAATGCTATGAAGGTCAATAATGCCCGGCTGCTGATAGGTGCAAAAACCCTCACCTGTGAGGCTGTTTCTGAAGGCAGCGCAATCCGCCAGAGGTCGTTCATTCTCCCAGGCCTCAAGTATTTTTAGCAATGCTGGCAAGCATCCCTGCCGTGGCCTTGGAACATTCCGGAGAATATATCCTAATTTGTTTGCCGAAAGTCTCTGGCCCCACTCGGTGGTCACTAAAGCGCCGGCCACCACCAAGGCTACATCACATCCCAATTCTTGAACCTTGAGTGCTCTTGCGTGTTGTTTTTTTAGTCGCAACCGCTGGCCCGTAGCCTCGGATTCTCTAGCTGGAATGCTGACGTAGATAGCTTCAAACGATTTCCTGAATGACGACACCAATTGGAACTGGCCTTGTGAGAGCTCTTCCACCACCCTTTTCGCTTTGTCCAGAATAGGTCTGCAATCACGCTCGAGAGCCTCTGTGTGCCTTTTGCGTATGGTCTCAACGGTCGCCCAATTTCCCGAATAGATACTGCTTAATCTCTCTAAGGCATCGATGTTACCATCTGGATCTGTGAGGGTGTATCTGGAGAGCAGCTCGCGCTGCTGTTCGGCGACCCGAATCAGTCCCGGCAGTGCCATATTTAGTAGCGAGAAACACTGGCTCTGAGAATTCGGACGCTGCGTGCAAGGTTGAGTGGGTGATGAGAAATATTAATGTGCTCGAATTGCTGGGAGACCGTGAAATTTCACAAAAGGCGCGATTTACAAGGGTCTGTGATTTATACACTTTTTGGATTCTATTTGCTTCCACCCGTAATCTCGTATCATTATGTAATAGGTCAATCTCATGAGCTATTCCGGCCCGCTCTGACCGTTTAGCGCGCCACATCTTCCCCACCGGTCTCTTTGCCGCCAATCTTGCGGATTGGCTTTGCACAGGTCCCAAAAGTCTCTTGTGCTCCACGTTCTCGGATACATGCAATAATTCCCCGAACGACCCCTCTTCCAAACGGGAACGCTCCCTTAGTCCTCATCAGCATAAGTCTATCAATATTAGCTTGGTATCGAACGATCAGTGCACCAGTGTCCTACCACGTCCATTTTATAATTCGGATCCCGACAAGTCGGACAATCTCCTTTCTTTCTGGTCGAGCCGACCTGAGAATGCTGGTTCTGGAAGGTCTCGTCGCCAGGACAGACTCCTTCCATAGGGTGTTTGCGACATCGAAGATAGGTTCTTCCTAGGACCGTATGACGTGGCGTTTCCGTGCAGCCAGTGTAGATGTATACTATTTCGAAATATTGACACATTTTTGTATGTAGATTATAGTCGATGCTGGGTAGTCTTCTGAAACCAGGGATACTCTTTGATAGTTGCTGAAGTTACGAAAGCATTCGCAACTATAGTATAGAATTTATGGAGGAAAAGCTATGGGGGAATGTACCTTTTGAAGAAGAACGGTAACCTGTCGTGCAGGAAAGGCTGTATCCTACTGCCGGAGGACAAAGGCAAATTGAAGTCATCTTGCCAAGAGAAGGCTATGCGTGCCAAGCCATTTAGGGATGCTTGGCGGCCAGGCCCCCATTTTGTCACCACGACGATCCGCCTTGCTTTTATCTTTACCTCTGGGAGCTCGTAAGTTGAACCAACTCATTTCCGAATCAAGCTTCTACTATGTCGTCAGGCATTGCTTCGCGTCAACGCGCCGTGCCACCGCACCGCTACCAAGAAAATGAGTTAGGTGAGTCGCTCGAGCGGTCTGTTCAACTTCCACCTAATGTTGCTCAGGACCACATCCTCCACTCAACAGGCTCAAGCGTCGTCGTTCTGGATCATCGAAGCACTGGACAAGAGACGAGAGCGACGAGAGCGATCTTGTCTCTTCAATGTCAGCGACAATAGAGGACCTCAAACACCAAGTGGCAATCTTGCAACGGCTACTGGATGCTCGTGCTCCGCCGATTTCGACAC
>JAABUP010009706.1_pt1 | contig 11699 bp, 11 predicted proteins | sample 5559201 | NCBI WGS metagenome assembly JAABUP01 (sample SAMN10711887, study PRJNA513373) | rock metagenome | isolation source: Antarctica rocks | place: Antarctica | reverse complement strand
AGGCGTACCATGGACGTAGTTTTCTGTGGAAGATTAGCAAAGACCAAGTTTCCAGATAGAGCGCCCCTCTCACCAAAAACCGTAGGTTCGCTTTGCGCAAAGACATCACGTCAGTCGCATTTCTTGTCGCGGAGAATTGTATCTTCAAAGACGTACTATACTGTAGGAAAGTACCTGCAATCGCGCCAGGCGCATTAGCTGTGGCGCGCTTTGTGTAACCTTGTGGATGAATCCGTACCCTCTTGTAAATACATTCAGCAACGACGTCTTCCCACAAGCACCATCACCTCTGCACGCGATTTGGTCAGTCAATGAATCCTCAGTGTGTGAGGCTGTATCATACAATAGGACAAGCTTCCGATGGACCGTTTTGCCGCCGCCGCAGAGAGGCATGTTTAGCGGAAAAGGGCCGGTAGAAGGTGGGAGATGGGCGGGTTAAGGTGAATAGGTGGTGCTGAGCGAAGATGCGCTTTGCAACATCGATGTAGTGTGTAATGTTTGGATTGATTGCTGGGCCGTACGCCAGGGAATGAGGCTCAAACCAGATGCCGATTAAGGTTCATATTCACTAGCGTATAATATGCGATATCCATGGAAGCAGTATCGCCATTTTCAATATAACTCGACAAGGACAGGGTCTGCCGCAAAACATGGAACTACAGAGCTAAATTAAAGAGGGTAATCCAGGATCTGTTCCGCGGATTCCTGATCGTAGAAGGCCGGACCATCAAGATATTGAAGTTTTAATCGTTGCTGCCTCGCGTGCCTCGGCCTAAAGGTTACTCGTTAGATATCTATCAACAATGTGGCGCTAGCTCCCGTTCGATATGGCTCCAACGATGATCCTCAAACGGAATGCTGCCCTTTTCTCTTCTTCCATATCCGAGCCACTTTCATTACATTTAGAGCGTGAACGTGCACGTGACCAGCATTGGATATTGATTTAAAAGGACAATAACCTATGACTTTGAGTTGCAAATGGCCTCTCGTCCTATACCCATCAAGGTCTCGCATGCCACCACGTCGCACCGAAAAGCTGTTCGTCGTCCCCTTCTCATCATTTGAGAGCCCCCCAGTTGGCTCTGCCGCCTAAGGCGAAGCTCATTCACCCTGCATTGGACAGATCTCGGCAAACCTAACTGGTGCACACCTTACCAGGATCTCAATAAGCATGTATCAGGTGTGACTTTGAGGTCACATCTCTGGATGAGTTTTCTGAATTTTCTGAATTTTCTGCGCTTTCTTACTGCTGGGGAGACAGTACGAAGAAAGCTTCGGTTAGCTGTAACGGGCATCGACTCAACATAATTAAAAGTCTACTTGACGCATTGAGAGGCTTTCGTCGTAAAAACAAGGTTGTCACATTCTGGATTGACCAAATCTGCATCACCCAGGAGGACATTGCAGAACGCAACGGTCAGGTCCCGCAGATGAAAGAAATCTATGGCGGCGCTCAAACCGTCTGCATCTGGCTTGGCACTGAAGGAGAAGATAGCAACTTAGCCATCTCGTTCCTGATATCTATCCACGAGACTCTCAGAGCCAGGAATGAGCTTGATCTTATGAATTACGGGACTCTGCTGGCTAAAGAATTCCCGCTCCAGACAATAAAGGAATGGAAGGCAGTAGCTGCCTTGCTATGCAGAGCTTGGTTTGGGAGGATGTGGATCGTGCAAGAGGTAGCCACCGCGGCTATTGCTAAGATGGTTTGTGGCCCGGCAGAAACCCTATGGAGCGAATTTGTAGACGTAACCAGGTGAATGGCTCACGAAAAGATGTACTTGACTGGAGCGATATCCACTGGCTCATTAACATCATCATTGTAAAGAATCGATTCGAGAAATGGGGCAGTGTTCCTATTACGGAAGCACTCACAAATTTACAGTATTTTCAGCTACAGATCCCCACGACAAGATCTATGCCTTGCTTGGTCTTTGTCCCCGGGATTCTATCGTTGTCCGGGACTACTCCAAGACCGTTGTTAAAGTCTACCGTGAGCTAGCGAATGGTCTTCTCTTTCGTAGGACCGTTGACACAACGATTGACAGCAAGTGCGACTTCGATATGAAGTCAGAGTCAGGGCCGTGGGACAATACCGCTACCAACGTGGGTTCCCCATTGGAGCATTTCTGCAGACATCCACATTGCATCCCCCAGTCTTATGCATCTACGTACCATAGCACGAGAAGGATGCCATAAAGCTGCAGGAGACTCCAAGGTCGATATATCACGTACGGGCGATCCTGATAAAATATGCCTATCTGGTAAAATATGTGAGGCTGTGCAAATCATGAGCAGTATCGCTCCCACCTTGACACACAATGAACTTAATGAAACATCTCTCGCTAGTCAGGCAAAAACGTACAACAACTATGACGAACTGAGACGCAATAGACTCACCCTCAGTCATTGGTAAACGGGTCTAGCTCCATCGCATCTACATGTCTTCGCTATTCAGATAATAGGGCTCGCGATATGGCCTACTCGCGTACAATCATAGCCAATGCCATCCAGCAAGAAAAGATGCCCAAGAGCATCTGTTTGCTAAGAATTACTGGCACTTTCGACAACTCCTGACTATATTGTACCCCAATGACGTGATTGATGGGTGTCCCGTGACAACTCTCCAATATATACTTGATCCTCATATAAATAGATTCCAGACATTTTCGAATCTCCACCAGGCTGTTGGGCCGACTCGGAGATTCTTCGCTTCTTTAGGTGGATACATGAGCCTGGGCCCAGCCGAGATGCAACCTGGTGACTTGATCTGCGTCTTCTTCGGCGGACCAGTACCGTGGGTCATTCGACAAGATGGCGAAGATTACGTCCTGATTGGGGAGTGTTATGTTCCTGGGATTATGAACGGAGAAGCCATACACACAGAAGGCATACCACTTCAAAACATTGTTCTGAATTGAGACGGCATGAGACCGGCTCTTTACCATGTTCGTGCACAGCCCAACACTAAATCATCACTCATTGCGGCCGATGTAGCTCGTCCCAACGAGGAGTGCAGCCTCGAGAACGGAAGTTGAAGAGCGCAGAAGCTGGCGTTTGAGAGGATAAGAATCAATGTCTGAGACTAGCAAGCCTCCACTTTGGGGGATTTGGATACTTCTGGAGCTCAATAAATTACCATAAGGCCAATTGAGGGTTCGCCGGCATCGCCTGCCATGCTCTTTTACTCCAACGAAACCGGTTCCAGCCAGGGCGACTTTGAAAGCTTATAATCTGGCTTACTACCGTCATGCTTCCTCAACTCAGCAGCACTTGCGCAAGAGCACTCGGCACAGGTATAAGAATGAATCGGTCTCAATGATTAATTTGGCATATTCGGCAGTCTATTCTATCTATTCAAGAGCCTAACCTCACCGTCTCTCAGCCCTCAACGCGAGCTACACCTGTCAGACATATCCACTACCCGTGAACCATGACTGGAACCCCGGCTTTGACGCTTTGCCCGCGGTCTCATCGACGCTCGAATCTCCTTCATTCTTGATCCTGATTCCCGCTAATTGATCCATCACTATCAGCACTTCACGGCTGCTCGCCTCAAGTCTTACCTTCCGCACCTTTGTGTCTTCATCGGAAGGCTGAGTCGCCACTTCAAGCTCTCCTCTCTCCAGCAAAGGTACGAAATCTCCGCGTGTTAAAGCCCATCGTTCTAGTCGACGTGAGTCCTTTACACCTGAAATATTAGGTAAGGCAAGGCGCAGATCTTCTGTACCGCTTCCACGAAAATCAAGCAGACTGCTCACATTCGCATGACAACTGTCTGACGCTTGACCCTGACTAGGCGTCTTCCATGTCGTGACATTCAAACACAAATTCTCAAACATGCCCTCCATCTCGGGTGCTACCGGTGTTATCGTCAACGTACTCGTATCACTCAGTATATCCTCAACCATTGGAGTCCAACCAAGCTTTTCTTGAATCTCTTGCGTTCGGTGGCCGTGTAGGTCTTTGATGGTGCAGTTCATGAGTAGACAGATAGTACTGGGGAGATTGGGAAGGTCGTCTGGTGAAGGTGCTCTTGCCCTCACCTGGCGTGACATCGAGTAGGGAGAGGATCGAGCATCTCGCATACCACGTGTTGTCCTCTGGGGCCCTGGAGGTGGATACACGTGCAGATCAGTGTTCCATTGTTTGGTATATGGGCAACACTCTTCGATTCCTTCTATTGTTTCCGTGATTTCGATGTGCGTTGGGCTTTGATTTTCTGCCATGTTCGGTCTGGTTGGTGATGATACGATAATTCAAAGAACTGTAGAAGTTCTTTTTGGGAAGATTTAATAAGTATTAGGAGCTCTGGAAAACGTTTTGCGATTTTAATGCGTTTGTTTTTGATGAGCATACCTCAACACAGAATGTGAGGCCTTAGTGTCAACTTGTCTGCAAAATAGTGACACAATTCCATTCTCGCAGGAATCGAACAAAGACCTTCATGGCAACACTATCCTATGGCAGCCGTCGAGGTTAGGGGCTCTCCAACACAAGACCACCACTTTCGCGACAGAGTACAAAGTGGTCCCAAATAATACAATGAGAACGTTCGATGGCGCTAATCCCAGTCGAGGCCTGTCCTGCTATTCCCCACATTGAACACGACCAAAGCCCTCAACTCCAAAATCTCTTCTCAACTAGCACTAAAGATTCCGCGCCCAATATCTCCCTCCACTCCCTCCTTGACTATAATAAAGCTAAAGTCAACATACATATCCTGCACCCGTATAAAATTCGAGATCGCTGTGATGACTTCCAACCACCAAAACCACGTCAAGTGCGGCCCCGGATACAGAATCAAATATAAGCCCTCGGAGGAGTAAGTCAGCTTCTCCATTGCTATTGCCACCTGTGACTCGAAAGCGTGCGAGCGGAAATCGGTCATGGCTTTGCTGATGCAGTTGATGGCGGCGCTGGCGATCGGAAATGCGGCGCCGTAGCCGTAGAATTCGGCCGTCAGGGTGGTTAGGGGTATGGGGTAGTCGTATGGATCTTTCACTCGACTAAGGGGGTTTGCTTAGTTGATTTTGCGTTTCTCTTAGATGAGGACTTGGCTTACTTGACCATGGTAGCGAGTGTTAGATTTGAAGAGAGAGTGCCATTGGCTGCTCCTTTGAATACTGATACTACTGCTGGATCAGGAAGTATGAGGGCTGGCAGCGATGCTGTGAGAACAACATTGCAAAGGTGAGTGAGCAAGACAAGGAGACAAGCGTATAGATTTCTCATCGTGGCACAATGAGAAGTTCCTCAGCTGCACAGCGAGAGCCGCAAATTTGTAGTCGTGTCTTTCTGGCGCCTTGATGCGTCCGCTTGATTTTTCGCATATAGACACGAGGAATTGCCGCCTTGGACTGTCTGCGCATGCTGTTCCGTCCGTTCTCACGGGTGGTGTAGCCGCGCGGGATGTCTCAAGTTTTCAAAGATCCCAAACAGTTGATAAGATGAATGAACTGCCTCGTCGTAAGCTTAGACGGAGGTCATCGCGTAGCGACGAAACAGTTGGTAGAAAAGCTTGCTGCACTCAGTAGCCACTTTAGAGGTGTCAACTTCATAATAGGACGCGATCATGGTACAGCCAAAATCACTAATTAGTTGTGTGGCGAGTCAGAGAAGATAACATGGTTTAACAATGGGCAGAAGGGGGCCCGTCACTAGATATCGAGCGCAGCAATTGATGCTGTAATGGGTATCGGAAAGAGCTGTGACTCGCTGAATTGAATACGACAGCTTCTGAGGTAAATGTATTGTATTATTTTATTGCTCTTTTCGATACTCCTCTGGCCGCCTCGTATATCTCCTAGGCAGAACCATGGGCTGTCGCCTTGCTCGAGCGTATGCCTCAGTCATGAATGGCGAGTTGCCTTCAGTTCGGATCACGCTTCCTATAGACATGAAGAATCTGTTCGATATGAGTACTGCTAGTGTCGCTGTACGTTCGGCGAAGAAACGTGTGAGGCCAAAAGTATCAAGAACGTTTGGAGATCGTACCCAAACGTTGAACCTGACACCAGCATGTACTGCCCCAGAGTCCTCATAGGTCCGTTCGGTCCAGCACCAAATCGCATTATATTAAACCCTCCTGTCTGGTGTTTTAGCACACCTGTATCATCCTAACATCTTCCCGTGGTAGGATACCAAAAATGAAGCCCATGATCAAGCCAACAGCTGATGTGAAAAGAGTCAAAGTCAGCGCCGGAATTGGCACGGTATGCATATCAGCGTAGACACATACATCCTCCCATCATGGCACCCATTTTCCCTACCGGCTTGTCAGCAAATATTCTGCCACGATGGAGAGACTATTGAGCTCTTACACTTGTCAAAGGTGGAGGGGCCTTGCATACGGCCTCCACGCGTTGTGCTCGATGGCATTGGCGGCATTCTGAAGTGTCGCTGTCTTCTGGAAGATACAAGATAGGAAAAGCGGTCCTAAAGCAAACACAGTCTTTGTACGGAGTACAATAGCTTTCTTCGATGAAGCTGCCTCCACACGCTCGATTTCGCCAAACAGCGGCAACACGGCGTCACTTCGGCCCGACTGCTGCAAAAGGTCACGTGCCGTTCTTCCATCTCGCACGAATAGACAGCTACAATTCGTTCTGATCTGAAAAGAAAGATCTGTGCGTTCACATGCAAGTGTTCTTAATAGACTCAAGCCTTAGCTTCAATAATTCTCGTTGTGGCTTCTATTGCATATCTTTGTTCTCACCTGGTTCAGCCCGCGTCTGCGCTTGCTGAAAAACCCAACGTGCTCTAAACGCCAACGGTACCCCTCAAAAAAGAATCATCATATACATCCACCTAGAACCATTCTGACATCGCCTCAACTGTTTTGAAGGACTCCTGTCTGATTCTGTGCGCCTCGGAGACACGTCGCGCGTCAAAGTTCTTCACGACTGGGGTAAGGGGTCGCCATCACGATCCTGTTTGCGGTGGTCCGACGTCCACGGTCATCCTGCCGAATCACTGGTAAACAGTGACTGGACCACCAAGTGTCGTCCTTCTAGATTTGCCACTCTCATGAGGGAATTCACTATTGATCAAAGGCAACCCGTCCCACTCGCGAGGCCTGCAGCGGCGCTTGTTTCACCAGCGTGGGATTTGAGGCCAAGGTCACGGAGAAGCAAAAGTGGGATTCGGGAGAGGAGAGACCACCCAGAGATATATACGGGCGAAGCATACCGCAATACAGATGACTGCTGTGGCGTCGCCGCCTAGCTTGCAGCCGCTGAGATGGAGTAATGGCGGAGAGGGTATCGACTCAATGAGCGAAGAAGTCACGCGAATGCTTATGCCCCGCAAAAGCGCACAGCGCATAAACTCCTCGAACTCCACAACTTCTTCCTCGTCATCATCGTCCTCCATTATCCCCGCTCCCGCTCCTCAGACGAATGGCGACACCCCTACAATGAATGGCGAAGCTGGAGGGTGGGGTATACGGAAAAAGCCTGCTCGAGGGCTTTGGCCATCGTCAAAGGCAGAGCCAGTGTCGGGTCTATCGACGGCGCGATCACAGGCCCTGCCAACTCCATCTTCCGGTCAATCTGCAGCGTCCACCATGAATACCGCAATGCATCAACCTGCTCCGGTCCTGCCCTCACAAAGCAGGCTACCTGGCCAAGGGCAGCAGAATGGACCAAGAGCAGAACAATCTTCGGGCTCGACGGATTCGCCAGCGATTCTAGCGCTGCTGCCAATGACTGGCACTTTTGAACGGAAACAGATTATGGTGCCTTTCTATCCCGAAGTGCTGAGGATCGGCAGGCAAACGAATGCAAAGACAGTGCCAACAGCGGTCAACGGATATTTCGACTCCAAAGTCCTCTCAAGGCAACATGCGGAGGTGTGGGCGGAAAAAGGGAAGATATGGATTCGGGATGTCAAGTCCTCGAATGGCACATTCGTCAACGGACAGAGATTATCACCCGAGAACAGGGACTCCGAACCACACGAGCTTCACGAGGGAGACACCCTGGAATTAGGAATCGATATTGTTAGTGAAGACCAGAAGAGCATTGTTCATCATAAAGTCTCCGCGAAGGTTGAGCTCGCGGGCATCTACCCCAATCCGCCGGCCTTACTGGAAATGGACTTCAACCATAACAATGGCAACGGTGGTAATGCTATGCTGGGGGAACCGACGAGGGAGCAACTATCGCAAATGCGAGGGCGAGGTGGTAGTAATGGATCAATGGGAAGCAATCGTCCTTCGAGTATGGCGAGCAGTAATGCCAATCTGATGGGACCGCAACGGCAAATGAATTTATGGATGAATCCGATCACTATCGAGCAGGTTGTCAAAAAGCTTACAGTAAGTCGAACCTTGGGCTGAAGTATGAGTGGATCATCTGACAGTCGAATTAGACGGAACTCAGGCAAGCGAAGCATCAAAGTCATGAGCTAAATAAGACTGGAGACTTCTTCAAAGCTTTACTAAGTTTGGAGCCTGGGGAAGAGCCTCCAAAGTCACCATCGAAAGCTGCAACGACTGAGGAAAAGCAGACCAATGGCATCCTACCACCCCCTCAACTCGATCCCATATCACCTTTCTCGCAACCGCCTGCTCCACCACCTTCGCAGCCTCTTCCAGAGAAACCAGATGTCGCTCGGTTTAGTATTCCAGAATCATTACCTTCAACCTCTCTCAAGAGGACGGATACTGAAAGGCCAAGATCAGGATTGAATTCACCTACACGGACTGAAGCCCCAAGTGGTCAAATAGTGTCTTTGTTGGAAGCATTGAAGTCCGCGAAACACGAGATAGACTCACAGGGCGATCGAATGAAGTATCTCGAGGTAGCCTTGGCACGGGAACGTAAGGCACGTGAGCATGCCGAGCGACATGCCCAGAGCTTGTCAGGAGGCCATTTCCCTCGACAGGATCATAAGACGAATGGTACTGTTGAGGAGGAAGTCTTTGAGCCTCCCTTAGACTCGGTGGAACTCATGGACCAGGACTTGACAAACGGTCACAAAGAACAGGACGAAGATAAAGACAAGGACTTCCTCTCGAGATCTGCATCTATGGCTACCATTAAAAACACTGAGGACATGCATCGGGACACTAAAGAGGTTGATGCATCTACATCACGTTTACAAGCGAGAGTGGGTCTAATGATTAAAGAGATGGACGAAATGAAGCAAGTTATGGAGTCCTATAAGCGGAGAGCGGAAGACGCGGAAGAGGGTCGGAGAGGTCTGGCCGAAATGGTGGAGAACCTTCGGGCAGGTCGCGGTGCTAACAGCGCTGTACCATCGTTGGCCGATAGCGATTCTACACTCCCTGGTGACAGCGATGCGAATGCTCTCTCGAATTTTACGAAGTCACCCCAATCTGGAGATATGGACCGCAGCCTCGTACCCCCCCAGTCACACCAACCACAGCCCAATGGAAGCGCTGCAATGGACAATATACAGCGAGAGCTGGAGAAGACAGTCTCGAGCGTCCTGCAGCAGCATTCGCGGCAATGGGGTGGCCCTGGCGAAAGCGGACGTATGGTACAGAGTGCCCCTTATGTGTCCATGGTTGGGGTCGTTCTTATTGGAGTCGGTATAATGACGTGGCTGAACGGGTGGCAGCCCGGTGGGGAGAAATGAACTGTCACTCGCGACCTTTCGTTATTTGTGCATACAGCGTTGAAGCGATCTTGATACCAGCTTCGAAAGTGGGAAAAGGTCATTAGGGAAAGCATCGAGGAAGCATGCACGCATCATCATGGGAGTTGGAAGGTTCGATGTTCACGGCCGGATTTGGAGGGCTTTCATGAGATACACCAGCTAGGTCTAGCAGCAATACATACTTCTAGTTTGTACATTCAACTCCATTTCTCCGCAGGCCTCGAAATTATAACGTTGTACATGTCATCATCAGGATGGAGACAGTGTGCGCGACTGTGGTCACTCCTCGAGTTTACTGCCATCTAAGCCTCAAATGCTGTGGTAAGTTGGTCGGTTTCTGGATGATTGCCGGGTGGCTGTTCCATATAAATATATATTATCGACGAAGGAGCCCGTAATTATCTTGAATATAATTTAAATAAACGCGGGTATAAATTATTTCTGTTCTGGACACTAGATACCCAATGTTGGACTAATAACATTTTTTGATCTCAAGCAGGCATAGCGGTCCGGTCCGGAGTAGATATATAGTAGGGATTGGACCTTTTCTCTGAATCTCACAATCAACAAATATTTAAAACCACCCTTTAGCGTCTCTTAGCTAGCCAGATCCTCTTCTGCCACGCTTATTTATCTGATACTAATTGCAACTTTTCACATCGATCCTTAAATCATCCTTCAAAGTCAGCAAGCTGCCAAGACCTATTCCAATCTCCGTGCTACTCCTGTTCACCTTCACCACTCTGTTCCTCTTGTCCGTCTACCTCTTTCTTCACCACTCTATCTCTCTTGCACAGTCATAGCAGCTTCGCGACAGCGATGATGCCCGGTCATGTGCAACAGAGCTGGTCTTATCTACCACCCCAGCTATGGCGTATTATAGCCCAGAATTACATGCAGAACCATAGCGATAGCACTTATTCGCTTTTCGAGTTGTGGACTTCTGGTCGGCACATTGCGAGCTTTTTCAGGATTGAGATCCAGGAATATTTCATCCTTTTTCATCTACGAAAATGGGTCATTTGGATTGGACGTTCTAAGTACCAACCCACGACCTCCGCCTAAAGATAATCGAAAATTGCTTGAAAATGTCTATTCACACGAAACCTCTGATACAGCGTCAGAAACCTACAGTGTTTGTGACGGCCCTATCCGATCTCAACGTCCAAGATTATTACTTCGCCGGCTAGAGTCCGGAAAAGCGTCTTTCATTCGACACGCAATTACTCTTTACAGGTTTCGATGACGCTCGATAGAAAGATATCTTCAAGCTGGAAACGTAAGAGTTACCAGGATCCTTGAATCTTCTAAGTAAAATTGGAGACGAAAGGTTTTCCCAAAGGATGTTAGAAAGGCTGGTGCAGATTATCTAAGTAAGTGGAATAAATAGTGATGTTCCAATGCCTGGCTTGAGTGTGGGCCGGGAGAAGTAGGTTATTGCGATGGATTGAAGGGAGTTATTTTCGCTGTTATTCGGGGAGATAACATCGGTTGGAAAGATTGAACAACGAGCTGATTGGGTGCGTTATCATCAACATGAAGTCGCAGCCTTTATGCCTATATACACTGATGCGAGCCGCACCATGACCCGTTACCAAAGTACGTCAATAAACCTCGGCGCACAGCAGCCACACGCATAACCAATGCGAGGAAAGAGGCTAGGCGCGTCCGTCTACGACACATGTGGCCAGAAGTTGTCGGGCACGAGATAGTCATGGATGATGATTTTCTGGCAAGGGAGAAATGTGCATTGGGCCGGTTGGATGTCTCGACCGGGGGGGCTGTGAATGCGAAATGGAAGGAGAATTATAGTAGGCCGTATACAGAGGGACTGTGATTGCGCTTTTGCAACAGACATCACATAAGCGTAAGATCCCAGTTTACGAAAGTCGATTCAGCTACTAGAGGCCGTCCAAGAAGCCCAATAATTCATCAAAGGAAGTCTGTTCGAAAACCTAAAGAAGCGTCAAGTTAATGTCTATTCTTACCATAAACAGTATTCTACTTATGTTTTTGGTAATCTCCTAATTACACCACGATGCCAACACCAAAGTAGTCCCTCCATTACACTC
>JAABUP010009705.1_pt1 | contig 11700 bp, 17 predicted proteins | sample 5559201 | NCBI WGS metagenome assembly JAABUP01 (sample SAMN10711887, study PRJNA513373) | rock metagenome | isolation source: Antarctica rocks | place: Antarctica | reverse complement strand
CCTGCCCAGCTGCTTGGTGTCGCCTAGCCAGAGAGGGTGGCGGTGGGGGGGGGTGGGGGTGGGGGTGGGGCTGCCCTGGGTCCGCCACCTGATGATGAGGTAGCAGTGGGACTGGAGACAGCAGGGGCATCCTGAGTGACAGGTGTAGAGGGCTGTGAAGGAGCATCATCCACCTGGGCCCGACCCTGCACACTCACCACCATCTGCTGGCCTGCTGCAGTCAGTGGCTCAACCTGGGCACAGCTGTCCAGGGTCACTGGGACAAGGCTTGCATGTGCCTGGACTCCACTCTGCACCTGCTGGACTGGTCGGGTGTCTGCCACAATCTCAGTGGCAGTGTCCACCAGAACGGGGAGGGCTGGGGTGACAATCTCCACAGCAATGGTGCCGCTGTCTGCCAGCCTTGCCACCCGCGCCTCCTGCCAGGTGCAACAAATTGTTGAATTTCAACACCTTTTGCTTATAAACACCACCAGGCATGAGCAACGACCTATACACTGTGTCACTTTGATGCCACCTTTGTAAAAGATACCTATCAATGTTTAGCACACCTGTGATTGTTATTGACATTACAATAGTAACTGTGTAATAACAATAGTAACAGTATTTATGATAACAGTAGTCATTAATCTTGAATTCCAGCACAAACATCCTCTATGCGCTGATCCAACTTTGCAAATGCAGTGTTGAAAGCAAGGTGCTGTCAGCATGCTTTGTACAGAGCACAAATCCAGCCAGTACACTCAAACTGGCAGCAAGAGGATGTCAACAGCTCACCTGCAGGGTCTTGACAGCCTCCAGCTTGGCTACCAGCTTGTCCCTCTCATCCTCCATGTTGTCACACTCCTCCCACAGGAGGTCCCTGTCCAGCTGCATCTGGTGGAGACCATGGTTCTGCTCCTTGATCTTCACAGACTGGTTAGCCTGCAATCAGTACACTCCCCATACTAGTACATTGGGCACACAACATTATGGCAAAAACAGATGTTGCTGCTGCATCTCCATCCTCTGCGACCAGAAAATAACAACAAAATATGCTGCATGGTAGCATCAACACACAGGTTCAAGGCAGATGTTTTGTACGGGCACACCATGTGAGGATATGTATGGCATGCATGGGCAATTGGTACAGGGAGGATGTAATTGTGCCAAACCATAGAGAGCCCACCGTCAGCAGTGTTGCAGCCTCGAGGTGAGCCAGCAGAGTGTTGTTATCAGCAGAAAGGGCATCATGACCAGCCTGCAGGGTACTGTGCGCTCCCTGGAGAAGCGCTTGGGAACGACCCTGGTACCCAAGCTGCCTCTGCTGCTCATCCTGTGACCAAACCAAGCCATCAGTCAATGCATTGGACCTAGAACATGCACATTGCTGAGGAAGCAGAATCTGAGTCACAAGCTGTGTCATACCGCAGAATGGCAATTTGTATGAAGTCATCAGTAAACCTTGCAACGGCAATGCAGCTGAGCAGTATGACACCCTCTTCATGCAAAGGCCTTTATAGCAAAGTTGCACAACTCACCTGAACTTTGTTGGCAGTGGCAAGGCTGGCCTGCTGGTCCATCACAACCTGCTGCAGTTGTGTCTCACTATCATGCAGCCTGTTGTTCTCTTGATGCAACCTGGCTGCAGCCTGCAGCACTTCTGCTGCTTCCTGCCGTACCTCCTGCATCTGATCACCCTGGACAGCCTGCATCACAGCCGACTGTGACTAACGAGCTTTCAGACCCAGTGTCACAAGAGCTAGGTTGCTCTTGAAATTAGTCATGTCCAGAGAGGGTCAAAAGCATTGTGTGCAGCAACAGTCTGTGATAGCATTTTGAAGATGCTGCACATGTGATCAAACAGGCTGAAGCAGAGCAGACGCAATGTTGCTACACGGAAGCGCGCAACAGCTGTGGGGCTTACCAGCTTGATGGTGCCCACTTGAATCCTGCTGTGCAGCTGACGGTTGTGCCTGCTCAGCTTTGCATTCACCTGCTGTAGACACTCAAGTTTCCATTGCATCACGCTACCCCGCGTGATTACCAACTCTGCCAGCTTGTAGGCATGCCCTTGCTGGTCTTGCAGCTCCTTCTGGTGGAGGCGCAGGCTGCGGTCCTGCACACAAAATTCGACGTCACACAGTCCTACAATGTCTCTTATAGTGGTGAACACACATGGCCTGCTCCATTGTGGATACTGATGGCACATAGGAAATGTTTCACAGTGATTGTTGACATTAAACTTGCTTACCTGCAAACGTGAAGCCTTAGCGAATTTCTTCTGCAGATCAGATTCACTCTGCTGCAAAGAATACAAGGCCACACGTAGCTGGTGGTGCTTATGCTTCTCTTGATGCAGCCTGATTGCATGCACCATCAGTGCAACAGCCAAGCACAGCCCTGCAGCACCATCAGGCATTGTTACACACAGCAAGCACAACTGAGATTTATGGTCAGTGTTGCGGTCAAATAAATGACATTTGTAGAAGAACCATACCCATCGCAATGGCTCCCAGAAGAATGGCTGTGGAGTCGGGCGCACTCATCATCCGAACCACATCTCTGCAGCATGAGCAGCAAGTTGTGCATAGCCTATGGACACTGAGGCTGCAGTGGGGCTGTTGCAGATACATTGAGAAGTGAGGGCAAGACTGTTCATACCTGAATGCAAAGACAGAGTGGCTCCAAGCAGATTGTAGCAAAGCTGCACAAGCTGTGAGGCAACTGGAGCCAAATGCTGCAATGCTGCCTAATGTAAAGAAGGCAGTACTCTCTGCTGCCACGGGAGACAGCTGATAGTTGAGTAGAAGTTGTTTTCCCCTGGGCTGAAGTCTGTCAACGACATATTCTGTCCCACGCTTTTGATACACTGCGGGAGCAAGTGGCAGAGCAATGCTCGAAATGTTCACCAATTCTATAAAGACGAAACTGCTGTTCTGCTGAGGGGTCATTTCAATGTTTGACGCTGGTAAAGCTGGCTCAGGCAGCTTGGTTGCTAGCATGGCTGACTTGGTGACTGCTTGCTCAAGCACTGCAGGCTGCATGGCTGTATTGCTCTCTAGAATGCCTAATTTGTCATCAGTAAAGACGACAGGATGAGCTGGACATAAGTCTGAGCTCTCGCTAGTGTGCCAAGTGTCGGTGATTGCTTCAGCTGCAAGCAGGCTAGATTGCAGTTGCCAGCTCGGGCACTCAGCCTCACTACTTGGTAGGGCAAGCATTACGGCGGGTAGAATATCCACCGTGTATCTTTCATGTGCAGACGACCCATCTATATTGCGCGCCTGCGAGCAAGACGAGCCGGGTTAGGGGTTTAGGGTGCAACAGCAACCAGACAAACGTGCCTGGCGCCGCAACATTAGGTTTCTATGGTCAGGACGGAGTCCAGCTCGTACCAGTGAAGCTATGCCGCGGGTTAAGCTGCCCAGAGTTGGGTACGTTACTGCGGCAACTAAAGCTATGGCTATCAGGACCATGCATGCCGTAGAAGTCTGGGCACTGAACTGCCCGGCTGGTCGGTGGTGTTCTTGCTGCCCTTCTCGCTGCTTTTTCTGCTGCAGCCAACTCGCAAACGCGGGTGACTGTGTCAGTTCGGTCACTTTCTCCTGTGTGCACTGCGCGGAGAGCTCCTCACGCTCTCTTGGAGTCATCCTGACGCCGGCAGTGAGCAGGTTTTGTGGCCTCCAAGAGTATCCATCGAAGTCCATACTGAACTGAGAAGACACAAGAGCGCGGTGTGGATACGGGAAGCCGTCCAGCGTGCTCTCTGCAGGGCAGTCTGCAGGGGAGGCTTGTTTGTGAACGCGTTTTACGTCAAGTTTAGATTCACGCAGTCAAAAGTGATACTGTATCACTGATACACAGAGCCTGGTCCAATGCTTCTCGGGCAAAGCTTGACCAACTCCATGCACCGGAATGCTACCATCGCTGTTGAGCAGACTGCCTGGAGATGGTCCTGCTTTGTCCCTGGCCGGCATTGAATGTTGTGCTTGAACGTCCTCGAAAGCATCCTGACCCATTCGAGCTCTTGAGCTCAGCAAGTTCCATGCAATATATACGCTGCGGCAGTCAAACAATAACAGGACTGAAAGGGCAGGAAGTATGCAGAAATCGGTTTACACTAACTCAAAAAGGTCCTGGTAATGACGTATTGCGGCTACACAATGAAGTGCTCGAGGTCAATTGATTTATCAGAAGTTGCATTGTCCAAATGCCAATTGAGATTGATATGCATCCAAGTGTGCTGCCGTCTGAGCCAATCTTATATACAAAGAGCCATGTGACTGTCATGTTGCATCCCACTTGAAAAACATTATTTCCAGGTACAAGCGTTGTGCCATAACATTGCAATGTCGTGCTACAGCATGGCACATCAGCACCAAACTTACATGGTTTCACAAGGCATTCACAATCAACACCATCAGATCTTTGCAACTGTTACAGCATCTTTGCCGCACGTATATCTTCCAGACAGCAGTGTCTTGCCTGTTTCCTCTGAGCATACAGCAAATTCTGAACTGAGCGCCGCACCCTGAGTACCTTGCTGCCAATGACAGGTGAATTGGCCAGGTAGCACTGCTGGCCTTTTGAAGGATGCACATACTGCCTGGGGGTACTGCTGTTGCTTGCCTGAGACAGCAACTTTCATTGGAGATGTGCATGACTGGACCACCACTTCCATTTGGGCATGAACACAGTTCTGGCATCAAGCAGCACACTCACACTAGCAAAGACATGGCATGCCAGACTGAGTGTGAAGATGACATTGATGGCCTCACCTGTCTGCATGGCAGCAATGCTCTTAGACACCAGATACACTCCATGCGCAATGTTGCTTTTGAACCCAAACAACCGCGCTAAGATGGGGTGTAGATGAATGAAGTTGATGTCGCCATTGAGCGCTGCAAACTGTGGACCGTCTTGAGTGCTCAATTGCCATTTCTCTGATGCTTGAGATGATGTAAAATCAAGCTCTGGCTCACTTTGCTTGCTGTTGCCCTGCAAGAGTCGCATCCCATGATACACCAGCTTGCCAAAACTTTGGCGCAGTCATTGACAGCATGTCTTTGCGTTGGACTGGATAAGACTTTGGATGTGGAAGCAGTGCATGGCAACTGTATTGGTGAGTGTGACATTGACAACAAATGAAGTCACACATCCACAGTGACTGTGAGCAGCAGGTGGTGGAATTGCTTTAGACAATGCAGCAGGTACCAGAAAGTGGAGACCTGCCTGCCTTTGCTTTCCAAATGACAAAAAGGTGCTTGTATCCTCCCACAATAGCTCTCCTGTGTGCATGTAGCTGCAGTCTCGTTCCTGGTTCCCCCATGGCAGCAGATATAGGCAGCAATGCAAGACTCACCAGTGGCAGACAGTACAGAGACAGACATGTCAAACTCAGTGTCGCCCTTCTGGGTTTGTTGCATCTTGGGAAGCAGTCGTTGTCTGCATAGCCAATGGTTGTTGAGTTGTGGTCACAAGCAAGCAAAGCCTCATTTGAATCACTGGAACTCACCTATACGTGAGAATTTCAGTTTCCTGAATTGGCCTGTGCATGATGGCTTTGTAGCGTGCAAGCACACCCCCAATGACACTGATGGGAAATGTGGGCAGACACATGCATGCCAAGTTCATGCAAAACGTCTCTACTGTTGGGTACAGTATTGGTAGCCCTTTGCCCTCAGACACCCCACATTTCTTTCTATAAGTTGTCAAGTTTTGAGCATTCACTGCCACGCTGTCGCTGTTGATGGAAAGTTGAGGCATAGAGCCAGCGGACAATAATCTCTTGGGAAGCTGTTTAGGTCTGAAGATCATAGACAGCAGTGCATGCACGTACAACGGTTTCAGTGGAGGCAGTCTGCCTTGTAAAGTACCACCGTCTGTCAAATTCTCTTTGCCGCGTCTGAAAAGCGCAACAACATACCCCAAGGCTAACAGCGAGCTATACAAGGATACAGTGCCGACGTAACCCATCATAATTCGTGTACGTCGACTGGTTTAATCTCAAGCTTTCATCTCCTCTGCTGCAGCCACGGGTGTGTTTACACGGACTGCCACCTACCGAGGACGGTGAATTGGTCCATGTGTGACCGGATTTTCCGCGCTTCGCACAGCACGTATTGCCACCTGGTTTTGCAGATCATAGCATGCACAGCATTCATCGCATGCTTGAGCTCATCTGGATCTCTTTTCAATCCCCTGCAACCATGGTACCATGACAAGTGCAGTTTCGGGAATTGGTCATCGGATTCATACCACTAAGAAAACCATGGTACCATGCTCGCAATGATTTGTCAGCATAAACATGCTCCTACACGCGCATGCAAAGCGTTGCACTCGATTAGCATGCCATCACTGGAAGCCTCAACAACCATGATGTCACGTCTGTTGCATACGCTAATCATACTAAGCCGCAATTGCACCTGGGCAACTGTTATGTGTAACAATAATTGTACATTCATGTCTACGTACCTCATCAACAAAAACTCCAAGTGTTTCTATTCTACTCAACTTCAATCTATACTATCTGCCTACAACATGTGTCATCCACGCTACTGCTGACAGCTTGACCTATTTGAGAACCTCAAGTTGCTTCCCCATCGCTCTCAGCAGTGAGGTCAATAGACTCAACCGATTTGACTGGGGGCGCAGGCTGAACTGGCTGCTGCTTGGGAGCAGCTTCGCCTGCTGGGGAAACTTGGCTGTCAGACGTAATGACAGCAGCACTGGCTAAGGCTTGCGTCATAGGCACAGCTTGAACTGGACTTTGAACAGGAGGCTGTACGCCTGCAGGCTCTGTGCATTACATGTAAGTGTAGATCAAATTTTGCATATTGCTTAAAAGCACAATGATTTGCAACAAGATGGAGGAGACTTGAATGCAAGCACATGCCAAGACTCATTGTTTGCAGCGCCATGCCGCAAATAGCTTGTGATTGCGTCAAATGCGCGATAGGCCATATGCAAGGACTACAGTCTTGATGTCCCATGATGAAGCTGCATGTCAGTGTACATCGCATGTCATGTGCTGTTGAAGCTGCATAGCCAAGCAGAAAACAAAGGGCACCATGGCGTAGACTTACTTAATGTAGGCTGCAGATGAGTAGGCGCCGGCAATCTTCCTGCAGTTGGTGCAACCAAGCTTGCCAAGTTGCCTTTTGTCACAGCAGGTGCGTTCTTTGCAGTGCTGCCTGTCTGGAGGCCACCAGAGGGGACCCTTGGGCCACTTTGTGCATTTCCACAAGAGGCTGGGTCCAATGTGGTTGCAGATGGCACAGGGAGCTGGGGAGGTGCAGCAGTGGCTTGACCCTGCTGGACACACCCCTGGCCTTGTAAGACAGGCTGCAGTTGAGCAGGGCGGGAAGGTGCGCCAGACATAGCCTGGGCAGCCGTCAGCTCATGGATCATTCTTGCGCACTGAGTGTCCATCTCCTACAAGCCAGGGCATACTTGAGACCAGCCATACCAGAGCAGCATCTACTGAAAAGCCTTTGTCAAATTCATATACTTGGAACCCAAATGCATCTGACGCATATTTGCATGAACTTGTGAAGCAGTCTTGAGCAAAGCACAAGCTGGCATGATAGAGCAGTGAGAAATGAAGCTTGGGGTTCATGCAAGCAAAAGCATGGCTGAGTTGACATGCCAGGCAGCATCTAAGAGTGACAGCGGACCTGCATGCTATGCTGAAACTTTGCAGCAGCAACATTTCTGTCCTGATCTGACATGGTCTGCGGCTTGTTCTGGGACAAGGTAACTTGCACGTCCAGCAGCTTACTGCACAGCCAGTTGTAGCTACCCACCAGCTGCTTCCTGTCATACATGCTCTGCAACCGCATCCACAACCTTTTAGCATTGTGTAACATCTGTGGACTTGCAAGATGATGCTCAGCGCATGGTGATCCCTGTCTCCAGATCCGCAACATATAGGCTTTGCTGACATATATGGATGTGTTGTTTGTGATATGGGATTCACAAACATCATGTGTGTTGGACAGGCGTCTGTTTCACATTCACAGTCTTATTTCAAACCAAGCAATGCCTGGGGACAGCAGAAACATGCATTGGGGAGATGTCATAGGTCTTCAAGTTCAGAATCTGCCAATCTTGTCTTGATGCTTGGTCAGCTCAAAAGCATGGCATTTGGCACCGTTCAGCAGAGCAGACCGCATAAGTAACAGGATGTCACCTGTGCACTAAGCTGCACATGTCCCGCTGCTTGTAGCAGCTGGTCCAGGCTGAGAGGCTGCAGGTTGGGCTTCACCCGCAGCAGAAACTGTCTCAAACGCCTACTCTTCTCTTCATCTGACAGCAGGCGAAAGGCAGGATCAAGCGGCGAGGTAGCAGGCGGCTGCAACCGACTAGGCTGAGACCCTGCCTGCTGTGCCTGACTGGACTGAGGAGCCACATGTTGCTGTGCCGTATTCATAGACATCTGACTGGACAGCTGCTGGAAGGGTTGACTGGACATGACAAGCTGCTGTTGGGAGAGGGAGGGGGAGCGAGGAAGGGAAGGGGACCTGGGTAAGGAGGCTGTCCTGAGGGCGGCCTGTTGCTGGTGCATTGCCATTAGCAAGGGGGTGCCTGCCTTGTCAGACCCACCTGCACATTGCACAATGTGACATTGCAATGCCGTGAGCAGCTTGTCTCTCAGCATATATCATGCTTCAGTATGTGCTTTGTGCTGCACACCTGCAATCTGTAATCCATCAACCCACAATGATGGTAAACTGTAGCTGATGACAATACAACTTTGCCATGGCAGAAGCAGCACATGTGAACATACTGGCTGCAAAGTCAAATGCCATACAAAAGCAGCCAGGACAGTGAACCACAATTCTGAGCAGCTGTGCGTGCCTCGTACCAGACGGCAGGCTCATTTGGCCCTGAAACTGGGCAATTGGCTGAGACTGAGCGTGCTGAGCAGCACTGGCAAAAACAGCTGCTGGTCGTGGTTGCTGTCCTGCTGCCCCCTGTGAGCCTTGCCGTGAAAGGGCAGACTGAACCTGCTGCTGTGCAGTCAGCTGCCGTTGCTGCTGCTGCTGGAGCAGCTGCTGCTGCATGCTCTGCTGCTGCATGTTGTGCTGCTGCTGTAGCTGTTGCTGACGCAACCCCTGTTGCTGCTGCTGCAGTCTCATGCGTTGCTGCTGCAGCTGCAGAGCACTGCTTGCAGAGGCTTGGGCGCGTGCGGCCTGCAGCTGCTGTTGCTGCTGTTGCTGCAGCTGAGCAGTCTGGTGCTGCTGGCGCAGCAATGAGGTATGATGCTGTCGCTGCTGTTGCTGCAGCACCAGTTGCTGCTGCTGTTGCCTTTGAGCCTCTGCCAGCTGCTGCTGCTGAATCAGGCGCTGCTGCTGGCGGAACTGTGACATTTGCACAGCCTGCTGTTGCCAGGGACTGGCACCAGAGGCAGAAGAAGAATCGGCCCCTGTCTGAACAACAGAGGTAACTCCAGGAGCAGAGGTGATCACGACTCCCCCAGTTGGCCGCGTGATGACTGCCTGCTGGCCAAGCATGACAGGACCAGATACACTTGACAGCAGCTTGGTGGAAGGGGCGCTGAGGGTGACCCTGGTCTGAGGCTGTGCTGGGGCTGGGGCAGTTTGATGCGTCTGCTTGAGGGCAGTGCATAAGGTGGAGGTGCGGCCCATCAGCCAATTGGTCATCTTGTTGAGCGCAACACGGTCTGACTGGGATGCGCGGCTAGCATTGGCAGCAGCAACAGCGAGCGTGCCTGTCTTGCCTGCCTGCCCAGCAGGCACATCAGCAGCTACGGTTCTGTTTTGGTACTTGGCTCGGCATGCTGAACAGCCCTTGATGGCCCAGCGGCATTTGGGGCAGCCTAAGCCAACCTGTGGCTTTGCCTGATGGCTGCTGCCTGCTTCACCAGTGCTGGTCGCTGTGGCAGTGCCTACAGCGCCTGCTTGATCAGCTTCTGGCTGCACTGCAGCAGTGCCAGCAGCACTTGTCGTTGCCTGCGCTGACTGCTGAGCCATGCTGACGCCACTCTCATACGCAGGCTGCGCTACAGCAGCTGGGGCAGACACTGGTGCTGAGTCTGAGGCAGGCATGACATCCTCAAGCTTAGCAGAAGGCTCAGCATGCAAACTGGGTGCTTCCTCCTTCACAGCAGGTGCATTGTCCAGCTCAGATTTGGGCTCAATTGCAGACCCAGCCGCTGACTCACTCTTGACCCCCAACACCTGCGCTGCTAAGGCTTGCTGCGGCTGGCTGTCATTGCCAACAATCTTGGTGTCTATGATTTTGGGCGTTAACTCTTCTGTAGAGGGAAGCTGTGGATGCTGCTTGCCATCATTACTGTCAGCCTTCATTACCCTGTCGGCAGACTCGGACCTGGGCTCCTGGTCTTTCAGCTGATCCCCACTTGCAGCCTGCATTGCCGAACCCTCCTTCCCAGCTGCTGCTACTGATGTGGAGGCAGCCTCTGCTGAGCCGGACGCTTTGAGGGCTTCAGCAGAGATTGCCTGACTGCCTGCTGCAGGCGTGCCTTGATCAGCAGCAGCGTCTGCGGTCAAGTCAATGGCTTGCTGATGGCCAGCTGCCAGTGCCTTGTCATTCTCAGCTGGCAAAGCAGCAGAGGTGTCATTTTCAGATGGCAAAGCAGCAGAGGTGGCAGCAGGACCTTCAGCAAAGCCTTGAGCTGGCGTAGTGGCAATGGAGGGGTTGTTGGTGCCTGCTGCTGGGGGTGGTGGCTGCATAGGAGGCATGAATAGCTCCTGTCTGAGGACAGGCTCAATGCCTAGCAAGCTGTCCTTCAAAATGATCTGCCACTGAGCCCAGCCGTGCTTCAACACTCCATACAGCAGCTTCTTGTCATGCTCAGCTTGCCAGAACTGCACACATGAACCACCAGTGAGCTGCATGGCGTCAGAGAGGCAGCCATGACCATGGGTCCTTGGTGTGCATAGCTGATGACAGGCACTGTTCAAAGGGACCTTGGAAAATGTGATGCTAATAGTTGCCAGAACTGCAATCAACTTTGACTGCTGAGTTTGTCATGCTATATGTACCTTGAAGGGGCGCAGGGTGGGGGCATGCAATGGCCCCAGGCTGAAAGCAGGGTCAGGGTCTGCCATCTGTTTCAGCAGTGTGTGCCGTATCAAATGCAGAGTCCCTAAACGGTCCAGTACCTGCACACTCAGCTGACGTTAGTATCCCTCTGCACAACACACTCTGTCCTAGATGCTGTACTGCTGAAGTGCGTTTCAATTAACAAAATTCTGGAAGAAATGCTGAGCTACAGAGGAATACGTTGACAACCAAGTTGGAAGTATGCTTGGTGTCTGAGAACACAAACTCCATTCTGTAGGAAAGCTTGATTAGCAGACCAACTAGCTTAGCTCATAGGCTCCATAAACACACTATTGGATGGACGTTTGTTGCATGACCAAATCATTGGATGACTTGTTGTGCATGCTACCTTGTTGAGCTCGTAGCTCTGCAGGATCTCCTTCTTCAGAATGCCATCTGCAAAGAAGGGCTTGCCATTGGCTGCCTCTGACAGCTGAGCCATGACCAGCTCGGCGTATCTGCAGGTGTGCTCCAAGGTCAGAGGGGGCCACCTGCCTGTCATGTGACGGTGAATATGGCTCCAGTCGAATTTGCCTCCTGTCAGCTGCTGCCCCAGCCCAAATTGCATCAGCACCTGCACCAACGCCTTCAGCACCTCCAAAACATGCCTAGCGTGTCTGCTGACTG
>JAABUP010009704.1_pt1 | contig 11701 bp, 12 predicted proteins | sample 5559201 | NCBI WGS metagenome assembly JAABUP01 (sample SAMN10711887, study PRJNA513373) | rock metagenome | isolation source: Antarctica rocks | place: Antarctica | reverse complement strand
TGTTCTTTCGGAGCTTCGTGTTTGCGATGCTGTGTGGTCGCTATATACGCGTATGTTCTTGTGGGTAGTGGTCCAATTTTAAGGAGGGAGGAAGTAGGAGCTGCAAAGGTTTGCGAGCTTGTAAACAACGGTCACACTATCAGTGGGAAAAGACTTTCATTAATCCATGTTCATGATGTATGAGTGATTGCGTAACATGTCAACGGTTGATGGATGCTCGTTCTATTTTGTCAGTCCCTTACGCCTCAGACCAAGCCCACATCTAGTATAACCGCTTGGGCGGCGACATCGATGCCTTGATCGTCAAGCTTCCCACGTTCTGCCACCCCTTCTTCAACAGACTGACCAAGTAGTTAATAGCCAACATGATGTTCGAGATTAGCTCATCCTCCGTCATGCCCACGTTCCCAACAGCCACCCCCAAACACAGCACCTTCTTCAACTGGAATTTGATGGTCGACTTGACTTCCGTAATCTTGGCGCTGAGATCTTCATTGTGGGAGATAGGAGTAGGGAATTTGCCAGCTGTAGGCGTTTTAGTAAGACCTCTGGTATTCAGGACCAGAACACCAACCCTTTGACAGTCCCGGACCAAGAAGACGAGGAATCTGCTTGATCAGGGTGTCCGAAGCGACGAAAGCATCATACTTCCTCGCCAACTTCTTGATCAGCTTCTTGTTCTTGTTCAGCTTCTTCAAATCATCCGAGCTCATCGCATCCACTCCGTGATGCTTAGCCCTATCGATATCGTGCTGATCTCCGAGGACGCAGATGCTCATATTGGGGCGAGGCACGCGGGGCAGCTTGACAGTGCCGGAGAAACGCTTGTCGCGCTGGGGATCATAGTTCTTCAGGCCAATTTGAAGCTCGACAGTCTCGAGAAAGTTGCGTTTCTTCTCGTTGAGGGAGTACTCGAGGAGGGATTGCACGTTGGTACGCACCCCGGCTTCAGAAGTTTAGGGTTAGTTGTCAATAGTTTGAGGGAATTTGTGGCGGCTTACCGACTGTGATTTTGGACATGATGAAGACAGTCTTCCAGAAAGGGTTTCAATTCTTCTGGTAAGGATTTGCGCGTGCTGTGGAGTGCTGGAAGATTCGTGACTCAAAATTCGCTTGAAGTGGGGATATGTGTGTAGCGAGCAAATTCGCGCTAGCAGAGCCCTACGAGCTGATGGTTGTCTGCTTCACGTCACAACAACAATAGGAAATATACGTCTTGATTATGAGGAGACACACAAGCCTGCTTGTTTTCCTTCTCCAGTTATCCGAGTTGTGTTTTCTCTGAAGTTCAATCTCTGAACCTTTGCCTACATCTAATAATATCGTCCGGAACATTTCAGGCTGAAACCGTACCCTGTCGTGCCTATCTTCTCATTTTGGTGATCGATCGTACGATGATTGCAACATGGTTTTGGGTGTCTGAACATGCAGTGAACCGTCCTTGTTATCGCTGTTGATAAACGTAGCAAGTCCGTTTCTGTTCACACGTCAGGCCTATCAAGTCATAAGATGACAATCTATCGGTCTTGTGACTCCACTTCGGGATACTGTCAACTTCCATTGCCATTACCTTGCTTACGACTCGAAGGACTCATTCTGATGATGAGGCTGAGACAAGACTTGTGACCGCGGCTCTCCGCTTAGACGCCGGTGGCGCTACCCCTGCTTTTAAGAGCTGAACTCCTGCGTCCATCGCGTGATACAACAGCGTCTGCTGGACCCGATGGAAGTATTGAACACCACACGACTAGGGTCCCTGCCTTGTTTCTCCGTAAATATAGCACGCGATATTGAAAGTGGATATATAAAGTACCCTCTCGAGCCTTGTCGTTGTGGTTAACCTCTTTCTTACCCTCACAACAAGTCCTTTCGATATATTCCTGCGATAGCCTTGTGTTTCGACTTTCGCTGAGAATTCTCCCTTTGTTCCATAACCACTATTACTCCCTTAATCTGTTCTCGATGCCTCAGAATGCTCCTGAGGGATTTGAAAAGTTCGATGATCCATCCATTTACGCCAAATACGAAACCGCAGTGCGAAGTGCAGACACACTTAACTTCCTGGTAGACTTCGACAGCGAAGCAGCTTTCGCTGCACTCAATGTCGACGTTGGATTCATGAAAAGGGTCCTGAATACCCAGGTAGGAGACTCTCTTTCAGAAAGGCCTACAACAGCCCGTCTCAAAAAAGATCCATGGTTCTTATACAAATACTGACGCCTCGGGTTCAGCGGACCGCACACCCGAAAACTCGATGGATGTAAGTTATTCTGAAGAGCATCATCTCTGCACCGCGGGAACTGACGGCTTTTCAGAAACCTATGGATGCCAGAGAAGCAGAAGGGTTCAGTCAACGTTAGTTTTGAAGTTGTCGTGAGACCAGATCAGCTCTGATTCCAATAACCTAGGCCTTGGCATCTTACTATGGCTTTTCCCCACGACTCCTTGGCTTGATGGGCTGTGAGCCGTTAACACCTGCCCTCGTAGTGCACGAAGAGCCTCTTAGCAGGAGACAAGCTCTAGTGAAAGCATACAAGGAGCGGAAGTCAATAGACACGCACTCATCGGATCCTGAAGCTCACGAGATGGAGGAGTCTCGCAGAGATGATAGTCCACTTGATCTGAACCACTACCGAATTGTCGATGAAGTTTGGCATTTTTGTTCCGTTGACTGGGGTTCCAAATGTGAGGCGCTTTCTAGCTATCGGGAAATCTTGGCTAAGTCATGGCAGATCTATGTATCGGTTATAATTCCCTCCACAATACAGAGGCTAAGGTGAAAGACCCTACCGCTCCGGATGGGCCTTTACCAAAGATGCCCTACGGAACAAGGCTGTGGACCTGGCTAATACTGTGCAGTGATGGTAAGAGAATGCGATGTAATCTAAACTTGGTCAGAGCTGAAATGAAGTGTTAGGCACTGTCATCTCTATCCACGAGAACCCCTTCCCAGGTCATCCTGGAAGCTTGGACGAAAAAGAACAGGCGGCTTTGCACATCATACGAACAAATTTATTGAATGTATTCCGACAATTGTCCAAGGTTAATGAAGAAATGACGGCCAAAAACCCTGTTATGGCTTTGAAGATAAGATCGGGAGTATACTCGGAAGAGGGTAGACCGATTACTAACTCGGATGCACCAAGTCTACTGTTCTACTACCTCTTCGATGACTGGTTTACAAGTTATAGCTTGGTCGCAAGGAAACAGCATCAGTATGGAAAAAAACTTGAACGACTTGTAAGTCTTGATCCGGTGTAGCTTGTCCTCTACTTATAATCTAGCAGCGCGTGAAGATGTTTGAGGTGCCGGAAGGCTTCGGTCACATTGACAAATTGCATCATTTTGGGCGGCAATTGGCGGTACTGAAGCGAATATACCAGAGCTATGTCCTTATCATAGAGCGAATCCTTGATCGACAGAAGCTTCCAGATTCTGCAGCAAAGAGCACACACAACCACTTCGCTAGTCACAGTGCGCATAAGAATGAAGATCAACAGACTCTCTCAAAAGGAGTAATTGCCGCGGAGCACCAGACATTCGAAGTGCCTCTAGCGTCGGCTGCGACAGTCCGATTCGAGAGACTGAGAGACAGAATCAACCTATATGCTCTCAGTGAAATACAAGATTGCCTTGATGAGAAGGAATCCTTGGTATTCATGGTATGTCTCTTCCTCCGTGGTACTGAAGATTGGCTAATACAATTAACAGAATTTTAATCTCATCACCACCAAACAATCCTCAGCTGTTATGCGCCTCACACGTATTACCATTCTACTAGCGAAAGTTACAATTCTTTTCATGCCAGTCAGTCTAATGACTGGATACTTTTCGGTGCAAATTACAGATCTCAACGGAGTCTACAGCGTCAAGACGTACTGGGCTTGCTTTGGTGTGGTCATGGGCCTGTCTTTGATTTTCCTGATAATATTTGGCAAGCTAAGCGGCACTCTGGAGGCGAAGCCCATTTATAGGTCTCTAAGTGAGACCCTTTACGACAGTACAAAGCTCATTTTGGGGAAGCACGCTATAGGAAAGAAGAAGAATGCGAGAGTATAGTAGAGAGGAAAACTTTTGCTATGGTACAGCTGGAACAATGGCCCCTGCATCTAGTAAGATTTCAGCTGTTTTCTTACCAGGTAAGCTCGCCGCAAGGATCCCAATCATGTCATTAGCCCTAATTTAGGAAGCATGTGGACTTGAGGACGACTTACGGATTGCTTGGTGTTAGGACCGGGAAAGCAGGTTCTTGGTTGCTGGGCGTTTTGGCTCTATGATATGATACCTGACATATTTGAAAGGCATCTTGGTCTGGGCTTGATGTATTCAAAAGATAGAGGAGAGATGAGAAGGACACATATGAACCCTTTGTGGCTCGATTGACTGGTACCTAGTTTGGGGAATCTGCAGCTGCCTGGGACGTACAATAATATGGCCACGTATTTGCTATGTGAATACATAAAGCTTATGAAGAACGTTAGTTCTGCCATAGCCAAAAATTCGCATTTTCTTCGGCTGGCAAGATTGTTTTGGCCTTCACGGTCACGTGCCTGTAAGATCGCCGACCCGCCGTCCAAAACTTTCAGTGGCCTCAAGAACCGCACAGTATTATCTGATCGGCTCGACCTCTATCGCCATCTCCACAACCACAGAAAGTCACGACCGCTCAAACCAAACGGTAAGCGTGAATCCTACTAACTTGCATGCTCCATATAAGGACGGTCGAGCATGTCCATGACCGTCATCATCACGTTTCAGCTCTTTCCCTGCGCCATCACAAACAAACAGTCAACCGTTCCACTGAACTTCACACGAAATCCGTTGCGACGGAAACTGTTCCCAGCTGACGGACATCTAGTAGTGATACCCAATCTTCAAGCGGTAACTTCTCTCAAGAACCACCACCCTCCATTCCCTAACGCCCACACACATACGCCATTATGGGTCTCACATTCTCGAAGTTATTCGATAAATTGTGGGGTAAAAAGGAAATGCGAATCTTGATGGTCGGTCTTGATGCGGCAGGAAAGACCACCATCCTATACAAGCTGAAGCTTGGTGAAATCGTTACCACAATCCCCACAATCGGTTTGTGCTACCTATCCTGTTACCGACATCCTTGCTACGATCTTCCTAACGCACCTTCCTTCAGGCTTCAACGTTGAGACGGTCGAGTATAAGAACATCCAATTTACCGTGTGGGATGTGGGAGGACAGGACAAAATCCGACCTCTGTGGAGGCATTATTTCCAAAATACTCAGGGAATAATCTTTGTTGTTGACAGCAACGATCGCGATCGTGTTGTAGAGGCCCGCGAGGAACTACAGCGTATGTTGAATGAGGATGAGCTGAGGGATGCTATGCTCTTGGTCTTCGCCAACAAGCAGGATTTGCCAGTAAGCTTGTAGTGACCTCAAAACCCTCCGAGAACATGACTGATACATTTACAGAATGCTATGAACGCTGCTGAAATTACCGACAAACTTGGTCTACATAGTTTGAGACAGCGCGCTTGGGTATGCAACAATCCTGGGACTGGCCATCCATCTAGCTAACAGAGCTTCTAGTACATTCAATCGACTTGTGCTACATCGGGTGATGGTCTCTACGAGGGTTTGGAATGGTTGAGTAATTCGCTCCGGAAGGCAGGCCACAACTAGGCGATCTGGTGAAAGCTCGGGTATGCCACACGGGCTTCTCGACTATCCTCTCCCTCATCCTTCTACTCTGCTGCTCAGACGGTCTATTGTCCTACTCTTGTCGTCAAGCGGTGGCTCCCTAAGTATCGGCAGGAGGATTTATGCATCTACGATCAAGGTGCGGATCCTACGTGCATTGGTAGTCTAGCTTCATTCCATGCGTGCTCGTGCTTGGGTCTGAATTTGTGTCATGACAGGTGTTTCAAACAATGCTAGAGTTGTATTCTGAAAGTCTATGTTCCTTTTGAAGTCTACAAACATGCTGAAGGCCTGTCTGAGCCACTTTCATGTTAATCAGTCTTTCGATACGGTAGGAAATGCGGTGGTTCAATAATCCTTCCTTCAAAACGTGAAGCCCTGTGACTGTAGGCCATAAATACCAATAGAAACCTTTCTTATATAGGTCTAGTGGCCTATTTAGCCGATTCTTAACCTCAGACAGGTAGGGTGCGAATCTGTTTAAAACATGTTTTTTGACTACCTTCTTTAGGCTAGCTTAAGACGTGTTTTAAACTCGTTTCTTGAAGGATGTTTTAAACACAGGGGTGGTTTATATTTATAGTAGCAACTTATAGAGGGTTAATTGGCCTGCAGATCGACCCCTTCACCATGTAAAGGAAGCTCCAAAAGCACCTGACCGTCGATGACGCTATCCAAATACTCGTTGAGGGTGTCCTCGCTCGAAGGATTTAGCCTAGCCATGGCAATTTCCTCCTGCAATAGTCTATCCTTCATTTCACATAGCTTCTCCTCATCGACCTCAACGCCCTGTGTATAGCGAAGTCTCTTCTTCAGCTCACGGGATCGATTGAGCGTTCGCTCGTTAATGTATATATACATCACTGACGACACTGAACAGTATCAGCTCTTTCAGATATGATTATCTTCTGAAAGTTATCGGCGACGAGCTGATTTAAAGGCCTATCGCCACATTGCGAAGGCATTGCTGAAGATAGAAGGTAGGAGGTAGGTAGGAAGGAACCTGCAAGCAGATTAGTACTGACGACAGCGAGGTCATCGGTCAACAGCAAGGTGAACCTCCCTACTATAATCCTTACCCAGCTTACATAATTAAAAACCAATAAAACGAAGCAAAAAAGCCGCTAGGAGGTTTTAAACACGTCTTTTGTAGAAAAGACGGTTTTATTCGTACCCTACAGACAGGATCCATCAACGAATATAATGAACGTCGTCGAATCACTTAACAATACTTCAACGACATGGCGAACAACAGTTATTTTGGAGTTGTAGAGCTGAAGACATGACGGAGACGATAACATTTTCTTCATCTACAACAGAATTTGCCCTTCCGGGAAAGTGACTCAGACCGGTTATATGCGCCGCTTAGGGCCCTGGAAAGTGTTTGCTCTCTTCCAGAATTTCAAGTCCTGCAGCACCTCTCAGTTCTGCCCTCTCTTTAAGGAATCAAGAGACTTTTATCGTTCTCTTGCTATGATTGTCGTCGCTTATACCCTCCTACTCGCTCGCTGACTTGCTCGAGTTGGAGCAAACTTGTCCAGACTTCCATGCCCCTTTCCATCGTACGGCATAATTGACCATGCCTGCAACGCGTGTCACTGTTGCTTTGAATTCTAAACAATCTCAGAAAGCGCCCATTATTATTCCTTCATCTGCAAATCTTGACCCAGCTTCGACGTCTTCTTGTCGAGATCTTGTCATTAAGACTGCACAGTCGAAGTTACGGTTGAAGAAGGCTACTAGAATCTTCGCGGCTGGGGGTCGAGAACTAAAAGCGAAGAAAGACTGGGAAGGTGTTTTGACAGATGATGTCGTGCTCCTTGTCTCCGCTGGGGAGGAGTATGTTGGCTCGAAAAAGGAAGAAGTCCTAAACCAAGGACAGAATCAGGATGAACATGGACCATCCAAAAGTGGCAATGCAAAATGCTCTATCAAAGTTCTTGCCGACATGGCATTCGTTGACTCAACTTCAATCACCCAATTGGAGACTACAGCTCGCAGCCTCCCCGGTATGATTCACGCTGTTGCCCAGCCCGATCTACACCCAGGAACAAAGTTTCCCATTGGTGCTGTCTTTGTTTCCCAGGAATGGATACATCCACCGCTTATTGGCGGCGACATCGGTTGCGGTATGGCCTGGTACAAGACTAAGCTTTCTCGGTCTCAAGTGGAGGGAGACAAAGGACGTAAGATCGCGGAAAGGCTCCAGGGTCTAGAGGGGCCTTGGCGGAATCAGCAAGATAGAGAAGTCTGGCTACGACCAATTGAAACCTTGGAATCCAGCGCACACTGCGGTGCTGGTGCAGAGTGGGATGCTTCTCTCGGTACTATTGGCGCAGGCAACCACTTTGGAGAGCTTCAAGTCGTAGAAGAAGCGGCCCCAGCCAATGGTTCTAGCACATCAACATCTCAACCCCAAATATACGCAGATGAAGTCGTCCTTTTAGTACATTCAGGCTCCCGAGGCTATGGCGGCGACATACTGAAGAGATTCACCGCCGACGGCCAAACCAGCATTCACGAATCCGAACCGAACGCTAAGCTTTACTTAGAAGAGCACGATCGAGCCTGTACCTGGGCCTCCAGAAATCGAGACCTTATTGCCCTACGCTTTTTAGCATGTCTCGAGCCCGGCGATGATTCCTGGGAACTGGGTTTGAACAATCTAGACTCGAGAGCCACTGCCCAACATATCCTCGCCGCAAGAGTAGCGATTCAAAGCAGGAAAGTCGTCGACATCTGGCATAATAACGTTGAAAGCACCTTATGGCCGCCTCAATCTTCGGACCCAGTTTCGTCAAGTCCCCACGACCCAGACCCTGATGGCACCAACCCTGGCGCTTTAATCTATTCAACCTCCCCTACCACCTCTATTCCGCCTCCCTCAAATCCCCATCAAACAAAGGTGTACATCCACCGGAAAGGGGCTGCCCCAACTTTTAATCCTGTTACGCAAACCCCCCTCTCCATACTCCCTCTCCCCGGCTCCCGCGGCACCCCAACCCTCATCCTTCACCCCACCTTCACCACCGCCAATTCCTACGGCCTCACAAACGCGCTCTCCCTCGCCCACGGAGCTGGCAGAGCAATGTCCCGCGCCAAAGCTTCTACCTACATCGCCAACAAGTACAAAGGCAGAGCCGAAGACTTACTGCGGGGAGACTTCGTACCGATGGATAAACGGGGCAACAAGTTGAAGGGAAAAGATGCAGGGGAAGACGTGAATGGGGGTACATGGGTGGTGTGTGAGGATAAGCAGTTGGTGTGGGAGGAGGCCCCGGAGGCATACAAGGACGTTTGGGCTGTAGGGGCGGATCTGGTGGACAAAGGGTGCGCGGAGAGGTGGGGATGGTGTAGGGGGAGGGTGAGTTATAAGGTTAGGAAGGAGTAGGAGGGAAGTGTGAGGGGCTGTGCGGGGTGAGGGTGCGATGGTAGTGATTGCTGTTCAACAAGGAATGGCTGTAAATATGCAACTTCGACTTGTTTGACTTCCTCTGTACATCTCACGTCTTTGAATTCTGTTCGGTAGATTGTTATAGACTTTTCCTGTAAAACAATGAGTAACAATATACTGGAGCCAACATGTTGAACAATTGACGTTGGTGATATTGGATTGTCGTCCCAGGAGGGAACTCTATGATTTCTATACCGAAGACTGACGGCCGATGATACAGCCGAATTGACCAGAATGTGATTAGAACATCAAGAAGGGACGCCGAGGAGACAATACCAGACTTTCGGCCTGTAACCCACCCATTTCAACAAACGCATCTCTTGGCATATTGAAAGCAATTCAATTCGCTTGACACCTTTCTTTCTAATCTCGACATCAGAGACCATGAACACAATGGCAGAAACAACAGTCACCCCACTTCTCCCCCTCTTTCTCCTCCCCTTTCCAACCCCAACCTCCATCCCCTCCCCTCTAACCTCCTCCTCTTCATCCCTTTCTCTCTTCCCCTCAGATCTTGAACATTTCACCAGTGTTATTCTGTAGCTGTAAACACAAATATGAAATACGCGTCGATGAGGGAGGTAAGGAAGGTGAATAGAGAGAAGGCTAAAAGAGTTTGGCTTGAGGGGTGGGTTGGGGGTTGGTGAGGTGACGAGAAAGGGGGGGAAGGGGTGAAAGAGGGAAAAGAGGAGGAGGAGGGGAAGGAGGAGGAAGGGGTGAAAGAAGGAAAAGAGGAGGAGGAGAGAATAAGAGGATGAAGGGTATGAAGGGGACGAAGGAGAGGAAGAAGGGGGGAGAGAATATGTGTTGGAAATGGGGTATGTTCGTACGTAACACGTACGTAACGCATACATATAAACCCCGGTGTTTAGGTATCTCCGCTCCGGCTCTAGCCGGCTCTAGCCGGCTTGGCTCTAGGGGTATATAGCTCACCTCCTACTTCTTTCTTCCTTCGTTACTATCTATCTACCAATCAACTAGATATATGCCTCTACTACATAGTCAATATATCTACATGTACATATTCGCTCTGACCCTCATATATCAATAGATTATGAGCCCGGGTTAGCTCTATTCCGCTACCACAAACATATCTAAGAGCAGAACTCGAAGCATTGATCTCGTCATCATCAATTTCACACCTTCATATCTCAATCACTTTCACAATGAAAGATTCAAAGAACTATCATGTCTCGAAGCTAAAGGAAAGCGAGAACTATGAGTCATGAAAGAAGAACATAATCAGTGTCTTGAAAGCCAAAGACCTCTGAATGATCATCTCGAGATGACTGAAGAAATCGAAAGCTTCGAAATTCAACGTATCGACAGCAGATACATTCTCTACAACATCGACTGCATTCATCTCAACAGCAGCTGCATTCGTCTCGACAGCAGCTGCATTCGTCGCTTTGACAGCAGTCAGAAAAGAGTATGTCATCGCTGCTCACTATTGAGCGAATAAAAATGATAGAGTCTGCGATATGATCATCTATAACTGCGAAAAAGAATCTCGAGTACATATATTCAAAGTAATCGAAGTCATCAAGATGTGATTCATTCTAAAGACACAATATGAGTAATCAAACTTAATCACTTTATATCTGATCATCAAAGAACTCAATCATTCAAAACAATTGAATTTCAAATTCATTCAAAATTATGTCGACTCACTCAAATGAGTCATTAATGTTACGAGCGTATCAAGGCTGAACAAGGCTGAAGCCCTAATCAATTCGCAGTGAACGCTAGCGAGTTCTCTGCGTAATGATTAGGGCTAATCAGCGAGCTAGTCAGGTTTGGCCCAGATATGACTCAGATATGGCTCAACATTCTTTTTCTTCCTCAACATTCTTTTCTTTCACCAACATCTTGTTCATCTACATCACATTCTTCTCGTGTCACAAACACATCCCTTTCGAGCCTAGCGCAGCCTCTGAACATTACATAAATAGAAGCTTTTGTATCAATCTTCTTCTGTATTCTTAATATTCAGTTATAGCTACCTCTAAAGATCAAGCACTATCAATTCTGACCTTCATTGATTGTATCATTTACGCACGATCCTGACATTATATTAAGAATTCGTTAATCACACGATACTGGTCTCATTATTTATTCAACATACTCGTCTAGACAGAATGAGTCTAAAGAAATTTATTTATCTGATGATCGACGATAATCGAAAGATAGAACAACATTAGAAGGTTGAATAGAATCAACGACAAGACTGTTTGAATTGCTAGACTACTTATCGCTCATTAAGTACGCAAAGTTCACTCGATTACGAGAATCACGATAAAGAATCTTCGTGAATTGCTCAAGAATCAAATCGATCGATAGATTCAACGATAAAGAATCTTCGTTGTTTGCTAGAGAATCAATCAAATCAATCAACAAACAAATCTTATCTTCTTTGTTGAAGATTAAACATCACTCTATACGTCTTTCTTCTTCAATCATCGAGCATCGTCATTCGTTCGACTTTCTTTCAAAACAAATCTCATCATGTCTAGTCATTCGCTCACTGAAGAGCATTTCGAAGAATTTTGAAATCGTTTCTCTCAAATC
>JAABUP010009703.1_pt1 | contig 11701 bp, 13 predicted proteins | sample 5559201 | NCBI WGS metagenome assembly JAABUP01 (sample SAMN10711887, study PRJNA513373) | rock metagenome | isolation source: Antarctica rocks | place: Antarctica | reverse complement strand
GAATGAGATTCAAAAAGTAGCTAAAGAATGTAGAGATTGAGGTATGACAAGTTGACTAGTTCTTACTGTGGTGTATCAATGTCTAGAATTCAGAACACAAGAACAACAAAAATCAGCTCAGATTCATTCTTCTGACTGGATTTGAGCAGCCTCAGAATATCAGAACTTTCAAAACTGAAACTTTCAGCTTGTCTCTGATACAGACCTTTATGATCATTCTGATCTTAGTGCTGCAGCTAGACATCTATTGCCTTGTTTTAGATCTTCTTCTCATTCTTCATTCACATCACAGTAATGTCTTGAATCTGGTTCTTTCATGCTTCAGTTGATCAAAAGTTCAGATCTTTCTTTCTGTCTCTTAACATTTACTACTCTTATGAGAACCTGATGTGTCACTACATTTAATGATGACAATGATGAAGAGAATGACAATCAATCAGTACAGTGACAAGAGAACTTCATATTGACTAGGTTCTGAAAAGAGCATAATGAAACTGAATCTCAGAATTCACGCAGAGCCTCATCTGAACTCACAGGTCTGAATCTGTGAGTTTTGTCACAGTCAGAATCACTACAATCACAATGTATAAAATGTGCAGATATCTCTTCTTGTCTTATTGACATGATTGATTAAGCAGATAAGCAAATTTCTGTTGTTGTTGCAACAATTGAGAAACTCATTGATGAGAAGAATGATAAAAGTTGTGCATATTATTCTCATAGAAAGAAACTAGCAGATATCACAGAATTTCAGGTTAGGCTTTTGTGAAGTGACGCAATAGATTCTTGTCTTCAAACCTATTGAAACAACAGATTCAGAATATCAAAGCTAAAGACAGACTCAGCAACATGATGATGGTTCTGAGTCATTGATTGTTCTTCTCAACCTGCTGATAACATGAGTGTTTACAACTACATGCATCATGATCTATTCTTAACAATTGAGGTCGGTGCACTACTAAACTGAATAAATGTTACAAGCAGAGTCTGAGAAAGGAATGAATCAGTTGTTATATCAAATGTCTTCAGCTGACTGTATGAATTTGATTCATCAATGTCTACAATGTTTAACATCATTGATAACAAGTTTCAAATGTACCACCATCATCTCTGAGAAGTTGAAGGAAGACAAAATTACAGCTGATTATGAAATATGTTCTACAGCATCATTCAGCAAGCTATTTGTCAATTATCAGCCTATTACCTCATCTACATTGCTCTTTGTTCTGATCATAATCACTGTCTTATCTTCTATTTGTACTATAACAAATTTCAGGCCACTTCTGACAAAATATTCTTCAGACACATTGATCTCAACATCTTGAAACTTGTGAGTGAGGAAAAGGGTCAATACATGATTTAAGAATCAATATCATTAAACAATGAAAAGAAGAAAGATTGCACAGAGATGCTTTTGAGAATGCAGCATCATCTTGATAATTGATGAAAAGATGTTCAGCAAAGATTAGCAAAGAAAGAAAAGAAACCATCTGATGAACTAATTCATTGAATCATCTATAACAAGTGAACAAAGAAAGATGTACAGAAATACAAGATAGACTTTGTTTCTCAATCATGTTGTTGTGAAGAAGTCAGAGTCTCATTGCTGCATCTACTACATAAAGCACAGACAGTGCAGAGAACTTGACAAATCATATTGTTCTGATATGTCAGAATCTCTGAGGATCATGAGACACTGAACATATCAGAGTTCAAAACATGAAGTCAGCTTTTGTCAGCACATCATGGTCTTGTTTCTGGTTCATCTTCACTCTTTGCACTTCATAACATGTTTGGTGCATTATCTTATTCATTTTCAGCTGTCATTTAGCTTACTGATCTGAGCTCAATATCTGACACATTAATTGATCATGTTTGCTGAACAAACCTCATCATCATATCTCATCTGTGTGATCTGTTAAGTGGCAACGACGCTGTCAGAAATGCCTATCTTTACAATTAAACCATTACAGCAAAACAAGCTATCAAGACTCAATGAAGGAAAGTGAAATGCATAGAGTGCAGTGTCTTCAGCAAAAAGTTCTTCTTCTATTGTCAAGATCAGAAATTGAAACTCTCTCATTCTGACAATTCTTCTTTGAAACTACAAGAGGATGAAACCAGCATCATGACAAAAAGTGAAGGTGAGAGACCAGTAAATCACTACTAGTGATGATGATGAATGAACCTGTGAGAACACAGCAATAAATCAAAGAGAAAAGACTGTTGTAAAAACAGAAAGGGTGTATGATGAAAGAAAGTGAAGAAGGGCTAAATTGAAAAACTTCACCATATAGAAAGGGGGAAATCAGGTACAACACATGAAAGTTTAAGTTCAATTGAACAGCACTTGTTCTGAACAGTTCAGTTAGGCTCTTCTTGTTTAAAATACTACTTTGTCTTCTTTATCAGATCAGTGAGCACATCATTGTGCAAATAACTTTCATACTCATTCTTGTTGTGAGTCTATTGCCATTATCTAGAAACAAGACAAACAGTCATTTTCTTAACAATAGTTTTATTACTAATTATAACACTCTATTCACAATAAAAGCTTTAAAGAAGATTAAATGTTATTAATAATTTATAAAAACACTGATTTCTCTTATTACTTTCATCAGAGTTATTTATAAGATTACTTAAAACTATAAAACTAATTTATACATGTCACGGGTTTGCAATGAGACCAACGCTTGATTGATAATGTTTAAATACAAGAAGAATACTATGAAGAGAAAAGAAAAGCTTCATACAGAAGCAAGAAGATAATGTGCTTTAGTCTTAGGGTCTTAGTAAGCAACTAGACCATAAGACCTTAGTATGGGTTTAACTCATGACAATACATTTAAAAATCTGTACTGATAACTTTATAAAAGACAATTAAGACTTATTTAATTGCATTCTAGACCTGACTGTGCTCAGCGTACTGGCATCCCAATACGAGCTGGAGAATATGCTTTCCCCTGCTTGGGATAGGTTGCTGGAACCGCCGTCCGTCTATCAATTCCTCCTGGCTGTTGCCTATGGTTACCAGCTCCGCTGCACCAATATCTTGCGACACTTCGATGGCAGGATAACGAAGATAGTCAAAGATTATCTTGCCGCAAACTCCGTGCGGAAGGTTGACCGGAACGACTTGATTGCAATCATGGACAATTGCATCACACAAGCGGATCATACACTAGCAGTGGAGGATTATCATGATGCTCTAGCTGAACAAGCCCTCGAAACTCCCTTCGACCCCGATTTCGAAAGTGAACAATATACGAGCACGAAAGCCGTCTCGAAGTTGACGAGGACTATGCAGAAGGGGCAAGATATAACGCAAAGCTCCGCGCGGAGGCAACTAAAAGAAGTCGGAGGGAGGACCAAGTGGCTTGGGTGTCTCTGCTTCAGAAATCCAAGGAGCTCGCCACCACGGGGCCTCTAGAACACTTTCGAATCGATCTGTGCCATACATCAGGTCATCAAGACACTTCCACTTGGAGCAACAGCTGGAATTATTGGGTATGTAATTTCTGGCCGCAGCTTATGTGAGGAGTTAGCGAATAGTTATGCTGACGAAGATAGTCCGGCCTCATATCTTAGATCTTTGAGACGACTCTATATAGCAAGATATTGGGGTTGGTAGAACATTCTTATCTGGGAGTATGGTCGCGAAAAGGGAGAGCTAACAGTGCACGATTAATGAAGTGACCGTATGAGGACAGATGGAATTCTTGAGTACATGCTTGTGCGATTCTGGTGACGGTTATGATGATGTTTCGCGGAGTCCTAAAATGTTCTATTACGCCATCGGGCAATAAGATCACGGGTTGGTTCTCGATCATGTTCCGCATTTTAAGAATCATGTGGCTGGCAAAGCATTCGCGATATTACGCTCCGAGCATAAGACAACAGTTGATTCTGCCTCCTCGAGAACAGCTTCAGACTATGATTAGCAGCGACCTCTCCACTTCTACATATAATTCTACCTCGCTCCCAAAGTCTGCCCAAAAGTCTTAATCAATCTCATCTATCATATTTCCTTCCTTATCCCTATCCCCATCCTCATCTCCATCTACTTCTCCTTCAGCAGCTTTGTTCACCTCCATCTTCAGTCCGCCAACGTTCACAGCAGGAGCAACAGCACCCTCCGAACCTCTGTTCCGCCTTGAGTTGATAGATCATCTTCAACTATCTTCTGACGGACTTTATTACGTCTTATGCATTTCTCGCTCGCTAGATCTGTTGGGATTGAGGATATATCTGTGCTCTTCCTACCCACTATATAAAGGCCTTTATGCTGTATACCGTATAATCATCGATAACCACCTCAAGGAGTGAGCGGATCACGTCCAGAATCATGAGATAATTCTCCGCTAGCGGTTAGATGAACGTCTGTTAGAACTGTAATTGAAGAACTTCTGACTGACGGTGTCTTTGCATCTTCCTACAGGTTTCAGGTTCATTACGATCGTTTTGTTGAAATATTCAAGAGGCAAGAGGTCTCGTACTGGCAAACTAGAAATCGAGGTCCCCAAGATTAAGAGATGAAATGCTCACAGATAATGGAGGTCGGACTCTCTACTAAGAGTTATTGGTTCGTCGAGGCTGCGGGATCATTCTATGGATTCGATGGGCTCATGCTAAGCTTACATTATGGAAGGCAAACACAAGTATCATGAGCCACTCTTGCTTGTAGTTGCTAGAACTTCTAAGAGGTCCTACTTGGTAGGCAGAGCCCATGTGAACCAAGTCTTCCCAGACCTTTTCCCTGTATACGCAACACAGGAACGAACTTCCGCCTCGTACTCAAAGCTGGCATTCTTCCAGTCAGATGCCAACGTTTCTACCGGCTTCCCGCTTTCGTTACGAAAGCGATATTTGCCGTGCTTGAGAGCAACACTGACAAAAGGAGTATCCGAGGGTAGAAGATCGAGTGTCGGTGAGCTCTGGTTGTATGACGTGGAGCCTTCAGATGCTTGGGTGTTTGAGAAGGTCTGCCAGGAGTCTGGGTTTGGTGCGCCTGCGGGTTCGTCTGGGATGGACTGCTCTTCCAAGTGGCAATAGCCAATGTCTGGTGCAACCCAAAGTTTATGTTCTGCAGGCCACACTGGCTTTTTCTCTTTGTTCAAAGTTGAATCAGGCTTCTCCTTAGAATGGGCTGCCTCGACGAGCTCAAAACTATACTGGTCTCGAACATATCCATGACTAGCTACATGTGTACCGCGGGCAAGCTGGTCGGCGTCCTTGAAGCAGAGTGTAACATGCCACCCCTTAGGATCTTCTCGATGTTGGCCGTTACTAAAGGTAGTTTTATGAATGTCTGATCTAGAACCAATCAATACAAAATACAACTACGTTCCGAGTTCTACACTCTTTTAACACACCTAATGAAGATAACTTGTGGGTACAGCTTCTGATCCCTCGCTGTTTGATAGGCTAAAGCAACCAGTTTTTCTAAACTGCCCCCTTTCGGTATATGCTTTTGATGGAAGCAATACTTGACTGTGTGGATAATCGACATGATGACATCGATGTCGTTGGGCTATGTGTCCTAGGAGGTGTTAGAACTGTAGAAAAATCGGTATGCGACAGGTACAGTAGACGTCTACCTTTGAAAAGTTGAGGTCACAATAAAGTACAAAGATTTTCCATCAGGTAGGAGCAGTAGACTGTTACTTATCAGGAACCCCGCAACCCCCGTGACTGCTTAAGTGGTTACCAATGAGATGGTCACCAATAACAGTTCCTACGTCTATCAGGAGCCTGTTAATGTTTCTTTGCTGGCTCAGCTATATGTATGCATTGTGGATATGTGTCGTTTGACTCGTTTGTACTCGCGATAATTAGCTGTTGTAATTGGGGAGAAGAAGGCGGGGAAACCGCCTTGCAATAGAATAATGAGGCGATTGTGACTTTGTCTTAAATTCTAATTAGTAGGGGCGAGGACGGGGACTTAGTAGATAGATATTGTACGAGGCGAAAACAATATTTCTCGCAGACGTGTTACTTATGGATGGTTGATTTCTGGAGTAGATGGTGATGAGTCTGTGGACACGGCTAAACCCCGGCCACGCTATGTCACATGACCAACTTACTTGCTAACTTTCCTCGTACCATACGCCAATCCCTCTCTCATCACGAAACGTCCCAGCTTCGTATTTGCACGGCGACAAGGCTATCATGAGGCCGCAGATACGTCGCCTGCCGTTCGGGACTCTTCATCGCCAGAACCATATCTTCATCCTTTCTAACCGGCGCAAACCTGACCTCCGCCAACGACCTGCCATTGCTGTCCGGAACTTCCACGCGACTTATTCAATGGCGTCTACATCTACATCCACATCCACATCCACATCCACACCCACATTCACATCCACCAAGTCCGCCAATTCTCGGCCATTTGAGTACCACCATATTGAGGGAGTTGAGCTCATAGAAGCATATCATCAACCTGGGGGATATCGCCTAATCAATATTGGCGATGAACTCCACGAAAATCGGTACCGTGTGCTTCACAAGCTCGGCCACGGATCGTATGCGACCTCGTGGCTAGCTCGTGATACGTTTTCTAGGATGTTGGTCGCCGTTAAAGCCGGTAGAGCAGAGTCAAGCCCCCGCGAAGTCGAAGTCCTCTCTGCCCTTACTGCTCAAAAACACAATCCTACGCCAATCGAACTTCTCGGCAGAGCTATAATACCATTAGTTCTCGATAGTTTTACTATACTTGGTTCGAGTGGCTCACACCCCTGCTATGTGACGACGTTAGGAACAGAAGACCTATTATCTATAACAGACAACACACGTACTGGCATGCATAACCTTGACGTATCCCGTGCTTTAGCCGCACAGCTTGTACTAGCCGTGGCGTATACCCATAGCCAAGGCTTTGTTCACGGAGGTAAGTTTGAATCTATACGACTAGCAAGTCTAAAGCGAAATCTCCCTAACCTAACATTTTGCAGATCTTCACCTTGGCAATGTGCTTCTGCAACTCCCGTCTAGTATCAGCCAGCTTTCAGACGAGCATCTATACGAGAAATATGGGCAGCCGGACCTAGAACCAGTAACTCGATTTGATGGCAAAGAACTTGGTCCAGGCATTCCATCCCACGGTATCTTTCCTATACGGCTTATAACAAAGGAGGAAGTGAAACTCTCAGATGCGAAGCTTATGCTTATAGACTTTGGGGAATCGTTTGCGCCATCCCAGGAAACCAAGTATATATTGAACACGCCACTGAACGAACGCCCACCCGAAGGTCGTTTTGAGCGGAAGAAAAAGCCATTCTCTTTCCCCTCAGATATCTGGTCCTTAGCATGTGCTATTTGGTCGCTACTATGCCAACGCCCATTGTTTCAAACCTTTTTCCCGATCGACGATGAAATCACATGTGAGCAAGTCGATGCGCTAGGCATTTTACCACCGGAATGGTGGCAGCGATGGAAGGCACGGGGCAAATATTTCAATAACGACGGTACGCCTTTAGAGCAGCGAAAAGAGGACGCTTGGTCTCTTGATAAATGCTTCGAGCGCAGTACGCAAGAACCGAGACGGGAACGGGGAATGGTGCCGTTTGAGCAGGATGAGAAAGAGGCGCTTCTTGTTATGCTTAGGGCTATGCTTGCTTATAAGCCGGAGGACCGCATCACGGTAGTTGGGGTTCTGCAGTCGGAATGGATGACGAAATGGGCGATGCCGGAGTACGAGAAGGTTCGTCAGATGAATGATTCGTGAGCCCTCACGCACTGCCTTCACCTCACACTCCCCTCAACAATGCTGTATTGGATAGACCGTTCCGCGAGTCCATTTTGGCTAGAAGTGTACGGCTCGGTGGTCTGGACTGCTACTCCGGAGTTTTCCCATTCATGGAGGGTTTCCAGGATCTCAGGCGCGTTATCGGTTCTCGAAGCTTTCAACTTGTGCCCGGTCTCGAGTTCAGCCTGAACCTTCCATTTGTTAAGCCTTGGAAGAATCTCTTTGCGGTCCTTGAAAAGGAGAGTCCAAGATTTCCTAGACCAGTTGTCGACGATCTCTCCGTCGGTTGGGGTCACTGTAGGTCGCATTTCCATCTATGAGTTCTCGGCTAACAGACAAAGTTGGCACATTGGCTATCGTCGCCGTCTTTAGTCTTCGGTGCAAAAGACAAAATCCTGCCAGTCAAACAGAAGCATGGTGCATTGCAAAGATCCGACGCCTCATTGGACCTATAGGTCCAACTTTCAACCCCGATTATGATGATGAATTCGTGGTCGCCGAACATTTGGAATCAAGTATCTTTGTACACCCTGATACCAAGCTGGAAACACAATTTATCAAAGTTGGAACGTTGCTCCAAGAACTTGAGCAACTGCCAGGGCCTAAGGTATCCAAGGAGTTGATAGAATTCATCGAATACCTGCTCGTAGTAGATCACGAGAAACGACCAACCGCCCTAGAGGCACTAGGGCATCCATACTTGCAATCTTTGCAATGAGAAAATGCCTGAAATTCTTCTCCGTGGTGGCGCCAGAGCACCGTTGACACACATCTCAGAAAGCTTCCATGTAGCTTAGTAAGTTTAAGCGGACATATGTAATATATTGGTGAACGAGTGTAATGCCCAGGCAGAGTCTTATGTCCCTTGGTTGTTGACCCATCAAAGGCTACAAAGTGATAAAGCAAGTACCTAAGCCAACAAGCCATAACGTAGTCCACAAGGGCATTGACCACTTTCCCCCGACGCGACACTTCCTATCTTTAACACTTGTTTTCTCCAACATACAGTATGCAACCGACCTTTAAAGAGTCTGATATGGTTCTAGCCCTCCAAGCCTTCAGAAAAGACCCAAAACTCGGCATACGGCTTGATGATATCGTCTTTGGGGTGTCTGGCCGTCCTGCGTCGCTCGTCGTGCCGCTTCCTTTGCTCTCTTCGCGAGTCTAGGGCTGCCTTGTGCCGGCATCCAAACCATGGAGACCGAATTTCCCCCTTTTCTCAATCTTTGAATCACCTCATAGATGTCTTCAATGCTTGCCTGTCCGGACTGATGCCTGGCAGGAATAGAATTGTATTATATCTAGTTGAATAGCTAGAATACAAGGGGGCGACAAACTCCCCAACCGCAGTTCCCCTAGGCGCGATGGTCTTTTGCCCTTAAGAGCTCACATGCCCTCCAGATTTTTGCTCCCTCCGGCTCACCTCTTACTCCCTAGTTCGTAGGCTCCGTCCCGGACCACAGACAGAACCTCCTGCCCTCTACCCTGTTTGCTCCTTAAGCCTACCTCAACCACCATGCCAACTGCCCTATAGGTTCTGCCAGTAGACCGACACACGCGTTCGTCCTCTCGGGCCATATAGACGGTCTCATAAGGGCCTTGGAGCCTACTCACCGGCAGATCATTCCCTTCCTGTGGCCGCCATTATATGCCTCGCCCCGCGGTAGTGAACCGTTTCGTGATGCCTTGCCGGGTCTCCCCTCACAACAAGGCCGACTATGTCTGGCAGGAGTTATGGTCGCAAACTCTAGCCAGGCAGCGTACGACCGCCCACTCCCACTAACCAAAGTGTAGAATCCATTTCCCCTTCACTCTGCCATGTGTCCGTCCGTACCTTCCCGCCATGTGTCCGTCCGATACCTTCTGCCGTGTGTCCGTCCGGTCCTCCTTCGACTGCCACTCGACTCCCAACTTTCGAGCGTAGTTGAGTTAGCCAGTTCGCAAGCTCATACGGCCTCGAAGGCCAGGCTACTTTATCGGTTTCCTCCATGCCGTAACCCACGAAGAACCCCGTATGCTGGGACCCAACCACCTTTCCATCCGAACAGTCGTGCGAAGTCGAAGAAGAATCGTCCCCTTAACAAGTTTCGTTCTGGGTGCTTTGCCGGTTCTTAGAAGGCTCTGCTGAAATTTTTTCACACACCCCAGAGGTGTCCTGTACCAACATATAGGCTGTCGACGACGATTCCCCGGTGTGACAGGGTAGATTCCAACATTCTGCCCCGCGGGCTCGTTCTCAGGTGAGTATGAGTTGATTCGGATGGTTTTCATACCCATTTTGGTGATAGTCCTCTGTTCTGATGAGGCCACGTCGCCTAGTCCCCGTACGGTGGCAAGCCGCACGACAACGACGGCGACGCTTCACCAGCTCCACCGTTAGCATATTTAGGTGATCAGGAGAGTCTGCCATGACTATTCTCCCTGGAGACTTTGTTTTACCTCAGGTATCTTCCTCTCTGAGGGTATGTCTTTCGTAAACTCTTTTCTCGCGCTACACGTGACAGCTCGGGTAAGTAAGAGTATTGGTCATAAGTCATTGCACAAGCGAAATTTTTTCTAAGTCCTCGTTAAACCTTATGCTTCCTGTATCTAAAGTGGTGGTTTAACGAGGACTTAGAAAATATCCAAAATTTCGCTTGTGCAATGACTTATGACCAACATCCGTAAAATCTGGATACGTACGTATCAATTGAAAAGGCTGTAGAGAGCCGTGGAAGTGATCCATGTGTATAAAGTAGGTGAACCGGAACCCTGAACAGTTAGAAATTAATCCTTCCAGGGCTAATAACCAAAGGCGGGTATCTCTTGCTCTTGAGTCCGTCACGGGCCTCCAGACCATGCTCTCCGGGCCAGAAAGATCGTAAGGCTGCAAGGGCCGTGGGGTCGCTGGCCTTACGTCTCCTGTGGCCTCGAGAGCAGGAGGCTCTGCGATGATCACGTGGCTTGATTCCACAGCGAGTGCAGTGTTACCTTAAGGCCATATACTTCGTAATTGTGGCCTGCGCAGATCTGGCTTAAGCTAACTGTGGCTTGCGCAGATCTGGCTTCAGCGAGTTGTGGCCTGCGCAGATCTGGCCGCACAGGTCGCTCCCCTGCCTTCATCGGATAATGAGGAGGGGACAGCAGGATCATCGACAGCGGGGGAGAAAGCGATGCAGGAACTATCTGTCGATGCTCGCTACTCGGAGGCAATTGATACATGGGACTACGAGGTTGCTATTGTCAGCAAGAAGATCTCGCAGAGCGTTGATGAAGCTCACAGAAAATCGATTGTCTATCTGACGAATCCAAAGGAGATGTATGAATCTCTGAAAGGTCGATACACAAGGAAGAACAGGGCGAGGCTCTATGATCTTGTAAAGGAGATTGGAGACATCAGAAGGATGAAGGACACTTCTCTGCAAGAGAAAGCGGACTCGCTGCAGAGAATCAACGCTCAGATTAAAGCACAAGACCCCTCGATGGCATACAACGATAGCCAACTCATTGCCGACCTTATCGAGAGTATGGACCGAGACGATTACGACACCACTATCAAGATCCTTATGATGTCCTCCGGTGCCGATATCAACAAGAAGCTCGAGTGGGAGGAGGTATTGCGTGCGCTTCAAAGCAGGGAGACTGAACTAAATCGTGAACCCCAAGACGAATCCGCCAACTACACGGGAAAGGGAAAAGGCAAAGGACTATTTCGAGGTCGTGGTGGACGTGGAGGTCGTGGGGGAGCATCAAAGAGTACAAGCAAGCCGGCAAGGGGTCCTGGATCAGAGAATTGGACTGGATGTTTCACTTGCGTGGGGGACCATTATCAAGAAGATTGCTCTGAATGGCGCCAGACAACTAGGGGAAAAGCTTGGCTGAAGTCCGAACTTGGAAAGGCGAAATTGGAGAAAGAAAGGGTTGCTAGTCAGGCTGATGATCACAAGGAAAAGATCAAGAAGGTGAAACAAAACAAAG
>JAABUP010009702.1_pt1 | contig 11701 bp, 10 predicted proteins | sample 5559201 | NCBI WGS metagenome assembly JAABUP01 (sample SAMN10711887, study PRJNA513373) | rock metagenome | isolation source: Antarctica rocks | place: Antarctica | reverse complement strand
CCGAGGTTCGCGGGCGTGAGATTACGCGCAGCGATGACGTATGTGAGCCCGACGAGGAGCTGGCCAGCCGCGAGCGATCCCGCGACGCCGCCGATCCGACTGGCGAGCACCCTGAAGGGTCCGCCGATCTGACCGTGCTCCGGTGGAACATCCGATGCGGGGGAGGGCTTGTCAACCACGGTGCTCCCGCCGAGCTTCTCCGGGCGAGTCTAGGCCCAACCTTACATCCCCACCTTCGACAGGGGTCACCGCGCGTCGGCGACCGGCACAACCCCGTGGTCTCCCGGTGGACGTGGTGGACCGCGAGGCCCAGCCGTCTCCTACCATCGGATCATATTCCCGAAGGGTTTCTATCATCCAGGCACCGTGAGACGCGAGATGACTCCCTCGATCCCAACCGGTTTAAGCAATTGACCAGGGCATGATCGTCTCTAGAGCATGTCGACGAGGAGTCAGGTGCAACGAGCAGAAGTAGATCTTTTCCGGACCGGCAGCCGACGGATGCTCAGCCCCGCAGACCGAGACGAGATCTCCCGAGGGACCGCCGAGGGCCAGCCCGGCGAGCGTGGTGGTCGCCTGCCGGATCGGCCGGGAGCTGAGCCTGGTCAGCCGCGAGATCATCCGCCACCGCGGGAACGGTACCGGACGACGCAGGCCGCTCGCGTGGCCGCACGCCTGCGGCGCCGGGTCAGGCCCGCAAGCCCAACAGACACCGACATCCGGCCTGAATACCGAGATCCTGACCCCGCTGCGCGGCCGGGGTACTCCCCGGGCCAGGTCGCCTGACGATTGCGCTACGAACAGCCCGCTGAACAGCTTGTCTGGGTGTCCCACGACGTCCATGCACTGACCACCGCTCGGAACCCTCACCTGTCGAACCAGGGCTGGTAGTCGAGTCCACGAGGCCATCTGCGCCTGGATTTGTGACAGCGGACACGCCAATCTCCATGTAGGCGGACACCGCATCGCCGGTTGGACGGGACCACCGATCCGGCGGTCCTCGCCGACGCCGAGGGGCTGGCCGGCGCCGGCGAGCCGGGTGCGGTCGAGGCCTGCGCGCACGCCTGCTCGCTCGGGGAAGCCGACGCCCTGCCCGACGTAGGCGAACCTGTGCGGCCCGGCCGCGGCATGGGCTCCCGCCGCGCGCAGGTCGCGCGGGCGGTCGCCGAAGGTCGCGAGATCGATACTGTTCACCGACTCCACCACGCGGTCCGGCGCCGCGCCGCTCGCGATCGCCGCCGCCCGTGCGGACGGCCCCAGGACGACGACCGCGCCGGCGTTGCGGGACACCCAGGAGCGCACGGCGTCGATCGGGCCGGACGAGAACTGGCGGGTCCTCAGCGTGCTCTCGTAGTGCAAGACCGCGTCCAGCTTGTCGGTCTTGGGTCGGCTTAGCCGGGGATGCAGACCACGTCGACGCCCTCGAGGATGCGGCGCTGGCATTGAGCAGCCAGCAGGTGAACCCCTCCGCTTCGAGCAGGTAGAACACCGGCTTCCAGTAATCGCTGGTGGCCTCCATCGTGACCAGCTCGATCCGCTCGCAGCGCAACCAGTCCGCCAGCTCCAGCAGCGACCGCGACAACGTCGAGTACTAGCGGATCTCCTGCCGTCGCCGGCCCGGCCGGTCTCCATGCGGAACCCGCACACACGCCATCACGGCGGCCTTGCCCAGATCGAGCGCGGCTACCCGCTCGACCAGCTCGACCGGTTCATCGGCCGCTTCCATGTCCTCACCTCAACCACGCTCGTGACGAATGCACCAGGCGTGGCTGCCCGGGGAGCCAGCGGGGCAGGAACAGAGGCGAACTCTCGTGCTCGAGGCAACAATGCAGTGGCCCCTCACAACAGCTCCCAGCGTCAGACTATTCAACGGCCTCGGGCGAGGCGCCAAGCTACTTCGAGTCACAGGCAGCCGCAGCCCAGATTTTCAGCCCGGCACGGGCGCCCCGCCAGGGGCACCTGGGACTAAGAATACCCACGCCGCCTGATCGGGGCTTGTGGAGAGCCCGGTGCATTGACAAGGTGCACGCCGGGTTCGGGAAGCGGCCCGAGGAAACGGGCCGGTCGAAAGACCGGTACCGCGCCTCGGGCCGACTTTCACCGACCGCCCACACCGCTAGTCGATGATTACATCGACCGGCACAGAGACCAGTTCGGGGTCGAGCCGATCTGCGCGGTGCTCAAGAGCACCGGTATTCAGATCGCCCCGAGCGCCTACCGTGCCCGCAAGACTCGCCCGCCCTCGGCACGGGCGCGCCGTGACCAGGCCGTGAGCGCGGCCATGGAACGGGTGCATGACGAGAACTACAGCGTCTATGGGGTGCGCAGCTGCATGCTGCTCTCACGCGCGTGGGCGGGGTCGACGGGCTGCTGGTCGCCCGGTGCACCGTGCAACGGCTGATGGCTGCTGCGGGGCTACGGGGTCTCTCACGAGCCAAGTCCCCTCAGACCACGGTGGCCGCGGCGCGGGTGAGCGAGACCCGCGCGGACCTGGTCGAACGCGACTTCACCGCCGATGCGCCGAACCGCCTGTGGGTGGCCTACATCACCTACGTGCGCACCTTCGCCGGCTGGGTGTTCGCGGCGTTCGTGCTCGACGTGTTCTCCCGACGAATCGTCGGCTGGCAACTGTCGAACGGCTTGCACACCGACCTCGCCCTCGACGCACTCAACATGGGCATCTGGGTTCGCCGCAGCGCGGGCGCGGACCTATCCCAATTAGTACACCATTCCGACCGCGGCGTGCAATACGTGGCGGTCCGCTACACCGAACGGCTCGCCGAGGCCGAGGCGGCCGGCCTCTGTCGGGTCGGTCGGCGATTCCTACGACAACGCGATGGCTGAGGCATTCAACTCGCTGTACCAAATCGGAACTGGTCCGCAACAAAGGCCCCTGGACCGGCATCGACGACCTCGAGGTCGCCACCGCCGCCTACATCGACTGGTACAACGACCGCCGGCTCCACGGCGAGCTCGGGCTCATCCCACCCGTCGAGTATGAGACCCTCCACCACAACAAGATCCACCCGACCCGGCCCTCGGGACCTGAGAACCAGCCCTCTACGAAACCCGGTGCTTGACAGTCTCCCCACCCGTCGAGGACTGCTAAAGCAACAGAAACCGGCCCGCCCGTGCGCGCGCCCCGGCGACGACACCCATGATCACGTGCCGCGGAACTCAGTTCCGCTGGAAGACCCGCATGTAGTCGATGTCCAGCGACCTCGGGTACTCCTGGTCGGGGCTAACCGGAGGCACGAACTCGCCGCCGACGGCCAGGTTCGCCTGGATGAAGTGGTAGCCGTTCGGAATCTGCCCGGTCACCGTCTTCACGGCGCGACCGTCGACGTAGAACGTCAAGCTGTTCGGGGTCCACTCAGCGCCAAAGGTGTGGTAATTCTCGGCGATGTCGGCAATCTGCGGAGTCGCCTGTCCCACCACCACCGCCGGCACCGAACCGTGGAGCGTCATCTTGATCCGCTCCGGGTCGTCGCGGGTCGACATGATCTCGAAGAGGTCCATCTCGCCGCGTGCGCCACCGCCGACGGGCATCTCCCACACCGCCGGCCACATCCCAGAGTCATCGGGCGCCCGGAACCGCGCTTCGAAGTAGCCGTAGCGATAGCCGAAGGGCCGATAGCCCGGCTGGTGGTAGCCGTAGACGTCCTCGGCGGTGCTGAACGATCCCGAGCTGACGCTGCCGTCAGGCTCCTTCTCCGCCACCAGGTGCAGCGCCCCGCCACCCACCCGGACGTTGTCGGGACGGTAGGTCTGGAGCTGAGTGCCCCAGGTGGGGCAGCTGCTCTGGGGTTCCTGGAGCGTCCAGCCAGCACTGAGGCACGGGATCCACTTGGTTCTGTCGAGTTCGGAGCCGTCGAACTCGTCGTGGAATACGAGGTGCCAGGCACCACCCGGGCCAGACGGGTGGATCGCACCGGGCGCAATCGGACCTGTGGGCTCGGAGGGGTCGGTGCTGGGTGTCGACCCGATCCCGGACAGGAGGAGGGCGACCACGGCGAGGACGACCACAGCGGTGATCGCCATCAACGCGCCCGAGGATGGGCGGCGGGTGGGCCTGCGGAGATCGACCATCAGAGACTTCCCGACTACTCGGTAGTGGACCGACGCGTAGGGCGACCGCGTCAGGACAGCAAGGTGAAGGTGAAGTGGGCCGTCCCGATTCGCGGGCGCGCCTGGCGCGTCGAGCGGCGCGCGGACGTAGGCCTCCCGGTCGGCGTCCACCGCTCGCAGCGTGGCCGCGATGCCCGCCACGGTCAGCTCGGTCGCTCGCCCGACGTTGGTGGATTCCGTGACGCGGGCCAACCAGGCGCCCCGCGGGACGATCACCGGCGTTCCCCGTGCACAGGCCTCGGCAAGGATTCCGCTGGGAGCGTCGCTGTCGTAGAGCACGGCGGCGACGTCGACCACGGACAGTGCTGCGTCGAAGTCCGCCGGGTCGAGCAGCCGGTCGACTACGACGAGCCGGCTCTCCTGCTGCAGGGCGGCCACGTCCTCGTCAGCGTCGACCTCGGGCCACAAGCGCTCACCCACGACCACCCTCACTCGGGGCTCGGTCCGCGCGGCCCGCACCAGCAGCGGGAGGTTCTTCCTCGGGCTGATCACCCCGAACAGGCCGACGAGCAGGACGTCCGGGTCCGGCGCGGGTAACCAGGCAGGTCGACGCCCTCCCCGACGGATGGTCGCGCGACTGGATCGCGCACGCCGATGATGCCGCCGAAGCCTCGGCGCGACTCCACGACGCCGAGGGCGTCGGTGAGGAAGTGGACGCGCACCTGCCGAAACAGCCGCAGAAGACGTACGAGGAGGTGCTTCACCACGAGGGCCGGGGTGAAGGGCGCCGGTCCGCCGACGGCCGAGGTCCGCATCAGGACGAGCCGGAAATTGAGGGGTAGCCGGGGGCGGCGCAGCAGGAGCCGGAGCAGGGGGACGAGGAAGAGGTCGGCTTCCGGGATCACAAGCCGGTCGAGTCCCTGGGTCAGCGCGTGGGCGACCGCGCCGGCGAGCGCCCGGTCACGCTCCGCTCCACCGCCGGGCACCGTGCTTGTGGACGACGCTGCCGCTCCGAGGTGCCGGTACTCCTCGACCCGGGTCGCGCTGCCCGGCACGAACACCAGACACCGCTCGGCACCTGCCGCTTCGTGCAGGTGCCGAACGTACTGGAGTCGATGACCGGTTGGGTCGACCTCGAGGACGCCGACACCTCCGGCAGCCGTCCTGACGCCACCACGCGCGGACGCACCCATACGACCCCCTGGTCCTCGACCACCGTCACGATAACCCCCCACCCGTCGCAGATTCACCACGAAGACTGGGGCGAAAAGATGAAACCAAGGAGGCCGCCCCCGCCTGTCGCTTGATCAGCCACCTTCTGCTAAAGGCTGGAGTTGTGGGGGTACTGGTGCAAAATCGGCATCGCCTCTGCGCCGGGCCGGGCGGGTCGGGTGCGTCCACATGGCGGAACTTCTGACATCGCGATCCAGGCCGAGAACCCGCACCGAGGAGGCGCAGTGACCACGTCCGCCACCTCCTCCTCGGCCGGCCGAGGGTCGTCCTGGCGCTCCACACGTTGGTTCGTGCCTCCTGCTCGCGACAGGATTCCTCGTCGCCCTGCGGTGTGGAAGGCCGAGCAGCGCGGCGGGACCGCCGTGACCGGCATCTGATCTATGCGAGCGCGGGCCGCCTCCTGGGTCCTCTGCTCTTCCTATCGTCGGCACTGGCGATGGGCGGGCTGCGGTGGCTCGCACGGGCGGGGGACGACCCCATCGGCCCCGCGAGCCGAGGAGCGCCGGATCGGGCGACTCACCGCGGGCATCATGCTGGCGCCGGTGGCCGTCGACCGCTGGCCTGGCCTACGTGCTCGCCTCGTCGGCGGCCCTGTGTGGGCCGCGGCGGGTTTCGCCCTCAGCCACCTGTACATCGTTCTCCACCTCACCGTGCGACTCCGCGTCGGCCAGAGGACGTCGCCACCGGGCCGAGCGGCACGCAGTCGGCGTCGTGGGGGAGGATTCGACGTGTGGCTCTCGGAGACGTCGTCAAGCAGGCCCTCCACCGGGCGGGATGGGACCTGCGCCGGCACCGGCCGGTCGAGCGTCGACGGTCAGCCCTGATGGACGCCGCCGGGATCAGCACCGTCCTCGACGTGGGCGCCAACGTGGGGCAGTACGCCCACCGGCTACGCGGCCACGGCTATGGCGGGTTCATCGTGTCCTTCGAGCCCCTCGAGGAGGCGTTCGCTGACCTCGCGGTCGCCGCCGAAGCCGACCCTCGATGGATCTGTCGACGCCTCGCACTGTCCGATCGCACCGGGTCGGCGACCCTCCACGTGGCGTCGAACTCGGTGAGTTCGAGCCTCCTAACCATGGCGCCCGCCCACGAGGCCGCGGCGCCCACCTCGTCCGTCGTCGGGTCTGAGGAGGTACCCGTCGCCCGCCTGGACGAGGTGACGGAGCTGCGGTCGGTGCCCGAGGGGCTGATGCTCAAGCTCGACGTCCAGGGCCACGAGCGCACCGCGCTCGCCGGCGCCGAGGCGCTGCTGCCCCGGATTGCGATCGTCGAGGCCGAGCTCAGCGTGCGGGAGCTCTACGTCGACGGCCCCTCGCTGCACGAGATGCTCGACACCATGGCCGGATACGGGTTCGAGCTCCTCGGCCTCGAACCCGGGTTCCACGACCCTCGCGACGGGCAGATCCTCCAGTTCGACGGTTTCTTCCGCCGCGGCGAACCCTGAGTCTGAGGCTGCCCGTCAGCCGCGGACCCGCTCACGCGGGCCCGTCGACACGAGGGGCACCAGGAGGCGCGGTCGCAAGTCACCCACCCTGCGCTCGGCGAGGGGGACCAGTCGCGGGACGACGATCGTCGGGGCGGTGCTCCTCATCCCCTCGACCGGCGGGGCGAGGGCGGGCGGGGGCGGCTCAACCCGGGGGCCGGCCGCGAACATGAACGGCAGAACAAACACCGCCGGCAGCAGATATACCCGTCCCGGGGCCGAGAGCACCTCCGTCACGCCGCCGGCCAGCCAGCAGACCGTCGTCAGCGACCAGAGCGGGATGCTCGGGGTGGGCACCGACCACCGCGTCGCGACGATGCCGGCCATGAGCACGAGTGTCCCTAGCACCCCGAAGCTCACCAGCATCTCGAGCAGGAGGTTGTGCACGGCGTAGTTCGGATAGAAGGTGGCGGTCTGGGGGAGGCGGACCCAGTAGGACACGCCGTACCCGAGCCAGGGCCGGTCGGCGATCAAGTCACGCGCCGCGAGCCACAGGCTCCCCCGGTCGGTGAAATCGTTCGGCAGCCACGGCAGCACCGCGATGAGGGTGATGAACGTGCCGGTGACCACGAACGTCACCGTCCGCCACACCGAGACCAGTGATCCGCCGCGTAGAGCTCGTTCACCCAACAGCGCGGCCGCCCCGAGAGCCAGCGGGAACAGGGCGGACCGCGAGCTGCAGAGATCGACGAGCAGGTACACCGAACCGAGGACGACGCCGGCACGCCACCAGGGCAGCTCCATCACCGCGACGACGCCGACGAACGCCAACGACATCCCCAGGGCGTTGGCGCTGCCGGCGGCGCCGATCTGCCCCCCCCACGACGAGCACTTGTCGAACCGGCAGTCGCCGATCAGGGTCGGGACGCGGACGACGGCCAGGACGAGGAGCGTCGCGGCGCCGGCGCGGAGCGAACAGCGCAGGGCGTCGAGGATCTCCTCCCGGTCGTGGCCGGCGCGGGGCACTACGACCGCGGCAAGGAAGATCAGGATCGCCTGCGCGGGAGACAACAGCGAGTAGCCGGCCAGGATGTAGGCCGAGGTGACGACGACCGGTGCGAGGCACAGCAGGGCGCCCATCGCCACCGAGCCCCCGGTCCTCGCCGCTCGCACCGCGACGACGACACCGACCACGATCATCGGGGCCAGCGACAGCTGGCCGATCACCTGGTTGTCCTCGGCGACGACCTTCGCGGCCGTCAGGCCCAGGTACACCAGTTGAACGCCGAACGCCGAGAACGCCCACCACCACGCGGGCCCACGGCGGGACGGTCGGCTTCCGCCCGGACGCGTCGCGAGCACGATCAGGAGCGAACTGACCACGAGCACCGTCAACGCCATGTCGACCCCCTCTCCAATCGCGGCTCAGGCGCACTCCGCGGAGCGCCGACGCCGCCGTCCCCCCAGGGCACCGAGCACGGCGGGCTAGCGCGCACCACGTGGAGAAGGGGTCGGCCGCCAGTGGGCGTTGTTGACCACGGTCTCCCGCGACGACCGCGGTGGGCGCGCGGCGTCGGCCGCGACCGTCTCGCTCACCGGTGCGGTCGTGCGCCGGGTGCCCTCGACCCGGCGGTCCGACCCGCCGTCGAGGTAGGCGTTCTGCTGCCGCGAGACGTTCGACCGCTCGGGGACCACCGTAAGGACGGTGCCCAGGATTGGCGTCGAGACCGAGGTTAGGCGGTCGGCGGCCTCCGTGACCTGAGCCCGCGTGGTCCAGCCGTAGCGGCAGACGACGAGCGCTCCGACGGCGACCGGTGCGAGGGCTGCCGCGTCGGCGACCGACAGCAGCGGGGACGAGTCGACGAACACGAGGTCGTATCGTTTCCGTAGGTCGGCGAGGAGAGCCCGAAGGGCGGGAGAGTCGAGTACGACGGCGGGGCTCGACGGAGGTTCCCCACTGGTCAGCACATCCAATGACCTGGAGACGGGCCGGATTGCGTGGGCGACGGGAACGGCTCCGGAGACCACCTCGGTCAGGCCGGGAGCCCGCGCCATGCCGAGCAGCGTCGCTACCGCCGGACGCCGCAGGTCCGCATCGACCACGAGGACCCGGGAGCCGGCGGCCCCTGCCGTGGCGGCCAGGTCGAGCACGGTCGAGGTCCGCCCCTCCCCAGGTGCTGCGCCCGCCACGAGGATCACGCCGCCGGACCGGTCGAGATCGAGGACCCGGAGTTGTGCCCTCATCCAGCGGAACGCCTCTGTTCGGGGAGACGCGGGGTCCGTCGGGTCCGGGAGAGGGCGCTTGCCCACCTCCCCGTCCCGGGCGACCGTCCCGACAACCGGGGCCGCCACGGCGCGCCGCAACTGCTTGGTCGACCTGATCGATCTGTCGCAGGCGTCCCGGATGAGCGCGCCGGCCACGCCGACGACCAGGCCGGTGAGGAGACCGAGAGCCACCACCACGGTGGGGCTCGGCGAGGACGGCGAGTCGGGCACGCTGGCAGGCTGGATGAGCGTGACCTGCACGTCTGGCGGCGCACCGGGAATCGTTCTCGGCTCGATCGTCGCCGCCTGACCCGCGAAGACGTCGGCGACGCCGTTGGCGAGCTGCGCGGCCTGTGCCGGGGATTGGTCCACCACCGACACGTTGATCAAGGTCGAGTCGAGCGGGCTGGAAGCGGACACCCTGTTCGTGAGATGCCGCTGGTTCTCCCCCAGGTGGAACCGCGCGACGACCTCGGCCAACACGCGCGGATCGGTGACGAGCAGGGCGTAGGACTTCGTCCGCTGCAGGGCCACCTGCTCGCGGTCGTAGGCCGCCGAGCTGCCGTCCGCCGTGCGCGGCGAGGAGATGTACAACGTCGCCTGCGCCGTGTACTGCTGGGGTATGAGCGCCGCTGCGACCCCACCGCCGACGGCTCCCAGGAGCAGCGCCACGAGGATGATGAGCCATCGTCGACGGAGAGCATGCCCGAAATCAGTGATGGTCATGTGGCATCGCCGTTCGAGTAGTGAGGATGTGTGGGAATGCGCGGTCGGTCCCGCTCGACCGCCAGAACGGGCCGGGATCAGCCGAGGTCCCCTCCCTTGGGCCAGACCGGGAACAGGAGCGCCGGACCGGTCCACGAATGGATCGACGTAAAGCGACATAACGCCACAGCTGCCCGAGGCTGGTCGGACTCTGCACTCAGAAGGTAGCGCTCTACGCTGCCGCCCGGACAGGTTCGATCGGCACCACGTCGGGGTCGACCCCGACCCACCGTGCCCCGGAGTCTCGAGCTTGGGAACGTTCGGCGCACGTCGTCGAGCAGGTCGGTGACGAACAGGACCACCTCGTCTGGACGGGCCGCGAGAAGTTGCATGAGCTCGACCCCGATCCCGGCGCGGCATAGCAACGGCACGGCGCGCGAGGTCGCTCCGTAGCCCACGACACGGCGCCCCTCGTCGCGGGCGGTCTCGAGGTATCCGCGGACGTCCTCGGCGACCCGCCCTGCGGCCCGACCGAGCTCGGCCGCCCGCTCGACGTCGACGACCCCGACCCGGGCGTCCTCGGCGAGCAGGGCGTCGACCGACGCTCGGTCACGCGGACCGGGTCGTCGCTGCGGCGGGCCGCCAGCAGTACGGTGCCGCCGTAGAGGTCGAACCAGAAGCCGTGCTTGGTCTCGAGGCCCATCGCCTCCAGCATCCGACGAGGGCGGTCACCGAGTAGTAGGCGAAGTGCCCGTGGCGCAGGGCGTTCCACTGCTGCTAGGCCACGATCGTCGAGAAGGCGTGGAACTCGACGAGCAGCACGCCCCCGGGTGCGAGCGCCTCGACTCGGTGTCGCAGTCCGGCCGCCTGGTCCTCGTCGTGCCTCAGGCCGGTGCAGTCGAGGACGACGTCGGCGGGCCGGCCCACAGGCGCCTCACCGAGCCCTCGTTCGGCGAGCAAGCCGAGCCACGAGCCGCCGTGTGGGCTCCTGAACTCCTGGACGGTGGCCTGCGCGGGAAGGAGCCCGGCGGCTGCGACGCGCTCCACGGCATCACGGGCCTGGCGCACCATGGCCTCGGGCTCGAGGGCCCGCGGCTCCTCCGGCGTCGTCGGGTCCTCGGCAAGCCGGGCCAGGTTGCACGCGGCGCACAGCCACATCCGCAACGGGTAGGCCGGGTCCTCGTACCGGTCGTCCGCGGCGGGGAAGGAGTCACTGGCGGGCTGCTCGCCGAGGTCGAGAACGACGTGGCCGTCCTCACCGGCGCAGAAGCGGCACGAGATTTCGGTAGACATTCAGCCCGTGCCGATGGGCGGGCCGTGGTGGCGCTCGGTGATCTCGGCGTGTCGGTCCACGGGTGATCGCCGGTGTACGATGAGATCTTGGGGTGTCCGGCCCGGAGGAGCTCACGCGTGACGAGCTGATCGTGCTCGTGGGAGAGCAGGCCGGGCAGATCAGCCGTCAGGCCGAACAGCTTTCGGAGCTGGTGGAGGCCAACGAGGCCTTGGCCGCGAAGCTGGCGCGGCTGGAGCATCTGCTGTCGCGGAACTCGCAGAACTCCTCGAGCCCGCCATCGCGGGACGACGACCCGGGCAAGACCTCGCCGCCGGAGAAGAGAACCCGCGGTGGTGGCGGGCCGAAGCGGGGCAAGGGCAAGCAACCCGGGGCGCCGGGCTCGCACCTGCCCTGGCTCGAGCGCTGGAGCCGACCGTGGCGAGGACACCCGTGATCCCGGCCAGGGCGGAGGCCGGACGGCTCGGGGGGACCGACGTCGGCGGACGCGATCTCGTGCCCTCGTCAGTCGTCTCGATGGACACGTTGCCCTCTTCATCAAGCGCACGGAGTGGTTCCTCGCCGTTGGGCGACGACTATGTCAAGTACTCCGCGTGGTCGGGCCGGTCCGGAAGACGTCACCCGGTCGGGTAGCGTGCACGAGTTGCCGATATCCGGGGGAGGGACGGCACTTGACCACCTTCGCGAACTCGTTCGACGGCCGACGCAACGGATTC
>JAABUP010009701.1_pt1 | contig 11701 bp, 8 predicted proteins | sample 5559201 | NCBI WGS metagenome assembly JAABUP01 (sample SAMN10711887, study PRJNA513373) | rock metagenome | isolation source: Antarctica rocks | place: Antarctica | reverse complement strand
CCGCCGCCCAACTCGCCCCGACCGCCGTCAATTCGTCAGCGGGTGCTAATGCCGCCGTCATCGTTGCCCCCTCCATCACTGCGGGGAGCATACCTTATCGGTCGAATAACTGTCGCTGTAGTACTAGGTGTGTTATTACGGGATATAGACCCGCCAGTCTCCGCCGTTGTTGTTAGCGTTGGGATAGTCTCGCCAGTAGTCGCTCGGTTGGTAAGGATAGTTGGGGTTGCTGTTGTAGTAGTTGGGCAAGCCGTGATGGAAGTACGAATCTCCTTCAAGGAGATAGTATTACTACGAGAAGTAGCCCCGCGCTCGTCGCCCCCGTCCCGCCCGTTACCGGGGTGGGGGCGACGGCGTCAGCGGGGACAGGGCGCGGAGGGAACCTATACCCTTGTGCTAACCACCGCTGGCGCACATTGACAACGCCAGACGGCGTACCTATACTCCGGTGCACATCCTGTATTACATCCCATATTATGTAGCATGCGTTTCCTCGTATCGCCGTAGCGCTCAGGGAGGGACCATCGCGATCGGCGATGATCGCTTTCAGGCCCAGTACGAAACAGGGCTTCTCATACGACGGTTGGGATCTTCACCGTCGCGTGGCGGGGTGAGGAATGTTTGGAGGAGAACGAACACCGATGGAGCGGGCGACATGACACCAGATCGGACGATCAAACGACGCGTATTCCTGCGCCTCGCGGGGCTCGCCGGGGTGGCGGGCGCGGGGGCGCTAATCACCGCCTGCGGCGGCACCCCCACACCAACCGTCGGGGCACCCGCGCAGGCGTCCACCGCCGCCTCGGCGGCACCCACCACCGCACAGGCATCAGCCGCCGCTTCCGCCGCCCCGACCGCCGCCGCGGCGCAGGCATCTACTGGGGCAACACCCGCCCAGGCGTCCACCGCCGCCTCCGCCGCCCCGGCCATCCCCAGCAAGTTCAAGGAGGCCGCCGCCCTGGCCGAGCAGGTCAAGGCGGGCAAGCTGCCGCCGGTCGAGCAGCGCCTGCCGAAGAACCCCCTGGTCCTCCCGCCGGTCGAGCAGGTCGGCAAGTACGGCGGCACCTGGCGCACCGCCCTGGTCGGCGGCTCGGATACCGCGTGGCTGACCCGCACGATCGGCTACGAATATCTCCTCCGCTGGGATCCCGACTGGCAGAAGGTGACGCCGAACATCGCCGAGTCGTATGAGGCCAGCCCGGACGCCAAATCGTTCACCTTCAAGCTGCGCGAGGGGATGAAGTGGTCCGACGGCCAGCCCTTCACCGCCGCCGACATCATGTTCTATTATGAAGATGTCTACCAGAACAAGGAACTCACCACTAGCCTCGGCAGCAATCCCTTCACCGTCCAGAAGCTCGGGGACTACCAGTTCAAGGTCAGCTTCGCGCAGCCGAACGGCCTCTTCCTCCAATTCCTTTGCACGCCAAACGGCTCGCCGGCCAGCGATCAATGGACGCGCTACCCGGCGCACTACCTGAAGCAGTTCCACAAGAAGTACGCCGACGCGGCCAAGCTCGACCAGCTGGTCAAGGAGAACAACGCCGAGGACTGGGTCAAGCTCTTCCGCCTCAAGGGGGGCGGCATCCCCGGCACCCCCTACGACGCCCGCTGGTCCAACCCCGACCTGCCCACCCTGTATATCTGGAAACTGGTCGATCCCTACGGCACCGGCACGCGCGTGACCTGCGAGCGCAACCCGTATTTTTGGAAGGTCGACCCGGAGGGGAACCAGCTCCCCTACATCGACAAGGTCAACTACGACGTCTTGCAGGACGCCCAGGTGCTGCTGCTCAAGGCCAGCAACGGCGAGATCGACTTCCATGCCCGGCACATCAACACCGATTCCAACAAGGCGGTCCTCAGCGACAACCAGCAGAAGGGGCAGTACCACTTCTTCGACGAGATCCCGGCCAACATGAACACCAACATCATCGCGCTCAACCTGACCCACAAGGATCCGGTGCTGCGGAAGGTCTTCCAGGACAAGCAGTTCCGCATCGCCCTCTCGCACGCGATCAACCGCCAGGAGATCATCGACACCGTCTACGTCAGCCAGGGCGAGCCCTGGCAGGCGGGGCCGATCAAGTCGTCTCCTTACTACAACGAGACGCTCGCCAAGCAGTACACCGAGTACGATGTGGCGAAGGCGAACCAACTGCTCGACCAGGCCGGTTACAAGAAGGGGGCCGACGGTTTTCGCCAGCGCCCCGACGGCCAGCGACTTTCTTTCTCCATTGAAGTCGCTGCGGCTGGCGTAACCTCGACCACGGTCGACGCCATAAAACTCGTCGTTACCTACTGGCAGAAGGTCGGCGTCGACGCGCAACTCAAGCCGGAGGATCGCTCCCTCCTCTATACTCGTAAGAACGCCAACGACCACGATTGCGTCGTCTGGAGCGGCGATGGCGGCTCGACCGACGCGATCCTGGAGACGCGCTGGTACTTCCCCTCGTCCAATGAGTCGAACTACGCCGAAGCATGGTATGTCTGGTACAAGAAGCCGAGCAGCCCTCAAACGCAGCCGGAGGAGCCGCCCGACTACGTCAAGAAGCAGATCGATCTCTACGAGAACGGGGTGCAGGGCAGCGGCGACCCGGCCAAGCAGAAGGAGGCATTCCAGCAACTCCTCCAGATCTCGCAGGAGCAGTTCTACGTCATCGGTATCAGCCTGCCGGGCATCGGCTACGGCATCCAGAAGAACAATTTCCACAACGTGCCGCAGTCGATGCCGGACGCCTATCTTTACCCCACGCCCGGCCCGACGAATCCCGAGCAGTATTACTTCGAGAAGTAGCCCCCCTGCTGCCGCCTCGCCCTGGTAACGGGCGAGGCGGTGGCGGAGGGAGCCGGAGCCGAAGTACGCTGTGCCGACGGAGGGAGCGTCGGTGCCACCTGAAGACTGGAGAGCGGGGATGATTCAATTTATCGTGCGGCGCCTTCTCCTGATGATCCCGACGATCTTCGCGATCTCTATCGTCGTCTTCATCATCATCCAGTTGCCCCCTGGTGACTTTCTGACGACGATGGTCTCGGCGATGTCGAGCCAGGGCGAGTCGGTCAATCAGGCCGCGCTCGATGCCCTCAAGGATCAGTACGGCCTCGGGCAACCGCTCTACGTGCAATACTTCAAGTGGATGAGCAATATCATCTTGCACGGCAACTTCGGGCAGTCCTTCGAGTACAACCAGCCGGTGTCGGCGCTGATCGGCAGCCGTCTCGCGCTGACAATCGCCATCTCGGTCGTCTCGCTCTTCCTGACGTGGATCATCGCCTTCCCAATCGGCATCTATTCCGCCGTCCGCAAATACTCCGCCGGCGACTATATCTTCACCTTCATCAGCTTCATCGGCCTGGCGATCCCCGAGTTCATGATCGCCCTGGTCCTCCTCTACGTCTCATTCAAGTACTTCGGACAGAGTGTCGGTGGCCTCTTCTCTCCGCAATATGTCGACGCGCCCTGGAATCTGAGGAAGGTCGGCGATCTCTTCCAGCACATGTGGATCCCTGTGGTCATCATCGGGGCGGCGCACACGGCGGGGCTGGTGCGGATTATGCGCGCCAATCTGCTCGATGAGTTAAACCGACCCTACGTCGTCACCGCCCGCGCCAAAGGGCTGACCGAGCGTAAACTCCTGCTGAAATATCCGGTGCGTCTCGCCCTCAACCCCTTCATCAGCACCGTCGGCTGGGTGTTGCCGGCCATCCTCTCCGGCGAGGCGATCATCGGTGTGGTCCTCAGTCTGCCGACCGAGGGGCCGCTGCTCTTGCACGCCCTCCAATCGCAGGATATGTACCTGGCGGGTAGCCTCCTCCTCCTCCTAACCATCTTGACCGTGGTGGGGACGCTGATCTCCGACATCCTGCTCGCCTGGCTCGATCCGCGCATCCGGTATCGCTAGGGCGACACAGTGCCGAACTGACAGAGTGAGAGGGCAGAGCACATGAGCGGCGAAGTCGAGCAGGAGCAACTGGCGGAACTCGCGGGGGTGCGCCCCCGGCTCGCGACACTGGAGCCGCCCGCAATCACAGCGGATGTCGAGGCGACGGCATTCGTCGCCTCGCCGTGGCAACTGATGTGGTGGAAGTTCCGCAAGCATAAGCTGGCGATGATCGGCGGGGTCGTGACGATCCTCATCTACCTGATCGCGCTCTTCGTGGAGTTCCTCTCCCCCCTCGACCCCAACCTCGTCAGCGCCACCTACACCTACGCGCCGCCGCAGCGGCTCCACTTCATCGAGAATACGCCGCAGGGGACGAAGTTCCACCCCTATGTCTTCGGCTACAAGTCGGTGATCGACAAGGCTTCGCTGCGCCGCACCTTCACCATCGACGAGACGACGGTGATCCCGGTGCGCTTCTTCGTGCGCGGCTACGCCTATCGCTGGCTCGGCTTGATCCCCGGTGATCGCCACCTGATCGGCCCGGCCCAGCCGGGCGACCCGCTGTATCTGCTGGGGGCCGACCGCCTGGGCGAGGATCTGCTGAGTCGGCTGATCTACGGCACCCGGATCTCGATGTCGATCGGCCTGATCGGTGTCTTCCTCAGCCTCACGCTCGGCCTGCTCCTCGGCGGCGTCTCCGGCTACTTCGGCGGCGCGATCGACACGATCATGCAGCGCGTGATCGAGTTCCTGCGCTCGATCCCGCACATTCCCCTCTGGCTCGGGCTGGCCGCCGCCCTGCCGAAGACCTGGTCGCCCCTGGGCGTCTACTTCGGGATCACGCTGATCCTCTCGCTGATCGGCTGGACCTCGCTGGCGCGCGTCGTTCGTGGACGCTTCCTCTCTCTGCGTGAGGAGGAATTCGTGACCGCCGCCCGCCTCGACGGTGCCAGTCAGATGCGGATCATCACCCGCCATATGCTCCCTTCCATCACCAGTCACATCATCGCCTCCCTCACCCTGGCGATCCCCGCGACGATCCTGGCCGAGACCTCGCTCAGTTTCCTCGGACTCGGCCTGCGCTCGCCGATCAACAGCTGGGGCGTGCTGCTACAAGAGGCCCAGAACATCCGCTCCGTCTCCACCGCCCCCTGGCTGCTGGCACCCGGGCTGATGGTCGTGGTGGCGGTCCTGGCGCTGAACTTCCTGGGCGACGGCCTGCGCGACGCCGCCGACCCCTACAATACGTGAGACACGAGACGTGAGGCCCAGCAAAGCGGGAAGCATGGAGGACGCATGTTAGCCGACGACCGGCTCCTGGAGGTCAGGGGGCTCAAGACGCACTTCTTCCTGGACGAGGGGCTCGTCAAGGCGGTCGACGGGGTCGATCTGACAATCCGGCGCGGCAAGACCCTCTGCGTCGTGGGCGAGAGTGGCTGCGGCAAGAGCATGACCGCGCGCTCGATCTTGCAGATCGTCTCCCCGCCAGGGCGCGTCGTGGACGGCGAGATCCTCTATCATCGCCAGACGCAGGGCGGGGCGAACGGCCACGGCGGCCCGGCGCAGACGATCGACCTGGCGGCCCTCGATCCGCAGAGCCAGCAGATGCGTGAGATTCGCGGCAAGGAGATCGCGATGATCTTCCAGGAACCGATGACCTCGCTCAGCCCGGTCCACACGATCGGCGACCAGATCTCGGAGAACCTGCTCCTCCATCTGCCGGTCGACAAGGCGGAGGCGCGCGATCAGACGGTCGAGGTGCTGCGCCGCGTCGGCATCCCGCACGCCGAGGAGCGCTTCGACACCTACCCCTTCCAACTCAGCGGCGGGATGCGCCAGCGCGCGATGATCGCGATGGCGCTCGCCTGCAACCCGAGCCTGCTGATCGCCGACGAGCCGACCACCGCGCTCGATGTGACGACCCAGGCGCAGATCCTCGATCTGATGCGCGAGTTGCAGGCCGATCTCGGCATGGCGATCATGTTCATCACCCACGACCTCGGCGTGGTGGCCGAACTCGCGGACGACGTGGCGGTGATGTACCTGGGGGTCGTGGCCGAGCATGGCGACGTCGATCAGATCTTCCATGAGCCGAAACACCCCTACACTCAGGCGCTCCTGCGCTCGATCCCGAAACTCGGACAGAAGACCGGCGACCGGCTGGCCTCGATCAGCGGCATCGTCCCCGACCCCTATAACCGTCCTGTCGGCTGCCCCTTCCACACTCGCTGCGATCAGGTCATACCCGACATCTGCGAGCGCATCCTGCCGCCCCCGATTGTGCTGGGGCCGCACCGCGATGTGCGCTGCTTGCTCTACGGCGGCGCGGAAGGCGCGACACCGCACGGTGTCGCTGGCGATGGAGAGACTACCCATGTCAACCGTCACTGAATCGCCCGGTATCGCGCGCACGGAGGCCGCACGCGAGCCGCTGTTGGAGGTACAAGACCTCCAGATGCACTACCCGATCCAGCGCGGCCTCCTGCGCCGTACCATCGGCATGGTCAAGGCGGTCGATGGCGTCACCTTCACCATCCACAAGGGCGAGACGCTAGGGCTGGTCGGCGAGAGCGGCTGCGGCAAGACGACGACCGGGCGCGCGATCCTCCGCGCGGTCGAACCGACCGGCGGCCAGATTCGCTACCACCGTCGCGACGGGGAGACGGTCGATCTGGCCCCGCTCGACGAGCAGCATCTCAAGCCATACCGCCGGGAGATCCGCATGATCTTCCAGGATCCCTATTCGTCGCTCAATCCGCGCATGACCCTCCTCCAACTGATCGGCGATCCGCTGCTGATCAACCGCATCGCCTCCGGCAAGGCGCTGGAGGAGCGGGTCGCACGCCTGCTACGCCGGGTCGGGCTGCGCCCCGAGTATATGCGCCGCTACCCGCATGCCTTCAGTGGCGGCGAACGGCAGCGCATCAGCATCGCCCGCGCGCTGGCGCTCGACCCGCGCCTCGTCGTTGCCGACGAGGCCGTCTCGGCCCTCGATGTCTCGGTGCGCGCGCAGATCCTCAATCTCCTCCAGGATTTGCAGGACGAGTTCGAGCTGACGTATCTCTTCATCGCCCACGATCTCAGCGTCGTCGAGCATATCTGCGACCGCGTGGCGGTGATGTATGTCGGTAAGCTGGTGGAACTGGCCCCGACCGACGAACTCTACCGCCACCCCCAGCACCCCTACACCGAAGCGCTCCTCTCGGCGGTGCCGATCGCCGATCCCCGGCTGCGCGATAAGAGCCGCCGGATCGTCCTGCAGGGCGATGTACCGGACCCCGCCAACGCGCCGAGCGGCTGCTCGTTCCACCCGCGCTGCCCCTACGCGCAGGAGCGCTGCAAGGTCGAGGAGCCATCGCTGCGTGAGATCAGGCCGGGCCATTACGCCGCCTGCCACTTCTCGGAAGAACTCACATTGCGCGGCGTCGTCGGCGAAGGGCTACTCGCGTAAGGTGAGTACCGGGGATGCTGATCGGCGGAGGGACGCGGCGGAGGCCGCACATCATTACCCGGAGGAGGATAGACCGATGAGCACGACAAGCGAGGAAGTGCAGTTCGACGACAATCCGGCGAGTGGCGCGGAGGACGTGGAGGCGATCCTGCGCCTCTATCGCGCCGGGAGCGACGCCGAGGGCGTCCCCGGCTTCGACGACATCACCGACGAGCAACTCGCCTTCTTCCACGAGCAGGGCTATCTCGTCGTCCATCGGGCTTTCACGACCACCGAGGTCCGGGACGCACTGGACGGGTTGGTCGATCTGATCGATGGGCAGAATCCGGACTTCACCAGGGGGATCCAGCTCGAGGCGGGCAGCCGCGCGCTGCTATCGACCCTCGCGCGCGAGCAGAAGCAGGACGCGGTACGGAAGCTGATGCACTTCGTCGAGTACGACGCGCGCCTCGCGGCGCTGGCGGCGCATCCCCGGCTGTTAGCGACCCTGGAGCGGCTGATCGGCGAAGCTCCGACCCTCTTCCAGGATCAGGCGCTGCTCAAGCCGCCGCTGATCGGGCGGGAGAAGCCCTGGCACCAGGACAACGCCTATTTCAACCTCCCCCCCGATGCGCCGGTCGTCGGGGCCTGGATCGCGCTGGACGAGGCGACGCCGGAGAATGGCTGCATGCACATCATCCCCGGCAGCCACCGGCGGGGGCCGACCGTCCATTTCAAGCGGCGCGACTGGCAGATCTGCGACACCGATGTCGCCACCGAGGAGGTCGTCGCCGTGCCGCTCCAGCCGGGCGGGTGCCTCTTCTTCCACGGCCTGCTGCACCACGGCACGCCCCCCAGCCAGTCGCCGCGACGGCGGCGCGCGGTGCAGTTCCACTACAAGCCGGTGAGCCTGGGCGGCATCCCTGTGGCGGAACGGCTGGCGGTCTTCGGCAGCGAAGGGAAGGATGTGACCTGCTGATCCCGCGCGCCCGCTCGCGATGCGAGCGCCGTGGCTCTGTGCGCTCGGTGCGCCCCATCGCCCCCTGCCCCTCGATCGACCCGGCGCACCCGACAGGCGAGGCCACGGGAGGGTGGAGGCTGGCGCGGCGTGGCGCGTGTCAGCCCACCCGGAGGGGGAAAGGGAATGCAGGGGCCATTCACGCGCGATGAGGCGCTGGCGCTCTGGGCGCGGTTGGTGGCGGGTTGGGCGCACAGCCTCGACGCCAGCGGTGGCCGCACGCTGCTGACGGGGGTGTCGAACGCCAGCGACGCTGGCGGCTCCTACGAGGGCGTGACCCGGATGCTCTGGGGGCTCGGCGGCTGGCTCTCGCAACCGGGACGCCCGGCGCTCGTCCACTGGCGCGGCGAGGCGTTCGACACGACGGCGCTGCTGCACCGGGCGGTCGTCGCTGGCTGCGACCCGGCCTCCCCCGGCTACTGGGGACACGGGCCGGTGCGGGGCCACTACGATCAGCGCACCGTCGAGTCGGGGCAGGTGGCCTTCGCCCTCTGGCAGAGCCGCGAACGGGTCTGGGCGCGGCTCGGCGAGTGGGAACGGGAAAACGTCGTCGTCTGGCTGGAGCGCTTCGGGCATCAACCGACGACCTGGCGCAATAATTGGGCGCTCTTCTGGGTGCTCAACCACGCCGGGCGCAAGGCGCTCGGCGTGCGCCACGACGGGGCCACGATCGACTCGGCGCTCGACTATCTCGACGACGTCTATTGCGGCGACGGCTGGTACGACGACGGGCCACAGCGCGGGGTCCACCACTTCGACGACTACAACTGGTGGGTTTTTGGCACGCACGTCCTGGCCTGGGCGCGGTGTGACGGCGCGAGCCAGCCGACCCGCCGCGACCGCTTGCTCGCGCGGACCCGCGCCAGCATGGCGCACTTCCCTTTCTTCTTCGCCGCCGACGGTGCGTATGCGGAGTACGGGCGGAGCCTCGCCTACAAGTTCGCGCGGCTCGGTGCGCCGCTCTGGGCCTACCAGCTCGGTGCTTGGCCGCACCCCGTCGGGCTGCTGCGCCGATTGGTCGGGCGGCAGTTACGCTGGTACGTCGATCGCGGCGCGCTCCAGGCCGACGGCACACTGCGGCAGTCGCTGACAGCGGGCGGGAGCGTCGAGATCCGCGAGCCATACATCGCCACCGGCTCCCCCTACTGGGCGATGCTGGCCTTCGGTGCCCTCTGGAGTCTCCCCGACGACGATCCGTTCTGGACCGCCGAGGAGGAGCCGCTGCCGGTGGAAGTCGGCGACTTCACGCGTGTCCTCCCGCAGCCGGGCTGGGTCGTGACCGGCACCCGCGCAACCGGTGCCGTGACGCGCTATAACGCCCGCAGCCAGCACGACCCGGCGAAGTACGGCAAGTTCGTCTACGCCACCGCCGCGCCCTTCAATGTCGGGCTGGTGGACGGGCAGGCGGCCCCCGATGGGATGCTCTGCCTGACCGTCGGCGACGAATATGGCCACCGCGACGTCACGAGCGCGGCGGCGGTCGGTGAGCCGGGGTGGCTGCGGATGCGCCACACCCAGACCGTCGCCGGTGCCGCGCACACGATCGACACGACGATCGTGGTGCGCGGCGAACGCCATCTGCGCGCCCATCGCGTGACGCTGGCGACAGGGTTCGCCGCACCGCTCGGCGCGGTCGAAGGGGCGGCACCGCTCGGCTACGCGCCCGGCGTGTATCCGACGATCGCAGGCGACCCCGTCGCCGGGTGGGAGGGGGCGACCGCAGCGGGATACGGGGTGGCGATCGTCCGCCTGCGCGGCTACGATGGGCAGCGCCGCGCGGGTGCCTGGCGCGGGCGCGACGATCTGAATAGCGTACACGCCCGCTACGCCCTGCCGCTCCTAACCGTCGCGCGCCTCGCGCCGATGCACGAGCTGATTTGCCTGGTCCACATCGGCGGTGCCGACTGCGACCCGACGACACTCCACGCCGAGGTCGCCGAGGCCGCCTGGGGGGAGGACGGCACGTTCACCCTCGTGTGGGGCGATGGCACACGGGTGGTGGTGCCGCCTGTGCTGGCCGTTTAGTCCATCCGAGGCCGAATCCTGGCACTCGAGTGACCGGACTGCCAAATAATCGCGCCGGATGAACTAAACGGCCAGCTGTCCTGGCCGAGAAGTCCAGCCGTGCAGCCACGCTGGTGCTCCCGCGCTGGCTGGCGCTCCTCTCCCGCCACGCCGTGACCGCTGCGCGAACCCGCGGCTACACTCTCCTCCATCCCGTGTTGCGCCGTACACGAAGGAGGAGCCGCCCATACCTGGTCGCCTGCTACACCGCCTGATCATGCTCGGTCGCGCCGCCGCGCACGGCCTCCGCCGGCGACTGCTGGCCGTCACCCGTCCGGCCGCCGCGCCCCTGGCTGCCGGAACCCTCGCCGATCTGGCGCGGAGCAAGCCGGCGCTCGTGGCCGAGAACGCCTTCCTCCGCCACCAGCTCGCCATCCTCCACCGCAGCGCTATGCGGCCCCGCTGCACGCCGGCCGATCGCGCGCTGCTGGTGCTCCTGGCCAGCCGCGTCCGTGCCTGGCGGTCGGCGCTGCTGCTCGTCCAGCCGGACACGCTCCTGCGCTGGCATCGCCAGCTGTTTCGCAGGTACTGGCGTCGGAAGTCCCGCGCCGCTGCCCCGGCGCACCGCCCACCCCTCGCGCCCGAGACCGTTGCCCTGATCCGGGAGCTGGCCATGGCCAACGCCCTCTGGGGCACCGAGCGCATCCGCGGGGAACTCCTCAAGCGCGACATCCGCGTGGCCACGTCGACGATCCAGCGCTCCCTGCGCGAGGCCCGCCAGCCGACCGACGCGTGGGTCGCCCAGCACTTGCGCGAGGCCACGCCCTTCGGGCAGCATCCTCGCTACCTCATCCGCGACAACGACAGCAAGTTCGGGCCGGCCTTCGCCCGCGTCGCCGCGGCCACGGGCATTACCGAGCTGCGCACCGCCTATCGCGCACCCAGGCAGAACGCGACCTGCGGGCGGTTCCTCGGGAGCGTGCGCCGCGAATGCCTCGACCACCTGCTGGTCCTGGGCGAGACTCAGTTGCGGCGCGTGCTTCGCGAGTACGTGCGGTACTTCAACCACGACCGACCGCACCAGGGCCTGGCGCAACGGGTCCCCGTTGTCCCTGAGGCAGGCCCAGCTCGCGCGGTCACGGGTGGCAGCGTGCGGGCCATCCCCATCCTCGGTGGCCTCCATCACGTGTAGGCGAGCGCCGCGTGACGCCACACGGACAGACTTCTCGGCCAGCACAGCCCGCCAGGTCGGACCGGCCGATCAGCCAGTGGACCGGGCGGGAAATCGCGGACGAGGCCGTCCAGCGCGGCATCGTGGCGACGATCTCGCCGCGCCATGCCGCGCGGCTGCTCAAAAAGGGGACC
>JAABUP010009699.1_pt1 | contig 11704 bp, 17 predicted proteins | sample 5559201 | NCBI WGS metagenome assembly JAABUP01 (sample SAMN10711887, study PRJNA513373) | rock metagenome | isolation source: Antarctica rocks | place: Antarctica | reverse complement strand
AGGACCTCCCGGTCGTGAGATGGATGCCTGAGCAGCCCCACCTCACGACGGGAGGTCCTCCCCGTCCAAACACCTCAGACCGTGTCGTCACAGATCTTCAACCAACGTCCCTGGTCAGTACACCTAGCGCGCGGCCGGCCTGGTCGTTCATACGCGTTGCCACCCGCGCGCGGGCCACAAGTTGAGCGATGTCACTTGCCTAGGCAAGTCCACGCGGCTAACGTAGCGGTTGCCAGGGCAAGTACGCAGGGGGGCTGACGGGACCATGTTCAGCTGCATCTGTGTCAGCGAGCAGCCCGGGGCCATGACGATGAAGAAGGAGTCCACACGATGCCCACCACGAGCAGCCTGACGGCCCTGGTGCGCTCCGACACCCCGGCCGCGGCGTACGACGAGCACCTCGCGCGGGTCCTTCCGCTGGCGCGCGGACAACGGGAGTGGACGCCCTCCGACGGACCTCTTCCCAGCCTGTTCGTCAGCCACGGCGCGCCGTTCACCCTCGACGACCCGCAGTGGATCGGCGACCTCTTCCGCTGGGCGCAGTCCCTGCCCAAGCCGAAAGCCATCGTGGTCATCTCGGCACACTGGGAGCACGCGCCGGCCGCGATCTCCGGAACCGCGGCCGGAACCCCCCTCTTCTACGACTTCAGCGGCTTCCATCCCCGCTACAAGACGCTGCCCTACGCCACCCCGGACGCGACCGACCTGGGTCGACGCCTGACGGGAGCGCTCGCCGGGACGACGGTGCACCAATTCACCGGCCGCGGTCTCGACCACGGTGCGTTCATCCCGCTGATGGCCATGTACCCCGCAGCCGACATACCGGTCGTGCAGCTGTCCATGCCCAGCATGAATCCCGACGCCCTGCTCAGGTTCGGAGCACGCCTACGGCCCCTTCGTGAGGAAGGGATCCTCGTGCTCGGCTCCGGCTTCATGACACACAGCTTCGCGGTCTTCCGCCGCCCGGAGCTCGTCGCCCACACCGAGGCGTTCGACCAGTGGGCAGCCGACGCTCTCGCCCGCGCCGACGTCGACGCCCTCGCCGCCTACCGCAGCAAGGCGCCCGGTGCGGCGGTCGCCCACCCGACGGACGAGCACTACGTCCCGTTGCTGGCCACGATCGGCGCTGCCTCGGACGCCAGGACTGCCGTAACCGCCATCGACCGCATGGTGATGGGCAACTCCACGCGATCGCTGCAGCTGACCTGAGTCGGCCACGCCGACCCGGCGGACCGACACGCCTCGTCGCGCCTGACCACACGAGGCCTGCCCGCGCACCGCTCTCGGCAGTACCCGCACGTCGCCTGTCCGCCCCGGCTTCGACAACACATACAGGAGGGAAATCAGATGATGAAGGCAGTTCGCTACCACGGGTTCGGCACCAGCGAGGTCCTGCGCTACGAGGAGGTGGAACGTCCGGCCCCCGGCACCGGTCAGGTGCTCGTGCAGGTGGCGGCGACGTCGTTCAACCCCGTCGATGACCACATCCGTGCCGGGGTCCTGGCGGAGGCGATCCCCATCAGCTTCCCGTTCGTGCCCGGGATCGACCTGGCTGGCACCGTCGCTGAGCTCGGGGCGGGGGTGACGGGCCTGGAGGTCGGCGACCGGGTAGTGGCGATGCTCCCCCTCGACGCCGCTGGCGCGGCCGCCGAGTACGTGTTGGCGCCGGCCGAGAGCGTGGCCGCGGCTCCCCGCACGATCGACCTGGTCGATGCCGCGGCGCTGCCCCTGAGCGGCCTCGCGGCCTGGCAGGCGTTGTTCGAGCTCGCCGAGCTCAAGCCCGGCCAGACCGTCCTGGTCAACGGCGCGGGAGGTGCGGTGGGTGGCCTCGCGGTCCAGCTGGCCGTCGATGCCGGGGCGCACGTCACCGCCGCGGACCACCCGCAGCACGCCGGCCGCCTTCAAGATTACGGCGCTCACCGGGTCGTCGGATACCTGGACCTCGACGGAGGCCCCGCGGCAGTGGGCGGTCCGTTCGAGGTCGTGCTGAACCTGGTGCGCGTCACGCCGGAGCAGGCGGCGGCGCTTTCTCGGTTCGTCGCCGACGGTGGGGTCGCCGCCAGCACGGCAGGCCCGCTCCCCGAGGAGCCCGCGCGCTCGGTGCGCGCGGCGAGCCTCTGGGTCCGCAGCGACGCCGGCCAGCTGACTCAGCTGGTCGCCAAGGTGGATGCCGGACTGCTCCGGCTGCACGTTGCCGACCGCCGCCCCATGGACGAACTCGGTGCGGTGCACCAGGACGCCGGGGCCGGGCGCCTGACCGGCAAGACCGTCCTCACCGCGCCCTGACAGCACTCCCACCGGGCCGTGCGTCGTCGTCCTGCCACAGGCGGCCGTTCAACTCGTGGACGAGACCCAGAAGAGTCACCTCAACGAACGCCTCAGCAAGGAGTCCCATGCTCAAGCTCAGCATCTTCCTGACCCGCCGCGACGACCTGACCCGCGACGAGTTCACCGACTACTGGACGCAGAAGCACACGCCGCTGCTCGCGTCGCTGCCTCCCGGTGCGGTGCAGGTGCACCGCTACGTGCAGCTGCTGCCGACGCAGGACGCGATCCCGGGCGTGACGACGGCGGACTACGACGGCGTCGCGGAACTGTGGGTCGACAGCATGGACCAGGCCGCGAGCTGGTTCACATCCGACACTTACAGGACGGACATCGCCGCCGACGAGGAGAACTTCCTCGACCGTTCCAAGACCCGCTTCCTATACACGACCGAGTCGGTCATCTTCGGCTGATCCCAGACTTACCCCCGCCGGGCCGCCGCCACCCATGGCGGCGGCCCGGCCCTTTCTCCCGTGAGGAACACCGTGCCTTTCACACATCCCGATCAGCTGCACAACGCGTTCGTCGAGGCTTTCAGCTCCGGCAAGCCCGACGCACTCATCGATCTGTACGACCCCGACGCCATCCAGCTCGGCCAGAGCGGCCAGGTCACCCGCGGCCATGACGGGCTTCGTTCCGTGTTCGTGGAGCTGCTCGCCGCCGGCATCACGGTGCACGGCACACAGGACAAGGCCCTGGTGAGCGGCGACCTCGCGTTGACCTCCACGCGGTACGAGGTCGACACCACGGGACCAGACGGCGTGCAGCGCACTGCGCTCGTGCACACAGCAGAGGTGTCGCGGCGGCAGTCCGACGGCAGCTGGCGAGTGGTCATCGACGCCCCGGGCTTCGCCTGAGGAGCAAGACAGGCGAGCAGACTCGCAAAGAGCCAGGCGTGCCATGGTGCCCCGTCTCGTCACATGTTTGCCTGGCCGCCAAGTGGTCGACGTGGAAGGGGCCGCCGCAATTCCTTGACCCGAGGGAAGGCCAGTGTGACCGAGACCGGTTTGCGGCGACTGCGGCGGGACTGGGTCACGCGGCTGGGACCGCACGGCGAGCGTCGGGGAGCCCGGTCAGCCCGTCACAGCAGACGATGCAAACGTCACCGACCCCGCGGTTGCGGAGCTCGGCCAGGACGGTGAGCCAGAACTTGGCTGATTCCCCGGTCGTGGGTCCGACCCACATCCCGAGGACCTGCTTGACCCCCTCGGTGTCGATCCCGACCGCGAGATACACCGGCCGGTTCGCGACGACCCCGTCGCGGATCTTCACCATGAGCGCGTCGATGAAGACCACCGGATACACCGGGTCCAGCGGTCGGGCCTGCCACTCGGTGAGCTCCTCGACGACGGCGTCGGTGACCCGGCTGATCAGGTCCGGGCTGACGTCGACGTCGTACATCTCCCGCAGGTGGGCCTGGATGTCGCGGGTGGTCATCCCGCGCCCGTAGAGGGCGATGATCCGGTCGTTGAACCCATCGAACGGGTCTGGCCCTTCCGGACGATCTTGGGGTCGAAGGTGCCGTTGCGGTCCCGGGGAACGGCCAGTTCGACCGCCCCGACCTCGGTCAGCAACCGCTTCGGGGTGCTCCCGTTGCGGCTGTTGCCCGAGCCCCGACCGGCCGGGTCGTGCTTGTCATAGCCCAGATGGACCGCGAGTTCCTCACCCAGGGCCCGCTCGAGGACCGCCCGGGTGACCTGGGCCAGCAGCCCGTCCGGGCCGAGCAGCTCGACCCCCTCGGCGTCGGCGCGGGCCAGCAGCTGCTCGGCGAGCTGGTCGTCGACCACCCCCGGCGCCGGCTCCCGGTCCAGCCTATTCGGCATGGTCTCAGTGTCAGACATCACGTGCTCCCCCCCCGAACCGCGCTGCGGTCCAGAGTCGAACCACGTCACTTACACAGACGATCTGACACACCCACCCGGGCGCCGAGGTGCTGAGCGGAGGCCGAATGGTCGGTCAGATCTGTTGGGACTACGGAGCCCGTGCCGGGGGCGAGGTCATGGTGGGCATGCAGGTGTCGCTCGGTGACCGACCCATCGGAGCAGCCGTGTCGAAACAGGATCGGCGGTCCAACGTCGGCTGTGAAGTCTTCGGTGTGCGGTCAAGTGGTGTGGTCGGGGCCTGGTGGGCTGGTCGCGTTGCGCAGTTGGTCCAGCAGGTTGCTGGCGTATCGGGGTTCGGGCACCCAGCAGGTGGCGGTCTCCCAGGCCAGTGCCGCCAGCTGCACCACCACGGGGTCGACGTCCTGGGGGTCCTCGTGTCCCGGGATCCCCATGAGGTCGAGTACGGGGACGTCGACCCGTGCTTCGTCGCAGTCGATGATCCCGACCGTCCCGTCGTGGACCAGGACGGCGCCGGCCCCGAGGTCGCCGTGGACGACGCAGCTCCCACCTCGCTGCGTCCCGGCGATTGGGGCGACGTCGACCTGGTCGAGCAGCTCCCTCCAGCACGCGCGGACCAGGCCCACGGCGGGTGCGGGCATCGCGGTCAGGTCGACATCGCCACCCCGGTCTTGGGTGAGCAGCTGACGGATCCCGAGCGACCCCGGTCGTTGCGGCCAGGTGGGGGTGAGGTCGTGGACCCGGGTGATGAACGCGGCAACACCGGCCCAGTCCTGCCGGGTCCGCGGCGGCTGTCCGGGCAGAAAGGTCTGGACGACGACCCCGCCACGGCTGTATCGCCCATCCAAAGCGGGAACGGTAACCGGCACCCGCAGCCCGGCGTGGTCCAGCGTCTGCAGGAGCTCGAGCTCCCACGCGAGGGACGCGGGTGTACGGGACGAAGCCTTCACGACCAGGAGGTGCCCGTCCCGGTGTGCGCGGAAGACCGGTGCGCGTGATCCTCCGGTCAGGGGGTGCCCGAGCTCGACCCCCGGCCACGCACTCACATCCGGCGGCGCCATCACGAGCACCACCTTCACCCGGCCGGGGAGCAGGTGCGTCGGACGACCGTCGATCTGCCTGTGCCAGGCGGTTTGTCCTGCTCAGCGGGGCGCAGGGTGAACTGCGTGGCGGCGGCTCCGGTGACGGGGACGGTGTGGGTGATGCAGGTCCCGTTGGTGGTGTCGGTGAGTTGGTGGAGCAGGAAGCTGGTCGGTTCGTCGAGGTAGCCCATCGTTCCGGGCGTGGTCATGTCCAGGGCGCTCTGGCGGTAGGTGCTCGGGGCTGTGGTGATGAGTGTTCCGGCGAACGGGGCGTTGATGGTGCGGTGGACGTGCCCGCAGAGGACCCGCACGACGTGGGGGTGGGCGCCGACGACGTCGGCGAGTGCATCGGCGTCGAGCAGGCGGATGCCGTCGAGGAAGGGGATGCCGACCGGGACGGGTGGGTGGTGGACCGCGATGAGAGCAGGGATCTCCGGTCGCTGGGAGAGCTCGGTGTCCAGCCAGGCCAGCTGGTCCGTGCCCAGGCGGCCGGCTCCCTGGCCGGGGAGCAGGGAGTCCAGGACGATGAGCGTCGCGCCGGGCAGGTCCACGGCGTAGTGGGCCTGGTCCCCGCCGGCCAGGTGCGTCGTCTCGGCGAACGCGTCCAGGAGGGCGTCACGGTCGTCGTGGTTCCCGGCGGCCAGGTACACGGGCAGGGGGATCCCGGTCAGCAGCTCGGTGAGCAGGTGGTACTCGTCGGGGTCGCCGTGGTCGGTCAGGTCACCGGTGATGACCGCCGCGTCGGGGCGGGTGGGCAGCCCGAGCAGGCGACCCAGCGCGGCGTGCAGTCCCGCGGCGGGACCTCCTGCCAGCGGTCCGGTGGTTAGGTGGGGATCACTGAGATGAGCCAGGAGCACCGCTCAGATCATCCTCGACCCCGGTCGGGAGGGCTCGAAGATGAGTCGATGACGACCCGGTCGAACCCGGGGGTGAGATCGATCCCTGTGAGGCGGCTGCCGGCCGCTAGGTAGGTCAGTCCCGCCGGTCGACCGGGCGCCCCGGGTGACCACGAGGTCCCGAAGGGGATCAGGCAGAGCGCGCCGACCGCGTGGCCGGGAAGGTCGCTTTGGTAGTCAGCGAGCATCGGGTGTCACTCGGACGATTCCGGCCCTCGATCCGATATTGGAACGGATCGGGTGGTGCGCTTAGGTGCTGGTGAGCCGGTCGATGACGGATTCGACGAGGTCCGCTCGGCCGGCGGGGGGCCCGGCGGGGACGTCGGTGAGCGTGAAGCCGTGGTCCCGGTAGACCGCTTCGTGCACGGCCTGGAAGGTGAGGGAGTCGGCGTAGGTGATCCGGCGTGCCGGGGTGGGTTGGATGAACCCGAGCGGACGGATGAGGAAGACGGTCGGCTCGTACACCTGTTCGGCGAGGACACGGTCGACCTCGGCGCGCAGCGCCGGGGTCACGGGCCGGTCGAGGTAGCAGGCCAGCGCGAGGGTGCACAGGGGTGAGCGGTCGTAGATCTGCACGATGGTGTCCGCGGGGACGGCCCGTTGTCGCTGCTGTTGCAGGGCGACGATCCGGTCGCAGAAGTCGTCTCCGGTCCAAGGCCGGTCGACACCGTCGGCCTGGAGCGCGGCGATGACGTCGGTGGCCGCCTCTTCGACGACCGGCCATCCCCGGGCGGCGAGTGCGTGGAGCAGAACGGTCTTCCCAGCGCCCGGGGCACCAGTGAGCACGTAGCGGTGGGTCATGGGTCGCCTCTCGGGGTGGTGCCAGGTCTCCGCGGGCGGGTGGGCGCCGAAGGATGTGCCGGGTCGGTGGTCGCGGCGGACCGGGTCCTACCAGCCGGACGAGACCTCAGAACAGTGATGCGGCGGTCCGCAGCCAGGCCTGACAGCTGGGACGGGCGACCATCCCGCGGCTTGCCACAGCGCAGCGAACCCTGCCCGCCGGCACAGACGGCCCCGAGCCCAGCGCCGTGGACCATCCGCCCGCTCGTGCGGGCGGTGCTCGCCATGATGATGAGCCGGTGACCCAACCTGACGACGGGAGAGAGCCGGCTCCGGACCTCCGGGCGCCCCGCCCCAAACGCTTCTACCTGTTGGTGGCCAGCGTCATCGTCGTCGGTGGTGGTGCACTGGTCGAGCTGCTGACCGGCGACTCGGTGGTCCTCGGCGTGCTCGAGCTCATCGTCGCAGTCTGCATCGCCATCGTGGTCATCGACGAGGAACGCAGGCGGCGGTCGCCGCGAGGTTGACCGGTCGATGCAGACGCCCGCTCCGCCAGGGAAGCCCTGCCAGTCCGCGCGTCCCGAACATCGACCTCATGGTTTTCGGTACGGTGAGGTGATGGTGATAACGGCAGGGGCCAAGCGTTCCCGCCGCGCCCCGGCGCCCACGCCTGGGAGAGCACCAGTCCGTCCGGCGGCTGAGGTTGTGCCTGCGCCCGCGCGGAAGCGGCCGGCTGCGCGGAAGCCCAGGAAGGGTGGGGATCTGGTCGGGTACGCCCGGGTGTCGACGGCGGAGCAGGACCCCGCGCTGCAGCTGGACGCGCTCAACACCGCGGGGTGTTGGCGGGTGTTCACCGACCACGCGTCGGGGTCCCGGGAGGACCGTCCGGAGCTGGCGGCGGCGTTGGACAGCCTGCGGCCGGGGGACACGTTGGTGGTGTGGCGGTTGGACCGGTTGGGCCGGTCCCTGCCGCACCTGATCGACACGGTCACCGCGCTCGCTGACCGGGGGGTGGGGTTCGGTCGGTGACGGAGGCCATTGACACCACGACCGCGGGTGGGGGGTTGGTGTTCCATCTGTTCGGTGCGTTGGCGGAGTTCGAACGGCAGCTGATCCGCGACCGGACCCTCGCCGGGCTGGCCGCGGCGCGGGCCCGGGGCAGGGTCGGGGGTCGGCCGCGGGTGATGACGGAGGCGAAGCTGCGCCTCGCGCGGGCGATGCGCTCGCAGACTCCGCCGATGAGCCTGGGCGCGATCGCCGCCGAGCTCGGGTTGACGAAGTCCACCGTCGCGCGCAACCTCAGCGCCGCTAACGAGCAGGCAGGCGACCGATGACCACGACACCGGGACGGCGGCTGCGGGTGGTGCCGCCGTTGCCGGGGCAGCTGAGCCTGGACCTGCCCGGTATCCCCACCGCTGAGCAGGTCGCCGAGCTCGCCGCTGCCCGCACGACCCGGCGTGGCCCGGCCCCGGGCGGGGGCGTGGGGGAGGTGGTGCGGCCGCGGCGGCTGGTGCCGACCCGCGACGTCGATGAGTCCCGGCCGGCGCGGGTGGCGCGGGTGGCGGTGTGGGCGGTGTGGGACGAGGAGGACCTCGTCGGTGTGTACGCGGCGGAGAGCACCGCACGCGCGGATGCGGCGGTGTTGCGGCGGGACGCGGTCCGGTCCGGGCGGCGCGCGTCGATCATCGACTGCCTGCCGCTGCAGGTGTTCACGGCTGCTCAGCACGGCCGCCGGCCGCGGCCGGCGGCCGGGTGGCCGGGGCGGGGCGCCGGAGTTTTCGACCGGCGATGACCGCCGATCAAGCCGAACGGGTCGGTCGGGTCGAGCGGGCCGAATCAGTTGAACGGGCCGGGGCCCGGGGCCGGGGCCGGGTGAGCTGAGCGTCCGGGACCGGGATGAGCTGGTCGCGCAGTTCGCTGAGCCCGGCGGAGCCGGGACTGGACGGGGTTGGCCGCCTCGCTGGTGCGGGCCCGGGCCTGGGGGGTCCGGGGCGGCGGCCCTGTCGGCGGTGTTGGGGGTGAACGCGGAGCGGGTGCGGGCGATCTGCCGTGACCACGGCCCCGACCCCGCCGTCGTGGGCGACCCGCTGTCCGACGCGGGCTGGGTGGACACCGCGGGCGCGGCCGGGGTGTTGGGGGTGTCCGGGGAACGGTGGCTGGCCTTCCGGGTGGAGGCGGAGCGGGACGGGGTGACGGTGATGGCCGGCTGGACGCGGCGGTGGCATGGGCCGTCCCTGCCTGGGTGGTGGGCGCAGTGGCGGGTCGAGCTGCGCACCCCGCGGCAGGTCGTCGGCGACAGCCGGCGGGCCCGGGTCCGCTCGCTGGTCGCCGCTGGGGCGACGGTGCCTGGTGCGGCCGCCGATGTGGGGGTCAGCGCGTCGGTCGCCTACCGCTACCTGCGCGCCACACAGCCAAGGTGATGCGTGCACAGACATCGGCGACGGGTTGGCGGCGGTGGGGCCGGTCGAGCGGGGACGTGTATCCGTGGGCGGGGGAGATCCGGACGGTGGACATGCACCGGCCGGGGTCGCCGACCTTCTGCCCGTGGGACCGAATCGGGGCGGAGTTCGCTCTGGTCACCGACCACGTGCAGCGCCGGAACCGCTTCGCAGGGGTGGGCCGGGCGGAGTTCGTCGAGCGGACCACCCGGGTGTATGACGCGGTCAACCGGGTCCACGCCTTCCGGGAGGGCAACGGCCGCACCCAGCGGCAGTGGCTGTCGGATCTCGCGCGGGGGGCCGGGTACCGGCTGGTCTGGGAGCGCGGTGCAGGGGTGGGAGAACGATCAGGCCTGCCGGCTCGCCCACCTGGGGGATCGCCAGGACCTGACCGCGATGATCGACGCGATCACTGAACGGGCCAGTCCGACCGATGGGCCCGAGCAGCCGGGAGTTGCGGTGCCGGGACTGACCGTGGCTGAGGTCGCGCTGCGTGGCCTGTCACCGGTCGGGTCGCCCACCACCGGTGCGGTGGGCAGCCCGACGGCCGGGTCGCCGGCGCGGCCGGTTGCGCCGTACCGCGCCGACGGCCGGTCGCTGACACCGCCACTTCCCGGGGGTTTACCGGGGTCTCCGGAGTGAGGGTCGGGGTGTGGGGCGGAGCCCCGCGGCTTGGCTTGTGGGGCCGGCCCGTCAGGGCCGGCGGTGAGCCGGTGGCTGGTCGGGGTCGGGGTGGAGTCGGGTTCTCCGTCGTTCGGGCGGGACTTCGTCTGCCGGGCCGTGCCGGTCCGGGGCAGGGTCGGGGTCCCCTCCGGGGTGGTCTTGCGGCGGCCCGGTGCGGTCTGGCACCCCTGGGGCCGGTCGGGCGGCGGGGGAGCCGACGACCGGGACCAGCCACCCCCACAGCAGACCCCGCGGCCGCCGCGCGGACAACGGGTCCACTCGGCCGGTGGCGGTTGCCGGCAGCTGCGGCGCCGGGGTGTCAGCGGCTGCGGCCCGGGGGCTGGTGGGGCTGGGGCGGTTGGTGTTTGCCGGCGCGAGTCGGTGCGGCTGCCGTGGGGGTGGTGGTGACTGGTGGGAGGCCGGTGAGCGTGATGTCGGCGGGGGTGGCGCTGCGGTGGGCGGCGGTGTGGGCGGCGTGCCCGGCGGGGTCGTGGGTGGGGTCGCGGGGCCAGGTGGCGTAGGCCGCGCGGACGCGGGCGGTGTCGGTGGGGCTGAGGCCCTGGTCGGTGAATTCCTGGTCGGGGATGCGGTCCAGCGCGCGGGCGGCGGCGGCGAAGTCGGGGACACCGAGGCCGGGGTCACGGGTGAAGACCATCTGCATGAGCTGTTCGCGGGTGTGGGTGGTGAGGGCGGCGGCGGTGTCGATGTAGTCGCGGGGGGCGCCGCGTTCGACGAGGGCGCCGGTCTTGTTCGCGATGAGGTCGTGGGCGGTGAGGACGGGTCCGATGTCGGCGACGACGGTGGGGGTGTCGGCACGCCAGTCGCGGGCGAGGTCGACGCTGATGGCGCGGTCGCCGCGGGTGGCGGTGAACCGGGCGAAGTCGCCGGTGGTGATCCGGGTGGTGTCGACGTCGACGGTGTACCCGGCGGCTCGGAGGGTGTCGACCAGTCCGGGCAGGACGTCGGTGGGCGCGTTGGGTTGGGCGGTGAACAGGTCCAGGTCGTGGGTGGGCCGGTCGACCAGGCCCCGGACGTTGAGTCCGTAGGCGCCGGCGAGGGCGAACCCGCGGTCGACGATGGCGACCAGGATCGTCGCGGCCAGCTCGTCCTGGAAGGGGTCGGTGGCCACGGCCGGGTCAGCGCCGGGGAACGGGGTGCGTCAGCTCGAGGCGGGCGAGCTCGGGGTGGCGGCGTTCCCACGGCTCCCGGACCCGGCGGGGCAGGACGAGGTCCGGCCAGGCGGCAAACAGTGTGTCGGAGTCGACCCAGGTGGTGATCTCGTCGACGGAGCCGGCTTCGGTGAGCACGATCCGGGCGACGGCGCGGCGGGCGGCTGGGTCGGTGAAGTCGTACTCGGCGCGGGCGCTCGAGTCGAGGCTGATCGGCAGCCGGCCGACACCGCTGGTGGGGCCGGCGAGTTCAGCGAGGTCGTCAACGACGGGAACGGCGTAGGCGGTGAACGGATTGCGCGGTGCGTCCGCGGGCGCGGCGGTCATCTCAGCCGGCCGATGCAGTCACATGCCGGCCGTCAGCGCGGCGGCTGCCGGGAGTGGGGGTCATCGTCGGAGTCTACCGGCCCGCCGCACTGAAGGTCAGGTTCACGACTAAGGACAAGAGGTGGGAGCAAGAGGTGGGAGCAAGAGGTGGGAGCAAGAGGTGGGAGCAAGAGGTGGGAGCAA
>JAABUP010009698.1_pt1 | contig 11705 bp, 10 predicted proteins | sample 5559201 | NCBI WGS metagenome assembly JAABUP01 (sample SAMN10711887, study PRJNA513373) | rock metagenome | isolation source: Antarctica rocks | place: Antarctica | reverse complement strand
GGCCGTCACCGCCAAGGCGCAGACCGTGAAGGTGGGTTCGGGCCGCGACGCGGCCAGCGAGATCGGTCCTGTCGTCTCCCGGGCGGCTCGGGACCGGATCGTCGGGCTCATCGGCACCGGCGCGAGCCAGGGCGCGCGGTTGGCGGTCGATGGTCGGCGGCTCGTCGTCGAAGACTACGAGGACGGGTTCTTCGTCGGACCCACCGTTCTCGACGGCGTGACCACCACGATGGACGTGTACGCCGAAGAAATCTTCGGGCCGGTGCTGTCGGTGCTGCGGGTCGACACCGTCGAGGACGCGATCGCGCTGGTCAACGCCAATCCGTATGGCAACGGCACCTCCATCTTCACCTCTAGCGGCGCCGCCGCCCGCACGTTCCAACGTGGTGTGAAGGTCGGGATGATCGGCATCAACGTCCCGGTCCCGGCCCCGATGGCCTACTACTCCTTCGGCGGCTGGAAGGACTCACTGTTCGGGGACAAGCACGTCCACGGACCGGAGGGCGTCTCGTTCTACACCCGCGCCAAGGTCATCACCTCGCGTTGGCCCGACCCGCACCACACAGCCGACGCCAGCTACCACTTCCCGACCGCCACCTGAGGCGAAAACCCATGTGTAGAAGGAGAATGACATGATCCGTCGAACGCCGAAGTGGCTGTGGGCCACCCTGCTCGTCCCGCTGCTCGCGCTGTCGGCGTGCAGCAGCACGAATGCGGTGAACAACGCGCCCAAGGCCGGTGGTGGTGGCAGCGGAGGCTATGGCTACAAGATCGCGATGGTCACCCACGGCGGTGCCGGTGACGCCTTCTGGAGCGTCGTCAAGGCCGGCGCTCAGCGGGGCGGCAAAGACATGGGCGACGACGTCAGCTACCAGAGTAGTGGTGACCCGACGGCTCAGTCGCAACTCATCGACGCCGCGGTGAACCAGAAGCCGGACGGCCTCGTTGTGTCAATGGCCAACCCGCAGGCGTTGAAGGCTTCCGTGGAGAAGGCTGTCGCTGGAGGTATCCCTGTCATCACTATCAACGCCGGAGGGGCGGAGTCGAAAGCGTATGGTGCCCTGTCCCACATCGGCTCGGACGACAAGGTCGCCGGTGAGGCGGTCGGTACCCAACTCAAGACCCAGGGTGTCAAAAACGTCATCTGCGTGATCCACGAGGCCGGCAACGTCTCGCTGGAGCAGCGTTGCGCCGGGGTCAAATCCACCCTCGGTGGCACGGTCACCAACCTTCAGGTCGACGTCAACAACCTGCCGGCCGCGGGCGCTACGCTGAAGTCCAAGCTGCAGGCCGACAAGTCCGTCGACGGGGTGGTCACGCTCAATGCGCAGGTCGCCACGGCCGCGGAGTCCGCGATCTCCGACACGAGCTCCTCGGCGAAACTGGCCACCTTCGACCTGAACGCGGATGTCGCTAAAGCCGTGCTGGACGGCAAGATCACCTTCGCTGTGGACCAGCAGCCCTACCTGCAGGGCTACCTGGCCGTCGTGATGCTGACGCAGTACAAGTCGAACCTGAACGTCCTCGGTGGCGGCATGCCGGTGCTGACCGGTCCGCAGCTGATCACCAAGGACAACGCGGCGGCCGTGATCAAGCTCGCTGCCAGCGGCACGCGATGACTGCCATTACCGCCACGCCGGTGGATGAGCGGGTCGCGAATATCGGTGTGCTGCGGCGGTTGCTGGTCAAGCCGGAGTTCGGTGCGCTGATCGGTGCGGTCGTGGTCTTCGTGTTCTTCGCCGTCGAGTCGAGCGTCTTCCGCTCGCCAAGCGGGGTCGCGAACTGGCTGGACACCGCCTCCACGGTGGGCATCATGGCCGTCCCGGTGGCGATGCTGATGATCGGTGGCCATTTCGACCTGTCCGCTGGTGTGCAGACCGGGACCGCGGGGCTGGTCACCGGCATCTTCGCCACCTACTGGGGCCTGAACGTCTACGCCTCGCTGTTCGCGTCGTTGCTGCTCATGCTGGGCATCGGTTTGCTCAACGGCTACCTGGTGACCCGCACCGGGTTGCCGAGTTTCATCATCACCCTGGGCACGTTCCTGGGCCTGCAAGGTGTGAACCTCGGCGTCACCAAGCAAGTCACCAACACCGTCCAGGTGTCCAACCTCGACCTGGTGCCCGGCTATCAGGCGCTGAAAGATGTCCTGGGCAGCACCTTCACCCTCGGCGGAACCAAGTTTCAGATCGCGATTCTGTGGTGGATCGTGTTCACCGCGCTGGGCTCCTACGTGCTGACGAAAACCCGGTTCGGCAACTGGATCTTCGGCACCGGCGGCGACGTGACCGCGAGCAAAAACGTCGGGGTGCCGACCAACCGCACCACGCTCGCGCTGTTCATGCTGACCTCGGCGGGAGCCTGGTTCGTGGGCAACACCCAGATCGTGCGGTTCGGCACGATCCAAGCCCAGGTCGGCATCGGCAGCGAGCTCATCTTCATCGTCGCCGCGGTCATCGGGGGCTGCCTGCTCACCGGGGGATACGGGTCGGCGATCGGGGCCTCGGTAGGCGCCCTCATCTTCGGCATGACCGAGCAGGGAATCGTCTACGCCGGGTGGAACTCCGATTGGTTCAAGTTGTTCGTCGGCGCGATGCTGCTGCTCGCCGTCCTGGCCAATCAGTTCGTCCGCCGCTACGCCGAGCAGAGCAGGAGATAGCTGCCATGCCTGAGAACAACATCAACGATGAGATCAACAATGCCACCGAAGAGCCGAAAATCGTCACGGACACCGACGGCACCCCGCTGCTGGAGATCCGGGAAGTCACCAAGATGTTCGGCAGCGTGATCTCGTTGGCGGAGATCTCCACGACGGTCCGCGCCGGCAAGGTGACCTGCGTCCTCGGCGACAACGGTGCCGGCAAGTCGACGTTCATCAAAATCCTGTCCGGGGTGTACCAGCCCGACCACGGGCAGCTGCTCATCGACGGTAAACCGGTCCGCTTCGGCACCCCGCGCGCTGCCCTGGACGCGGGCATCGCCACGGTCTTCCAAGACCTGGCGATGGTTCCGCTGATGGCGATCTGGCGGAATTTCTTCCTCGGTCTGGAACCCACCAAAGGCTGGGGCCCGTTCAAACGGTTCGACGCCGAGAAGGCAAAGCGGATCACCCGGGATGAGATGGCGGACATGGGTATCGACATCCGCGACCCCGACCAGCCGGTAGGAACCCTCTCCGGGGGTGAGCGCCAATCGGTGGCCATCGCCCGCGCGGTGCACTTCGGTGCCAAGTTGTTGATCCTGGACGAGCCGACCTCCGCTCTCGGGGTGAAGCAGGCCGGTGTCGTGTTGAAGTACATCATCGCCGCCCGTGACCAGGGCCTCGGCGTCATCTTCATCACCCACAACCCCCACCACGCCTACCCAGTGGGCGACCGCTTCCTGCTGCTCAAACGGGGAAAAAGCCTCGGCGACTTCGCCAAATCCGAGATCACCCTGCCCGAACTGACCGGACTGATGGCCGGCGGCGCCGAACTCGAACAACTCGCCCACGAACTCGAAGGCGACCAGGGCGACGACGTTGCCGCCAACCTTGGTCGCGAACTTCTGCACGAAACCAAGCCAGTCAGCTGACCACCGAACGGCGAGTAGAGAAATGAGTCTCTGATGTCAGTCCGGATCGGTGTTATCGGCGTCGGCGTCATGGGGGCCGAGCACGTCAGGCTGCTCAGCGAGGAAGTGTCCGGCGGCGAGGTGGTGGCCGTGTTCGACGTGGACGTGCAGCGGGCCGCGCAGGTCGCGGCGGCCGCCGGCGCGCGGGTCCTCGACGACCCGATGGTGCTGATCAAGGATGAGCAGGTCGACGCGGTGCTGGTTGCATCCGCTAATCAAACTCATGAACAGTTCGTCCTGGCCGTGCTGGCCGCCGGCAAGCCGGTGCTGTGTGAGAAACCGCTCGCCCCCGATCTCGTCGGTTGCGCCCGCATTCTCGATGCGGAGGTCGAGGTGGGTCGTCGTCTGGTGAGCGTCGGCTTCATGCGCCGCTACGACCAGGGCTATGCAGCATTGAAGGACGTCGTCATCAGCGACCGGATGGGGCGGCCGTTGATGATGCACTGCACGCACCGCAACACCGCCGCTGTCCCAGGGGTGGACAGCTCGGTGCTGATCTCGGGGTCGGCGATCCACGAGATCGACGTCGCGCGCTGGCTGCTTGCAGAGGAGCTGGCGGCAGTGACGGTGCACACGCCTCGCCGGGGCGCGGGCGCTACCGGAACCCAGGATCCGCTGTTCTTGGTGTTCGAATCGGTCAGCGGCGTTCTGGTCGATGTGGAGGTGTTCGTCAACGCCGGCTACGGATACGAGGTCCGCTGTGAGCTGGTCGCCGACCGGGGAACCGTGTCCCTGGATTCCCCATCCCCCACGGTCCTGCGGACCGCCGGCAGCGTGGGACGGGTGGTGCCGGTGGACTGGCGTCCACGATTCGCGGATGCCTACCGCCGGGAACTTCAGGATTGGGTTACGGCCACCGAGGTGGGTCTCCCCGCGTGCGGGGCCTCCGCGTGGGACGGCTATGCCGCGACCCACATCGCCCAGGTGAGCATCCGCGCACTGGAAACCGGTGCACGGCAGACGGTGTCGCTGCCCGATCAGCCGGGCCTGTACCGATGAGCGCGCCAACGACGGGCCCGCTCGAGGTACTCACCGTGGGACGGGTCGGCGTCGACCTGTACCCGGAGCAGTCCGGTGTCCCGTTGTCGCAAGTTGCCACGTTCGCCAAGTCGCTCGGCGGGACAGCCACCAATGTGTCGGTGGGTGCGGCCCGACTGGGCCGGCGCACCGCGGTGCTGACCAAGGTCGGACCAGACGATTTCGGTGGTTATGTCCGCCAAGCCCTCACCGAGTTCGGGGTCGATACGCGTTACGTCGGTACCGCCCCGGATCTGCTCACACCGGTGGTGTTCTGCGCCTTGAACCCGCCGGCAGATCCGCCGTTGCTGTTCTACCGGCTGCCCGTCGCACCGGACCTCACCCTGACGGCCCAGGACGTGCCGTGGCCTCTGGTGCACGAGGTGCCGCTGCTGTGGGTCACCGGCACGGGCGTCTCGGTGGAGCCGGCGCGCCAGACACAGCTCGAGATGCTCAACCACCGGGACCGCCCGGAGGCGGCCAGCGGCCGGTGGACGGTGCTCGACCTGGACTGGCGGCCGATGTTCTGGCCGTCTCCGGAGCACGCCCGCCGGGCGTACACATTGATGCTCGAGAATGTCAACGTCGTGGTCGGTAACCGGGCCGAGGTCGAGGTCGTCGTCGGCACCTCGGACCCGGAGGAGGCGGCGCGCCGACTGCTCGCGAACGGCGTGGAACTCGCCCTGGTCAAGAAAGGGGCCGAGGGGGTGCTGGTCGCGACGAAGGACGGCATGACCACTGTTGCCCCGCAGCCGGTTGACGTGGTGTGCGGGCTGGGCGCCGGCGATGCGTTCGGCGGTGCGCTCATTCACGGCCTGTTGTCCGGGTGGGATCCGGTGCGCTGCGCCGAGTACGCCAATGCCGCCGGCGCGATCGTCGTGTCCCGGCTGGCCTGTGCCGATGCGATGCCGACCATCGATGAACTCGACGCCATGGTCTCGACCCGCAAGGCGTCAGAAGGAGTGATCTGATGGGAACCCTCAGCGACGCGCAGTGGCAGCAGATGCTGGTGACCCGGGCCGCACGCCCGTACGCCATCGCCGAGGCTTACGCCCGACGTGCACGACCGGACAACCTGCTCAACGAGCGCGGCACGATGTTCCTGGTGGCCGCGGATCATCCGGCGCGCGGGGCGCTGCGATCGGGTGCGGACTCGATGGCCATGGCGAACCGGCGCAGCCTGCTCGACCGCTTGGTCACCGCTCTCGCCCACCCGGACGTGGACGGGGTGCTGGGCTCGCCGGACGTGATCGAGGAACTGCTCCTGCTGGGCGCCTTGGAGGGCAAGGTCGTCATCGGGTCGATGAACCGAGGCGGGCTCGACGGGGCGAGCTGGACCATGGACGACCGGTTCACTGGGTACGACGCGGCGAGTATCGCCGCGTGCCGGCTTGAGGGCGGCAAGATGCTGCTGCGCATCGACGACCAGGACCCGGGCACCGTGCCCACCCTGCAGGCCTGCGCGCAGGCCGTCTCCGAACTGGCCGCGCACCAGCTGATGGCCATGGTCGAACCATTGCCCTATCACCGCGCCGCCGACGGCACCCTGATCCTGCAGCAGGACGCCCCCTCGCTCGCGCGGGCGGTGACCGTCGCCTCCGCCCTGGGCACGACCAGTGCCTACACCTGGCTGAAGATGCCGGCCTGCGACGACCCGGACGTGGTGTACGGGGCGACGACGCTGCCGTGCGTGGTGCTCGGTGGTGTGCCCGGCCCGGACCGCGCCGCGCAGGTGGACTCGTGGGGAAAGACCCTGCGCCAACCCGTGGTCCGTGGCCTGGTCATCGGCCGCACCGTCCTGTACCCCGACGACGGTGACGTCGCCGGCACCGTCGATGCCGCCGCCAAGGTGTTACGCGCAGCCAGCGAAGGAATCCCCGCATGACGTTGCACGTCCCCGCCGCCGAACCTCTCGTCCTCACCCCGCAGGACGCCGGCTGGGAATGGGCAGGACTGCAGGTTCTGCGTCTGCAACCCGGCATCGCGCAGTCCGTGCGTACCGGTGATGCCGAAGCATTTGTGCTCCCGCTGTCCGGTGGGCTGACCGTCGAGGTGGCCACCACGTCGGGGGAGCAGGAGGCATCCTTCGCCCTGGCCGGTCGCCAGTCGGTCTTCACGCAGGTCAGCGACTTCGCCTATGCCGGACGGGACAGCATCCTCACGCTGACCAGTGCAGCCGGTGCCGAGGTGGCCCTGCCCTCGGCCCGGTGTCAGACCCGACACGCACCCGTGTACGGCGCCGCGGCGGACGTCCCGGTGGAGCTGCGTGGAGCTGGTCCGGCGACCCGGCAAGTCACGAACTTCGGCGCCCCCGGGGTATGGGACCACGCGGAGCGGCTGATTTGTTGCGAGCTGATCACGCCCCCCGGCAATTGGTCGAGCTACCCGCCGCACAAGCACGACGCCACCGATCCCTGTCCGGTGGTGAACGAAGAGATCTACTACTACCGCATCGCGGGTGCGGACCAAGTCACGCCGAGCCGGGAGGGGTTCGGCCTGCATCGCACGTACACCGGTCCGGAGCATGTGACTGCGGGCCTGGCCGAGCTGGACGAGTTCCTCGAGGTGCGCGACGGTGACGTGGTGCTGATCCCGCACGGTTACCACGGCCCCTGTGTCGCCGCGCCCGGGTATCCGATGTACTACCTGAACGTCCTCGCCGGGGCTGGCGCGCAGCGCTCGATGGACTTTTGCGACGACCCGGCACACGCCTGGATACGGGACTTCTGGTCGACCATGCCCACTGACCCTCGGTGCCCGGTCACCTCGGCTGTCGGGCGCCTTGACCACGGGAGTGCGACATGAGCGAGACTCTGCGGCTGACCACGGCCCAAGCACTCGTCAGATGGCTGCTCGCCCAGCGTTCGGAACTGCTCGACGGCACCGACGTTCCGCTTTTCGCCGGGGTGTTCGGGATCTTCGGGCACGGCAACGTGCTCGGGCTAGGTACCGCCCTGCACGAGGTGCGCGATGAGTTGCCGACCTGGCGTGGCCAGACCGAACAGGGAATGGCGCTGGCCGCGGCCGGCTACGCCCGGGCGATGGACCGCCGCCAGGTCATGGTGGCGACCTCCTCGGTGGGCCCGGGGGCGCTGAACATGGTCACCGCGGCCGGCCTGGCTCACGCCAACCGTCTACCGCTGCTGTTGCTGCCCGGTGACACGTTCACCGGACGGGCACCGGATCCGGTGCTGCAGCAGGTCGAGCACTTCGGCGACGCCTCCATCAGCGTGAACGACGCGTTCCGGCCGGTCTCCCGGTATTTCGACCGGATCACCCGTCCGGAGCAGCTGCTGGCCTCGTTGCCCCAGGTGGCCCGGGTGCTCACCGATCCCGCCGACACCGGTCCAGTGGTGCTCGCGTTGCCTCAAGACGTGCAGGTCGAGGAATTCGACTTCCCGACGGCCATGTTCGCCCGCCGGGTCCACCGTGTACCCCGGCCCCGACCGGACATCAATGCCCTTACCGAGGCCGCCGCCATCCTGCGTGCGGCCCGCCGTCCGCTGCTCATCGCCGGCGGCGGGGTGCGTTATTCGGGAGCGGCGCCGCAGGTCCTCAACTTCGCGGTCGCCCATGGGGTGCCGGTCGTGGAAACCTCAGCGGGACGAACCCTGCTGCCCGATCCGCATCCCCTGAACGCCGGTGGGCTCGGCACGATCGGCTCTTTTTCCGCGAACGCCCTGGCCGCCGACGCCGATGTGGTGCTCGCCGTCGGCGCCCGGCTGCAGGACTTCACCACCGCGTCCTGGAGCGTGTTCTGCGGCGACGTCCGGCTGGTCACGATCAACGCCGCCCGATTCGACGCGGTGAAACACGCCGCGTACGCGGTGGTCGGGGACGCCCGGGAATCTCTCATCGAACTCGGCGCTTCACTGGCCGGTTGGAAGGCGGACGCGGCGTGGACCGCACGCGCGGGCATCGAGCGCAAGTCTTGGGACACCCACATCGACGCCCTGCGCGCCGGAGTGACCCCGGGTGGCACCCTCACCTACGCCCAGGTGGTGGGGATTGTCAACGACGCCAGTGGCCCCGACGACTACGTACTCGGCTCCTCCGGTGGGATGCCGGGGGAGCTGAACGGCGGCTGGCGCACCGGCGCGGTTCCCACCGGCGCGACGTCCGGGGCCACCATGGACCTCGAATACGGCTTCTCCTGCATGGGCTACGAAATCGCCGGACCCTGGGGTGCAGCGATGGCACGCGCGGTAACCAACCCTGCCGGCTTGGTTACCGCACTGTTGGGCGACGGCTCCTATTTAATGCTCAACTCCGAGTTGTACTCCGCGGCCTTCGCAGGGCACCCGTTCGTCGCAGTCGTCTGCGACAACGGCGGATACGCCGTGATCCATCGGCTGCAGACCAACCAAGGCGCCGACGGTTTCAACAACCTGCTCAGCGATTGCACAGGACCCGGCGCAAAACCGGGCGGGGTGCGCGTCGACTTCGCCATGCACGCTCAGGCACTGGGCTGTGCGGTGGTCAATGTGCCCGCCGGTGCGACGGTGGAGGACCTCCGCGCGGGCTATGCTCGGGCCCGCGAACTCGCGGTCACCGAGCAGCGTCCCGCTGTGCTGGTGTGCCAAACGCACCCGTCGGCTTGGACCGAATCCGGCGCCTGGTGGGAAGTCGGCGTTCCCCCATCGCTGTCCGGACGAGAGGCCTACGCGGCGACAAAGCCTCGCCAGTTGCGCTGGATCGAGACCTAAACCTGCCACCAGCCTAGTGGTCTGTGTCGTTAGTTGTTGGACGCGTTGGGGCCGGTCAGAATGGGGCTTGGCGAATCGTGCTGCGGCTGCGCTGGCGTTGCGTGAGGGAGATCGGGAACGGCTGAGGTCGCTGACGCGGAGTTCGAGCGTTAGAGCGGGGCTTGCGCAGCGGGCGCGGATCGTGTTGTTGGCGTCGGAGGGGGTGTCGAACACGGCAATCGCGGTCAGGGTCGGAGTGGCGCGGCAGACGGTCCTGGGCTGGCGCAGCCGGTATGAGGATCGTGGGCTGGTGGGGTTGCAGGACAGAGCCCGGTCAGGGCGTCCTCGTCAGATCGACCATCGGGCGGTCGTGGCCGCGACCTTGAAGCCACCACCTAAGAAGCTGGGGGTGACGCAGTGGTCGAGCCGACTGCTCGCCGCCAACCTCGGCGTCGGTAATGCGACGGTGGCGCGAGCCTGGCGGGATTACGGGGTGGCGCCGTGGCGGGCCGAGACGTTCAAGTTCTGCACCGATCCTGAGCTGGTCGCCAAGGTCACCGACGTGGTCGGTTTGTACCTGGCGCCACCGGAGAACGCGATCGTCCTCAGCGTTGATGAGAAGTCCCAAATCTAGGCCTTGGACCGCACGCAGAAGATGCTGCCGATGCAGCCGGGCCTTCCCGAGCGCCGCACTCACGACTACGTCCGGCACGGCACCTTCACGTTGTTCGCGGCGTTGGAGATCGCCACCGGGAAGGTCACCGCCGCCTGCAAGCTCCGCCACCGCCACCAGAAGTTCCTGGCGTTCCTCAAGCAGGTCGCCCGCGCCTACCCCGACGACGGCGGCGGCCAAGAGCTGCACCTGATCATGGACAACTACGCCACGCACAAGCGCGTCGAGGTCCGCGACTGGCTCGCCGCCCACCCCCGGATCAAGGTGCACTTCACGCCCACCAGCGGCTCGTGGCTCAACCTGGTCGAGGTCTGGTTCGGGATCATCGAACGCCAAGCCATCCACCGCGGGACCTTCGGCTCTGTCCGCGACCTCAACGCCAAAATGCGCGCCTTCATCGACGGCTGGAACGACCGCTGCCACCCGTTCATCTGGACCAAAACCGCCGACGAGATTCCCCAAGAAAGCGAAACGTCGAACAACTCAAGACACGGCCCACTAGGTCCCGGAGCGTTGTTCAGATACTCAGCTCTGCGACGAACGCACAACGCCTGCGGCCTCTTCGAGGTACTGGTCAGCGAGCTGGGCGGCGAGGTCTTCGCGGTCCTCTTCCAAAACCATGTTCACTCGGTAGGTGTAGTCGTCCCGCAACTCTTCGAGGCGAGTGGTCAGGTCGGGGCTCAATGTCATTGTCACGCCTGCTACAACGGCTGGCGGGCACGGGATGTTTCGAACAGAGCTGTGGTGTCGCCCACTGGCGTGTGCGTAGCTGCGGCTGGGGCTTCTCCTGGGGTTCAGGCAGTGATCAGGGTCTTGAGCTGGGTCCGGTCGGTGAGCGCGGTGTGCAGCGCGTCAGCGGCCTGGCGCAACGGAAATCGTGCGGTGATGAGGCGGGGGAGGTCGATCCTGCGGGTCTGCGCGAACGCCGCGGCAGCCGCGAACGCGCCCGGGCCGTACCGGAAGCAGCCGCGCAGCTCGTATTCGTAGCGTTGGGCCCGGATCAGGAGGCCCTCGGGGACCGTACGATGCGCGGGTGTGCCGACGAGTGCGATCCGGGCGCCCGGGCGCAGCGCACCGAGATCACTGAGGGCCTCGGGCGCGCCTGAGCACTCGAACAGCACGTCGCTCGCACCCTCACGGAGGCCGTCGGCGCGCTCGTGCACGGCGTCGGCGATCGCCCGGGCTGAGGAGAGTCGGTCCGGGTCGGGGTCGATGACGTCCACCCATGTCGCGCCGGCTGCCCGCGCGACTTGGGCGACGAGCTGGCCGATGGGGCCGGAACCGGTGACCACGACGCGCTCGCCGAGGGTGAGCCCGGCGCGGCGTACGGCCCAGACCGCGACCGCTAGAGGCTCGACGAGCGCAGCCTCCTCGGGGGTCAGGCCGCTCACGGGATGGACGTTGGTCACGGGTACGACCACGGTCTCGCGCAGCGAGCCGTCAGTGGGAGGGGACCCGAAACAAGTACCGTTCGTGCACAGGTTGTACCGCCCGCCGCGGCATAACGGGCAGGTGTGGCAGGCGAATGCAGGCTCGATCGACACGTGCTGACCGATCAATCCCGGCAGAGCACCGTCTGTGGCTTCGATGATGACACCCGAGGCTTCATGTCCGAGCACGAGCGGTCCACGGACAACGTTGGAGCCGTTGCGACCCGCGGCGTAGTAGTGCAAATCGCTGCCGCACAGCCCGGTCGCGCCGACAGCGACGCGCACCCA
>JAABUP010009695.1_pt1 | contig 11707 bp, 13 predicted proteins | sample 5559201 | NCBI WGS metagenome assembly JAABUP01 (sample SAMN10711887, study PRJNA513373) | rock metagenome | isolation source: Antarctica rocks | place: Antarctica | reverse complement strand
ATTTCCTGATTGATGTGGACGAAACGTGGTCTGTTCCGTCCAGGGATTCGTGGCGCAGATCCGCAAGCTGAAACAGTGAAGCTGAGCCTTCTCAAAAACGCATCAACTTTGAACATGGGAATTGTTCATGAGGATGGTCCGAGTAAACTCAACTTCGTTATTGATGCCATTGACTTATTCATCTACGGATCATTCGGGGGCTACAGGCCACGTTCATAACTGCAACGCTACAAAGAATTGCAATGATGCTTAAAGAACGACAGCTTTCGGGAGCCAATAATTCATCAAACGTCTGATCATTCATCATGCCATCGTGCTATCATATTTTCCTTGCGGTGCTCAGGGTCAGAAGGCTGCAATGCTGATCGTGCCTCGTTGGATCGCCCTTGACAGGCATGATCTTCGTGGCCGCAGTGAGCTCTCGCTGATCACAGACTCGATTACCTCCTCTTCTCCACGGACTCTCGCAGCACTTTGATGACACCGGCTGGATCCTTTGCGCCGAAGACGGCGGAGCCAGCAACGATAACGTTGGCGCCAGCCCCAGCAGCCTGGTCGATCGTCCCTTCACCAAGTCCGCCATCAACCTCGATATACAGCTCTGGATACGTCTCGCGAAGCGCCTTGACTTTCGGTAGCTCAGAAGCCATGAACTTCTGCCCTCCGAATCCGGGATGGACCGTCATTACAAGCACCATCTAGACCCAGCGTCAGCCTTAGCTCTTCAGCCCAGCGGTTAAGCATGTCCTTACATCTGGGACTTCTTCCTTCTTTGGGTTCTCAAGAATTTCCCACAGTACATCAACGGAAGTATCCGGCTTGATGGCTATGCCTGCTAGCATGTCGTTCGAATGGATGTATTGAATGAGCTCTTTCGGGCTAGTCTTGGTCTCGGTATGGTCTTCAGGATTCTCGGCGGCTGTAGATGTGATGGCAGCTTCGTAGTGGAAGCAGTAGAGGTCGCAGCCAGCCTTCTTGAAATCCTTTACCCATTTCTTAGGCTAGAACATTCGATGAAGTTAGCAATCGATGCCTTAGGGTCCAAATAAGGTATATGGTCAGCGTGCACTCACCTACCTCGGCAATCATCATGTGGCAATCGAAGGTTCCCTTTCCTCTAGTAGTCTTAGGGTGCTGGACATGAGGCCGGATCTTGGTCACCACAGGCGCTCCGAATGTCATATTAGGCACCTTCCACCCCAATTAGTCCCCACTAACATGCTGTTCTCGAAGCTTCGGTGGGATCGTACGAAGTGACCGTCCATCTGTAGCTCGGAAGTCAGCTTTCATTGCACAATGGGAAGGTGAGCGGGTAAACTTGCGATATCAATGTGAAGCCAGTCTGCGCCATTATTGATAGTGTCCGAACATGCAGCTCCTAAAGCTCCGAAATCTGCAGACAGGATGGACGGCGCAATTACCGCTGGAGGTGTCATGCTGCTGGTTGAGTTGGGCTGTGTATGCCCAAGTCAATTGTTTAGCAAGTGGAAGCGCCGGACATCAAACATTCAAATCAACTAGTCGTTTAAATATCGGCTCAATAATTCCTTAGCGCGTTTCCCATTTTTATTCCCTGATTTTGTAGCAGCTCTATTATCCGACCCGTCCACCTTTCGACTCAATAACATCTTCGTCCAAAACTCTGGTTCTGTGCATATTGTACTCTCCATGCATGGAACACATTTGCGAATTTGCGATATTCCAACCAGCAGCTGACGTATCTAGAAGAATGCTAGACAAAACAACTGCTTCGCGCCGAAGATAGAAACAGTGGGCGCTTACGTTCATGCAGCCCTCACCCAATCATCCGCCCGTCGCACTGGCTCGATGTCTACGCCTGTTGTGCATACAGATCATTGGTTTCATTTGCAATACCGTGCTTTCCCAATCGTCCTTGCTATGGCGCTTTCAAGCTCGAATGCTCTGTTCCTCCATAGCGCCGTTGTACCCTGGCCCTTGCAACCGCCGAGCCCAAGGTCCGATGGCCTCCGTTTTGATGTCGCAAGTATTAATATACCAACATGGCCGCGGCCTCTTCTTCTATATCGTCGCTCTCTCTAATCGCTGTTTCTCTTAGATTTTCTCTTTTGCTTGCTTCATTTCCGCTGTGGTGTTGTTCGTTGATCGAGTACCCATACACTTATATATCCGTTGATCGGACTTGTTACTACTCATACTAATATTTTTTGCGCGCTGTTGGCTCGTCCAGCAACTTCAATCGAAATGGATAACTACCTACTACCCGCTACGACTTATCAAGCTCCAGCCCGGCTGGCCCGGAAACACACCCTTAATACAATAATAGAAGATGAATACAGCGAGAAGGAGGACTACAGTGAATCAGAAGGAGAGGCCGAAGGGAGGGGAAGAGAGCTCGCAAGAGACCGATACCTACAACCTTCTCGATCGACCCAATCGACATCACCAGTACCATCGCTGACATCGTCGCTATCCTCATACTATAAGTCGAGTCGGCGGTCGGAAGACTTCGACGAGATGTACGATATATCAGACGACGACTCAGACATTGCGCCTTCAGTCATGACTTCGATCAGCGACCGCTCGGTTGACTCACTTGAACTCGGGCCCTCCATTGGAAAGCAAAGTCGACACCCCTCGCTAGTAATCCCATCACCAAGGAACTGGCCTACTGTCCACAAAATTCAGACGATATCCCCACCAAGGCCGCCGAAAATTCCTATTTCACCAGCAGCACTTTCGATGCTTGGTCATGACCTCCCATCTTCGAGCAACCCTCCGTCCCTGGATGGTAGTCTCATCTCCGACCCTCACGCAGAATCAAGTGCGCCAGTAACCCCAGATATGCACGCCCACCCAAGAAGTGGGGAAATATGGGGTCAGATCGAGGCAAAGCAGAGCAACAAGACTCAGCGACCAGAACTGAAGATTACAATCGACGATGGGTGCGGATGGATCAACCAGTCAGGTCCCCGCTCCGAAGATAACATCGGCGTCCGCGATTTTGCCATTGACACGTCGGGAGAGTACCAAGACAGTCCAATCCTTGGGTCAGACGGTGGATGTTCCGACCTTGGCGTCCAGCTGCCGGCAGGCGCACTCGACACTCTGCAATCCCTCTCACCCAACCCACCTCTCCAGCCAGAGTTCTCGTCGCCTACCGTCTCCGAGAAGGAAATGGAAGAGCTAGACTGGACTCCTCCACCCCGCCCATCGAGCGCAGATATGACTCCGATGTCGCAAACCTCCGAATACAGCATGTCAGGGATGAGCATTCCGTCACCAAGTGACTTCTTCTCCTCTCTCAAGGGCAGCGCAAGGGGCACATGGTGCGCAACCGGCTCTGCTCCCATGTCTGCGTTGCCGCCGTCATCAACTACTGCCGAGCAATTCTACAATTGCCCATGGAATAGGGAACTGCCCTCCACAGTCGAACAAATCGTTGAAGTAGATGACGATGGTACCGATACTGATGGACCACCCACTGCTCGACAGACGCCGCCGCGTGTTTCTGTTGACACCTTGATCGGTGACGATACTACCACCCAGGTGCTGCCCGTCGAAGATCACGATGAGAGCTATGAGCAAGCAATCCAAGAGACGGCCGAGAAGAGCCTCGACAGGACAAGCATATGGCTTGCTGCTCAGACATCCTACATGGCTGGGCTGAGAGAAACCTATCCCGTCGGTGAGGTAGGCCTTGGTGTAGAGACGAACCTCAAGCGCAGCAGCAGCCATGTGCGCGATGACTCTTTAGGGTCTCCCATCAAGAAGGCTGTGCGCTTCCTTGAAAGCGAGGAAGCAAAGCGCGAAACTTCTGCTTCCAAAGTCCCAAGAGAGGGCGACTCGATCTATTACCATGCCTTCCAGCATGTCAAGTCGGAGACAAGCCGTGTTGATGCTTTTAGGCACCGCCAAACCAGGTCGGACTCGATCCAATCTTCCCGCATCAACCTGCCCCATGAGCATCTTGCGCAACTTCAAGGTCAATTCAAGATCACACACGTTGATCGCCCAGCTCCTCAGCGGCCAATCTCAATGATGCCAGGTAAAGAAACCCCTGGTGAGACTGCCGAGCAAAAGGTCATTGCAAGAGTGGACCGTGAGCGCCAAGCTTTGGAGCAAGTCAATTCGAGGATGTGGATCATCGAAGCCGCCAAGTACCTCAATGGAGGCAAGCTACTTACCAGCCCAGCAGCGGCCGTCCTGAACAAGGTCCCCTCGCTCGCGGACATCGAAAACGGGAAGGTCAAATACCCAGCTCGCGTCTTGGATCTTGGTGGCCAGCCAAGCGGCGAGTGGGCATGGCACTGCTCGCGCGAGTACCAATACGCTCGTGTCTACACAGCCTCCACAGACATCGCTCTCCTCGAGTCCAAAATCCGCGGTCCCCGCAACCACCGCCCCACAGCCGTCCGAGCGCTCTGGCAACTGCCCTACCCAGACAGCTACTTCGACGCCATCTCCGCCCGCTCCCTGTTCGCCTTCCTCAAGACCGAGAAGCTTCCCGGTCTATCCCAAGACGAATATGACCTTTGCCTTCACGAATGCATGCGCTGCCTCAAACCGGGCGGCTACCTCGAATACTTCCTCATGGACTCCGAGATCGTCAACGCCGGCACCCTCGGCACTGCCGCCTCTGTCGAGTTCGGTTTCAACCTCCGCACTCGCGGCTACGACCCCACGCCCACCAAGCCCTTCCTCGGCCGTCTCCGCCGCGCAGGTTTTGACGACATCAAGCGCGCATGGACATTCCTGCCTATGGGATCTCCCACAAAGGTGTCCCCGCAGCTGCCAGAGACGCCGCCGCCGAATGTGAGCACGTTTGAGAATGAGAAGGTTGAGGCGGTGCAAGGGCCTGTGGGAAGTACGGCTGATGCGGCTAGTATGGCGGGGTTGGTGGGTAGTCGGGCTTGGGAGCAGTGGATGGTTAGGTTACAGGTTGAGATGGGGAAGGAGGTGTTGTTGGGAGGGGTGGGGAAGGTTTTGGAGGAAGGCAAGAACACCAGGGCGGGGTGGAGGTGTTTGAGTGGGTGGGCGAGGAAGCCTTTGGCTGAGTGAGATGGGTGTGGGAACGGATGTTGTTGGTATATATGAGATCAAACTCTCCTTGCTGAATATAGAATGTGCAATTCCTTCCCTATGTCCATCGCTTGGTTTTGGTTGGGTTTGTGATATATTTTTCTGGGGGTCAAGTGTTGTTTCCGAAGATCGTGCTTTGCGTGTTGAACAAGACTACAGCGGCGGTGCGCGCCGCCCTTCTCATTTCCTTCCCGATGCGTGGTATAAGATCCAACCCTCCCCCCTCCAATTTTGAACACTTTTCGTCGTCTCGGTATCGCTGATTCGTTCAAGTTCACCTCATCATCGGAGTTCGTTGGTCGCCCTTTTTGCACGCTAGTTGCCCTTTTACAACGCTAATCGCCCTTATTCTGAACGCTGGTCGCTGTTCTCCAACGCTAGTCGCCCTTCTGCGCCTTTCTTCAGGCATGGACCAGGGATGGACCAATCTCGTATCTAGCTGGGGGCAGAGTGCATATACCATGCATAACGCTACCTCGGCTAGGGACGGGTAAGTTTTTTTTTTCATGCTAATTTGCAGAGCCTCATCTTATGCGGATACCTTATATCATTGCCTGCATCTGCACTGCGATAAAAGTTTCCCGACCGTGGAGGCTTTGCAACATCACCTGAGTACCCACTTTGAGCCTACGAATCCATCGAGCCAGGCTGCATACGGTGCTCCTCAGGCATTCAGTATTACCGGTAATACACCTTCTGTTGATTCCGGGAACATTGCACCAGCAAGGGCAGTGAACCATGCTCATACACCAACACCTCGACCTCGCCCAGTCTGTCCAGCATGTAGCTGCGACTTCAGTCGTCCTTCTGACCTGGAGCGCCATGCTAAGAAGCACCAGTTCGGAGCGAAGATTTATCGTTGCTTTGTTGAGGGCTGTGGGTATCAAGGGAGCTACGGGAAGGATAAGTTGAGACAGCACCAGAAGAATTGCCATGCTGGTGCCAACGGTGGTGTCTCTGCTTGAGCTCAAGATCAATGAGCCTGCTGGCAGGGAACGCGCTTGCTTTATTTTTAGTATTGCTGTTGGAACTTGAGGACAGTGGCGAGTTGGAGAGTTTTGAGCAGTTGGCTCAGGAAGCTAACAGTTTAGTGGAGATATACACTGCGATTTTGTTGGTACGAATGAGGATCTAAACCTCTCTCCTTGTTCAGTACAGTAGACTGGCAACGAACATCCTTACTACTGCATTATTGTAAGTCCACAAACTCAACAAGTGAGTAGAAAGCTACGCATTAGGCAACACGCGTACAAGGCTGTCAGCTCCTGCGCCCCTCACATCCTAGGCCCACACTGTCTATAAGACTCCCCCTTCCCCAGCCCAAACTTGGTCTCTTTTTGCCAACGCATCTTTCAAAACCGTCGTGTCTGAATGACTCGCTATATTCTCGAGCTTTCATTTGCCGCCCTTGCTGAACTCTATTCGCCCTTCTTCGACGCTAATCGCCCTTTTCAACGCTAGTCGCTCACCCTCCTGCGCCCATCTTTAGCCATGAACGGAAGAGGACAATGGATTTATCAATCATGGACCAATCTCGTACCCAGCTGGGAGCAGTATGAAGTATTGCATGGCGCTACGACTGCGAAGGGGTGGGTTTTTTTAACCATTTTTCTGACCCGTGCATCAGCAGCGCGCCAAAAGAAGCATATCTGTGCCTACATGCGGGATGTGGAGCCTCGTTCCCGTCCTTCGAAGACCCAGATCTACATGTTGGGACCCACGTCGAGGTCCCGTATGTGTCGAACAATGACAGATTCGACTATCACCACGCCGACATAATCACTCCTGGGCTTGGCTACAATAACCAAGCGTCCGTTCCCCCAGCAGTTGCTATATCTGCCCGCCCCGCTACCGACCCAATACCAAGCATGGTATCCGCCAATGGGCCTGGCCATTCCTAGGTCGAGGCTCGACCTCGCCCTCTTCCGGTCTGTGCAACATACGGCCACGATTTCGGCCGTGTTCCTGATCTTGAACGTCACGCTAAGAAGCATCAGCCTGGAGCTAGGATCTATTAGTGCGATGCGCAAGGCTGTGGCTACCAGGGCAGCTATGACAAAGATGAGCTTAAGCAGCACAAGAAGAATTTGTCCCAAGGCTGGGGAAAGTGCTTGAGCGTCAGTTGACGGGTACTTGTGAAGGTTGGGCTTGCCCAAAATTTTGGAGACACCGGAAAGCATTGATGCCTCTTAGGCTTTGGGATGGACTTTCGTTGAATTTGTTGCCGTAGTATAGGCATGACAATCATCCTCTGCCGACACACAATGTCGTTTCGATCTCGCCAGATCGCAATACAAATAGCATGACCTGTTACGCCGCACTCATGAAGGCTCTCCATAGTGTTTCTTAAATGCTTGTCTGCTCAGGTTGTCAGGCTCGGACTGCTACCTCGATCTCGGCGCCGCTTTGTAAGCACCATGAAACAAATTAATAGACTGCCACGATCATTGGAGGATGCGCATCTACATGATCCATTCACGGATAACCAGTCTTCTCATAGTAGCATAAATTTCCTCTACCCTATTCCCTTTCCTCCTGCGGCCAGCAAGCAACTTTCTTAGAACAAACTGAAAGCCGCAACGATCCCTCACACAAACCAAAATCAACAATAGCAATCGTCTTGATGGCAGGTTCTCACATATGACATCGACTTACCCATATGATAATTTCCCCTAAACTCACGTCTATGCGCAAAGCATTGATGTTTTCTCACCACCAATAGATATATCCTGGAATGGCGTCGTAGATCTGACTCATGGCTGAATGTGCAGTTGCACTTAAGTTGTTGTGACGTCGAAACAATGTTTCTGTTTCGCATGTGATCTTACTTCAAGAGAATAGTCTGGCTCCCAATAGTACTCAGATCTGACCAAGTTCCCTCCCAGCGCTTGTGATTTCCATTCAACTGCTCCCAATATCTAACTCTCTAGTACAAGACCAAATCGAAACGCAATGTGTGCCTTAGAAGTAGACCACCAAATTTGGACCAGGAAGTTTCTTGTGTGTTTCTGAAAACGACCAGACGATACACCAGCTCGGTGGGCGAAAGCCGAACGTCAGCTCTCGAGTCGCAGGAATTGGAAAGATTAGAAGGGTACATCGCCGGTAGAATGGGACCACGGATAGCAAGAACGCGCGAATCGATCCAAGGCTGTTCGTGTACATGAAGGGAAGGAACGGTGTAGATAGCGACGACCCGTGAAAGCACTTCAAGATCGTTGAGGTCAAAGAATAGGTTCCATCCCTATGAATTCGAATACTTGTACTTATTTGTCCTGTTGTCCTTGTTTCTTCTGTTGTCCATCATGCAGGCCCATGACCAGGTGAGAAAATCAGTAGATCTGGTGCGTTCTCACGCAGATTCTCCGGGTCTTCCTTCTCGAGGGGCTCCTTGACGTAACACAATAGATCGACCGGAAGAAGTTCTTTCCAATGTCCCAGCGTGAAGTGCAGGCCAGTGCGATATTAGTGAATCGACCTATGCCATTGATCGCGATCAACGTGTCGGTAGCAAAGGTGAGTTTTGCAGATATGTAAGCTTGGGTGATGTTCTGCCATAGTCCGTAGAATTTCTTTCGGTATTCGACATCTTGCAGTACATGAGGTGGGAAGCTTGGCTGTGCTAGGCTGAACAAGCCTTGTTCAGCAAGTATTCGGCCCGAGATCCCTGGAGGATCCTTCTCATTCGCCTTGCATTGGTGGCATTCCCCATGGATCTGGTCGGACCCAAAGAAGATTTTCAAGGGAGACAGTAGGCGCTCCTGGAGTACCTACGTGATGATGGAGTCAGTACTTTTCTTTCAGGATTCGGATTAGACGTGACATATTTCGCGGGACAGATTTTGAGTATCGAGGAGTGTTAGTAATGGGAAAACGTCGACTCTAAGGTCATTACGTACCCAAGCTCTTTCGACTAGCCTTGACGCCTCCATGTTGGATAAAGCCCCACAAAGCAGCAATGGCCAGATAACTATTGCCGTACACCTTCGCCATTCTTTGTGACTCTATTTCCCAGTCATGTGGAGGGTCTTGAAGGATACAGAGCGAGACAATCTAGAGATAACGATAACCGAGTCGTCTGGTAGTGAAGACAGCGTGCTGAAACGTGAGCGGAAGACCATCTATGTTTATGCACCTTCGAAGGTAATCAAAATTAGATCCCTTCAGTTGCAACACTTTGGCCGCACCCCAGTAATGGCTCAATGCTAAGTATGCAGTATTTTCAATGTTTTTGTATGAAATTGAAAAAAATGGAGGAAGGGAACCATAAAGTGGACCAACATCGACGAGTCGAGTGGGGAGAGCCCCGGGTAAAGAAGTGACCTGATGGCAGAGTAAATGTTCAGATACACAAATATTGAGTCATCCAGCAATCAGTAGCAAGCAAGCATCGGACGATGTAGAAATGAGAGAATACTGGCGATATGAAGAGCCTAGCGCCGCGCTATAAGGTGAATTTGAAGCCATTGTGGGATATCAGTATCAAAGGACCTTCCCTTGGACGCCGAGTTAACGCACCATGACCGATGCCAACTTCCAACAGCGCGACCTCAAATTTGCCCTTTGAGCGATTCAAAACCCCTTTAGGATCAGGATCAGCGTGTGAGCTGGGGTAGACTGAACTTCCAATGGACTCGTCCGGCTCAATAGATTTTGCATAGTAGTTGCAAAACCTCAGAACCTTGATGAGGGGACGATGACTCCGATAAGATAGCTCGTCTTCCTATTCTGGATATGACGAGATTTTCGTATGACAAGATTTTCGTATTGAAATATTCCACTCCCAGATATTCAGCATCGCCACATGAGAGTCGAGTCTCTCGTGGAATAGATTACATAGGTGGCAGCCAAGCTTCGCGGGCGCTCCGAGCTCGACACTTGTCTGATGGCGCTTGAAGTATTGGCTTCATGTTGGAATATGGCCTAGCGCCTTGGCATACTCGCTAGATAGCTCCCACAGCATGGACGAACAACTTGCACCAATTCAGGATTCCAACACTTAACGAGGCAATTCTTTAGAGAACATCTAATTCATCTTTATCGGAGATGTGAAGTAGAACAGCGTTCTGGCATATGCGTTTACATTCGCGACACAAGCAATGAAGTTCGACTAGAGTGTTGGCTTCCGAGGCATTCCGCCGTTGAGACAAGACAGGAGAAAACATTGTCGCTTGAAGAACAGCTGTGGATTTCGCCAATCAAGGCGCTTCTCAGAGCTGGCTTGGAGGGTAGTGATGTGCCAGCACTGAGCAAGTAAGCAATATAGGAAGAGACCAAGAAAGGCGGACAGCGGACGAGAAAATGATATGCGTAAGGAGCACTCTTTCTCTGTCGTCGATTCCAAGTCTCATCAGCTTCTCAAGGCATGATTATCGGGATGCAAGAGTGAACGTGCCGAGCGTCCCATGTTGATGCCAAGACTAAGCTCCCACTAGCTTCAAATGGGATTAGCGTCTCTGACCTCCGCAATCAAATTCTTGGAACTGATATTAAGACATCCTCAATTCACAATGATATGCCAACGCTGTACTGGGTTGCTATCCCGCAATTCCGTCGTCCCATCTTCCTTCCGAGCCATCTCCACGGCCACCCTACGTGCGCTCCCTGAATCACCACCAGCAGCAACATCAACCTCCAGTGCCCAACCATTCTCTACGCCCTTTACACCTTCACCGTCCAAGACACCCACGATACCTCCCAATGAGAAGTTTTCAGCGTCGGAAAGTACAGCGAGAAGTAGTGTAGTGGCAGGTACGCCGCTCAAGGGACTAGGGTTCATCAAGGGACAGGAGGCGCCGTTGGCGAAAGAGGATGGGGAGTATCCACATTGGCTTTGGGGGCTGCTAGGAACTGGAGAAAAAAGTGGAGAGCTAGAGCGGACAAGTGGAGATCTTTTTGGTGAGTCTAAGCTGTTCTGCCTGCATTCGTTTTTGCCTTTCAGACAGCCCAAGGCGCCTTCGCGCATCACGTATCCAAGTATCTAAGGCTGCTCTAACATACTTACTCTACAATCTCAACTCCTAAGCTGTGCTGACATTTTCTGCAGCCAAGTCAAAGAAACAGCGCCGTCTCGCCTCTAAAGCTGCACGCGCTCTGAAGACTGGAATGGTTGGTACAAGCCATGTGGTCAAGGTGCCTCTGGAAGAACAATCGATTGACTTACCAGCGGGAATGGGCGCAGATGAAAATACGCAAGCGCAAGAGGCACGGGAGGAACTCAATGGGGCGATGAGGAAAGCGAGGAGGAGGAGAATAAAGGAGAGCAACTTCTTGAGGGGAATGCGGTAGAGGTAGGGTAGACTTCAGGGAACGGCATGTTCACCATATGGCCACGGCGGTCCGCATTAAGAGGGGTTTGTGTAGTACCGAGAGATATCTGAAGCATAACAGCGCCATCGTCTGTATCATTGTACGTTTTTGACTCGTGTACAACACTAGTTCAACCGTAGCTACGGCTGCACAAACATTCCAGATACTCTAAAGTCAGCACCAGCAATAACTTTTTACTCCTCATTCCCTACCTGATCTTTTCATCCCAGGCCCCTAGAGCTCATCCCTGCAACATACGTAATTGCTTAGCGTCGATCATTCAAGACGCGTTATAGCAGTCTCAACTCGAAGATCCAGGCCGCCGAAGCTGACGTGT
>JAABUP010009694.1_pt1 | contig 11707 bp, 11 predicted proteins | sample 5559201 | NCBI WGS metagenome assembly JAABUP01 (sample SAMN10711887, study PRJNA513373) | rock metagenome | isolation source: Antarctica rocks | place: Antarctica | reverse complement strand
GAGGTGTTCCTAATTCGTCGAAATCATCGAGAACTAGGGATGGAATTGTCCAAAACGGTGGCTTCCAGATGGCTGGTGGCTTGCTGAAATTCAAAATTGGGTCTTGTGCCATACTTCCGTTCGTCATTGTATTCCCATAGCTTTTCTGAAAGCTTTGTCGGTTCTTAGTCGCACCGTAGTTGTGAATCACCTCTCCTCGATCAATGGACTCTTTCAAGCCTAAGTCGATTCTGGAACTTTCATTGATTCGAGCGCGATCTGTACTCGTCATCCTCGCAGACAAGACAGTTCTGTCAATGCTGACGACGATCAATGTCCACATTGAGTGCAGGTCTAACACCGTTGAAGTGCAGAGCATGGCGATGCAACTTTGACTTTGGAGCGGGGTTGGAGGCTCGCGTCCACTTGGCTCAGGAACGGCCGAAAAGTCTCCGCTCAATGAGTTTGCTTTGACCGCCAGGTGGTCGTTTGCGCATCATGCCTTGGCTCCATAGTGCTCGACAAGGCTAGATTGCGAATAGATTGACTGAAGTTAAGAACGACGCCTCAGACAGAGATTTCAAAATTTAGAACTAGCACTAGAACTCTTTCGCCTAAAGTCTTGGCAGAGCCGGTGGACTCGTGGACTGCTAGCAAAGACGGCTTTTCCAATGGCGGGAGAGGAATGCTAAATCATTATGCTGGCCATCTTACGGTCCTCCGGAGCGTTCGCTCGGATCGTGCAATGTCTGGGGTCTCGCACGTAGAGGACACATCACGCCATTCTCAGTAACGGGCCTGTCGATACCAAGAAACGTCTCCTCTGCATCAACCAGCGACTCGACATTTCAGCTTGAATACCTGACAGCTTTTTGTGTCAACGACTAAGGTTTGAGACCATCAAAAATGGGATCGTCATCATGCGTCCCAGTCCGAATTATGGGAGGATGTGAAAACGCATCTGGCTAGTCTTCAACTCAGAAGTTTGACTTTAACCTTTTTGGCCCTGCCTCGAATGTTGAATGGGCGTATTTGCTTGGAAGCAGTATTTTTACAATGATTGACTCCTTTCAGGGTAAAGCTCTGCCATGTTCCACACGTTTGATGTATGACGAGGTGAGGTCGAAATTCTCGGTATTGGTACAGTTGTTTTTAAAAACATTGGCGCGAGACGCTAGTTGGGAAAAATTTTTGCGCGACCACGAAAAATTGGCCTATAGGTAAAATCGAGTATATAGCCACCGTAGACCTTATAAATAGCTATAATATAGATAGAATTAGTATATTATTATCACATCTCGCTCTTTGTAAAATAATTAGTCTAAATATTAGCGAAATAGCGATGTGGCCAAACCTCAGCCATGTAGCCAAACATCAGCCATATAGCCAAACATCAGCTATGTGGCCAAACAGTAGCGATGTAGCTATGTAGCCAAACATCAGCCATAGAAGGGGTCACCCCCCAACCGAACACACCCTCCAACCGAACACGCCTTATAGAGCTGTAGGGCTGTAGGGCGTAATATCTATTAACCTCCACACCTTCATCCTCGTACTGCTATTAACACATCTAGTATCTCGTCATAAATGGCTTCTAGTCTTACTGAGCCCTCCTCTACTACTTCCTCCAGATTACTATCTCCTAAAACCCCGCTATCGCTAGCTACTACGCCTCTACCTTCTCCGTCAACCGCAGAGGTCTTAGCTAACTAGAATGTTAAGATACCTCGTGCTAAGCGTATCGAACGAGTATACGATGTATAGAGAGGGGCTAAAGGAGCACTAACGTAGAGGGCAGTAGCGAGATTATACGGAATCTCTATATCTACTCTATAGGGTCGTATCCATAGTGGTAAATCGGCCTTCTAGAGACAGCAGGAACAACAACGCCTTCTCCCTAAAGAAGAAATAGTTATAGCTTAATAGATCTTACGCTTATAGACCTAGGGATAGCTAGCACGAGTAGAGCAGGTACGCTTTATAGTAGAAGAGCTTCTCTAAGCAAAAGGCGATAATAAACCACTAGGTATTAACTAGATACAGAAATATCTCGGTCGGCACATAGACCTTAAGACTACATACATTCTACTATTAGATAAGGAGCGCCATTTAGTTGAGGATACGAGGATTATAACTTATTAGTTTAAGCTTTATCGTCGCCTTAAGGATTAGTATAACATACGAGACGGGGACACCTATAATATAGACGAAAAAGGCTTTCATCTCGGTATTATTAGGAAGCTAAGAGTTATAATATTAAAACACTACACTAATAAGTATATAACTTAATATAATAATAAGGAGTAGACGACCCTTATTAAGTGTATTTCTCTCGATAGTAGAAAGCTTCGTCTATAGTGCATCTTTAAGGGTAAAAAGAAGAATACCGTATAGAATCAGGCCTATCCTATAGCGCATCTAACCTATATAGAGAATAGATAGACTAATAACGAGATCGGACTACTCTAGTTCGAGAACTACTTTTATCTAGAGACTGCTATTAGTTAGAAAGGTAAGTATTATATACTTCTCCTAGATAGCTATGCTTCGCATATTAGTACGCGAACTATCGAGTTTTACGTTAATTAGAAAATTATTCTTCTATACCTTCCGCCTTATACGACTTATTTACTTTAACCTCTCGATGTTAGTATCTTCTACCTCCTAGCTTTTGCGTATAAAAAGGGTATCTATAAGAGAACTAACGTAGCTACTAGCTATGCGATTAATAAAGTTAACTACCTAGAGGTGCTTTAAGTCGCTCGCGAGAACGCAGTTACACCTACTAATATTAAGAAAGTATAGCAAAAATTAGGCCTATCTCCCTATAACTCACACCTCATCCTATAGAGGCTTCAGCCTATAGAGACCGAAATACTAAATAACTAGGAAACGACTCTTACGGAGTAGGTGGAGTAGGCGGAGTAGTGCCATATTACGTTCCTAAGCATAGCTACTAGTCGTCCTTATACACTACCCGAAGCAATCATTACTTACGAGGGTCCTAATGGACCCCGTAAACGCGTATTAACACTAGGTAATACGACTTAGGTTTATTAGCTAATAAAGAAGTTAATAGATGGTACTGCTACGACCGAGGAAGTCGCTCTAATTGCCTAAAAAGTAGGTAAATCCGCAACTCTTACGATGGCGAATGGAACTATACTAGGGCGTACTAATAAAAAGCTGATAGATATAGCTTAGAGGAGAGATAATAAGCGTAAGAGGAAGAAGGGCTACGAGTTAGCCTAGGTCTTAAACTAGGAGCTCCTTAACGAGAGATATGAACTTTAGGATATCGACTCTATATAGAGGTGGCTCGGTGATATCTCGAAGGAGGTATTTAGAAGACAATATCTAAAGAAGACGTATATAGAGAGGAAGGCAAGATACGAAGCTAAGAAAGTAAAATACTAAGCCAAATTAACAGCAAAGCGAGTACTCGGACCCGCAAAACCTCGTCAAATAATAGCAAGAGGTAGAAGGAATCCACCTACTACCCTAGCGAGAGGTGGAAGGAATCCACCTACCACCCCAGCGACTAGTTATTAGTATCCACTAAGTAGATCGCCTACTCCGCCTGCTATATCTACTCTAACCAGAGGGCCGGCGACGTTATAGTTCGAAGGCAAATCACTATGGAGGAGAAGTAGGAAGCTCATCGTCAGGCTAGCTATTAGGGTGACTACTCAGGAGCTACAGCAAGGTCGGTGGCGACCTTAATAGATACAGCAATAACAGCAATAGCCCTACGAGATTGCGGAGGAATGCGACGGCGTGATTAGTTAATTTAGGCGAGGTCTACGAGTTCGTAGGCCTTATAGAGCATAGGTCTATAGAGTTATTTAAGTTAGTTAAGTCAAATAATCGATCGCAGCATTGAAAATAAATTTTTTTTTTTCTCAGCCCTACAGCCCTATAAGGCGTGTTCGGTTGGAGGGTGTGTTCGGTTGGGGGGTGACCCCTTCTATGGCCAAACGGTAGCGATAGCCATATAGGCTATATATCAGCCATGTAGCCAAACCTCAGCCATGTAGCCAAATAACAGCTATGTAGCGATGTGGCTAAACATCAGCTATGTAATCAGCGATATAGCCATGTAGCTAAACGTCAGCCATGTGGCCAAACAGTAGCGATGTAGCCATGTAGCCAAACATCAGCCATGTAGCTAAACGTCAGCCATGTAGCCAAACATCAGCCATGTAGCCAAATAACAGCTATGTAGCGATGTGGCTAAACATCAGCTATGTAATCAGCGATATAGCCATATAGCTAAACGTCAGCTATGTGGCCAAACAGTAGCGATGTAGCTATGTAGCCAAACATCGGCCATGTGGCCAAACATCAGCTATGTAGCCAAACATCAGCCATGTAGCCAAACATCAGCCATGTGGCCAAACAGTAGCGATGTAGCCATGTAGCTAAACATCAGCCATGTAGCCAAACAGTAGCGATGTAGCCATGTAGCTAAACATCAGCCATGTAGCTAAACGTCAGCCATATAGCCAAACAACAGCCATATAGCTAAACAACAGCTATATAGCGATGTGGCCAAACATCAGCTATATAATCAGCGATATAGCTATGTAGCCAAATATCATCCATGTGGCCAAATAGTAGCGATATAGCTATGTGGCCAAACATCAGCGATATAGCGATGTGGCCAGATGGTAGCGATGTAGCTATATAGCTGATAGGCTCTATGGTAAATAGGCTATGTGGCTACTAGGCAAATAGGTTACATAGCTGCCATGTAGCCACATCGCTATATCGCTGATATTTACATAGCTGATGTTTGGCCACATAGTTGATGTTTGGCTACATAGCTGATATTTGGCCACATGGCCGATGTTTGGCTACATAGCTACATCGCTACTGTTTGGCCACATGGCTGACGTTTAGCTACATGGCTATATCGCTGATTACATAGCTGATGTTTAGCCACATCGCTACATAGCTGTTATTTGGCTACATGGCTGATGTTTGGCTACATAGCTACATCGCTACTGTTTGGCCACATGGCTGACGTTTAGCTACATGGCTGATGTTTGGCTACATGGCTGATGTTTGGCTATATAGCTACATCGCTAAAATTTAGGCCAATCATTTGGTAAACAGCGAGGTCTAATAGTTATCTATTAATCCTTTCTATTTAACAGCTATCTAAACGGTCTACGGTGGCTATATACTCGATTTTACCTATAGGCCAACTTTTCGTGGTCGCGCAAAAATTTTTCCCAACTAGCGTCTCGCGCCAATGTTTTTAAAAACAACTGTATCAGACTGCTGAGTGGCTTCGCAACTATCATTGCGCCGGGTTGCAAGCGAAATATTTGGACCGCAGGATGCGTTAGGCGCTGCAAACTTCGATGACCCGCGAAGTCTTATATACCATCCTGGGAGCATTCATGCCTTCATCAAGCCGAAATTAGGCTCGCTCATCCTGGTCAATAAGGTTCAATTCACCTGTGCAACATAGACCCTGGCAGCGCCGAGAAAGCGATATCTTTTATCATAGTCGACGATGATCGTAAACGTACCCTTAGCTTCTCTTCGGCCAGTCGTTTTTCATCTCGAGTTCTGTCCTGTTTGCCAATGCACCTCCAGTAGTTGCGCCTTGGTGTTACGAGAAAGTGGGTATCATGACCAGTGGAGCGTGAAGCTCTGCACTGCGACCCTGAAGGGACCTATGAAGACGAGAAATTCGGCAGAGAGTAGCGGCGTAGTTGACCCACGAGCGAAGACTAGATGGCAAGATCTATGCCGTCAGTGCTGCCACTGTCGCTTCAAACTCTGGTCAAATGGAATTGTAAATTCCATAAACAGCGTCTTGGGACGCAAGTTCTGCGTGTATTGTTGTCGTGGCAGGTGTTACAATATATTATTGAATAAAAGTAGTTGTTTCTATGACAGCGTGGCCGAGTGGTTAAGGCGATTGACTAGAATGCATCGAGTCATCAAACTCGAACATCCGGCATCAATTTCTTTCGGGAGCACAGGTTCGAATCCTGTCGCTGTCGACATCGTTTTGTTTTTGCTTTCCTGAGATTTGGTAAAGATAGGTTGGGCAATAGATGTGGGGAGAGAGGTAAGACGCCTTGTAGGGCTGAATTTTCATATTGTGATAAAGAGCGCGAGACCCTCGGTACCCTACCATACATTTATTGGGTGGTGGACTCATCCAGCCTACCATTCATCATGAGATCTCGTTTCGCGAACAGTGTCCAGTCATATCCTAGTACTTACCTCGGAGCTGCAGTTCCACTCTCCCATTTCATGGCGGGGTAGAATGCGGGGCAGCTGCTTCAGATAATCGGTCCTCCGTACGGGCGGCGGTCTTTGGATGAACGAACTTCTTTTCCGAAACATCATATGTTGATAGCGCTTTATATGATAGATAGATATCACTTGAATCAATTGATTTGGAACTCTTTGCTTGTCTTGTTTTTTGCCTGTCATGTTCGGATTCCCCTCCCTTCAGCCAGCCATGACCGTTCTGGCACGTCTCCCCAGCTCTGATTGCCCCTGACGCTGGAACTGAGAGACAGGATGATTGACGAGAGCGTGTTTAGCTGATGTTTCCTAGGTCGAGCTGGGCGGCATCACCCCCGTTGGTAAATCGCTTCTCACCCTGTTCCCCAGCCGATCTAACATTTCCAGGATCGCAATCTAGGGGAACGCCTCTCAACATCGCTGTATGCCTTTGCTCTCATCCATTCGACTTCCTCCGCTGATACTTCTAGGCCATGACCGGTGGCTCCGTCAAATCCGAATCAAATTTCTCCCCCTCGATCGACGCCGAATGGGTCGGCACCGGCAACGACTACATCCACAATGACCCTGACGGCAAAGCCATGAGGTTAAATGCCCACGCGGTGGTCAAAGACAAGAGCGGCGCCGCGGTCTATCTGCATTATACGGGTGTAGTGAATATCACCCCTGCGCTCGGAGCCATCCTGGGTGGTGGTCCGGAAGCTAAATCGACCGAGTTCGGGGATTCGTGTAGGTGGTAGACGCCCAGTTGAAAGGGGTTTGCTTCTGACGGGGAATGCAGTCATTGAGATACGGTTCGAGACCGGAGATGAGAATTTGAAGGCCCTGGAGATGGGGACGTTTGTTGGAGCGGGCAGGTTCGTGGTTGAGAAGGACAAGCCGGTCGTGGTGGAATACAAAGTCAGCAAGGCCGTGAAGGGGGCTTGAAGCTCCGGAGGTTATAGGCGGAGTCGAACGATAATTGCGAATTCCAATCATTCATCCAAATGAGCCGGCTGCTTCTTGTCCATTTCTGTCGCGAGTAGCCAGTGGCTTGTTCCTCCACTTCTCGAGCCATCCTTTGGCAGACCAAGATCTCGGCCTAGTCACCCATTCTTGCAGCCATTTGACGCGTATCCTACTGTCTCTTGCCCATCCTTCCCATCTCGGACGACTCCACCTCCCAATCCTAGCCGCTATCCATACCAGCCCTATCAAAGCGAAGGTACTGACAACAGACACCAGCACACTCACAAACGTCACGGTGCTGACCGCACACCCCAACTCATTCCCTCTCAACTCCCATCGTTCGTACCACAATGGGCATACATCGGGCTTGTAGATTGGTGTGAGGAGGGGCCATGTCGCAGGATTGGGGACACAAGCCGAAGACTGTTCTGGTCAGCCGTAGTCCTGGGAGACCTTGGAGAGACCAATTTACGATTGGGCACCAGCTACAATGGTACTTTGCGTGCAGACAAGAGTAGCAGTCTTGGAGGCGCCAGCAATGTGGGAGGAGGTAGTCAGGGTCGCGTGAGGGATCGGGAGGGACTGAAGAGATGTTGGAGATTAGGGGTGCTTGCACGTGTGGTGCAGGAATCATGGCGCCGTTGTAGAGGATGGATTCGTTGATGCGATTGAAGGGCGTGGGGAGAATGGCCTCGGTGCTTCCTTTATCTACGTTCAGAGCGGGAAGGTCAGCCGAGTGACCAACCTCGAGTTTATTTGTGGCGAAGCAGAAACGACGACTGATAATAAACATTTCATCAATGAAAGCGCTGAAACGGATACTGCTTGGCTCTCTCCCTGCATGTATCCTGTGGTGTCGTTCTGATTTCAGCGATTCTGTATTGGAATGGATGGATCGTTTTGACTTGAATTCGGAAATGCTGAGCAGTGAACCCGCCTGCACCCCTTTTTCCACGGCTGATTCTGTATGTTTTGTTTTCCATCACATACAAAAACGATTCCCTCGTTATCTGCATCATTGCCTACTTTCCAAAAGGCTCCCCCTTTCCCAGGTACCAACCTCTAACCTCTCACCCCCCTCTAAATATCCCCAATCCACGAACCCTCTTTCCCCTCCATATCAAACCGCCTTCCCTCATTTCCATCTCCTCCTTCACCACCAACCTCCTCGACAGCATCCTCAAAACTCCCTTCCCTCCCCTCCCTCCCCTCCCTCCTCTCCCCCCCTGGCCGAACCGCGAAATCCCGAATGTCGATCCCCAGGCCAATGTTCGGCGGGTTGTATAAATATTCCACGGGGCGAGGGCGGCCTATGATCCTTTGTGTGCCGATATTCTCGATAGACAGCGGCGGATGATATGGCGGGGGCGGCGGTAGGTCGATATCCATATCCATATGGCTGCTTGATATACTCTGTTCTTGTCTCGCAGCGTTGGAGCGTGAGGTACCCGAGGAGATGGGCGAGATTGTGGAGCCGGCTTGTGCGGTGTGAGATATTAATTCCACACCCTCTTCATCGCCCTCTCCTTCGTCCTTTGAATTCTTCTTGCCAAACCACACTCCATGCCACCTCTTCCCTTTCCCTTTCCACCCCCCCACAGCCCTACCCTTCACACCAGCCCTCCTCCTCACCACAAAACATCTCCCGGCAACAACCAGTACAATCAGCACCGCGATCGCGCCAAATGTCCTTAGAAGCGCGTCTTTGCAGCCGGGGTCGCAGCGAGGGTGGTTGTGGTGGGGCGGAGGTGGTGGGAGGATTAGAAAAGGTGAGTGTGACGGATTGTGATGGGGGTGGTAGCCGGGGATTTTCCCGGGGGGAGGGTTGAAGGGGGGGATGAGGAGACGGCTGTCGCTGTTGGACTTGGGGTATGAGGGATGAGGAACAGGGCTTGACGCTGGTCGTGGAATCGGATGCGGTGGCAGTGGGATCACTGCCTTCGGTACTTGTGGCGTTTTGGGATCGCTGGGCTCGTGCCACGGAAAATAATGCGAGCCGGGGAGGGAGCTTAAGGATTTAGATGGTGGGAAGGGTTTTGGGGCCGGGGGTGGTGGTGGTGGTTTTGACCCGGTGGAGAATGAGAATGAGGGGCGGGAGAAGCTGATGCTTGAGCTGGAGCTGCTGCCGCCGCCTCGTCGTTTGGAGAGGAGGCGGGGTTTGGGGACGGGGGTGAATGGGGAGGGGGAGGGTGGGAAGGAAAGTGGTATGAAAGGGCCGAGCATTGATATTGGTGCCATGGTAATGTGGTTTCTGTAACGATCGATGTTGGTGTGTTGCGAGCGAATCCAGATGGTAGATCCAGAATGAAGGTAAGAGAAGTGTTTCGAGAACTGACGTTATTTTTTGTCTTGGCTTGCTAGCGATGGGTGACTTTTGTTGGGATCGCTAGGCGGATAATCGTGCTTTTGTCAAAGTCAGTTGCGCAGACTCGTCGAGAGTGGAGACCATGAGGGCTGTTCATGTGGGTCCATTGCTTTGATGGGACGCCAAGCGATTGATCTGAGAAAGTAAGCTGGGTTGATGTGCTCAACTGATTTTCAATAAGAAACGGAAGGAAAGAGGCGGTGACAGCATGTTAGGACTCGTATCGAAATTAGATGGGAGAGAGACGGTGAGAAAATATAGTGGTTGATATTCGGACTGCTCCTACCGTTGGTAGGTGCATGTCCCTTGTTTGACGTGTGAAATATGTACAAAGCGGGTGAGGATGGTATCCTCTGGGTATAATGATCCTCCAAGTGAGCCTGTAAACGCCTTTACGATCGAGTGTCCGTTCCCATCGCCAGTGGTCTGCAACCCACTGGATACAAGAGCTCGATCCTTATTGTGAAAGCAGATATTTCCGACCCATCGAACTCCCTCGATGAACGCCAGTATAAGATCTCTGCCTCCAAAGTCCTCTATACGATGGGCCTTCACCACAGGCCCATCTCCCTTCGCTTTTCCTTCGCAGCTAGCGCAGCACGCTGTTCCTTGGCTTTCTTCTCCGCGATGAGTTCTGGTATGCTGCGAGCGAAATGGCTGGTTCCATATGGCACGGCTTTGGGCGATGGATCGGCTTCAGCGTCTGCGATGGGAGCGGCGAGTATCATGGTGGCGAAGAAGATGAATGTGGCGAGGAGCGAGAGCGAGGTCTGGAAGTGGAAGCGCATGGTGGTGGAATTTTGTAATTGGAGTAGTCGGGTGGATGATGGAATTGGTTCTCGTGAGAGGTGTGGTGGCTGGGAGGTCAAACGGAAATGTTGGGCGGATGGCTTTATAGTTTTGAGTCGGCTGGGTTGTTTTCGTCGTCAGAGCAGTGAGGGAAGAATGTGGGTGAGGAATGCAGGCGTCGGAGGGTACTTATTCACCCTGAGCTCCGGATCCGGCACATCGATGAGACCGCAGGCCGGCATCAGAAGTATCAGAAGTATCAGAAGTATCAGAAGTCACAGAATGCCCCACCGCGGCGTCAACGCTCGCCAGAGATGCATGCGGCATCGACGAATCTCCGCCAAGCCAGTCCCTCCAAGGCAGCATGGCGTTACACGCTACACCCGAACGGCGCATGATGTGGCTGTGGTTAACTCAATCGGGTAAGCGTAAGGGATGGGCCGCAGTTGGGGCGGGTTTCAAGTGCCATTTTTGGGCAGGGCGAGTAGGTGAAACGGTGAAAGGTGAGGGCCTGTGAGGACGCCAAGTCTTTTCGGGCGGTTCGCTGGTCGGTGCTGCTATTCCTGGCGGCCTCTTCCTGCTCTCAGCGTCCCCTCATCCTTCGAGCTTGTCGGTTGGCTTCCAGATATGGCTTCATCGATGCTTCTCATGGTAGGGTGCGCACTCAAATGACACCTCTGGAATAACGTTGCGAGCTTCTGACTCTCGGCAGGTTGTCACTTCGCCCGTTTCACTGTCCGAATTGATCGTGCAGGTCCTCCGTATCCCGAGTGCCCACATACGCACGGTTGACGAACGTGAACCACACTTTGTTGATGGCTTTGCGGTGCTTGTGCTTCTTGCCGTGATGCTTCTTGTATTTCTTGTTCTTCTGCGCGGTCAAGTCACCCCCGTGGCATGACGCGGGGTCTCGCTCGTCGTCTGTCTCTTGCTTGACGGAATGTGATGGGGCCTCAGTCGGAATTTCCTCCAGGAAGCGGTCGCCCTTCGCTGGCTTGTACTGCCCAATCCGTCCAGCCAAATCGAGGTAGCTCCTTACAGTCAGGTCTTGCAAGCCAAAGACCGAGTCATTCCTCGTGTCATATTCGACTTCATACTTGAATTTATTGTGATGGTTTTTGGACTTCTCCTTCGGCTTCTTCCCAGAGTGCTTGCCGTCGTGCCATCCTTCGTCGCTGAGATCGTTGCCATCTTCAGTGAAGTCATTGTTGATCCGCGTCAGATTCGCGTAGTATTGCGTGTATCCAAGCCATGAAAAAGTCTGCGGTGAGTATGCCGGTCCAGGTGGCGCGGACTTCGACGGCGGTTTGGGCATGACAAAAGCTGGCTTCTTGGGTTTGTGATGCTTCTTCT
>JAABUP010009691.1_pt1 | contig 11709 bp, 13 predicted proteins | sample 5559201 | NCBI WGS metagenome assembly JAABUP01 (sample SAMN10711887, study PRJNA513373) | rock metagenome | isolation source: Antarctica rocks | place: Antarctica | reverse complement strand
AGATTATAAAACTAAACTGTGATTGTAAAGTAGTTATGATATTTGTGATTTTTAAAATCTTGAGCATTCAAAAAAAAAGTGGTTTTCTGAGCATCATGAACGGCCCAGAGTTTTTGCCCCTACTGTATCGATTGATCCGGGCGGGAGAAGGCGGCTTGGCATCAATGTTACGACTTCGACCTGCGTGCGCCTACCAATGGCCTCGCTTTCGCCCATCGCTCTCCTTGCCTCTGAAGTGCTCGGATCTCAAGAGGACTCGATCGTGTACTATCTAGAGTAGTATATGAACACCTATAATCTTCATACATATTTAGCGATCCGTCGAGGAAACCCTCGATCATCTTGAAGCAACTATCATCAGCTTGCACAGCGCGCGATACAAATGAGGGGACTTTCAACACTCAAACAGCAGGCGCCGACCAACAGCCAAGCATTAAAATCCGTAGACTATAGGCAAGACTCCAAGACACTCAATCAATCCCTCTCTTCGATAGTCGAATTGTCAACAGTGTGTATTGAAGCTTGAGGACCCCACTAATCGACAAGGACAGGACACCACCGCGCAGCAAGCTTCCTCCACGTCATACTACTACCTCAACAGTCAATCCCTCGTCTGTGAAGCAATTTCGGAAAGGTCCTTGGATCGTTGGTGGTCTTGCAGTCTACTGCTTTACCGCATACGGGTTCTTCCTCTATAGAGTGTACTCACGCTCAGCAGAAGAGTCTAGCAAGCTTCAGATACCGGAGGATGTCTTAGATAGATATGACCGGACAGCAAGAGATTATGACAATGAGGTGGACTTTGCAGAGAAGGCTATGTGGTTAGGAAGGTTGAGGAACAGCTTGGCAAAGAGGGCGTATGGTGATGTGTTGGAGGTCTCGGTTGGTACCGGCAGGAACATCAAGTATTATGACATCGAAAAGTGCAAGAGTATCACCATGGTCGATCAAAGCGGGGAGATGGTGAAGATCGCGACGGAAAAGCTCAAAGGTATTGCTCAACGCTTGCAGGGCTATCTAAAGACCATCGATTACGGCCTTTCGTCGCAGTGGCTCGCTGATGAGAGATTGCAGAGCTTTACCCACAATACAAAGACTGCACTTTCTTAACGCACCCTGCCGAGGACCCGATCCCTTCACCTCCTCCAAGTGGCTACGACACAATCGTCCAAACCATGGGTCTTTGCTCTACCCCGAAGCCATCAGCTCTTCTCCAGCGTCTTGGAACCTTGGCCAACCAGGACCACGGTCAGATCTTGTTGCTGGAGCATGGCAGGAGCCACTACACGTGGCTCAACACCATCCTAGATAACCTTGCGCCACATCACGCAGACAGGTACGGATGCTGGTGGAATAGAGATATCGGCAAGATTGTGGAAGAAAGCGGGTTAGAGGTCCAGAAGATCCAAAGGTATTACCTGGGCACGACATGGTGGGTTGAACTGCGGCCTAAGAGGAACATCAATGAGGAGCTGTCACATCGGGAGAAGGCTACTTGATAGCTTCATGCATTAAAGGACGAAAGGTCGGGACGGCTTTCGATCAGGAGTGGTAATTGGATGTGAGTAACTTCGCCGGGTAGTCCACATTCGTCGGGCACGGTAGACTTACGACTGCGACAGCTCTCGATCAGGACTCTAGGTGGTGGCATACATGTAAGGTATGAAGAGTCGCCGGAAGCCGCCGGCTGCAATGGCCATGAGGCATCATAGCAAACAACCTCGCCTGGACCGCACCAGAGTGCTTGGAATCCTTGTCTCTGAAGAATTTTGGGAACAAGCCAGTTCTAAAATTTTCATTATCAAGCCAGCATCCTCGAATCAAATTGTGTTAGTTTTCCCATCTCAGGCGCGACCATTATTGCTTTAGGGTTTAGCGGCCCCGACACGAAGCAAGGTTCTCATTCCGGGTAGGCCCAAGGGCCTCGAGGTTCGTCCAGTGAACTGGTGTGGCCATACATCTATAAGTCGGGCCGTACGAGTATTCAGACTTGTGGAGGTTTATGAGGGCTATTGAAACATCATTCTAATGCTAAGATCTTAGGGATTGAGAGATATCATGCACTAAAAAGCGCGAACACAACTCCCATACTTAAAATATAGTAGAAAGGAGTTACAACATCGTAAGTCGTAGTTAGCCATAAGCTGCTCCATCACGATCACAACCAAGATTGACCATGTCACGTTTGCATCAGGATGATTTCTAGTGTCAGTATGAGTACAAGCGAGTTTCGGCGTATCGGCAAAGAAAGTCCAAGTACGACGAGAAGTGCGCCGCTCAGATTTTTCATGCATCTTTTTCTTTCATTCGATGATTGACAAGATACCTTGTGAGGTCACAGCTGCTGGCCAGGTGCATTGCCACTGTTGTTTGATGCGTTCAGAGGATGTATTGGCAGAGCACCGTTGACAGTCGCAGCCAATCCACCACATTCCATCACGTCAAAGTTGCGGTGGAAGCTGCCAAGCTGTGTCTCGGAACGTGATAGCCTTGCTTAGCGCCGCCAATCGTTCCAAGCATCTCGCATCTCCCACGCCTTGGACCCTTTGTTTGTCCTTGGCAGCCTGGATTATTCTTACCTTATTCTCGACCACATTTTGGCCTGACGCTTATGAAGCCTAAGAGAACACTAACTTGATCATTATTCAGTACTAGCTCCTCTCCCCTTTCTTGACAGTTCAACGACTGTATTTGATACAGATCACCAGACTTCATCACACGACGGGTCTTGTAGTGACCGGGAACGGTATTCGTGCATACTCTGCGTCGTCAGCCCACTACGGAGCCCCTTGTAGTTACATCATCTTCTCCCTGCATTCCGATTGATGTTAGTGCACCTCCTGCACCAAGCATTAGCCGGCACCAATCGGGCATCTCACATTCTCTGACTCGCATTCGCTTTCGCATTCTTGCCTCTCCTGCTGCCACAACAAACCAAGTTGACGGACTACTCTGTTGCGCATCACCACTTCATCGTTCTGCGACAACTCCATCAAGAATATTGAATTATTACCCACCATATCACGATGCCATACAACACTCGTCGGAAATCCCTTTCCCTCCCTTCCCTGGGCATCCAGCTGCCGAGTAGCTCACGCGCACACCGCTCACCGCCTTCCAAACTTCCAAACACGACTGAAACGCCACAACAACCACCAGCGAAGAAAATCAAACGAACGCATACTTCTGCAACGCCATCGCCGACGTCACCATCAAAGCCGTCAGCATCCGCTCCGCCGACTAAAGATGTTTCCTTCGTGGAGCGACCCAAGAGCAGTGGCAGAGTTACCTTTGACCACACCCCACCGCCTTCACCGGGTGCTGTTGGTGAAGCGAAGATCGATACCGAGGGGATCAACGATGAGATTGTCACAGGCGTGATCGAGCAGTTGGAGAAGACGGGTAACAGACCGCATCTGATCAAGGAGCTTGCGGCTGTCCTTGGCACAACAAGCGAGAGCGTTGCCAGGTTCGTCACTCCTTTTCAACCCCATGGCGGCGCGTAATGTGTGTACGGAGGTGCTGATATTCTGTTCCACAGCTCTGCGAACCCGGCAGCACTCCTATCCTCCCGCCTTTCAACCTACCTGCGTCGTCCATGGACTGCCCTCGCGCCATGCCCACTAGCCAAAGAACTGATCCCGATCCACCCAAGAAAAGTGTACTTCTACCTTACCAACAGTCCGAGGCAGGAGATGCCCGAAAACTCCGATGACATCCTTGGTAATATTCGAGGAGGTGGGAAAGGAGGCAAGAGGATCATCAGTCCAAGCCTGAGTAATGCAAGCGTAGATGAGGATGAAGAGGTAGAGCAGAGGAAGAGGGAGGCACTCTCACCTTCGCCAGAAATCGACCTAAGTACACCGGAACTCGACGAAAACGCCGATGATGACATGGCACCTCCTACACCGGCCGGCTCCTTCTCAGGCCGCTCGAGCTTGGCAAGAGATGGCACCAATCCACACAACGAAGTCAGACTTGTACACAATCACCGCGCAGCTTCACCACCGCTCGAAGGAGATGAACGAGAGTTCACCCAAACGGCAAGCTCAATGCGAGCGAGAGGTATGAGCCTTGATGATTCCGTCAGACCCAGTACGGAAGAACAGGAACATACAGAATTAGACGGACAATCCGCACCTCTCGAGGAGACTGCGGAGATGACGGAATTGAGAAATAAAGAGACTGCGGCGGCATTGTTCGGCCATACGCACGCAAACCATGACGTAGACGCCATGGTTCTTAGTAGTCCGGTGGTCAGACCAACGCAATTGCATGTCGTTACCGAAGCAAGAAAAATCGACATGATGGATGTAGACACTAAAGATCAGGTCTCGACATTCGGGGAGACACGGTTCGGTATGGGTTGGGATATGAGGTCTCCGGAGAACGTCGAACTTGCCGAGCTGGACGATTTGCTTGGAGGCTTTTGAGTTCTCTCACAGACGAGGCCTGTCTCTGCTATTATTATTATTATTATCATTGTTGCTGTTGCTGTTGTTATTGCTACCTTGCTTCCTCCGGCGTTAAGATATACTACCACCCCCCTTCAATCTTCCTAGCTGAGAGAACCGGCACTCAAGAAATGCCCTTTGCTCGTCTTCGCTGCACAGAGAATGCTCCCCAAAAACCTTCGCTCGGGCCATACTGTTTACATCTCGAAGACATGTATTGCTAGCCGTACACAGCTCCGTCCTAGAGCCCAGATAGCGCGAGTGAACTCCGGAGAGGGAGAATGAAAGATCGAGCTATCCTCCCCAAACGAGAAGTCCCCGTTTCGCCAGTATCATTCGCCTTGGCCATCTCGTTCGGAATAGAGTGCCTAAATCAATCTTCACCATCTCATATCCCGTACCGCTCCCTCCTTGGTCCCTCGTGCCTGTCGACTTCGCTGTCGTTACCCAGTGGTGACGCCCCCTTTCCAGCCCAAATAAGATCTTCCGTTTTAGTCATCTCTCTGTCTGTCTATCTTTATCATCTCTGATCATCTTCTCTCTGTCCTTTCTGTTTAGCCTGCTGGTCTTGTTCTTTCGTATTTTCTCATCTCTCTGTGTCTTGTCTCTTTTGCTGTTGTATGGATGTATGGATGTCTGTCTGTCTACCTACCACCACTCACTATCATCTACCCACCACCACCCACTATCATCTACCCACCACCACCCACTACCACCCACCTACCACCCACCTACCAATCTCCCACCCTTCCCCAACTCCATTCCACACCACCTCAACCATTCAACCATTCAACCAACCAACCATCCAACAAACATCAAGAAGTCTTCATCACAGACTTCACATCATCAAAGCACACCCACATATTCACAGCTCTTAAAAGTACAGATTGAGAAGAATTAATTAATTAATTAATTCTTAATTTTTAGACTTTAACTTTCAGACTTTAACACATAGATGATGATGATGATGAACATGGCATATATATAGATAAAGGTGTGTGTCTGTGTATGTGTATGTGTTTATGTGTATGTCTGTGCATGTGTGTGTATTTTACCAGTAACAGCAAGAAGTGACTTCACAACCCTCTTTCTCTTTCTCTTTCTCTTCCTCTTCCTCCCCATACAGATACAAACACAAGAACCACATGATACACACACACACACACACACACACACACACACACACACACATATACAAAACTACCCATATTCAAACTGATCTCTGAACAAGACAACAAAATAAACAGAAGACAGTCAGATACTTAACATTTGCCTTTTCTTTTTTTTTTCTCATCTGTTCAACACCATCAGCCCCTTCCCCTCATCATCATCATCATCATCATCTTCCTCATCTGTACTGTACTGTACTGTACCGTATGAATGTGTATGTGCATACTCTACTCTACTTTACTTACTTTACTCTACTCTCACATATGTATGTATGTATGTATGTATATATATGTATATATCTATGTAAGACAGTAGAATTATCCACTTTACATACCTTCACCTTTCTTTCTTCCCTCCCCTCCCCTTCCCCCCCGCACTTTCTTCTCCAATCCCATCGATTCCCACACCTTCATCTCAGCCACTGCACCGTCCCTTCTCACATCACAGGTATCTTACATACGCACCGTCGATCCGATTCCGGACGTCTTCCCCTCTTCTCTTCTCTTCTCTTCTCTTCTCTTCACGGCCTGCGTTGCCGGAAATTATCGGAGAGAATGAAAAGAAGGCGAAGCGAGGCCGGGACGGTTCTTCTCCTCGACTGATTATAGGTACGTTTATTCAATGTCCGTGGGTGGCGAAAAGCCCGGGTTTCGGCGGACATGTCGCTCTTGGTCGGTGAATCATTGCTTTCACGACCAGTGGTAAGATGGATGAGGTTGAAGTAAAAAGCTGCCAGTATTGCTACGGCAGGCGTTATAGAGAATGAAGCAGGCAAGTAAAATACATTGCTTCCGAGTGAAAGGTTCAGCATCGCTCGATTCTCCACTTGATCATCATGCTTTGTTTGACTTCCCACTCAACCATCACCCTTTTTCATCCTCGTCGAAAAGGAAATGCCAACGTCAAAGAAAAGTCCCACTTGTTGAGGGCCCCTACTCGTTTCCAACGTCGAACCCAGAACACTTGGAGCAATCCCCCGGCTGGAAGTAGCAACACACCACAAATCCAAACCCATACCTTATGACCATTCCACATCGGTATATGAGAGGAAAGCGGTGGGATTCTAGTAGAATAAGCCGTCACATCCAGTAAGCCAACAACCTTTGGAAAGGAAGTAAGCAAGGAATGGGATCGTCTACCAGTAGCGTGGGCGCTCATCGTAGCCTCCATACACACGTCCCGGACTCCTCGGTCTAGGTGGACGATCATATGGCCTATCGTGACCGTTCAAGTACGGATCAGGCTCGTAACCACGACGTGGAGGCGGAGCACGTGCATCGTACGGGTCTTCTGGGTAGGCACGACGAGGAGGAGGGTAGTCGTCGGGTGGTCCACGCATACCGCGAGGAGGAGAACGATAACGGGAGTCATAGTAATCTCGACGGGGAGAGCGATCACGATAATCATGACGACGAGGGCTGTAACCACGAGGTGGGCCACGGCGATCATAATCATCCCCAGCAGGTGGATACCCACGACGGCCAGGAGGAGAGCGAGAACGTCCAAACCGTTCGCGCGGACGCTCTTCTTGAGTCTATTCCTGTGATAAGTATTGGGTAAGTAAGTAATCGGGAGGAAGCTTACATCGGGAACGCAAGAGACACGTGCGCCTTTGAATTCGCGACCATCTAGCTTTTCCACGGCGGTCCTTAGGTCTGTGGCAGTCTCAAACTCAACAAAGCTAGTCAAATCAGTGACCGAACTCATCCATGCAATCTACTGAATGTGACTAACCCTTTACCATCCCGTTCGCGACCAGTCTCGGAGTAAACGACGTCAAGGCCGGATTGGCGAGCAAAGTCTTTGAGATCCTACAGGTCCTGCGTAAGTCCAAGTCCAGTCCTTGCGTGACATGTGCCGTTGCCAAATCCCAAAGCCAGAAGCAGTCCAGCTTTAGACCAGGATACGATATCGTCAAAGCAGTAGAGAACATCAATGTGGTCCAACAGGATCTAGGCCACTGGAAGAGAAAGCGGGTACATGAGCCAAGGAGAGGAAATATAAGGGCCAGATTCAACATGGAAGCAGTCCATAGAGACAAGAATCTTGGAGTTAGGCCAATAAATAGAGGCATAAGACCAAGCTTAAGCGGAATTGCAAAGCGCTCACGTCTGGTGTCAGATGGAGCTTCTGGCCCAAGCGGGAACCACAATTCGACCCAGACATGTGCACAGGTGCAAGCCCAATCGGGAGATCAATATAGCTTGGGGTATCATTATGGCTCCAAAGTGAAAAGGTTCCAATGCTCAAGGATCCAAGAACCAACGAAGAACGGAGTGAGTTATCTGACCTGCCAGCTGGTTTCGCCCGGAAGCCCTGAAATCTGCATACGGTACGCAGTACGCCTTGGCCGGGGAGCGGTACGATCAGGGGCGGCAAAAGTATCGCGATGGCGAGATCCACGCGCGAACTGCACGGTCAAGCGTTCCCCCATAAAGTCAGATCCATCTAGTGTAGATGTAGTTAGTGCCATTGAAAGCCCGTATGAGGATTGTAACCTACGAAAGGCTGCACAGAGTGTGTTAGTCAGATTCGTCCTTTCAGAAGTCAAATTCTGATGGAGGGAAGGACTTACCAGGAACAACATCTCGCGCATCCATGGCATCCTTGTACTCAATGAAGCCAAAGCCATTCATGAGCTTGATCTCAGTAATTTCGCCAGTGCCATGAGTGTTGAAATGAGCCTCAACATCACTCTTGGTGGCTATTGTATGGTATCCGTCAGTCATCTGGTCGAAGTGAGGTATCATCCAGGATCCATGAAGCCCACAGTCGCGAGATCCAAGCATGTGACCACATGTTTTGGCATAGATCGGATGAGACTCAGATGAGACGATGAAGATCACAGTGATTGCGTACCATTACGGGGAAGATTGCCAAGGTAAAGGCGTGTGGACGACACCTCTGTCATGATGGGTTTTTCCTTTGGGAAGCTGTCGCAACAAGGCGTGTAAATCCAGATAGCAAGGCTCAACGCTGGCACGAAGAACAAACGAGGAGCGAGAGTTTGGGTTTTCCAGAGGTGAGGCGAAGATGGCTCGTCCTTGGGTTTGAGGGTGAAGGAAAAAGGTGGATGAGTGGATGCACGTTTACCTCGCCAAGCAATTTGGCGCTGCAGCCGGGCGTAACAAAGAGCCTCAAAATGAACGAGGATACATGTAGTCAATACTTACTCTCTGCCCCTGGGCAGAACTCCTTGTCTATCCCTACAGCGGTTGACAATGGAACTGGCTAGAACTGGTTCTTGCATTCTATCTGAAGATAAAACAGTCAAGCTAGCCATCCCTTGTTGTTCAGCACTGCTTGGGATTTTGACAATCACATTAACGCCAGTGAGTTGACGCCGCTCTAGCGTTGGTCATCTGGAGCATGTGGTGACCGGGTAGGCACAGGTGTTGTCAATTTAGAAAGTGCAGCAAGTTAGCTTTACCAAGGGCAAAAGTGGTCCATATTGCGGACACGTCTCCTAACCTATCCGCAATGGCAATCGCTGTAACTGGGCTAATTGCAGCCTATTAGGAGGCTCCCATCTTATAATTGGGCAGCAAAGTCCATATTGTATATACATCTGCAGAAGATCTTGAGTATATACAAGAATTGAACTGGCAAGGCGGCAGGCCGCACCGGGATCCTGCATATTCCGTCGCCTTGTTGCCCTGTGGCCCATCATCATGAGGCTTATGCACTCCAGGTGTCTCTGTGTCGGCCAGCCCCTACGTCATGTAGTACTTTGGTCCCCCGCCGTCGATTGGCGGAACCCAATTTATGTCCTGATCTGGTACTTTGATGTCGCACGTCTTACAATGGATACAGCTAGAATTGGTCAGCAATGAGCCCGTGTAGGAGTTCGAGACAGTACTCACTTCTGCGCGTTGATTTGGAACCTCACGCCAACATCCTTCCCTGGATCCTCCACATACTCATACACGCCAGCCGGGCAGAACCTATTCTCAATCCCCTTGTATTTCGGCCACTCCATCTCCGCGTGCTTATCCCAATCCTTAACCTGCAAATGCACGGGTTGGTCCTCCTCGTGATTGGTACCAGTCCGTGACACGCTGGTAAGAACATCGAAACTTATCTTTCCATCTGGCTTCGGATACTCGATCTTCTTGCATTCATCCGCAAGCTTGGTGGCAGCATAATCGGGGCCAGCATGCTTCAGTGTCCATGGCGTCTTGCCTCTAAACAAGTATGCTTCCAGGCCGGAGTACATGATGCCACCGTAGATACCTAAAGCTGAATGGAAAGACGGCCGCATATTCCGTACTTGCTTCAGCTCGCTCCAAATGGTAGACTCCCGAAGAGCATCTTCATAATCATAGAGGAAGATTGTACCTTCATCAGCTGTTGTAACTGCAGAGTAGGCCGCTTGCGCTGCCAGCATACCAGATCTCATTGCTGTGTGGGTACCTTTGATCTTTGGAACATTCAAGAAACCGGCGGTATCTCCTATCAATGCGCCGCCGGGAAAGGCGCACTTAGGTATTGACTGGAAGCCACCTTCGTTCAATGTTCTAGCTCCATAAGATACGCATTTTCCCCCTTCGATGACCGATTTGTACAGAGGGTGATGCTTCAATTTTTGGAACTCGCCGTAGGGTGATAGCCAAGGGTTTGGGTAGTCCAAGCCCACCACAAGGCCTAAACTGACGAGGTTGTCACCAAAGTGATACATCCATCCACCTCCGTATGTATCTCTAGGTAATGGATACCCCATCGAATGCACGATTTCCCCCTTCCTGAACTTTTCTGGCTGCACCTCCCAAACCTCTTTCAACCCGAGAGCGTACGTCTGCGGCTCACTATCTCTTCGCAAATCAAACTTCTTCATAATCCGCTTTGTCAAACTACCATGGCAGCCTTCTGCAAATAGCGTTACTCTGGCGTGGAATTCCATTCCTCGTTCAAAAGACGCTTTCGGCTTCCCATCCCTCGAGATCCCAAGATCATTTGTTGCTACTCCTTGTACTGAGCCATCAAGTGGCTTATACAGCACTTCACTTGCTGCAAATCCTGGGTAGACCTCAACCCCCACCTCTTCCGCCCTTTCTCCAAGCCACTTGCAGAATTGATTTAAACTTATAATGTAGTTGCCATGGTTGTTCATTTGCGGCGGCGCCGGTATAGGTATCGAGCCATTCTTAGTAAGGAAGCGCATCTTATCTCCGGTAGCAGCAGTAACATGTTCAAAGCGCGAAGGGTTGTCTTCTGATAGCCAGTCTGGGAGGAGCTCATTGATGGCGGAGGGCTCGATGACATTGCCCGAAAGGATATGATCACCAATTTGGCCGGCCTTCTCGAGGAGGAGTACGCGAAAATCTTCCTTGCCGGCTTCGTTCGCAAGTTGTTTGAGACGTATTGCTGCGCTGAGTCCGGCAGGGCCTGCACCTTGTTCAGTGACCAATTTCCACAAGGATGAGGGCTACTTGGGCTGACCGCCGCCGACTATGCAAACATCCACCTCATCGCTCTCGCGATATTGCAGCCGGGGGTCAAAGGAATCATCCACATCCGCGAATCTCCTCCGTGGTGTGGTCGACAATGCTCTCCTCTGACCAGCGATAGCGATAGGCCTCGGCTTCCCCACTAAATATCGCCGCCGTGCCGGAGCATACTGTGACTGCCATCTGGCGGCGAATCGCAAGGTCTGGCTCGAGGATGTAAAGGAACGCTTTGCGAAGGGTACAACAATGCTCTTCGAAGTCATTCTTGAGTTGCGTGGATAAATTGTCGCCGCCGTGGGGTGTAAACATGGACATGCATGGTTATGTCACACTGGAGAAGCAGATCCTCGGCCATCTTCAACCGAGCTCTAACCTCAGCCAATGAGATATCAATGGAGATACATCAACCGCAATCGACTGGTTGTCAAAGACAAGAAACACGTGCTGACGGATCCCGGGATCACCCATATATTGAGTAATCACACGCTCAAACCCCTGCGGACCCCACCGATGGCTATTGGCCTGCATTTGAGCATCAAAATACAACCCTCAAACACTGCTCTGGAAAAACATCCGGGCATCATCATGTCAGACATGATATACCTGCGCAATCTCCACCTCAACGCTGTTATCGGGCC
>JAABUP010009690.1_pt1 | contig 11711 bp, 10 predicted proteins | sample 5559201 | NCBI WGS metagenome assembly JAABUP01 (sample SAMN10711887, study PRJNA513373) | rock metagenome | isolation source: Antarctica rocks | place: Antarctica | reverse complement strand
TAGGTCTCCCTTTTTGATAGAATCGCATACTGGAAGAAACTTTTTCCCCAGGTCTTGGGCTTCTGTGCGTTCTAAGAGCTTTCTCGATGGAAACCGACCGAGAACGATATTTGACGTGATAAGATAAATTAATATGAGACACCTTTGCTTCGCGCATCGACGATGACATTTATTGTAGGCGGCTTGCAGCGCCAGCTGAGCGCGGAAGAAGTGATTATTAGCGAAATGGTACCGGCCAAGGTAATACAGAAATGTTACGCGCTGAGAGGCTGGGAAAAGGGCGAGTGGTGGTGATTGTTGGTGTATATTGCTAAATACCTGTTCAGCGCTGCGAAGCTTCTTGCAGTGGAAGAATAGCTTCAAGCACAGATTGGCGGTTAGATATATTCCAATCCGACGTCCTTCAGGCTTCCCATTGCTGTCCAGCCCCGAAGCATTACCACTTCTCTCGCTCAGGCACTTCTTAAACGCTTCTCGTATCACGTTAGCAGAGTTTTCCACCAAGGTTATCCTTTCACCAGTTTCGCTGTCACCGCCAGCACTCGCTCCCCTCTTAGTTAGATGAGCAATAAGTTCGGGTCTTTTATCAAGACCAATGGCGAGAGCTGCTAGTGACTTCGACAAAGCAACTACCGTAGGTAGTATCACAAGCCCGTCTGATCCACTCAGGGCAAGGACACATTGACTAGCACAGCATCAGTAGAGTGGTGACTGGAAAGTTCGTCAGCCTACAATACTAACTTAAGCAAAGCTTTCAGCAAATCATAGGTTTCCACCTGGTTTGTAACGTCGACATCTCTCAAAAAGGAAAAGTATTTGACCAGAAAGATGACAAAAGACGACCAAGAAGCGGCATCTTCGTCATCTTCGGATGGTAAAACGGTCTGACACTTTGCTTCTAATGCATCTTGTTTACCCCCAGCAGGAAATGATCGCCTAACTTCAGTCCTGATGGATTCATATAGTGGAGGCAGAGGAGGTTCAATAATCAGAAAATCCTGCAGCTGTGCACCGTTCTTTTCACGTAGTATCCTGGTGATTTCGAAAAGAAACTTATCAAGTGTAGGAGTTGCCATTTCCGATGGCAGTCATGGCTTTTGATTTCTTGTGACCAATGATTCTGAACAGCAATTGTTGTCAGGAGGTACTCATATCAACAGCGATTGAATGAACGAGGAATGCCAACTTGACTAAATACCTAAATACTTGACAGGGGTGTTTCAAGATATCATGACTAAGCCAGCCAGGCTGAGATTAGCTCGAGGGAGCGCTGGGGCTGAAAGATTGCGTACATTTTTACTCCGAATTGAATGCAAGCTGAATGCATGTAGCCCTGCGAGTCAGCGGCATAGGAGCAGCCAGAAGAGTCACAAGCTTGCGCGTACAATCTACTCCAACACGCTGCCCCCTCGACTATAAAAGAAGCTTCTTGCCTACAGCTTCGTCACTCCAGCTGCTAGCAAGATATAGGCTTATGTCAAGTTTCAATAGCATGGAACGCAACGGTGACCTCCGACATAAAAGGAAGAGTAGTCCTGTCAAGGCTCTAGACCGTCCGACGAAGCTCTTTAAACCAGCCATTTCTGACCTGGTTGAAGATGGACAAACCCCGAACGACAGCCTCTACAGCATGGAGAGCGATGGAGAGGATACCCGGCTGCTACCCCTCGCAGCTGTTACAGCAGACACGGCAGAATGGCAAGCTACGATAGAGAAAGTTGTTCGCAACGTTGTGTCAATACACTTTTGCCAGACGTGTTCCTTCGATACAGACGCTGCGATATCGAGTGAGGCAACGGGATTCGTTGTTGACGCGGAAAGAGGCTATATCCTTACCAACCGGCATGTCGTCGGGGCTGGTCCTTTCTGGGGCTATTGCATTTTTGACAATCACGAAGAGGTTAGTCTAAGTGTTCTATTGAACTAAACAGATGCTAAGCTTGTATTGATAGTGTGACGTCTACCCTGTCTACCGTGATCCAGTCCACGACTTTGGAATTCTTCGCTTCGACCCTAGAGCTATCAAGTACATGCCTCTCACCGAGCTGAAGCTCAGGCCAGACCTTGCAAAAGTAGGATCCGAGATAAGGGTTGTGGGCAATGATGCTGGAGAGAAGCTCAGTATACTGTCTGGTGTCATAAGTAGGCTTGATAGAAATGCACCAGAATATGGCGAGGGATATAGTGACTTCAATACGAACTATATACAAGCTGCTGCTGCCGCCAGCGGAGGGAGTTCTGGTAGTCCAGTTGTTAATGTCGACGGATATGCCGTAGCCCTGCAAGCTGGTGGTAGAGCCGATGGCGCCGCAACAGACTATTTTCTGCCCTTGGATCGTCCCTTACGAGCTTTAGAATGCATAAGAAAAGGAGAGCCGATTGTGCGTGGAACGATACAAACCCAGTGGATCATCAAGCCATTTGATGAATGCAGAAGATTAGGTCTGACGCCAGACACTGAAGCTGCAATAAGAAAGAATTTCCCCAGGGAGACTGGGATGCTGGTTTCGGAAATTGTTCTACCCAAGGGACCAGCGGACCGGAAGCTTCAGGAAGGCGATGTTTTGGTCAAAGTCAACGGAGAATTACTGACCCAGTTTATCCGCCTGGATTCGATCTTAGACTCGAATGTTAACCGCAAGGTCACCCTCTTGATACAACGGGGAGGCAAAGATATCGAAGTTGAGCTAGACGTGGGAGATCTTCATACCATTACCCCTGATAGGTTCGTCACGGTCGCCGGAGCATCATTCCACAATCTTTCCTATCAACAAGCCCGCCTTTATGCGATCCCAGTAAAAGGTGTGTTTGTCTGTGAAGCGGCTGGCTCTTTTAGATTCGAAAATACAGAGTCAGGATGGCTCATCGAATCAGTCGACCAGAAAAAGACCCCGGATCTTGAGACTTTCATTAAGGTCATGTCAAAGATCCCAGATCGAGCCCGGGTAGTGGTGACTTACAAGCATCTACGCGACCTACATACGCTTAATACCAGCATCATCTACATCGACCGACATTGGAGCAGCAAAATGAGAATGGCAGTCCGCAACGACAGCACTGGCATTTGGGACTTTACGGACCTGGCCGAGCCCTTGCCAGCAGCCGCTCCTGTTCGATGCAAAGCAGACTTCGTTCGCCTCGATACTGTCGGTAGCGCTGCAGCAACGGACGTTATCCGTAGCTTCGTACGCGTTTCATGTACTATGCCGCTCAAGCTTGTCGGAAGATTGGCTTTGGCTTGGTCATCAATGCCGAGAGGGGTCTGGTCATTGTATCAAGGGCCATAGTACCATATGACTTGTGTGATCTCTCGGTCACTGTTGCCGATTCTATTATTGTGGACGCCAAAGTCGTTTTTATGCATCCGCTGGCAAATTATGCTGTCGTCCAATATGATCCCTCATTGGTTGATGCTCCTGTTCAGAGCGCAAAGCTAGCCACATACACCATTAAGCAAGGTGCTTCGACAACTTTTCTTGGCTTCAACCAGAACCTAAGAGCTGTGGTCACGCCGACCACGGTAACCGACATCACCACCGTAGCCATCCCTTCTAACGCTTCAGCACCAAGATACCGCGCTATCAATCTCGACGCCGTCACCGTCGACACCGGCCTAAGCAGCCAATGCGGCAGCGGCGTCCTCGTAGCGGACGACGGTACCGTTGAAGCCCTCTGGCTTAGCTATCTCGGCGAACGCTCGCCACATACTCAAAAAGACACCGAATATCACCTAGGCCTCGCAACCCCAACCCTCCTCCCTGTCATTAACCAAATCCAAAACGGCATATTTCCCAAACTCCGCATATTGAATGTCGAAACAAACACCATTCAAATGTCCCAGGTCCGCATTATGGGTGTCTCGGAACAATGGATTCAAAAAGTCGCACAATCGAATTCGAGTAGGCATCAACTCTTCATGGTCCGCAAAATCGACTGCGCTCCTTCTACCGGCTACGACGCCCAATCCCTCCACGAAGGCGACATTATCCTCACCCTCAACGACAAGCTCATCACGCGCGTCTCGGAACTCGACATCATGTACGACCACACCTACCTTGACGCCCTCGTCGTGCGCCACGGCCAGGAGCTCCGCCTCAAAGTCCCCACCATCCCCACCGAAGACCTCGAAACCGACCGCGCCGTCATCTTCTGCGGCGCCGTGGTCCACCGCCCCCACCACGCCGTGCGCCAGCAAATCAGCAAGCTCCACAGCGAGGTCTACGTCTCTGCGCGCACGCGCGGCAGCCCGGCATACCAGTACGGGCTCTCGCCGACAAATTTTTTGACGGCGATCAACGACACGCCCACGCCCACGCTGTCGACTTTCCTCGAGGCCGTCAACCGCATCCCGGATAACACGTATTTCCGCCTGCGGGTGGTGACGTTTGACAATGTGCCGTGGGTGGCCACGATGAAGAAGAATGAGCACTATTTCCCGACGATGGAGTTTGTCAAGGATGCTAGCGAGAGCTGTGGGTGGCGGAGGGTGGTTTTTGGGGCCGAGGGAGAGGGCGCGGGTGCAGGCGGAGTGGGCGCGGGGATGGATGAAGGGGGTGGGGGTGGGGAGGGTGAGTGAAATATACCCGCTGCATTCTAGGGGGATTTACATTAGAGGTACTTTGGAAGTAGAATGGACGATTTGGGTTCTCAGCCACTCCGCATTATATAGCATGCCTCGGTACCCTACACTCGATCATAGCAAAGCAAAGCATGCACGCAATCACCAACCCAACCCACCTAATCAAACTTTTCATCCATAGACTTCCAGTCTTTCACAGCGGCCACGCATTCGATAATTTCAATCTATATAGCGTTTAAAAAAAATCCTTACCGCCCACTATCGAATCCCATATATTACAGTACAATCCCCATCTTACCCCCCTCCCCCCCCTCGCCATCGAATAGGAACCAAAAATACGTAAAACAGAGAGCTGTACTGTTCTTTTTTCCCAAGTAGAAGATGAAAAAAAAAAATTAGATCGATATCCACGAACCGACACAAGCAAGTAAGTCCTTGTGATTAAACGAATCAGGCCCCATTCATTATTAGCCCATATCTCACGTCGGCTCGTTTCATTGCTGCCCCGGTTGGGAATTTTTGGAAGAGTGGTTTCGTTCAGATAATACGGGAAGCACAGCCAGCATACATATGTAGCTGAAGCGTACGGTAAGGGACGGGGGATGATTCTGCTAGTTTGTGAGAGGACTGTGTACTGTGTAGTATATCCACAGACCCCGCAAACTCCTTCCCTGCGTTTTTAAAAGAACTCCTCGCTACCCATACGCTTCCCTCGCTCTCACGCTCAAAGAAAACGCTATCATGCCCATAAAATATAAAGTCTAACCGACGAAGTGGTCGTGTGGTGCCGTGTGTCCAGTAATAAGGGGGGTTGTCCCGCAAAAAACATCAATCCACACCTCCGTGTCATACAAAAGGAAAAAAAAGAAAGCCGGCCATTGCCCTGTCCTGATGACCAGTTCCCATCACGCCTTCACAGTCGAACTCCCCAACACCCTCTCCCTCATCAGCCCAAGCCCCTTCACGCACTCCCTATGCCTTTCCCAACTAACATCCCAATGCTCGCGGACTCTGACATCCTCTTCCACGCCCTGCATGTACTTCTTATATCCCCACTTGTCATTCCCATCCCCCACGGCGCTCATCCAATCGGGTTTCATCGTCGTCTCAATACTCGTTTGGCGCTCGTTGAAATGACGCAGCATCTTCGTGTTGTACGCGTTCCACTCGAACATGTAGCCACGCATCTGAGCGAGGTAGCGCTCCCAGGATGTTTGGGTGAGGTTGGAGGGCACAGGGACAGATTTCGGGGGCGACGGGAGGATGAGGGCTTGTGGAGTGTGGATGTTGAATGGGTTAAGCGAGGGGCGCGATTCAAATGGAAGGGTTGTGGAGAGGTCGTTGAAGTCCCCGAGGCCGGATTGAGAGGGGGCGAAAGGGGCGACGTTTTTAAGATCGCCGAGGTTGAGGTAGGATGGGTCAAGTCCGGTCTGGCTGTTGCCGTTCGAGCGTGGCGGTAGTGTAGGGCCAGGGGGTCGAGTGGTGGTGTCTGCCAGATCAGCTGGTGCAGGTATCTTAATGCCATTGGTCTTGGGCTGCTCAGCCGTAGGGGGTGTCAATGCCGGGTCAATATCCATAGCACTTCCGCCGCCGCTTGTTTTGCTGCTCAGGCTCGGACTGCTTGCGGCTTCATCGTCGTCACCAGAGTCATCAAGTGTAGCTGATATGCTCGCAGCTTTAGGTGCTGCTGAGCGTTTGTTAGTAGTCTTGGAAATTTTCCTTGCGGCTATCGGGCGTTTTCGACTTGTCCTATTTGGGGACCCTGGGGGCGGCGGTGGAAGGTAATCCCATGTTGCAGGTTTAAGGTGTTTGGCCCATTCCTCTTGGGGGTTGTTACCCTTCTCTGCTGTATCCAGAGGAACGGATTGGTTTGAAGCTGCAGGTGGAGGCGCCGGAGAGGTCGCAGTTTGTGGAATTGGTCCGCTGTTTTCCGGAGCTTGCTGCCGCAGCTGCTGTCTTCTAACGGGCGATGTCCTCCCACGTGGAGCGTTGCTTCGACTCGGCGGTTGCGGCACGAAGTATTCGCTTGCGTTGCCCTTAAACTTACCGTTCCATTCAGTTGGGGAGAAGTTCATGTTGATGGTGTCTGAACTATGACTTCTGAGCGGCGGGGGGCCAGCGAATGGTTTGTTTGCGTCATTCGCTGGTATCTTGAAGCTGTTGAATGAAGTAATATCAGCATAGTTCTGTGTCTTGTCGTGGGGGTGCCTGAACGAATGAAAAGGGTCGTAAGGGGGGGCCTGAGCCTCTTGCTGCTTCCTGGGAGCTAAGATTGAAGGTATAGCCCAGTACGGCGGACGAGCCGTCGAAGTCCTTGGCTTCTTGGGGGACATAAAAGGCCATTGATCGGACCACTTCTTGGACAAGGATGGAACAATAGGAGATGGGGTATACCCAGAAGAATCATACATTGAGGGTTTTTGTGCCTGATCGCTTATCCCGGGGGTAGGAATGTTTTCTTTGTCATAATCCCCATTCACTGATGAAGATTCGTTGTGCCAACTTTTGGAGTTTTGCAGAGGGCGCTGCGGACGCTTCGAAGGATCTTGTGCTGGAGAGGTAGATTTCGGTGGCGAAGGTTGCTGGCTCCGATCCGAATCCCTCTTCGCTCGATGTGACATGAATCCTTCTGGATAACCTGAAGTCGTGGCATAAGGGTTTTCATCCGCCCTGGGCTTTGCTTGTCCTGGTGGTACCACATCATCATCGACGGGCTCCTCCACCTGCACGGAAGGTTTCGTGCTGGGTCGCCTGTGCCCATCAGAGGGGTCGAGAGTTTGAGTACGCGGCGGTCCAGGAGGCTTCCTTATTGGGGCATAGGGGTTCTTTTTTCTACCGGTGTTGCTCTCATCAGAAGAGGAAGAGGAAGAGGACGAAAAGGAAGCTGCCAGGGGCGTTGAGTTCCTTGTGTTTGGACTCGCACTATGGTGCTGCCTGCTAGAAGTGGCCGATGTCGCACGATGGTAAGGAGTATCACCATTGTTTATTTCGCCTTCACACCAATTACCGTGATCATTGCTTTCTCGTGTACTTGCAGATCTCCCAAGTCCTGTGCTAGAGAAGTATGTCTTCTCGCCGCCTGCCGTAGCATAAGGCGTGCTTACGCGGGCGCTATTAGAGAGTGGGTCATCTGGACCACTTTGTGACCTAAACGCGCGTAGTGGGTCAGGCTTCGTAGGCGACGTTCCATGTGCTTGATGCGGTGGCGCATAGGTCGTACGGGACCTTGAAGATGGGTGGTCGCCTTTCGAGACACTGGAGTAGGCAGATTTGTATCTCGATGGTGGCTCTTCTCCACCAGTATTATTAGGGTCAACCCCTGGTTTTGGTCTTGCCGTACCCTGGAAGCGGGCCGAAGGCTCATGAAACTGGTCCCAACCAGACCGTTTTGGTGGAGGGTCAAAAGGAATACCACTACTCCCTGGAGGGCCAGACTGATACGTGGACTTTCTCGGGCTCTTAGGTGGCATGGTTCTCCCTTGGGGAGGTTGTCCCATTCCATGCCGCATCTGGTCCCAAGCTTTGAACGCGTTCACCTTCGCCCTCGCGGCCTCTGCATCGCTGCCAGTGTTCACTGGCTCAGGTCTTGGATATCTTGTATATCGATGAGTTCCCGAAGGAGGAGGGGCGAAAGTGGTCTTCGTTGCCGAAGGAGGTGGTGGGCGTGGCGGAGGCGGTGGTGGTGGGAAATTGGTCGCAGCAGATCTTGGAGCCATGTTTGGTCGCATGGGTGTGGTGTATGTGTGAAGTAAACCTGACCGGATACGGTCTGCATCGTACTTGGCGCGTTGCGGGGTGTCTGTAAGAACTTCGTGTGCGGACTGTATTGCTTGAAATTTCGCGATGAATTCCGTTTCCCTGCCGGGGTTACGATCAGGGTGGTACTTGAGCGCTGAACCGACATCAAAATTAGCGTGCGTTTACAATTGTAGTTGGGGTTAGTTTCCTTACCGAGTTTCTTGAACTGCTTCTTGATATCGCTTGCATCCGCATCCGGCTTGACTTCCAGGTCGCCATAGTAGTCACGGCGGTTGTCCGCCTTCACCATTGTGGTGATGGAGCTCAGTCAGACCGCAACAAAACCCCAGCGTCCTCAAGACCTTTTTTCACAAAACTGAGTATGCATCAGCTGAATGAGCTGTCGGCGAGTTATGCAATATGCGAGCGACTCCAGAGCTGACCACAGAGACAGAAGCCAAAGATAGTAAAACAATATACTGGCTGCCCTCAGCTTTCCAGGTTCAGTCGCAGGAACTTCGTGTCAACGAGTTTTAGCAATGTAGCATGAGGACCAGAATCTAACATCAAAGAAAGTGATCTTGAAGTGACTCGAAGGATGGACGTGATGACACAGATACTGAACGAAATCAAGCTGACAGCCTCTCGGTACCTGCGCCGGTAACGATGTCAGATCTTGGGGCTCTCAAGGTAGTGGCAGCCTTGCAGTAGCGGTGTTGTTTGGTGGGGTTCACCATGGAAAGTGAGCTCCGAACAACATTATCAGGTCAGAACGTGATACTCTCACTCACAGCACGAAGAAAGCAGACTGAGACAGGGTACTGCTAGTTGGTACGATGGTAGGAAAAGACAAGACACGATGATGCGCGGGTCAGCGAGTGGATGTATGCATCTGCCAACCAGACCTTGGTCAATGTTTAGAGGTCATGCAGTGTGAACTGTCAGTCTGTCAGTCGTTAGGCTGTTGTTGATTAGGCGGGACCGGATCAATGTCGGCGCCGGGCTTTCCGCAGTTGCGCTAACGGTCTTGGGATTGGGAATCTTCAGGGCAGTGGAAGTGAGTCGCCCCCATTGACATGTGAGGCAGCAGGGTGGACTTGATCTTCCCTCACTACCGAAGTACTTCCATCTGGATAGATGTGATGACGGATGTGATGGATCTAGTTTTGCAACTACGCTATCACAGTGTTCGCCTCTTGCTCTTTCACTTCCTGAACATGACCATTCACATTATCCTTGCTCTTCAACAAATCTGCCAAGACATTCGATATCTCCTCGAGCAACCAGTCGACCTCCTCGGCTGTGCCCACAGTAATCCTCAAGCACCCCTCGCATCCAACTTCCTTCCCTCTGAATCGAACGACAATATTCTTCGTCTCCGCCAGATGCTGATATAGGGCCATAGCAGTCATATTGCACGGCTTTCCCCCTTTTCCGCGAGGTTTATCCAATATCTCCAACAGGAGGAAGTTCGAATCAGCCCCGCCCAAAAAAATGCCCGTACCCGGGATCTGGGGTAGCTCCTTTCGTAACCTTTCTCTCTGCCTTACAATCTTTTCCCGATTGCTTCTCATTACTGCCAGGTTCCTTGGCTGCAAGGCAGCACATGCCAGCGCACTAGTAGGACTTGATATGTTATATGGCGCTTTTACATTGTTTAGCAGTGCAGCGATAGGTGGAGACGTGAAAGCCATGCCCAGTCTGATTCCGGCCAGACCGAAGGCTTTACTTAAAGTCTGCATGACCACAAGGTTTGGCCATTCATTGACCCATTCCGCAAGGCTGGATCCGTCCGGAGCAAAGTCAATATACGCCTCATCCAGCACTACCACTCCATTCCAAGTGGGATGTTCAAGAACGTGCTGGATGTCTAATTTGGAGAGAAGGCTTGCTGTAGGATTTCCAGGAGAACATATGTAGATCATCTTGATCGAAGGATCGGAAGAGAGAGCAGCTTTGATAGCCTCAGGTCGTAATGAAAATCCATTTCCTGTGTCCAGGGGAACCTTGACAATCTCAAGATCATTGACCTGTGCACTCACGGCATACATGCCATAGGTCGGCGGACATGTCAGAATTCTGTCCTTGCCAGGAGTACAGAAGCAACGGAGAAGAGCGTCAATGACTTCATCCGACCCGACGCCAACACATAGGTTTTCTGGCGTTAAGCTCTTAGAAGTATGGGTGTGGGTATTTCGTAGATTACATAGCAATTGTTTCAATTCAATTTGATGCCTTTAAAAAGATTAGACATAATTCCAAATGGCTACCGACGAAGTACTTGCGGATCAGGATATCTATTCAGTCCAAGTAAATCAATTTCCAGCACTCGTTGGTCCGAGTCACCATTGATTGTTCCGCCACTTAGCTTGTCATGGTCAGCCAGGTCCAAGCCCGGTCCGTAAGCGTTTTCATTGGCATCCAGTAGGATATTGGTCCCATCATCTTTGTAATCGCTAAATGCTGTTAGCCACAATCAAATAACGTGTTTTCGTTGTATTTAATAGAATTACTCCCGAGCGCATCTGTATGGTTGCAAGGCCAGTATATTTGGCCTTGCACATGTTGCCAAATTGAAAGCAGTTATTGATTTGGCCATTACTGGGTTGTGCTTTTGAACAAGAAGAAGAAGAATGATGTTTGACTCATCGATATCGATATTGACTATTGGCCTGGCTCCGTTGACTTTCTACATGCTATTCCACTTTAGGGATGAAGCTGCCGTCAGACAACCCAGCAATCTTTGAACCTTGACCTTCTCTTCTAATGTGGAATAGGGATGACTATCAAGGTAGCTAAGGCAGCAGCATCAGCCGACTACCGGTGACATGGCTGCCCTGCTCCCACGACACACAGCAGCACAGGAATCCGCATCTGACAAGGCAGGGAAGGGAAGGGAAGGGTATCCTGTTCTGAGCAAGGCTCTCCAAACTTCGGCTATTTCTCCAGCTCCAGCTCCAGCCCCAGCTCCAGCTCCAGCTCCAGCTCCTTACCATACTGTAGCATCGACGGTAAAACTCCCTCTGATGATAACATGTACATGCAAGCATACTCGAGGTATCTTAACCTCCTTTATCATTTATTCACTATACTTCCTCGCGCCATATTAGAAGCACACCATCGTCGACCAGGCGATTCCTTTCCCGTTCCTTGTTGCATGCCACCAATGCAGTCCATGACTTGCTAACACCAATCACCCACCCCCCACTTGCAGGCTTATAGGCGCCACTCCGCAGCATCCCGGTAGTCATCCGCACCCACATCCCCCATCCCCTACCTATTCCTACCAATTCCTCACCCACTATTGGCACCCATCGTCTCCCCTCGTCTCACCGCACGATAGGTACTGTACCCCGTACCCATCTTCTTACCGACTACGGCACATTGTTGTTAT
>JAABUP010009688.1_pt1 | contig 11711 bp, 3 predicted proteins | sample 5559201 | NCBI WGS metagenome assembly JAABUP01 (sample SAMN10711887, study PRJNA513373) | rock metagenome | isolation source: Antarctica rocks | place: Antarctica | reverse complement strand
CGAGAGGTAGTAAGCGTTTAATAATATTATTAAGGCGATATACCTATCTTAATAGCGAGAATTCATAATTATTATAATAATTATTATAATTATATTCTAGTTTTCTAGAACCTTAAAAATATATAATATCGACTAACCTCTAATTATTATACTAACTACTTATATAGATAGTAGATACTATTATATAATATTAGGTCGGCCTATAGGTAACCCTTTTTTAGGTAGGTTAGGTCGGGTTTTTATCCGATTTTAATAACCCGACCCTAACCCGGCTCTAAGTGCTATTTTAACCTAATCCACCCTACCCTAAATTGGGTTACCCGGCCCTATTACGTAGTATAGGTTTATTCAGTTAGGGGGTTAACCCTTCTAGGCTAAGACACCCTTTGGTGAGCCAATTAGCGACACCCTTGTTATGCGCTAGGATTAGGTTAAAGTGGTAGGAAAGATCCCCCGAGTCGTGGCTCACTCTGTACTACTTAACATATGTAGTCACCCACATACCCATGTAAGCTGAATCAGATGAAACCTATCTCCTAACGGTACTAGTACCCGCGTAATCAAGTGACGGATTCGGCAGATCCCCCACCAAAATTTGTATGCGTAACCTACTAATTAGAAACCTAACCTACGCACTACTTAATTAATTAATCCTAGATATAGAATAATTAAGGCTATATATAATGGCTATACTCTAGCAAAATCGTAAAATTATAGAGTTACTATTTAGTCGAGAATCCACGATTCTTAATTATATCCTTACACCTCTAGGGCATACTCTCCACCCACTTAACATAGGCCGATTCCTCCACTAATTATAGCTATTCTTTCTTTACTGCTAGCTATATATCCTTCTTAGTAGTTATTATTCGTCGGTAGCTACGAATTTTCTACTTTATCCCCCGCCATATATACTTATCTAGGTTTAAATCGGGGCTACTTAGTAGCTAAACTAATATCTCGATATTATACTCTCGTAACTACGATAACGTCTCCTTAGAGCTATAGATTCTAGCCCTATCTTATATAAATATCGGCTTAAGGCCTTACTCTTCGAGTGCGCGATACTAAGGCTCTAGGAAGGGCCTAAGGATCTAGTCGATATAGTCCTTACTAGTAATAGATTTCCGTATATAACCCTTATTTAGCCCCCTCTATATAGCCTTAATACTCCCTAGGAGTAGGTAAAGCTCGGTAGCCTAATTACCTATAATCCCACCCTATACTATAATAGATTCTCGGCCTAAATATTTAAAATATTATAGGTAATTAGCGTAATAACGTTTATTAGGCCTACGGGTTACGAAAATCCGATTTCGCTACCCCGTTTCGAAAGAGCTCTTATCGGTAAAGATAACTCTTATCTAGTCTTCTATAGTCTAGTATAGGTATTCCCGGGCCCACCGGAGCCGTTTCTTTCGATTAATCTATAAGAGGAGTAGTTTAGGATATACGATATACCTCCTAAAGCCTACCTTTCGTAGTACGATACGTAAGGCCGTTTCACCGGCCTATATACCTAGCTCTTTCGCTAAAACTACGTAGGATTATCGCCTTCTATCTCCTAATTAAGTAACTGCTCTAATAAGTCGTCGAAGGTCTCGTGCGCTGACCTTTCGCTTTCGGTTTAAGATGGAGTTTTTCGTACTACGGGGGACTCCAGATTTAATAGTTCTTCGGATGGTAGGTAAGGGGATTTAAGTATCATTATAAATCTAAGGAACTGACTGTCCATCTATAGCATATAGATCGATAACATGCTTGCGTTATGGAGTAGTCAAATGCTTATTAGCGATATAGGGTTCTATTTTATTAAATAGTTATAGGATGGATAGTGGGGCAAAACGCGAAAAAACGCGTAAATCCGTCACTTGATTACGCGGGTACTAGTACCGGCAACTAGTTATAATGAGCGATACGCCTGCAGGGGCCAGAACTCAGATCTATGTGGAGCAACAAATATATCGTCTTTTCGTTTCAAGAGCTAATAATGTTCAATTGCGACCATGCTCCTGACGCGAAGGATGCACTGTCAATATCGCGCTGAATTCTGAATCCCGAAAGAGGAAGTGTGAGAATTTTCCCCAAGGACTTGATATCGGAGAAAGACGATTGAGGAACAGCGAGCGGGATGATGAGAAGCGTGTCTTAGCTTGTTCTTCGAGTATGCTCTTTGTAGTGTGGCCCCCATCCAAGTCCAATGCAGATCGAATATTTAGCCGCCGATCGTTCACGTATGACTGGCCAGGCAGCAGCTGATTGGTCGATTCTCAGATTTAGATAGTTTTAAGTCGTTCCCCTCGTTACATCTTATTCCACAGCGGTTCCTTATAGACATGTTCTGCAAAAGATCAATCCTTTCCTCATGCTCTCAACACGCATGCTATCGCTAAGAAGCGCAATCTTTAGCTGTCCCAAAGGCTTTCGCTCTCTTAGGTGGCATCATATGGCTCACAAATCAGCCTTTGATGCCAGGCGGAGAAACATGATTATTGGACTTGTCTTGCTGCTTTTCCTATTGTTATTACACCAGGCTATTCTCCGCAATTTTTCTCTAGTTACACGCCACCCCTGGGAGACGGAAGATTCAACGCAAGACATAAAAACAACTGATTCGGTTAAGGATACTACAGTCATTCCAAACATCGTACACTTTGTCCATCTTGTACGAGCTGAAAACCCCGTCATCGAGTTCTCCTTCCAACAATTCATCGCAGTCTACTCTGCTTGGCATTACCTACAGCCGGAGGCTCTATATATCCACACCAACATTGAGGAAGCCTTGATCAAGAAGACCCTCAGCAATTCCGCCAACGCATACACCCAGGCAATCGGCAAGCTGCCTGGTGTTAGAATCAACCATCATTCGGCTCCAAATCAGACGGAATCCGGCATGGAGATTAGTTGGCTACCTAACCAGTCCGATTTTGTGCGCACTGAAGTCCTAGAAAGGCTTGGGGGTATATACCTTGACGATGATGCCTACATCCTCAGAGATCTTAAACCTTTCTACCGTCTGGGCTTTGAAAATATCGTCGGAATACAGTCCGACGGGCAAATATGTCCGGCAGTCATCATGTCCACGCCTCACAACAACATGATGATAGCATATCGCGCTCTGCAAGACAGCGCTTTTGACGGCACTTGGGCGCATCACGCGACCTACTTACTCTCAGCCTTGGTGAGGGCATTCCAGTTTCCGGCCTATCAGGTCTTGGTCCTCTCTCAAGCAACCTTTTTCCCGTTGTCATGGGACGTCGATGCCTTGAAGGATATCTACCAAGTCCATGAGGGCGATGGCGATCTTTCACCTGCTATCAACGATAAGCTTACCCAGAACGTGACCGATTTCATCAAGAATTTCTCATTCGATCACACAGCATCATGGAGGCGAGATTGGCGGTTATCATATGTTCTGCATGGTTGGAATACAGGTCTCCAAACCAACTTCCACGACGAAAGCTACACTCAACTGTTCGGACAATCCGAGGGCATCACACTGGGTTATGTTCTTACTGGCAACAGTAATTTCGCAAGGGCTGTTCTCCCAGCAGTCAAGCACGCCGTGGACAGCGGGGTCTTGGCCCAAAATTCTTCAATGCCGGAACAAAAATCGCCCTGAGATTTATAGCAGCGAAGCTTCGTCATTCGGGCAGCGCATGCAGCGAAGGCAAAGCCCCCGAGCAACACGCACCTATCGCCATTGATGAAGAAATCACTAGACTGGCGATCTTACAATCATGCATACCCTCACGTTTACTGTCGTCAAAGCAACCACTGTGATCGACATAGTTACTGCCAGCAAAATTAACCAGCCTTGTTTCCCTAGAGCGCTCAAATATTCATCTATAGATAGTCTAGCCGATGGCATTACTTCGCAATAAATCGTACCCGGACTATGCTCACTCCTCTCTCAGATTGCACTAGCAGCTATCGAGCGGGAACAAGACAGGTGACGGCAGGCGAGGGTCTGGCACATCTGTTTCGATTACTGTTCGAAGGCGAACAAGTGGTTCTAAGTACGGGATCGTGATCTCTACCCGAGAAGAACAATCGATCACTGAGGAGCCTTCCACTCAATGAAGCCCCCCCCCTCTCTTTGTGACATCGTCTCCGTGCGAGAGGAACATGTCCACTAGCTGAAATCATAGATATAGATCCAAGCGTTTTATAAGCTCTGATGCATTTAGCCTCGCGTGATTAAGACGGTTATGCGAGGGTTTTTCTATTGCATCCTCCGCCATCAGCATCAAATGAAGAACCAAACCTGTGCTTGGATGACATGACATGCGCCCAAATGGTGCTATATATCTCAGGTACTTGCGGTGCATTTCACAAAAGAATGGAACAGGGATCATACATGTAAACGATTCGTAGACCCGAGGACGTGGCACATAATACAGTCCCATGCCATTTAAATTTACCCATCCGGGCTTGGCAGCGGGAAAACCATTTAAGGGCACCCTTATCCCTTTCCTTGTGTACGGGAGGTACACGCTAAACGCTAGTTCCCGTGCTTATTAAGCAGGTTTTGATTGGTGGGATTATAACGTCGCTCCATAATAAGGTAGTGGAGAGGTGGGAAATACTACCTTACGACAGCGACCTCGTGCGACAGTAACACTATAGATAATTATATATAAACTGCGTGCGGTGCGTCGCATAGCCTATCCCTTTCCTTAAGTCGGGATAGCTAACGCTAAGCTTTAGCGTATCCGAGGGCATTTTTCTTATCTAATTAATCTACTTAGCTCTTAGTAGTATTCTTAGTTATCTATAGATTATTAAGTAGATAAATTATAACTTTAGGATAACCCCGGGTACGCTAAAATTAGCGTTAGCTATCCCGACTCAAGAAAAGGGATAGCTAGGATTAACTAATAGCGATTAACTATATATACTATTATTGTTATATAGTAGTACCTAAAATTTCAGATTACGACGAATTAATCCGCTCTATATATAGGCTACCCCGGAGGCCGGAAGAACTCTAATTATTCGTTTATAACGATAAAAAGAAAATAGTTTTTCTTTCCTAATCCGGTTTAGCGCTTTCGCTAGGTTCCTTAGGTAGTTCCTAGCTATACTACCGCTACTAGTAGTCTCTCTACTTTAACTCGTAAAGGTGAGCCCTATAACTATAGTAACTATATACTATACGAGGTGCTCGGGCCTTAGGGCCCTACGTACTCCCCGTAGATAGTCTACCGATCGTACCGCCTAGTAATATAGCCGTATCCGTAATAATTAAAATATTATAGTACTCTACCGCTCCTCTCCTATATTTAGTATTATAGTATATTATATCCTTCTACTATACCTTATTCTATTAGTCGATCCGCTATCTCGGGCTTCGCTACCTTAATTAGTAGTAAAGACCTCTATTTCTTTACCCCCTCGATCTCTTTTAGGGCGAAATAGGGCTACGATATCCTTATTACTTCTAGGTCTTTATAGAGTCCCGTATTCTCCCTAGTAATCTTTTCTATTACCGCCTTCTAGTTATTAACGTTAATAGCGCTTAGTCGGAAGCCGTATACTACTACTAGGAAGGTCTATTAAAGCACCCTAGCTAAGAGGAAGGTTTCCGTTACCTATTCCCCGTTCTTTTCTAACGCTTCCCTAGCTTTAATTATAGTAGTAAATAGTATTACGTCTCCCCCGGATAGCTATCTAGCGGCTACGATATACTAGGTCTATAAATATCTCGGGCCCCGTGTTAGGGAATAAGCCTATAAGGGTTAATATATGGTAATAAAGATAATAATATTTAGTCTATAGAGTGGAATATTAGGATGTAGGCCTACGCCAAGTATGCTAAGCATCCTTATCTAATTAGATTAAGGTTATAATATTTATATCTATAACAAATGCCTACTAAAAAAGAAAAAGCAACGCCCTCGTTACCTAGTGTAGCTAGTAATTAACTAAGTAACTAACTAATTAGACTGTAGGGATTATATACGCATACGTTTAGTGTAGAAAGGAATATATAGTATTGCAGATATATAAGTAAGAAGAATCTATTAAATTTGGCCGTATACTAGACTTTTCTTTAACACTTTCTCCACTCCCTTAGGTAGCGACGACGAGGTGGCGACGATAGCTATAAGACTGTAAATCGGCTTCGGTGGTAGCCCTAGCATAGATCTCGAAGCCTATAAGGTTAAATTAATAAGAAGTAGTGTAGTTGTGGAGTATTAATAGCCTGAGTAAAAGTTGAATATGTTATAAATTAATGCTTCGGATAAACCCTAGAGATTTGCGACCGGAGTAAAAGGAGTCGTTTAGTAGTTTCTCCGAGAATCTGTATATTATTTAATAGGGCTAAACCCGAATAGGTAAAGCGTAGTTTTACGGGGTCGAGTCTACCTCACCTTATTAATAGTAGTGGGTGCAACTATTATAAGTGCACCTATGGTCTGCACTAGCATTGCTCTATTGCGTATAGTCTCTATAACTATCGTAAGTATTCCCTATACGGCGTAGTATATAGCCTGAAGGCTGATAATATTTAGGAGTAGCGACGAAAGCGTGTGCTAGAGCGTCGTATACCTAGTTATCCTAGTTAAGTTCATCCTTATCCTTATTAATAAAATAGGCCTTTAGCTACTATAGATACGGCCGAGGCTAGTGCTGAGGAGGTTTATAACTATTTTACTATTACTGTTAATGTTGCGGAGCACTATAAGGTCGCTATTAACTAGTATTTAGAGGTCGGTAAGGCTATCTATATAGTCGATTTTCTAGTAGACGTACTTTGCCAAAATTTCCGTATATCTCGAACCACGATAATTGACGTAATTAGACCTATTTAATAAAGCTATTTAGGTTATCTACTGGATTAAGGTTACGCTGTAGCGATGGTTCGAAATAATCGAACGCAGTATTAAGGCTATCCCTTATTAGCTAATTAAGACCTTTAGTAAGCCTTATAATATCCTAGATAAACTCCGTAGCATCCTCCTTCTAGGATACGTCCTTGCGTGTATATCGCGTACCTTCTAACTTATAAAGTAGCTTATTAGCTAAAGGCCTAAATCGCTCGATAAGTGCGTTATACTACGGATCCATCGTTTGTGTAGTATTTAAAGCCTATTTAGTAACGTTAGCTAGCTTATAGTAGTACCATTTGAACGCCTTATCCTTAAATAAGGTGACGATATTTACCTATACGGTTTTAATACCTACTAGGCCCGATGATACGCTTTGGAGCCTATCTATAAACGCAAACACCTAATTCGCTAATCTATCGAAATATCCGATATCTTCAGCTCTCTATCTCTTCTTAAATGTTTGAACCGTTAGTTACTAAGGTAGTGGAGCTGGCGGAGTTACTTACTAGGCTAGTAAAGCTAATTTTTCTAGTTTAACTAATAGTGACGGCGGAGGTGATTTTAAGTTAATACGCTATTCTAATTAGTCTATTCGATTATTAGATTAATCTATCCTTAGGTTAAGTCTATTAATGGCGGCTAGAATCTATGCATTACTAACTTCTTGTAGCGGAGGCGGTGAGGTCTCTAAGGTCTCGTCTAGTAAACCCTAACTTCTAAGAGTTACTAGAGCCATTTAATTAGTTACTTCTTAACTAGCCTATCGAAAGGGTTAAGATATAAGGTGTTTAGTTAGTCGTCAAAAGGTACTCGATAACGCGAGTGTATAAGAGGTCCGACTTAGGTAAACTAGCTATTAAGTGTTGGCTAATAGGCTCGCGATAAACGGATAGTGCAGACGCTATTAACGTCTACTACTGAGATTAGAAGAACTTAGGTATTACTACTATTTATTAGGGAATAAGCCTATAAGGGTTAATATGTAGTAATAAAGATAATAATATTTAGTCTATAGAGTGGAATATTAGAATATAGGCCTACGCCAAGTATACTAAGCATCCTTATCTAATTAGATTAAGGTTATAATATTTATATCTATAACACCCCGGAAGGCCTTTACTAACTACTCGCTTATATAGCTCCTCGCTTTTATTTTTTCCGCCTCGTCTTTAAGGCGTACCGTTAGAGTCCTCGCCTTCTTCGTATCTATCGGCTAAGGTAGAGCCTATAGCCCTATCGCTACTTACGGAGCTAGGGCCGTATAGGCTAGCGGGGGGGATAGGATCCCCCTCGCTACTATCTAGGCCTAGCTTCTTAGGTTTTCCTTCGTCTATAGGTAAAGCGGTCCTTTTTAGGCCTCTACTTCGATTCTTCGGTCGTCGAGAATATTAAGTAATACCTCGACGTAGCTAAGATTTACCTTTAAGCTATTCTAGCTCTTATCTATTAAGCTATCTCTTAGCGTCTCTTATACCGCTCTAAGCGCTTTTTTCGCCGCCCTTCTAATACTTCTAATACGCGTATCTACGCGTCCCTTACTATTCTTTATATTCTCCCTTATTTCTTTAGTCCCTATAAGTTTTTCTAGAGTTTCTAATAATATCGGTAGGCGTAGTTTCTTTAGGGGGTCGCGCGCTACGTCTCCCGTACCTATAGTTAGCCCTCTCTATTCTACTCTCTCCCCCCTTACTCTATTACCTAGCTCTCTCTATAGTTCTATTTATATAATTATCTCGCTCGTCTCGCGTTATATACGTTCTCTCGCCTCGTAGGCCTTAGGACCCGTCGTAGTCGCTATCCCTAGGAAGAGACCCTTAAAATAACCGAATAATAAGAGCTCTACTAACGAGCCTAAATTCTCTACTAAAAGAAGCCGTACTAATGCGCTTAGGAGGGAGCTAAATTAGTAAATAAACGATTACCCTTTAATCTCCTATAATATTAGTTAGTTAATAATACTAGCGATAAAGATTCTAAAGTAAAAACGCCTAAGTAAGAAGCTCTCGTATAAGTCCGTAGGTCTATTTAGGATTACGGATAAAGTCGGTTAGTAGGCGTATTATTTACTATTACCCCTAAAGTATAGAATCTATAGTACCTTCTATATCTTATTACTTAAACCTTACTACTACCGCGACTACGGCGAGGTAGTAGATAACTTTATATAGGCCCCCGATCTTATTAATAATAATAAGTAATAGGAGGTCGAAGAAGTTATTAATAAGATAAAGAATAGGGAAGGTATCTAGTATAAGGTTTAATAGACTAGTTAGGGTAAAGAATATAACTAATAGGTGCCTTATAAAGAGCTTAATAAGGCTTAAGAGTTAGTATAGACTTTTAACGTATAGGCGCGTAGTAAGCGCGTCGGCTAAGAAGATTCTAAACTATAACTCTAACTACGACCTCGTAAGCGATTACGACGAATATAAAGCGTCGCTATAAGGTCTTATAATTATATATATTATATAAGTAGGATAGAATATTTATTTAATTATATTACTATCTAATTATTTAGGAGCTATAGCGGTAATATATTGTAGTTAATTAAGCTACTTTAATCTTAGCCTAATTCTATAGGGATACCTAGATATAGTATTAGTATATAGGTATATCTAGGTACCCTTAGCCTAAAATAAAGATATAAAACTAAGTCTACCCGATATACTACGCCGGAGTATAGCTATACTACTTTATAAGAAATCGTTACTATACTACGCAATAGGTCGGGTTAGGTAGGTTTTAGTAATTTTATTACCCGACCTAATTTAGGGTAGGTAACCTATATCTTAGCCCTAGGTAGGTCGGGTTATACTACGGGTTATCTATAGGTGAACCTATATTAACCCGAGTCTTCGTTAGCTAATTAATATTATTATCTAAATATATCTAATTTTAGATAATTAGGGTAGATATTGTAATAATTATTATAATAACTACCTTATAAACTACTCTATTAACTACCTTATTAACTACCTTATTAATTAAATACCTCGTTAACTACCTCGTTAACTACCTTATTAATTAAATACCTCGTTAACTACCTCGTTAATTAACTACCTCGTTAATTAACTACCTCGTTAATTAACACCTTAATTAATTAATTATTTTATACTCTACTATCTAGCTATCTAGTAGCTAATAAAGGCGTTCTATACTTTAGATATATAAAGGAAACCTTATTAGGTGAAAACCTTTACTACCTCGCTATTTTTACTCTTATATATTATTAGTAGTACTACGTTACGCTTCTATTATATACTTCCTATCGCTATTTCTTCTTCCCGATTTACTTCTATTACCCTAAATAGTTACTCTTTCGCTAGAGAGAATTAGTCTAGTATTCTACGCCGTATTATCTACTAGGTTACGGCCTTTAGGCCCCGCGACGTTAATAGGATTATTATAGAGTCGCTAGTACCTACCTTCTAGAGTATAGCCTATCTACCTTATATATAGTCCGGGTAAAATATAATAATATACTTTACGTCTTACTTCCTCTACCTATACGGGTAGCCTACTATTACTATTCTAGGGACCTTATATATATAGAGGAAGTTAATAAGGCCGATCTTTCCGGTTCGTAATTAGGTTACTACCGAGCTTATAGCCTTCGCTAGCCCTTTATAGAGACCTCGTCTTCCTAGCTCGCCTTACTATACCGGGGACCTTATTATCTCCGGGATCCTATCCTAGTATTTCTCCTACCGTTCCTTCTACCTCTTCTTACTCTACCTCTCTATTTAGGCGCCTATTATCGCCTTCGCCGCCTTAGCTTAGGCCGGCGTTCGGATAGATAATAGAGGAGGGGTTAAAGAGTCTATATCGCTTTTTCCTAGGGCGTAGAGAGACTACGCCTTCTTTTCGTTAGCCGGTATATTCCGTAGCGCTAGTTTTCTTCCTCTCTTCGGCCTTAGTCTCCGCCGGATCCTTATATTACCCTTAATTACGGCCGAGTATATTCCCCTTATAGCCTAAGCGCGGATTACTAGCTAATCGAGGTATATCTCGATTAATAGTATTCTCGCCTCGGCCTCTAAAACTATAATTAGGGTTACTTTAAAGGCTCTAAAGACTATATATAAATATTAATTCTATATTTTTTTTAATATCTTTACCTTTATTCGGTTTAACTTTAGCGTACCCTTAGAATTATATTATAATCCCGCTACGTATATTATCGCCGGTCTAACTACCGCGCTATATACCTATCTAGCTTTATTAAGTATAGCGCCCTATATAGAACCCGCTACTATTAATAGCCCGAGTATCTAGGTCGCTATCTTAGCTTTAATTTTCGCGAGGTAGAGTTCCTACTTTAGTTTCCTATCTATATATAGGCCGAGTATATAGATAGATATTTCTAACTTTACTATAGCCTCTCCTAGGTTAACTACCGCTTTAAGGTTAAATCTCTTTAGTCTTCTAATTAGATAGACTAGCTTATATTTATAGGGTATAAACGCTACTCCGTAGGTTTTCGCCTAGGCGAGGTAGACCTCGTATATATTCTTTAGTACCTTATAGTTACTCTCCGTACTTTTACTATATACTATTAGATATATATTATCTATAAAGCTATCTACCTAGACCGGGAGCTTTAGCTTCGCGTATTCCTCGATTAATAGTACGTTAAAGAAGAGGAAGAGTACTAAGGAGATCGGGGAGCCCTATAGGATCCCTATCTCCGCCGCCTCGACCGCGCTCGTTTTTTAGCCTAGCGTTATTAATATTACTCTATCTCTTAAGAAGCTTTCTATCTATTTTATTATTAATATTAGTACCCCCTTTAACCGGAGGTTATAGAGTAACCGTAGGTAGGAGACCTTATTAAAGGCCCCCGCTATATCTAGCGAGAGTAGGCTAGCGACGAAC
>JAABUP010009687.1_pt1 | contig 11714 bp, 12 predicted proteins | sample 5559201 | NCBI WGS metagenome assembly JAABUP01 (sample SAMN10711887, study PRJNA513373) | rock metagenome | isolation source: Antarctica rocks | place: Antarctica | reverse complement strand
TATTATCGAACTCCTCTTAGTCTTTCTCCTACGACGCTTTATTACGTCGGTATACTTCTTAAGTAGCGGTTAAAGAGTTATTTCTAGGTCGTATAGGCTTTATTAGTTATTTCTTAACTCTAATAACCTACTTCTATAACCCATTAATAATAAGGCACTATTTAATATCCTCGCTCTATAAGTTAAAATTAGAAGCCCCTTTTAACTTAGGAAACTCCCTATAACCTTTCCCTATAATGGGTAACTATAGACGGTTTATTATTGTGGTGGTGGAGGTGTATCGATAATTTTTATCGATTTATGGGATTTTAGATTTTTAGTGTTAATAAATAGTATCGAATTTTCGACTCGCAATTAGCGACAACGGGGTCTAATCCTGATGATTAGACTTAATAGGCGTTATAGCCCGGGCTCATAACCCTTTAGAATAGGTTTGATAGATGGTTAATAGGAACATCATGAGGTTGACTATTATTGATCTATGGAGGTACGAGAAGTTACTATGTACACAGCGATCCCGCACCTCAGCCCTATAGGGCTGAGTGTCATCCATCAGGCTGATGAGAAGCATGTTGATGTTACATTCCAACGCATCAAGGTTGACTTGCCGGATCCTGGCTTTCCCGAGACCCAGAATATTCCACTTCCATACCTGAGCCACTCGGCTGAAAATGAGTGCTCCTCGAAGCCGTTTTGCTTTGTATCGCAAGGCGAATCCAAGAGCCACCGGAACGTTCTTGTGTGGGCAATGGAGATATTATCGTGGCGAAGCGGGCGAGATCTGAAGTTCAAACTCTCAAGCAGTCTCTGCTGTTTTGCAACAAGCGTCAGATCCTGTTGCGTAAGAATTAGGCTTTGAATGCCCTCTTCTAATTCTTTTATGTCATCTAGATCCAGTTTGTGACGGTCATTGGTTGCCTGCTGTAGCGATGTCGTCGTCGTTTGTGGGTATTCTGAGTATGGTTCAGGGGCTTTAGCCGTAGGCTTTTCTAGACCAGACGGCAGGTCATTTTGGAGGCTCCGGAGTCGTGCTTCAAGACTGTCAAGCTTTGTTACCCGATCAGATCTGAATTTGGAGCTTTCATCTCGTAGAGTAGCTAGAGCTCGGAGCGTTTGTGACTGCTGATGGCTGAGAGACGCAGCATTAGCAAGGGCAAGGTGAAGCGAGTGCGATCAGTGTACCATAAAAAGGGGAAGAAGTGCAGCGATATCATTCTCTGATATCGGTCTATTCTTTCCTCCAGATCTCGGATTTTCTTGCCGTTCCAGACCGTCTTCAATGCCGCAATGAAGGATTTGAATGAACGACAAGATGCTCCTTGTACCCGAAATTTCTCAACAGCCTGTAGAAGCTGCTCGCACAGGAGACCACACTCCACAGTAAGTCCTTCTAAAGCCTTAATGTGCAATTTAAGCTTGTCATGCTGAGGGTGATCAGCTAGTTGGACGAACTGCTCTTCGATCTTTTGACGGCTGTTTCCCTCACAGCGAAGTCGATAGCTGAGATCTCTTAAACTCCTGTAGACCTCTTCAAGCTCAAGTGTTTGTTGAGAAGCGCCTCCAGCCGACCTGCCTATCTCCGCACCCGTTGATATACATTCTGAAACAAAGTGAACAAATTGTACTACACTACTGGCCACGCCGAGGCCTGCTAAGGCTTCCGTAACCTGGACGCACTTTCCAGTCTCCAATGGTGAATTCAAAGAGGAAGATAACTATTGAAGGCCGATTTCTCTACTAAGCCACGGCTTCGCCATTGTCGTTCTACTCCGCCAGCATCTTGTAGGTATGCCTAAACATGCAGTGGAAGATTCAAGCTACTCCCCCTAGGATCTCAGAACAGAATTGGGTCTCAATTACCGTCGAGGCGCGAGGGCATCGAAGTTGTGCAATTACTGTCCTGGCGATCGAGTCGGCCAGCGGCGCTCGGGAAGTGACAAGACGAGGTACCCCCTATCTCATGGGCTGGTAGGTGGCTAAAATCAGGGCTAAGTCCGGGGTGAATTCCGGGGAGCCCTGCTTATTCGGGCAGCTTTTAGGGACCATTTACCCCAAAGCACACTGGCCACCAAATCACCAGCCCATGGGATAAGCTTTATTGCATCGAAGAAAGGCTATGTACTGCACGCAATAATGCTAATGCTAATGCTACTCTCCACCAGTCTAGTAATTTATCATTGGAGGCATTCTGGTGCTCAGAATATTGTACAAGCTTGCAGAATCTCGGTCTCGATTTGAAATCGGTGATTCACCTAGGAAATTAGTTTGGGCCCTTCGTTGTATCCAATCTTCTAAAAAAGCCACAGAATGGGATATAGAGAGCTGGGGGTTGGACTCGAAGCTCAGGACTTGTAAATGGGCTGTGAACGTTGGTGAAATTCCTCGTACCAGTCTTTGGTGATTCCTCTGATTGATTCAATCAAGTAGAGACACCGAGGTTTTAATTCGTTGAGAGTTGATAGGATTAGCTCAAGTGCAATTCCGGGCGACCTAATATCTTGGTGCCTTCTGTTTCCTCAGGTTCCTTTGATTCGGCTCGCGCTCCAATTGTCGCTCTCGTATCATTCAAGCTTTCTGTCGAGATATCGTCGCTTCAGCACCGACGGTAGCCAGCAGGATTCAAAGATGAATCAGACGTCAAGTGCGACTCGTCTCTCACCGATTACTTGAGTCGCCTTGAGGACGACCATCCCTTAGCCACCTCGGCTACAAATCCCTCAAGTCCGTCCGACGTACCTATTCTCGCCATCTCCCTTCGGTGGTCATCTCTCCTGGCCACCTCCTTGCCTTTGCCATTTCTCGCCTTGTTACCATTGTCAAGTAAGGCTAGAACGGGATCGTGTCTTTCAGTCTCGAGCTGTGCCCCGGCTTTGAGCAGCACCTGAACAATGCCCTCGTGCTTCTGCGGCGCTGCTAGGTACATAGGTGTAAAGCCGTCGCTACCTGCTGCTTCAAGGTCAGCCCCGGCTTGGAGCAGTACCTGTACCAACTCTTCATGGCCACGATATGCAGCCGCGTGGAGTGCTGTTTTGCCCCAGGCATTCATGATGGCGTGGTCTTTAGATAGCCCAGCTATAAAGCCGTGAAAGATCTTCTCGCTGAGGCCCTTGTACGATCGCATTTCCTTCTCATTTCGAATGTTAACATCAGCCTCGAAGTCCAGCAAAAGCTCCACGACCTCCAGCTCGCCGTACCAAGCTGCCTTATAGATTGTTGTTTCTCCAAATCGTCCACGTCCGACGGCAGAGTCGGCGCCATAGCGGAACAAAAGATCAACGATATCGTCCCGGCCTTTACCAGCGGCTTTGTAAAGCGCAGAATATCCTTCTGAGTTGACTTTATTGGCTCGTGCTCCTTCTACGAGTAGCATCTCCACGACACTGACAAAGCCGCCAATACTGGCTAGATAGAGCGCCGTCTCATTCAGGTGGTTTCTTGCCTCGATATGCGCTCCAAAACATAGTACAAGATGCACGAGAGCCTTTTTGGGGTGACTACTAGCAACATGCAAGGCCGTGGTCTCACCAAATGCTTCCATTTTCGCTCCAAACTCGAGGAGTAATCTCGCCATCTTTTCGTTCCCAATACCGATTACATCAAACAGGATCGGATCGCCAAGGCTACCGTCATAGCCGTTTCTTGTATTCACATCAGCACCTTCACGGAGGAGAAGATGAACGACGTCAAACCACCCTGCGTGTGCTGCTCTGTAAAGAGCTGTAGTCTCCGGGTAAGTGTGTCTCTTAGTAGTAGTCTGATTTTCGTCCCTTCGGATTGTCTCGGTCCACGATTGAGGACCCTTGGACTCGATGTGCTCTCCTGATGCCAGTAGCCTCTGTACATTTTTCATATCACCGTTTGAAGCAGCTTTTGGAAGCAGGTCGCTAGTCAATAACGCTCTATGGCAGTACGGTGCAAGTGGAGGAAGTTCAGAGCCTTCATTTCGAAAGGCCCATCTGATCTTTGGCCGCGTTCGCCTGCCAATAAGAATCTTGGGATGAGTTCGGCGAAGAATTTCCACCGGCTCGTCGCTGAGTTCGTCGACTTTCTCCGCTCCACTAAGGGACGCGGGACGCTTTGAAGTCGGCTCTTTGCTCTTGGGCCTCTCCTGCATGACTTCAGAAGTGCAGTCTATAACAGATTTGGCATATGCCAGATCCGCCACACTCAAATTGGAGTGCGGAATTAAGACTTCTTGCTTGTCTGTGTCAATAACTGCGATGAAAGATTGCCCATCTCTGGCTGTTCCATTTGATAATGTGCCTTTCAAGATAGCTTTACCCTGTACATTGCACCATATGCGCTGCTCATTCGAGGAAGTATCTATGTTGAGTGGCGGCACAGATTTATCTGACACGTCAGCTTTGGTAAAGGTCGAGGTTTGAGAACGATCGTCCGTTACTAGGTCAGTTGTTTGCCCGGTTGTTTTGGCGCTGTTGTCCTCCTCCGGTGTGAATGCATGGAATCAGCTGATTTCTTTGGCCGTAAACTTTTGACAGATGGTTTCGGCGTAATGGTCTTCTCAGACTCTGCGTCGCTTTCTACGGAAGCCATCCTTGAATTTGAATGACATGGCATTTGATATACCAGAGGTGGAGACTCTGAGGCCTCATCATCAGTCCACAACGAGCTCGATCCACCCCCTTCGAGTAACTAATATTCAGTGAGCTCCCGGATTCTCAGGAATATAGCGCCTTCGTGCTCTCGCAATATCTTACTTGTGAAGCCTGCCTCGTTGAGCTTGCTTCTGAAGGTTTTCCAAACGAACTTTTCGTCGTCAGTGTGATCAGAGAGAAGCGATTCTTTGTCGCCCATGATGCAGAATTCTGCGCACATCTGGTCAAGCTTATTCATTACGTTCGGTAGATGTCCCTTGATATCTGCAATCTTCTGCTCGATTCGTCCCAGCGAGCCCAAGCCGACCAACTGTAGAAATTCGGATAACCTGGCTGTGTAAAAAGCAAGGTTCCCGCGAAACTCCAGGTAATCTTTCTTGGGAAACCGAATCCTATCGATGACCCGGACATTAGAGGTAGCCAGCCGTTTGTGTTTGGCAATGAGATTAGCAAGGGGCTTCAGTGAAGTTTCACAGTTTTTGAAATGGATAGCAAAGTCAGTACGAGTCCTATCATCCTTGTGCAGCTGCGACTCTGGGGTTTGATATTCAGACTTCATGCCTTCGAGCATGAGATATAGACTCTGGGAGATTCTGGATGCCTCTGCAAAGTCACTAGGAGCATGTCGACAGTCTTCTACTGCAATCTTTGCAACTTTGATAACAGCGATGATGTCGCCAATACTAACGCCAAAGGACATATTGAAGCGCTTAAGCTAGAAGTTGAAAAGAAAGAGCGGCAAGCTTTGGGCTTCGAAACGCACGGTATGCGCAAGTAGTTGTCCGTCTACAGCAGATGCAAGGGGAGACAAGTACTCACTGAAGTATCGAAACACCTTACCGTCACAAGGCTGCGTAAGGCTAATCGCAAGGCCACAATCGAGCTTTCACCGCTTTTCGGTGGCCACAAACGCCTTCTGACCTTGGTACCAATAGCGTAAGCCGCCATGTAAGCGCTTTGGCACAGCCTCGTAGGCAGCAGAGAGGAAAAGCGAAAGTGAAGCGAACAGAGCATCTTGAGGAGAAGATCTTGGGGTTCTGCTAGCCCACTTGTTCGCCATGACCAATTTCGGCCATTTTCGCAACAAAATAGTAAGAAAGATCGATTTGGATCGACTGGGAGTCACCCAGTCCAAATCGCGCTAGATAAAGTGAGCGCCAAGACATTGACGTCATCTGTCATTCTCCCTCAAATGAAGAATAAACAGGATTCATGTAAATTGCTCTCTGCCACCTAGTCCAAGGTGGATCAGAGGAAAGCTAACGAGACCAGCCTCCGTAGGCTCAACAGTCCCTAAGAGGTATCCGGGATCGTCTGCTCAAGAGATCATGAGACTAGTGTCGGATGAACAACTTAGTTATGTAGAAAACAGATAGATGTGGGCTAGCTCCGATTGTTCCTGATCGTTCATTCGTGCTCAGGGTACAGTGTTTTCATAGTAATGGCCGGACTCGAAGATCGGAAGGGAGTAGTCTGCTGCTCGCTGAATTGAAGACGAAAGGAGGCCGCCCCAGAGATTATTGGGTGGTCTCGTTTGCGGAATGGTTGCCGGGAGTATTGCCATATGCTGAATACCACCATTGACCCGTGGCCATTAGATTCCAGTACCACGAGGCAGTAACTTGTTGCCCTGTAGGCCAAGCTCGGGCGTAAAACGTAATACAGGGTGCTGCAAAGGATAACCCATAGCATGGTTGCTAGTCGCTTCGGTGGAGGCTTGGAGCCATCGCTGATCGGTGGTAGCCGGTTTGGAGGCGGCGCGAGCTAATAGCTTGGTGATAAAAGGGCCAAGATCAATTGAAGCACTCAGTAAGGGGTTCTGTAAAGACTGACATGTCGCCTGATTGTTGGACATGTCGCCGACCTGTGAAGAATAAGGGTGACCAATAGTGGCCGAATCGGAAACTTCGATATGTGAAGTCTTATTATTCAGTGAGCCAAAGGCATTGAGGTGGATATGTTGATCAGTGTCAGGTTCCCCTCTCCTGGCATGAAGATTCATTTCATTGAAGTTCATGGGCTCAGTATGTTTGTTTCTTCTTTGCACGTTCAGAGTACAGCCGCCGAAAAAGCCTGGCAGCATTGCATCAGCATGTTCAATCGCCGCGTACTTGGGTTGTAGGGTCCGGGGTTGTTGATGCCCTACGACATACTCCCGAAATCCTCTCAGTGGGCAAAAGTAGTCTTGGCTATAAAGGGTCTGGGCGTCGCCAGGTGTCTTATGGTATGCTAATATGTTCATAGCGTTGCTATCACCATAATTCTGTGGCCTGTAGTCTTCGTATGACGGATATAACTGTCTGGAGTGCTCAACACCCACTTGATCCATATTGTGACCAAGAAATAGAGCCCTGGAGCCAGACTCTTCTCTCGGCTCGTCCTTTCTCGGCACTCTCTTGGGCTGTAACTGAGCGTAGAAGATATCTGGCCTCTTGACTTGTCTCTTGGCTCTTCTCTCTAATCCTAGGTCTGCTGCAGATAAAGAGTAGTCATCCTGAGATTGTAGCGCAGGCGTACCTTTAACAAGCGCTTTAGGAGAACATAACGCATTCATCTTTATCCTCTCTGGTACTGGCCATAGAGACTGTAAATTTGCAAGTAGCTGCTCTTTTCGCAGGGTCTTGCTAACGAGGTCTATCCTTTCCGCAATGAAGACCGTGTGATGGGCTACAATTCGGAGGAGTTGCTGCCGTGCGCTATCATACTCGTTGAGTTGGTCTCGCGCTTCAACAACCTGATCCACACCACTTAGTCGGTCGCAGGTCTGATAGAAGTGCTAGCAATACGTACCTTTTGATTACCGGGATCCCAAATAGTGAATCCAACAGTAACAAGTGTTCCGAGCAAGACCAGAAAGATCATTTGAAGCCATACGAGGGAAGCCTTTGCTAGGCTACTAGGAGCCAATGCTGCTTCCAAATTCTGCACCACCATAAAGGCAGTATGCGTGATCCCTTCCCTGAAGAGTGATGCCGGGAAGCTAGCGTGCGAGTCTTGTTTGTCACTGCTAAAGAACAGAGCACTTTCCATGAATAGTTGGAGGTGCCCAGCTAGAGGGTTGCCCAGGAATCCTGCCAACAACCTTGAGACTTCAGGCGATGATAGCAAAGTGACGCGATCTACAGTGGACGGCGCATTGTCATTTTCAGACTTCCAGCCAGTTAAGAAGGAGGCCGATGTATTTAGGCTCCCCAAAATTTTCTCTCCCAAGTGCCTGAGCACATTCTCATCAATGTCATGACTAGGTGGAGGAAGTGCATCGTCAAGACCCATTTGCATCGAAGAGAATTCTACAAGCGTTAGGGGTGTACCCAGGGATTGCAGCGAAGTACTAACGCTTGCTAAAAATGTTGACGTGCTTCATACTGAATGGAACACAGTCCATCCACATATGCCTTGCTGCTCGCTTTTGGCGCTGATCATAGCGTTGAATACAAGTCTTACACGGCTGTGTGTCAGAGCACTTTGGAATCGAGCATTAGCAATGTTACTGTTGACAGATACTATAGTCATCAGTTACCGGGACTTTTTTTATCCGACATGGAAGACAAGCCCCCAACTCCCGGATCTTCGCAACCTTTTCTCGCTGCGTCACATCAAGTTTCTTGCGCTTTCGCTTATTGCTGCTATTGTTGCGAGTATCTTGCCTGATTCCTCGAATGTGATCTATTGTTGAAAAGGGAACCTCGTTTGAAATATTCAAAGTTGTTTTGAGGCTGAAAGGGAGCATCCTGAAGCCGTCTGGGAAGGATTCTGTGACCGTTTCGGGAATATCAAACATCGCATGTGGCTCGGAATTACTTCCTGATAGCAGTCCGTCCTGTCCACTCCACTGTTCATTCGGAAATATCTTTACGTCTTCATCAATGTATCCGAAAGGGGCCATATCGAGCGTCCTTTACATGCTAAGACTGAATGAACACCTTCTACGGCGAAGACACGGACAGCAAGACGCACTTCACCTAATGAGGAAATCCAAAATTACGAGATCTATATGTCAATGCGCATCACGCTCGCCTCATTTCTGTGGGGCTGAGCTTCAAACCGGTGTGAAGACGAGATCTCTCATTGAATTACCCGTTCAAGACTAGCCAAACAAGGATGCGACCTCCAGTCACTACTTGAGCTTTGCCCTACATTTTCATCATTAGCTCTACGAGAATCCTTCATACTTGTTATCCCGGAATGGGATAGCTTATAGGCCGCGGCACTGTGGCTCGTTGAAGTCAATTTCAGGAATTGCAGCTACTCAGTTCTGCGCCCTTGCGAAGGATAAAGACGACGGCTGCGTATTTTGATATTGGGAAATAACGCAAAGAATTACTTATCGTACTCACATGGCTCTATTATGAAAAAAAGATATACTTGTTTACATCCCAGTGAATCGGATCAGATACTAAGGCTGGAAGCTCTCCGAATAAGGGTGGAGAGTGAGTGGAGGGACTTACATCGCCAGTAGGCAATGCCGGTAAAGACGGGAATAGGAACTGGGCTGACTGTGCTTGCTGCGGACAGGAAAAAGATTACCGTTTGAAAGTCGATAAAAGCCGTTGGAGAGATAACGAGAATGACATACAGAGGATGAAGATGAATGACTCTAGATTTTGCTCGATAAGAAATACTGCAGACCCTGTCCGAGATGATAGATTCTTCCAATGAGGTGGCTCTTGGTCCGTTATAAGGGTACACTTCCTTGGTATGTTGCTCTCGTTTGTGGTGATGTTCATCTTTCCCGTGGGAAAGGATGAAGCTTGAATGCGGTACTCAGGAGCCCTCTGAATGGCGCATTCGTCCCAAATTTTCGACCTCCATTCCTCCAGGTAAATAATCCAATCAGAAGAAAGGCCTAAGAGGGTGGCGCATATAGAGTACGGACATCAAGACACCTAGTCCTAGAAATTAGACTCAATCGGAGTGGCGGATGATGTCAAGAGGCATCAGAGGAAAAGTCGGCAACGAGCACGAGGAAAAGTCGGCAACGAGCACCTGGAAACTCAGTGACCTGTCTAAACAGCCTCGAATGTGTGAAAACATCTATGGAAGTTAGGGAAGATCGAAATAGGTTATAGGTGATCGAGTTCAGAAGACCATTCGGGCTGTAATTAGTAATGGTAGTCGGTTATATGCAAGGCCATTGGACTACATGCACGTCTCTTCAGCCGCCGTCAGCGCTTTTAAGCCAGGGATGAATCGCGCAAAGCCGCTAGGATTACTTCCGCAATCGCGTTATATTGTGGACGATCCTTAGCACCAAGGATTTACGGCGCGAACACTCTGCCATGAAGCTCTGGATCTTGTTGTCATGCAGTATTCTCACTACCAATGCAGTCGCTGTCAACGGCCTCTTCACCCCCTCGAATTCGAGCGAGAACACCCATGCAGTCGAGGGCACCGCAAGGCTCGGGACGCCAGATTCGCGATTTAGCATTTCTGCATCGTTTCAGGGACTAAAAGTCCCACTGATATCATATCTGATGAATACTGTGAGGCTATTGGCAATATTGGCTCTAGAAGATTTCTCTGGGACCATGGAGTCAACTTACTGGGACTTCCGTGACTACCGCGAGGTTAGCATAGAAGCCCCGCCTAGAACAGACGGAAAACCAATAGAACGTCGATTTGTGGTGTGGGGTCTCAGTCTGGGTGCAGGTCTCATGGTCAGCCAAAGACGATTTGAGACTGTCACTTTCACCCTCATGTGGGAGGGGAATGAAGTTGGAACCATCAAAATCTGGCGTTGGCCTGGAGCGTATTCCATCAGTACAGGGATGAATCCGAGTGCGACCCAAGGTCCTATCCTACAATCGGCCTTGCCTGCTGCCGATATCTCAGCAATTGCGCCGCCGAATTCGAAGGGCGTGAATGTCCAGGGAATGGTTTATGACACCATTTTGACCGTCCAAACCATTCTGCTCGAATCTTACGTGGACCTCTTCGATGTCTTCCTCATGGCAGTCGCGGTCATTGTTGACGTGGCTACTAGGGAAGCCAGCGAACGCATTTTTGATTATGTTCCACCAGACAACGTTCGAGGAGTCTTTGTCGAGTTCTATACTCCAACTGCACCAAATCCCGATCCACCATTCTTCCAAGTGCAATGGCTTATCAAGGCCACTGTCGCAATCCCCGAATTCATGATCAAAAACGGGGCGTTCAAGGAGGCCGTGGTGAGGCTATATGTCGACGGTGTAAAAGTGGCCGATGGGTCTTTGGAAAATAGGTGGCATGCCAATCATTCGCCCTTGGTGTTGTCAAACATATCTGTGTCCTGACCGTCAAAGGACAATGATCCTGAAAGGAAGCGAGGCGACATGGCGCTAGTTTTTGGTGATGTAGATTAGTAAGCAAATCTTGGCATGATTTGCCTCTTTCGCTCCATCAACTTCTCCCAACTTCCGAGTACAAGTCAAAGGTAGCAACCTCGCTATACCGAAAGCCCGATGCCTCTAGGTGGCTCACCTATGAACAGTCACACTCGCATTTGACTCGAAGTCAGAAACATTAGACTCATAGGAAACCGGTTTCAAGGCAAAACCCCACACGCAACGTGATGATCATACGCGTCATTCTGGTAGCCTGCGATTCGGGCCTTCCCCACCACAAACATAACGCAGCGGGCGTAGGTAGGTCATCTCGATGGCGAATCTCCTTCCACAATTTTCTTCTAGCTTCTAGAAGTGTCTCTTTTGATTCGATGGCTGCTTGCGCGTGCGAGTCTGCAAGTCTACGTATGCGATGCCTGCCTGTAGCTCTCGAGTTGCATATAATGTGGCTTGAAAGCTCTCCCATTCTCTTTCCTTCATAGCAAACATTTTCATCTTTCGAACTCTACAAAACATATCACGAGTCACTCTACACACATTGCAAACGACATCTCAAACATGGCAAACATCCGCTACCTCAACCAACAAAACCCCTTCTGGGACTTCATCTCCTCCTTCGACTCCACCACCGCCAACCACCCCTTCTCCGACGCCTACAACCCCGAATCCCGCACCGCTCCTCCCGAATACGGCCCACCACCCCACGACGGCCCTCCACCTCCCCACCACGAAGCCCCTCCCCCACCACCAGACTCCCACGACCCCTCTCACCATG
>JAABUP010009686.1_pt1 | contig 11715 bp, 8 predicted proteins | sample 5559201 | NCBI WGS metagenome assembly JAABUP01 (sample SAMN10711887, study PRJNA513373) | rock metagenome | isolation source: Antarctica rocks | place: Antarctica | reverse complement strand
GAGGCACCTTCTTCGAAGAAAAAACGTATCTTATCGCCGCTGGTGAGGAAGTAGTCGTCGCCGACGTGCTTGTTGTTGCCTTCGCCGGTGGAGAATTTGGTCATGGGGTGGTCGGAGAGGGAGAAGTTTTCTAGCATTTGTTTCGTTTCCGCCAGTAATGAGGAGACGGTGGAGGGGTCGAGAGCGTCGGGGATGATGAGGTAGCCATTCTCATTGTAGAAATCCAATTGCTCGGTGCTGAGACCTAAGCTTTTGGCATCAGAAGGCGGGGGAGGTGAGATGCGTGATGGTGCCATGGGGCTGAAGTGGAATCAAGGATACTGATGATGTTCGCGTGTCGACGAGGCCGAGTGATCAGGGTTGAGTGGGACAAGCTTATTATATCTGAAGTACAAGCTAGACCAGATATTCCGAGTACATCATTGGGCTTTGGTTTTCACATTTACAACCAGGTGAGAACTGGTTCATGGCCAAAGTTCAGTGCCCTCAACGATGCAGACTATGGTCCAGTATACACAACGTCATTGATACATTAATCTACCCGTCCCGTCGAGTCTATGAGGCCACCATCAACAATAATCTCCTGTCCCGTAATATATCTCGCCTCGTTACTTGCAAGGAAGAGTGCAGCATGAGCAACATCCCAGGCATCTCCCATCTTCCCTGTCGGTACCTGACTATCCCTCTTCTTACGCATGCCCTCATAATCTCCGTCGGCATATCTCTCCGCTATCAGCCTCACCAATGGTGTATCAATCAGGCCTGGAACCACGGTATTTAGTCTGACCCTCTTAGGCGCATATATCACCGCTGTGGTCTTCGTAAACTGGATGATCGCAGCTTTTGCCGCCGAGTATGCGACTTGCGGTTTGCCGACATAACGCAGTCCAGCGACCGAGGAAATGTTGATGACGCATCCACCGTGCTCTTGCTTCTCCATTATTGGGAGGACTTCATGACAGTACAAGTACACGCTCTTGAGGTTGATGTCCATCTGCTTGTCCCATACCTCCTCCGTCATCTCTGCCGGTCCACCAGGTTCACTTCTCCCCACATTATTCACAAGGATATCGATGCGCCCATGCTTCGCCATGCATGCTTCCACAACCTCTTTGCAAGACTTCGAGGAAGTAGCATCGCCATGCATGACAGTGACTAGATGAGACGGCGACTCGTCGCGAATCTGGGATGCAGCTTGCTCGGCAGCACCTAAAGAAATGTCACAGCCGAAGAGAACTGCTCCTTGACGGGCAAAGAGGGTTGCTATAGTAGTACCGTTACCCCAGCCTTCGCCGATGCAGCCAATGCCCGTAATGAGGACGACCTTGCCGGTGAGGTCGTGAATCGGCATGTTGGTGAGTAATGCTGTTCCCGTACTGAACAAAGCAGTTGTGAATGAATACGACTTGCTTCACTCCATGCTAATGCTGGCTCAGAAGGTCAAACGTGGGGCCTCGCTCGAACGGTTCATTAATATGCCGAGACGGAAAGATCCGCAGCCCTATGAGTTAGCCCCAACAAGGGCGGAGGTTCCTTAGTATTGTCGCGATCTGCCTGGCTCGAAACTCCTGCAGCAAATTGCACCATCTTATACATCAAGTTCGTCAATCTCCTCCAGCCATCAGCATCCCAAGCATGCCTTTGGTCTGCCAAGCCTGCTGCGCCCTTTCGACCTCTTTCCGTACGCGGTGATGCAATCGCTTCATCAAACCATCAATCTTCGGTGACTGTCCCATTTCGCCAGAGTAAATGTCAAGAATAAGGACTCCGACATCGACACTCATCGCCACGTATCGTGGGTCGATGATATACTTACAAAGCCAATTGAGAATCGGTTGCAAAGTAGTTTCATCGCGGCCTTGCAAAGCGCTACGCATCGCTGAACGATGCCGGAGGGCAGTGAAGAGCGTCAGTACGACCATCGGCGGTTCTTTATTTCCAAGTACATCATCAAGCGCAGATGCGTATTTACCCCGTCTCATATCTTTCTCCCACTTCTTTTCCCTTTTCCGATTACCCCTATCATTGCCCTCAATTATGACATCTGCACCTTCACCCATGAATTCTCTTCCGCGAAACCTTTTTTCCCATCCCTTGGGTCTTTTCTTTGCGTTCTTCCTATCATGTTCTTCTATTTTGCCCTCAACCAATGCTTGCATCTCCTTTATTCTTTCTGTCTCTTTCACCTTCTGCTGTCCCGAGAGCCGGGTCTTAATAGATAGCAATCCAGACTGCATGCCAACTGCGAGATGCTTGTCATCACGCCCAGTACTTGAGCAAATGACACTCAATGAAAGGATCGGAGATGGATACTTGGATCCAGCAACAACATTCCATCCTGTGGTTTCGAAGACTTTGACATGTCCATCTAACCCTCCACTGACCACTCTTGTATCATTAGATGCGAGGCTTAGTGATGTGACAGCCTTCTGATGATTCTTTAATAGCTGCAAAGGCTTGCCAGCAACTAAGTCTAATACCGATATCTGATTATCCGCTGCAGCTAGTATGGTAGTTCCCGAAGGTAGTGGCAGGACAGTCTCCACTGCTGCAGCATGCTTGAAGATCATGACCGATCGTCCTGGACTCCTAGGATCCCACAGCCTAACGCTCTGGTCATAGCTCCCCGACACCACCAAATTCGAGGCCTGTCCCGGCATGAAAGCTCCACTTCTCACATAGTCCTGGTGTCCTATGAATGTCGTCACACTCTCCTGGCTCGGTAAATCCCACAGCCTGACCGTTTGGTCATCACTTGCACTCATTAGTGTCGTCAACTCTCCTGGCGAAAACTTCGTGGTCCAGACTGGCTGCTTATGTTCCTTCCACGTCTTAAGGATGGCCCTAGAGTTGACGTCAAAGACTTGTATAGCACCGGTCTCATCTCCGGCAACCATGACTCGACCATCTCGTCTGATCTCACCGCCATGAGCGATGCCGCCGAATCGATTGATGGTTTTAACTAGTTTGCGTGTGCGGATGGAGAATACCTGGACGCGCGTGCCTGTGGTGACAGCGAAGTGATCAGATGGCGGTGTCAGAGGATTCGCAGGTGACGCAGGAAACGAAATATGCGTTATTGGATTGTTCGAAGGTGAGGGTATGAGCTGCTGAGACTTGAAAGTGCGCCAATATGTCTGCTCTGAAGTAAGCGGCGAAGGACCGCTAGGTAGCTTCAGCGTTTGCAATGGTGTCACTGGCGCTGCCATTGTGTCAGAATAATGCTTCCGCCAGTGCTGCCATGTTATGTTCGTTAGGATTTCACAGTACGAATGAGCCAAAAATTCGCGGTTAGCGCTTCTAGCTGAGTAGCGCCCTTCTGCCACCGCGTCTAGTCTCATCATATTACTCCTAGCGAAGATCCACACGCCTCCCATTCACTATTCCGGTTCTACGACTTCATATCTTATATATGTCAGCCAGCATCAATCTACAGATAACTCTCGCCTATGGTTCCTGATGTCATTGTCCGCTGTAGAAGCCAACCTTCAAGTCCTCCAAGATCACCTCAACCGCTTACTCGATACTCGTGAATATCCCAAGACTATTTGCCCCTCCGAGGTCCCTCGTGCTCTCGCGGTAGAAGAGATGAAGAAATTGGGCGCTTCATGTTGGAGAGACCTTATGCCAGACGTGCGAAAGCTTGTATGGCAGATGGGAGATCGCGGAGAAGTTGAGATCTTGCAGCGCGGGGAAGTCCTGGGAGACAGTGTGGGCTTGGAGGACGTGAAAGGCCCCATACGGGTTAGGAAGAAGATCTGATGGTTTCGAGGAGAGTTAGCCGTGCAAAGGCTTGCTTTACTATGTTCTTCTTGTGGTCACGCTATAGCTCCTGTCGTTCCTACCATGACTAAGTGCACTTCAGACAAGTTGAGCAGGTTTGGTAATACAAGCTCACTGTCTTGATGACACATATCCGGTCACGGTCTTCCATCTTACTTACTACCATCTCAACTATGCAGCGTCTGTCCTCAGCCGCTCTAAAGCACCAAATGTTAGAACCCCGGAAATCCGTCGGATCACTGCACGCCAGAGCTTTGCGGTATTACTTGGATGATGAGCAGCTAGCTGTGATGACGATAGTTCAACGTTTATCATCAGTGATGCCTGCTACCATTGACAAGTGACTTTGTGAATGCAATCAATCACAAGACCGCCTCCGCTCCCTGGCTCTGGCTTTACAGGGCTTCGATAGCAGACTATGGTGACGAGCTCATGGCAGCGTGAAAAGCAAGCAAGCTCTGTGGCTTTGTTTACTTGTTTGGCGAGAGCTTCAGCCACATCGTTTCTATTCTAAATCAATGATCCCTGTGGTCGATCATCGTAATCCGTACATACAATACCTCTCAAGCAGCCGTAAAATCTCAGTTGTGTCGTTCCACAGGTAATCAAGGAGGCTTCAATATCGCATAGGATTCAGAGTCCGTGAAGACTGGGCTTTGGGTGGTTTGACATTGCTAGAATCTTAATTCAGTCTAATACATTACCTGTATTGTGGCGCTCGGGTATTGGAGATCTCCAACCTCCAGATTATCAGTATCAACGAAACTACTGAAGAAGCTGCTACTCGCATACTAGTCGTTTAACAGCTCTGATAATACTTGAAAAGCATCGGACAGGCTTTAAGGTCTCTGAAAAACCATCCTTCGAGCTCCTTAGAATCAATCCAAAACGATCACCAACCTGGATGTGGTCTTCGTCACTGCATAAAGCATCATAGCAACTTCCCCTTGATCGGGTGAATACGCTCTCGAGACTCGAGAGACCCCTTGAAGTCGATAGGAGCATCAAAGTCGTCTTCCATTCGACCCAAGAGGCTTGTGCACCCTCTTAATATCATGGCTACAAAAACAGCAATGGCGGCATTTGGTGGAGCGCATACGGCTGGGATCTATGCAGACATGACTGTGGATGGACCAGAGATTGGAACTTTGGTTGTTGTCTTCGATCGAGCAAAGAACCTGCCAAACAGGAAAAGCATGGGTAAACAGGATCCTTACTGTGCTGCCCGTCTGGGGAAGGAAGCCAAGAAAACAGAAACCGATAAACGAGGTGGACAGACACCACGATGGTAAGCCTCATCGGACGTTGCTTCATCTCCATGCAACTACTGACTTTTGATGATAGGGACCAGGAGCTCCGATTTACTGTTCACGATTCTCCTGACTACTACCAGCTGAAAGTCTCCGTTTTCAATGACGACAAGAAAACCGACCTGATCGGCGAAACATGGATACCTCTTGAGATGGTCGTGGTACCTGGAGGAGGTCAAAACGACTTGTGGCACAATCTGCAATGTAAGGGGAGATACGCCGGAGAGATCAGGATCGAATTAACTTACTATGACACGCGTCCAAGGGAAGAGAAGCCAGTGGATAAGAGAAGAGAAAGTGCAAGGAACGGTCCAGACGATTCAGGTCGAGAAGGTGTACCTGGACCAAGGCAGCCAAAGCCAGTGAAACGAAGACCGTTGCCTGCCGATCCCACAGATTCATCTCCGTTGCGGCCCATATTGCCGGATCATTCGCTGTCCTCTCCACTTCCATTTATCCCACCACAGGGCCAGCAACCTCGATTGTACGCCCAAACGACTCCAGCATCACATCTTCGGTATTCACAAAGCGGATTGACTCGGAGCTCTCCTATGGATGGTACCGGATCTTACCACGGCCCCCAACAAGGCACAATCGCGATGACGCCGGCGCCACAACAGCTGGAATCGTCACACTACGAGATATATGACCCGATAGGGGATAGTGGTTACATCCCAGGGAATGTCCTGGGACGTTACGATTCATTTGAAGACGAGGAAGAGGCGGAGATCCAACCACCACTGCAAGCCCCAACAAACGATTACAGAAATGCTCCACCGCCTGCTTTACATTCGCATAACAGTCACACCAGCCTCCAAAAACAGTCACGGCATCGAATTGTCCCGTATGGCCTGCCTCACTCGAGCTCAGCACCACTAATGGCTCAACATCACTCAAAGTCAGAAGTTCCTCGCCGGCGTGTCAATCAACCATACGACCAAGGTCACCATGGATCTTCTCCACTGAACAGCACTAGCTATCAAGAGAAGTCGATAGATTGTGACTTCTTTGACCCTGTCTACGACCATCATCCACGGTCAATGCAACCTTCAGTTGAGGACGACGAACCCCCGCCGCCGCCACCTGCTCATCGAAGCAGTGGCTCTCAATTGTCGCTATATGAGCCACAAACTCCCACTGGCTACCATCATGTTTCCGCACCGGCGCCGCTGAACATTCGCAGTGGGCGAAACAGCGCTTCGCCTAACCCATACAGTGTTCAAGGAACGAATTCGTATCATCCTCAGGACGAGTTTGGATTTTCAGCCTCTCCATCGTCTGGACGAGGTCTCTCACACCCTGGAGCAGCCGCCGGCCCCCAGGCACATTACACTCAACCTCAACGTCGCCAGTCTCAAGACCCTACGCTGGCGTCACCGCACGGAGACGGAAGTTATGTCATGCCTCCGAGTCTCGTCCCAGGCTATAACCCCCGGATGGTTGAAGATGAGTCACCCTCCATGATACACGAGAAGCGTATGAGTTCTAGAATTGGCAACGGCGCAGGACCTGCATCAACGCATCGACAAAGTCCTTCGCATGAAAATCAGCCGAGAGCGCATCCTCTTTCCCGTCAGGATTTTGCCACGTCCAGCCCGTCAGCTGCTGTGGATGGCAGTCAAGCACATCGGTCATCGGCACCAATGATCAAACCTCGAGCCGTCAGTCCTGATCCTCGCACACCAATTCGGAAGTCTGTTAGTCCTCAGCCCGGTCCACGTCCGGAGGAGCGTCGTCTTTCTGCCATCCCATTCTCTCCAGACTCATATGAAACACTCAATCCCAACGTTGCCTCGGCTTCAAGCCTCGACAAACCAGGTGCCCAGTATCACACTCCGGAGCAAGCAAAAGAAGCCTTTCGTCAGTCTCAGCGCGAAGCTCAAAGGGATGAAGGCCCGATCATCGGCAATGACGGGCGCGTCATAGATCCATCAGATCATTTACCCACTGATACATGGGCTCCAGAGCCCGAGAGGAAAAACGCGAAGAAGGATCCTGAGCCAGTGACTCGATCTAGACCTTCACTACAAGGCGCCCAGCCCATGCCACTAGCCGGACGACGACCCTTACGCGATGGCGCGGCTCGACCTAAATCTATATCCACACCTATCTACGCTCATTCTCCGGACGCCGTATCGCCATCTTCCGCGACCCGCAATCGCCTACAGAAGAAGTCACGAGTATCCCCTGCTCAGCCAACCTCCAGCCCCGCAGTACCCATGATCAACACAATGCCTCGCTCTTTCCCACGGACGTCAACCTCCGAGTATCCGCTTCGCGAGCATGAGAACTACGGCTACGGAAGCAGTCCTACATATGCCAGAAGTTCGCCAACCGGACCTCCACCAGTCCCAGCCAAGGTACCAATAGCGGCAGGACAGGAAGACTATGGCATGTCAGCACTGAGTGAAGAAATGAAGAGGATCGATATCGGCGTTGGTGTGGGGGCGGGAAGAGCGAGGAGGAATAGATATTGACTTTAAGGCACGAATACGCGGCATCTCTTGGCATTGGCTTCTGCAATCATTCTAGCAGATATCATGTCTTATGTTTAAAAATCTTGGATTCTTAGCGGTGCTTTACCCCGTACATCAAACTCCGTCTGATATCTTGCTATAGACCTGAGCATGTTCGTCGGACGGCGGCACACATCACATGGCGCTTGTGGGGTTTGCATCTAGGCATATGGTGGCGCGGCCTTCCGTACATATATCATCTCGTCCCTAAATAAAGTGAAACATTATAACCGCTCTTTGAAGCATCTCCTGACGAAACGACTGCAGTCACCGTGTCTATATACAGCGCTACGCCGACTTTTGGCTCATTAGGAACGGCGCTAGTCTCTTCGCGGAGGAGGACCGTCCTTGTAATTCTGCATTGGCGACCCAGGTCGACGGAATGCATCTGGGCTGACCTCGGGTGTTTACACAGCGACGGACGGCACTCGTGCGCTTCACGTGGAAGCGTGCGGTGGGAAGATCGAGGGATTGGCTTTGGACGGTCATTGTCTGGCTTTGTTGGTTGTGAGTTTGGAGGATTGCGGAGGGTTGGGATGGATGAGAGGAAGAGGAAGAGGGAGGGCAGAGGGTCTGGTGTTTTTACTTCGGGGTGGCGGTAGTGCTTTTGTTATCGGCGTTTGAAAGGACGGCTGGGCGGATGGTTAGGGGTGGAGTTTGGTGCCGGTGGTGTGAGGGTGAGTGGTTATATTTCTTAGTTGAAGATTGGGGTTTGGGATTTGGTGAGTCTGAGAAGGTGGATTTGCTCTTTACGATGGCGGTTGTTTCGGATGATGGGACTGAAGTCGGAATTCGACGTGTGGAGTTCGGGATATTGTTGCATTGCTAGGGGTCGAGCCTGCTTGTGGGGAATTATTCTGGGCGTCAAGTTTTAGTCAGTTGGGCTTGTTGTCTCTCGTGAGTGAGTATAGCGGGTGATTGTTTGTTATTTTGGTTTGAGATGAACGGGAAGACCATGGTATTTGGTCCTATGCTTCAGATCCCAGTCCTCAGATAGTGGTACGTGGACTCCTTGATGGTCTTGTATGATTGTGCTAGACATGACGGGAGATTCTTTGAACGATACAGTGAGGAGACGCACCGAGTCTGCGTAAACCGATGTGCTGCATCTCAGGTGCAGTTTTCCCTGTCGGATTGCCAAGCAGTGAAAGGAATATAACGCTCGCCCGGACTTGAAAAAACTAAACACCTTTCACGATAGCCAGATTGCGCCTGAGATGCCGCTGAAAGAGTACCCTTGGGCGAAATAGAGGTATACAAGATCCCCTTACGTTATGAACGTGTCACTCCTCTCTCAAGACTTCCTCGGCAGCGAGTCCACTCACCCACATGGCATCGTCCTCTCCCGTGTTCATGAAGCGCTCCGTAGCAGTCGAATATCTACCAGGCTCTCTGTCCTTGTAGACTAGTGCAGTCTCTAACCTCGAGATATACGATGGCGTGCTATTTTCTGCGGGGAGCCAAAGATTGACGTTTTTCGTATCTGCAGAATCCACCGCATCTTGGGTTGGCATTGTATCCTTGGCGTCTTGTTCCCACAGTCCGTGGCGATGACAGAATCCCATGAATGCGAGCCATGAGGGATCCCTCGCCAGTGTGTGGGGTTTACCGATGACGATAAGGCCTTCTTTGGCGCGAGTGAGAGCGACATTGAAGCGCTTAGCTTCGTTGATGATGCCGAGGCCTTTCGCGTGGTCTTCATCGAGGAAACGGCTTCGGCTGCGAGTCGTGCAGACTATGACGAATCTGCTTTCTAGACCTTGGAAGGCCTCCATCGGCCCGATGTTGACTCCATACATGAGGTAAGGTTTTTTTCGGATTGTGTGCCTGAGAAGGTTGACTTGTGCGCGGAAAGAGCTCATAATACAGATATCTTGTTGCTCGATCAAGCCGGAATGCATCAGAGATCGAGCAAAATCGCACGCCTTGAAGGCTTCTTGAACGTTATACCAGCCGCCACCTTCCTGCTCGATCTCGTCATCAGCACTATTGCAAGCAAACAGTAACGGCCAACGACGGCCTTTCCAGCCTGTCCAACCTTCCATACGGTCGACTTGCGTTGCCTCTGGCATCAACGTGTCGTGGTAGAATAAAGCACTCGGGACTGCCAGAATCGCTGGGTGCGACCGATAATTTCGTACCAGATTGACAAAGGCCGGTTGGAGCATCGGAATTGAGAGTGCCATTCCGGGCTTACTGTGCCTTTTTCGCGCCATCGGGTGCGCTTTATACACAGCTCTGTTGAAAAGTCGTTCAAAAAGGCTGACATCTAAAGCGGTCTCTCTAGATGATACCCTAGGCCCTAGCTGGTATTCATCTCCAGCCATGACGAAGCAAGGGGAGGTCTCTGAATTATCATTCGGCGAAGGAGCAACCACCGTAAGAGGTATGCCAAGCTCCGGTTCCGTAGCTTGGGCTGCCTCATCAACGAGCAAAGCGGACCAATGTAATGCTGTTGAAGGTCGTGCTGAGCCCGAATCGGGTACATGGGGATGGACTACCGCCATCAGACCCCGCTCAAGCTTCACGAGGTCTTGATTAGTTACGCGTGCCTGCACTAGGATATCTGCATCACGGCATGTAGTGACGGTAATCTTGAAGGCCATGAGCACCTTGAACGCAGGCAACATGAAAAGATCATTCTCTGTATAGCAATATGGTAGTAACTCTCCAGGTACCTCCGCAAATGTCCGAGAAGAAGCATTCAAGCGGAATAGCTCTGATGGAGCTAAATAGGGGCGTAATCTCAGGGCCAAAGTATCCGCAGCGGGATTTGACGGCGCGCAGAGCAGTATATGTGAGCCCTTTGTCTCAGCGTTGACGAGCTGAAGAGCGGTCTCCACTATGGTCTTTGTTTTCCCAGTTCCAGGTGGTCCAGAAATGAGGAATGGAAGGTTCCCATACTTTGCGGTCTGGATGGCGTCGACTGCTTTCATCTGTTCGTAGTTGAGCTGCTTATCATACCAGTGCTGCTTGAATATACCGATGGGTAACTGGGTTTGGATGAGGCCATCCGGTTCTGTCGGAAATAACATGCATCTCATCCATTGGCCGCTGGTTCCCCCACGATCTGGCCGCAAATATGCCGGTGAGAAACCCAGTGAAGAATCGCTCGCACTACCATGGGAACTGGCAGCTCGTAGTTTGCTCTGGCTTAAAATGTGAGTGGCTCTCTGTGCAAGGCGTGGCACGTTGTCGGAATCGTCCTGATAAGCTTCACGAGAGTCGCACAGAGCATTTAGCTCACTCCCCTTGCGTAAGCTACTATGAATAGCAGACACCGCCCTTTGCAAAGCTTCCGTGGTATTTGGTTGCACCAGGAACGATATATTGAACACTAATGGTTCGGATGGTAGACCATCAATGCGAAGCAACAGTGTCTCTTTGGGCTTGTCAATACCCCACACGACAGCACAATGCTGAAATCCTGTAAAGCCTGGTGCTGGCTCGCCACGCTGTTTACCACCGCCGGGTCCCGTCCAGAGGCTCATACTACGCGGTAGCATCGTCACAGGATCAAGTCTCAATTGACGAAGCATGACACTGTCGCCAAGGACAACCCGCGGCGTATTTTCTCTCAAGCCAGGAACGACCAAGCTGTAAAGCTGATGGGTCAAATCGTGCTGGCGTACTTTAGCTCTGAACATATCATAGGAGCAATGCTCAACTGCCTGCGCTTCCAGCTCTAATCCAAGGTATTCTTCAAAGTAAACAAAGTAATGGTCTGGGCTCAGTCTATCGGGCACACGAGCGACGTTGTCGTGAGATGGTGACGCGAGTGGCGGTATGGGCGGATGCGGAAGCAAGAAATGATTTCCGGCAAATGTCGAGATGTACACTTGGAAAACGATTCCATCTACGGCCTTACTAGGTATCAAAGTCGCCGCAGTTCGGTTAATAGCTATGAGGGACTCTGGAACATAGGTTTTGGCATAGACATCCGGCTTCCATTGGCCAACTCTAATTCCTGGAGCTCCTGGCTTCGTCCCATTCCATTGTTCCGGTGAAGGTGTGGAGGGGTTTGAAAGTTGCATTTTTGTAGTTGAAGTGGGTCTTGCTGGTAACGAGGTTCCCGCCCTTGTGGGCTGTGAGGTTGATAGATTTTG
>JAABUP010009685.1_pt1 | contig 11717 bp, 14 predicted proteins | sample 5559201 | NCBI WGS metagenome assembly JAABUP01 (sample SAMN10711887, study PRJNA513373) | rock metagenome | isolation source: Antarctica rocks | place: Antarctica | reverse complement strand
ATCGAAGTCACCCAGCACCCCGAGATGCAACGCGAACCAACGACGGCCGGGACCGACCCTAACCACCCTCAGTGAGCCCCTCGGTCCGGGTACCTCCCAGACACAACGGGTGCCTCTACCAGCACCGCCGTGGGAGCACGGCAGGTTTGTCGTGTATTCCAGTGTGCCGGACCCCCACTACTCGCGGATTCGGGTCAGAGCGACCGACCGCCGCCACCCGCTACGCCTAGATGTGTTGACCATGACGCGAAGTGCGTTTGTGCAGGTCAGATGCGCTGTATGTGCGCCGTGGAGCGAGCGGCATTGACGCTACGCCCAGCAGGCCGAACCTGCGAGCACCAAACTTGACTCGATCTTACCGGCTTTGCCGGTCCTAGCCTTCCAGCCGCTGGGCGAGCGAGCACCCGGTGGTGCCCGTGGCTGATGTGATCCCGGCCGGCTCGGTCACCTTGACCCCGTCCGACTGCGCCGAGCTGGTTCCGCTCCTGTCCAATCCGGGCCGGCTGGCGGCGTTGAGCCCGGCGGGCAGTCAGGCCGCGAGCGCCGGGCTCTGCCGCGCCGAGCACGTGATGCTCGACGCTGAGGCCGCCCCCGAGACCACGCCATCGTCGAGCAGGTCATCGCCGACCTCAAGAACAGCGCCCTGGCCCACCTGCCCTCCGGGCAGTTCTCGGCGAACGGGGCCTGGCTGGTGTGTGCGGTGATGGTCTACAACCTCACCCGCGCCGCCGGCGCGCTGGCCGGCGCCCTGCACGCCAAGGCCCGGACCGCGATCCGGCGCACCCGCCTGATCAGCGTCCCCGCCCGCATCGCCCGCTCCGCCCGCCGCCTGCAACTGCATCTACCGGCCGATCGGCCCTTCGAACCCGGCCTCGATGACCTGTTCCGCCGAGCACTGCACGACCCCGTCCCCACCGCCACCACCTGACCTCCAGCCCCCGCCGGGCCCGACCGGAGAACCAGTGTGGGCGCGCTCGACCGACGTGCGCGCGCAGCTGCGCCGCGTCGCCGACGAGGTCGTCGAGCGCACGCCACGAGGGGTCGCCGTCGAGGGGGCTCAGCGCGAAGGCCGGTCCGATCGCGGCGAGCCCCTCGAGGTCGGGCCCGATGCGGTCGGACCGGCGGGGGGTCAGACCGCCGACCACGCCGCGCACCAGTCGTCGGTGCTGCGGTGGCGCCCGAGCCCGAGGACGACGAACTCGTCGTGGCAGCCGACTGCCTGCACGCCGAGGTAGCGCAGCGCCTCGACGATCGGGCTGCCGCCGAGCCCGTCCACCGCGGTGGGGAACGGCTCGCCGCGCGACAGCAGGCGCGGGCCGTAGACGACCTGGCAGTCCAGCCAGACCGCGGCGGTCTGCCGGCCGAGGTCGCCGAGGTAGTCGGCTTCGAGGTAGGCCACCGGCCCGCGCCGCGAGGAGGCGGTGAGCACCGCCGCCCCGCCCGGCGAGAGGCGCTCGAACCCGGTTTCGGGGGAGAGCGGGAAGCCTTCGAGGTCGTGGCGGTGAACAGGTCGGCACACATCGGCAGCAGCGCCAGCTCCGCGCCGTCGAGCAGGGAGGGCCGCGCGTGCGGGAAGCGCTCGACGATCGGGGCGAGGACCTCCGGAGCCGCGACGACGCCGTGGAGCTCGTACGCCAGGGTCATTCGAGGATGCCGCAATACTTGAGCACGTGCGCCGCCGACGTCGCCCGGATGGCGGCGACCATCGTGCGGTACTCCTCGGGGAACAGCCCGGCGTGCCGTGTCATGGCGTCGGACTCGATCAGCACGACGGCCTTCTCCAGGTGCTCGCGGGCGAGGCGGTCGCGCCACAGTGAGTGCGTGATGTGGACGTACTCGTCGTCCACGGCGGTGATCCGCAGCGTCTTGCCCCCGGCGACGGTCGGGAGGTCCCCGCCCTCGCCGAACTCCTGCTGCAGCTGCGTCCAGCCCAGCGGCACCGCACTCACCGTTCCCTCTCGGTCGTGGTCGGGGTCGCCGTGACCACCGCGCGGTCGTCCCCGCACCGCAGGGCCAGCTCCTTCATGTGGGCCAGGGTGGCCGCGCGGCGCGCACCGGCGGTGACGGCGTCGCAGCCCCAGGTGGCGGCGAGCTCGTCGTCGCCGAGCCCCTCGACGCAGGTCGCGACGAGGGTGGCCTGGTGCTCGGGCGGGACCGCGACCAGCGCGGCGCGGAAGACGCGCCACGAGCCGGCCCCGACGGCGCTCCCTGCCACCGCGTCGGCGATGCCGGCCTCGGCGAGCTTGGCGATCCGCCCGGAGTACGGCAGTCCCCAGTGGCGGAACACCGCGGGCCGCGCGACCAGGCCGGTGGCCACGCGCAGGGCGACCGCCTCGGCGGCGACGGCCGCGTCCGGGCCCCCGCCGAGACGGACGCGGCAGGTGTAGGAGACCGCCTGGACGGTCGCGGTGACCCGCTCGAGCCACTCGGCGTAGTCCGGCAGCAGCGCCGGCGTCGCGTCGGGATCGTCCATCGGGCGGCCTCCTCCCACCTCGTCCGGACCGGCTACAGGACGGCCAGCACGTGCTCCGCGGTGGACACCTCGTGGTCGACGAACTCGTTCTCCACGTCGAGCGAGGTCAGGACGCCGTTCTCGAGGATCGCGGCGTACCGCTCGGAGCGCGTGCCCAGCCCGAAGCTCGAAGCGTCGACGGTGAGGCCCATCGCGGAGGTGAACGCCGCGGTGTCGTCGGCCAGCATCGTGATGCCGACCGCGTCCTCGCTCTTGGCCCACGCCCCCATGACGAAGGCGTCGTTGACCGAGACACAGAAGATCTGCTCGACGCCCTTGGCCTTGAGGTCGTCGATCTTGAGCACGAAGCCGGGCAGGTGGAAGTCGCTGCACACCAGGGTGAAGGCCCTGGGGACCCCGAACAGCACGGCCTTGCCGCTGCCGAGGACCTCGCCGGTTGGGACGTCCTCGACGCCCTCGGACGTCACCGCCTTGAGTGCGACGTCGGGGATCGTGTCGCCCACTGCGATCATCGTTCGTTCTCCTTCGTGAGGATGGGTGATCGCTCGACGCTGAGCAGTCCGGCAGGTGGATCAGGCCGGGGTCTCGACGGTGGCCACCGACGGGCCGGCGGTGCCGGCGCGGTGCCGATCTTCGAAGCCGCCGAAGCGCCACAGCAGCGCCGCGCCGCCCCAGACGACGACGAAGAAGCCGACGATGAGGTAGCCGAGCAGCTCGAACTCGTCGGCGATGCCGGCGAAGCCGGACAGCGCGGTCACCCCGAAGTCGTCGGCGAGCACGCCGGCGAGATAGACCGCGGCGATGAAGCCGGCGACGGTGACCGTGGCCGCGGTGGTGGCGATGTTGTAGAACAGCCGCCGCGCGGGGCTGCGGTTGGACCACGAGTAGGCGACGGACATAAGCACGCCGTCGAAGGTGTCGAAGGCGCTCATCCCGGCGGCGAACAGCAGCGGCAGGGTCAGCGCGGCCACCAGCGGGGCGGGGCCCGCCGAGCCGCCGGCGGTCGAGGCGGTGGTGGCCGAGAGCGTGAGCAGGGTGACCTCGGAGGCGGTCTCGAGTCCGAGGCCGAACAGGATGCCCAGCGGGTACATGTGCCAGGAGTGCTTGATCAGCGTTCGGGCGCGGCCGCCGAGGATGCGGTTGACCAGCCCGCGGTTGAGCAGCTGGCGCTCGAGGTCGGCCTCGTCGAGGCGCCCGCGGCGCAGGTCGCGCCACGAGCCCACGATGCCCTTGAGGACCAGCGCGTTGAGGACCGCGACCAGCCCGAGGAAGACCATCGCCACAACGGTGGAGACGGTGCCGCCGATCTCGCGGAACGCGTCGACCTGGCCTGCGGCGGCGGCTCCGGCGGCGACCGCGACGATCAGGGAGAGGACCACGACCACCGAGGAGTGGCCCATGGCGAAGAAGAAGCCGACCCCGACCGGGCGCCGGCCGCGCTGGACCATCAGCCGGGTGGTGTCGTCGATCGCGGCGATGTGGTCGGCGTCGAACGCGTGCCGGATGCCCAACACGTAGGCCAGGACCCCCGCCCCGGCGAACGCGCCGGCCCCGAGTGGCCCGGAGGTCAGGGACAGGTACATCGTCCAGCCCGCGACGTGCAGCACACCGATGACGGCGACGATGCCCGAGAGCTGCAGGCGTTGCGTGCGGGACCATCCGGTGCCCGGGGCCGCGGCGATGGCGGTCATCCCATCCTCTCGCTGGTGGGGGAGGGGGAGCCGGCGGTGCCCGGACGAGGGCACCGCCGACTGACACCTCAGCACATCATCAGATGATGTATCAGGGTGTCGGGACGAGTGTCTTGACCATCGCCGCGATGTGGTTGCCCTGCACCTCGGTGACGTCCGCCGAGCCCGTGCTGTCGCCGCGGATCGCCGCGTGCGGGACGACGACCCAGCACGCGCAGCCCCAGATGCACTCGCCGGCCATGCCGTCGAAGCGGATCGACTGCTCGGAGAGCATCACCCCGAGGTCGAGCAGCCACGAGTGCATGAGGAGCTTCTCGTCCCACGACTCGATCTGGTCGTAGGCGTCCCGCGCCTCGAAGAAGGCCGTCAGGTCCGTCTTGGCCACCCCGGGGATGATGATGCTCGAGTACACCGTGAGCTCGTCGAAGAACTCGCCCTGCGAGGTCACGAGCGTGCCGTCGTCCCCGTCGAGCACGTACTCGCCGAGCACGCTCTCGAGCTTCTTCTGCAGGGTGTCGTTCCACATCTCGCGCGGCCCGACCGTGTTGACCTCGATGTAGTCGGTCTTGAAGCCCTCCTTGAGCCCGGAGAACGTCGGGATGTAGTCGATCCACTTGCTGACCACCTCGCGCCAGCGACCCCGCGGCTGGCCCGGCAGCACCTCGACACCCGGGTGGGTGTACTTGGCGACGTCGAACAGCGTCCACGTCCGGTCGCCGGAGATGTTGCGCTCGTGCGGGGCGCCGGTGAAGCCCGCGGGACGCAGCATCTTGAACAGCAGCCGCCCGTAGTCCTGCACCACGAAGCGGGTGAACGAGTCGTCCACGAACTTGCGCGTGACCCCCTTGCGGAGGGCGTCGCGGATGGCCGGAACACCGGTCTTGGTGTACGAGCCCAGGCGCTGCCAGGCGTGCTCCTGGGGCAGGGCGAGGAAGCCGCCGGTGAAGGGGTTCTTGTAGAGGTCGCCCCAGACCGCCATGACGCCCTGGTTCTTCTCGTCGTCGAGCATGCAGTCGATCTCGTTGATCGTGGGGTACAGCGCGGCGGTGCCGCCCGCGTGCTCCTCGTCGCCGGAGAACGGCAGGACGCCGACGCCGATCACCGGGATGCGGCGCCCGAGCTTGACGTTCGACAGGTGCCGCACCATGTCGACGACCATCCCCGAGCCGGTGCCCCCGGCGAGGGAGAAGAAGACCAGCACCATCGAGGGCAGCTTGGTCTTGTTGATGGAGTCGACGAAGAGGTCGAGCTCCTTCTCCAGCATCCGGTCGCCGCCGTAGTAGTAGTGCCCGTAGATCGCCTTCGCGATGGCGCGCGGGCACGACTCGCCGCCCTTGGGCATCTCGACGTCCGCGGGCAGCCACGGCTCGTAATTCGGGTTCCAGTAGTAGCGGGGGTACTCCATCTTCAGGTACTCGCGCCAGCGGTTGAGGCTGGTGCGCAGCGCCTCCGAGGTGGGCACCTCGAGACCGACGGTCCGCACCTGGTGGCGGTCGGTCGGGATGTCGCGCTCCTGGAGGCGCTGGGCGAAGCCGCCGGCGTACTCCTTGAGCTCGTGCTGGTCCTGGTCCCCGATGTCGATCGAGAGACCGGTGAACCGGGCGCGCTTGTCGTCGAGCTGGTCCTCGATCTCCCCCGTGCGCAGCAGGGCCTCGACCATGTAAGCACCGGTCTTGCCGATGCCCACCGCATGGATGCAGTGCGGGGACTGACTCCCCGTCGCGGAGTGGTAGAGCGACATTCCCATGATGGAACCTTCCTTCTCAGGACGTGACGTGCCTGATCCGCTCGCGGAGCCGTGCCGTCCACGGGCGTGCGTGGGGTGGAAGTGGGTGGAAGTGGTGCCTCGGGACGGGGCCGCGCGTCGTCGAGCGGGCCCCGTCCCGGGGCGGGGTCGGGGTCAGTCGAGGTAGCCGAGGTCCTTGAGGACGGTGGCGGCCGTCGTCGGCCGCTCGTCGGCGATGAAGGTGCGGTAGTGGTCGATGACGTCGCCGTAGTTGCGAGTCATCTTCCCCTCGTCGAGGAGCGCCATCGCCTTCTCGAGGTACGCCCTGGTCAGCTTGTCGGTCCAGAGCCGGTGCGAGACGTAGATGTACTCGTCGTCGGCGCCGGTGACCTGCAGCGTGCGTGCCCCGGGCATGGAGGGCAGCTGGGCGCCGTCCTTGTAGCGGGCGACGACCTCGGACCAGTCGGTGGCCATGATTCCCACCTCAGCCGGCGACGAACGGGGCGACGGGCTCGCTCGCCCCGAGGGCGTCGCTGACCGCCTCGGCGGCGGGCTTGGCCTCCTCCCCGCGGATCGCGGCGTGGGGGACGACGACCCAGCAGGCGCAGCCCCAGATGCACTCGCCGCCCATGCCGTCGAAGCGGATCGAGGGCTCGCAGAGCATGACGCCCAGGTCGAGCAGCCAGGAGTGGATGAGCAGCTTGTCGTCCCACTCGAGGGTGTCGTAGTAGTCGCGGGCCGGCACGAAGGCGGCCAGGTCGAGCTTGGACGCCCGCGGGATGACCACGCTGACCTGGTCGTCGGACCCAGGCATGGCCAGGGCGACGGGCTCGACCTTCGCGCTGGCGACGCTGCCCACGGCGTCGGCGACCTTCGTCGTGGACGCCTCCGCGTCCCCGGAGTACACGCGGGCCTCGATGTACTCGGTGGTGAAACCCTTCACCAGGCCGCCGGTGCCGAGCGAGTCGATGTCGGCGAGCTTGCGCGTCGAGAGCATGTGCACCCAGCGGTCGCCCTGTTCGCCACGGATGGCCGGGTGCCAGGCGTCGGCGGGCACCGCGAGCCAGTTCAGCGCCTTGAGCGTCTCGTAGAGGTTCAAGCTGGCGTCGCGGGCGAGGAACGTGCCGATGCCCTCGTCGAGGTAGGCGTGCGTGGCCGCGAGGTCGCCGGTCAGCGCCTGCACGTCGTCCTGCTCGACCATGAAGAAGCCGCCGGTGAAGGGGTTCTTGTAGAGGTCGCCCCAGACCGCCATGACCCCCTTGTTCTTCTCGGTGTCGATCATGCAGTCGAGCTCGTTGATGACCGGGAACAGCGAGCCGTCCCTGTACTCCGCGGGGTCGGCGCCGTTGGGCAGGATGCCCAGGCCGATGACCCACGGGCGACGCCCAAGCTTGATCGAGGAGAGGTGGCGGGCGATCTCGACGACGATGCCGCTGCCGACGCCACCGGCCATCGAGAAGGCGACGACCACCAGCGGCGTCGCCTCGCTGGCCATGACGTTCTGGGCGAAGGTGTCGAGCGCGCCGGCGATCTCGCGGTTCTGGTAGTACTCGGCGCCGTAGATCGCCTTGGCCACCGCCCGGGAGAAGTGCCCGTCGGAGGAGGCGATCTCCACGTCGGCCGGCAGCCAGGGCTCGTAGTTCGGGTTCCAGTAGTACCGCGGGTACTCCATCTTGAGGAACTCGCGGTAGCGGTTGAGCGCGTAGCTCAGGTCGGCATGGGTCGGGACCGGCATCGACACCGTGTTCACGAACGTCTTGTCCGCCGGCATCGACGACGCCGCGACGCGGACCTGGCCGAGGTCCTCGTCGCCGATGTCCACCGCGAGCGCGCCGAACCGCGTCCCCTCCTGGGTCAGGAAGCCCTCGGGCTGGTGGGTCATGATCGAGGTGATCAGGTCCGCCCCGGTCTTGCCGAGCCCCAGCACGTGCAGGGAGAACGGGCCCTCGTGGTCGCCGGCGCGGTGCACGCCCTCGGTGCGCAGCGCCTCGATGCGCGCGAGGTCGTCGATCAATCCGTGGTCGTGCCCGTGGTCATGATCGTGGTCGGCAGCCATCAGCTGCTCCTCCCGTCGCGCGATGATCGGACTCCGGGGGCGGTGGTCCAGCTCTGTGGCTCGGACCACCATCACCCGGCGGAACCGACCCTACGGCGTAGGCGCGCTCGGTAACAGTTCCAACGTAAAAACAACATGTCGAACCCGAACACGAAGCGGTCTCGGTCCGGTGGAGGCGTTCGTGCGCCTGGCCGACACGCTGGTCACCGACTACGACGTCATCGAGCTGTTCCACGGGTTGTGCGCGGACTGCGTGAGCTTGCTCAACGGGCCGCACCGGAGCGCCACCCTCGGTCAGGGAGGCCCGTCCGACGCTGCCCGGATCGACGCGCAGATCACCGGTTCACGAGCTGACGGCGGCCGATCCGCGGTCGGCATGCACCGGGCCGGACACCGACGGCCGGATGTCGAAGTCAAAGATCTCCGTGGGCAGGTAGAGCGAGCAGCAGGCGTTGGGGATGTCGACCACCCCGCTGACGCGGCCCTCGATCGGCGCGGACCCGAGCAGGAGGTACGCCTGCGGGCCCGAGTAGCCGAACTTCATGAGGTAGTCGATCGCGTTGTTGCACGCGTTGCGATAGGCCACCGTCGCGTCGTTGTAGTGATTGGTGTTCGTGTCGTGGTCGACGGAGATGCCGATGAAGCTGACGAACTCCGAGTAGCGCGGTTCGACGTTCCCCGGCATGAAGATCGGGTTGTGGGTGACCCCGTAGGTCTCCATCCCGCCCTTGATGAGGTCCACGTGGAAGTCGATGAAGCCGCCCATCTCGATGGCGCCGCAGAAGGTGATCTCGCCGTCGCCCTGGCTGAAGTGCAGGTCGCCGCCCGAGAGCAGTGCGCCGGGGTGGTGCACGGGATAGAACACGCGCGCACCCCGGGAGAAGTTCTTGATGTCGTGGTTCCCGCCGTTCTCGCGGGGCGGCACGGTACGGGCCCCGTCGCGGGCGATCCCGGCAAGGGTGTCACCCGTCGCCGTGCCGCCGAGCACGCGGTTCTCCAGCGGGGGCAGGGCCAGCGGGGGCACCCGGTCCGGGTCGGTGGCGATCAGCGCCCGCTCCCGCGAGTTCCAGCTCTCCAGCAGCTCGGGGGACGGCGCGATACCGAACAGGCCGGGGTGGGTGATCCCGGTGTAGCTGACTCCCGGGATGTGTCGCGAGGTGGCCTTCTGTCCGCTGAAGTCCCAGATCGCCTTGTAGGCGTCGGGGAAGCGGTCGGTGAGGAATCCGCCGCCGTTCTCCTTGGAGAAGATGCCCGTGTAACCCCAGCCCTGACCGGGCGCCGGGCCGACCTCCTGGGGCACGGGCCCGAGGTCGAGGATGTCCACGACCAGCAGGTCACCGGGCTCGGCCCCCTCGACCGCGATCGGTCCGCTGAGCATGTGGCACCCGTCGAGCTCGACGTCGCGCACGTCGTCGGCGGAGTCGTTGTTGCCGATCTGACCGTCGGTCCACTCCCGGCACTCGACCCGGATGTCCTGCCCGGGTCGCACGGTGACGGCGGGCGGGACGTCGGGATGCCAGCGGTTGTGGCCAGGCACCGCCTGGTCCCGCATCGACTTGGCCTGGTCAACGCTGAAGACGACGTCCGGCACGGCGAGCTCCCTCGGGTTGGCGCGGCCGCCTGGCGCGGGACCGCGGGATGTGGCGGGCGGGCTGGAGGAGGTCCCGGGTCCGTCCGGGAGTCAGGGGCGCGGGAGCTTGGCGTGCCGCGGGTCGTTCGTGATGTTCGACGGCCGCCGCGAGGCCGGGACCTCGGTGACGACACGGGGCTCGTGCGCGCTGCGCTCCTGCGCCCCGTGAGCGCGCGCGAGGGGGGACGCGATGCGGCGCACCGCCGGCGCGGAGAAGACGCGGGGGCTCGCGGCCGCGCAGTCCGGGCAGTCGCGGCTTGATCCGATTTCGGTCATCGAGCTCACCACGTCGAAGGGACCGCAGGACGGACAGCGATACACGTACGTCGGCATGCCACCACCCGCGCTGAGATGAAATGTTCAGCGCCGAAACTATTGCGAGGGTGTGCTTCCGTCAAGGGTGATGCGCGCCAGGAGCCGCTCGAGCAGGCGGGCGAGCTCGACCATCTCGCCGGGGCCGACCTGCTCCTCGATCGAGGCGCCCTCCGCCTCCATGAGGCGACCCAACCGGACGTGCAGGGCGCGCCCACGGAGCGTGAGGGAGAGCAGCACCCGGCGGCGGTCGCCGGCGTCGCTGTGGCGGTCGACCAGGCCGGTGGCCACCATTCGGTCGACGATCTTGGTGAGCGTAGGACCGGGCATCGCCGCGGCCTCGGCGACCTCGCGCATCGGCCGACGGAGTCCGTCGACGAGGACCACGAGGACCCGCCACTCCTCGAGCGTGTGCCCGTGCTCGACCACGACCTCGGCCAACCGGTCGGTGATGCGCCGGTTGGCCCGGCCGAGCATGTGCGCCAGCCCAGTGACGGCTTCTCCACCCACCATGTCCTCCCGGCCATCGAGCATTGCCGGAAACATTCCGTGATGGGAAGTGTCTGTCCACCGGACGTCCTGCAGGCCCCGCTCGAGACCGGGCAGTGCGTCGGTGCGGTGCCGGTGCCGTGCCCGGTTCAGACGGGCGTGGCGTTCGGGCGACGGGCCCCGGTGGACCGGGAGCAGAGCAAGGCGATCCGGGAATGGGCGCGGGGCCAGGGCCTGGAAGTCTCCGACCGCGGCCGCATCCCCACCTCGGTCACCGAGGCCTACCAGCAGGCCCACTGAACCGCGTGTCGCGGGACCGGGTGCGCGCGCACCACTCCCCTACGGCGGCTGATATCCGACCTCGAGACCAGAACGTCCGGCCGCGTTGCCCACGGAATCGAGCAGGCACCCGAAGAACGTGGCCGGACACGACCCCGAGCTGACGTCGTGGGCGTGTCGGTCGGTCCGAGTGTGTGTGCCCCCGGAGACCCGGGCCAACCGACACCAACCGTGCAGCTCTCTACTCACCGGGCACGCCACGCACGGCCCCGCGGGCTCTCCACGCGACGCGCGGGCCCCCCAATGATGTGGTCGTCGTCGAGGTCGGCCGGGTCGGTGGGCAGCGGATGGTGTCGGTGCCTCGCCGTAGCATCCAGGCCGTGAGCGACGGCGAGCGGGTGACAGCAGCCTGAGACGACGGTGCTTGGTGTGCTTCGAGACGATCCGTCCCGCACGCGGGGGCCCCGGCGACGCCTCACCGCGCGCCGGGCGCGCCGACGCCCCCCGCTGCGCCACCCCCAGTTCAAAGATTTTGATGCCCCTCGCGGGACGCTCGCGGGTGGATGAGAGTAGGTGCCACACCGGTAACGCTGGACACCTTCAGCCCCACCGGCACCTACTCACGTCTCAGGATGCTCGGGGTGTGTCGCAGGCCCCGCGTCAGATCGAGCTGCGAGAGGTCCGGTCGACCAGGGCGAGCAGCGCGGCGGTCACCTGGCGCTGCTGCACACCGACGTCGAGGCCGCCCAGAGCGGCGATGACGGACGAGCGGGGTGCGAACACGTCCGGCACGCCGACGGCGCTAAGCCCAGATGGGAGCACCCGCAACTGGTTCACAACGGCCTTCCGATTCGGCGCTGCCCTCTGGCAGGTCCTCGGGGAGCTTCGCGTTTGCGACGAACGCCGCCACGGTGCCCTTGCGACGAGGATCCGTCCAGCGGACGGAGCGATGGAGGCGCTGGTGGTGGCCAGCGAACTGCGATCCTGTTCGCAAGGAGACTTGGCCATCCCAGGCTCAGCGCTGGACACGAGTGAGTAGCCGCGCGGTGTTGTCGTGGAGC
>JAABUP010009683.1_pt1 | contig 11719 bp, 14 predicted proteins | sample 5559201 | NCBI WGS metagenome assembly JAABUP01 (sample SAMN10711887, study PRJNA513373) | rock metagenome | isolation source: Antarctica rocks | place: Antarctica | reverse complement strand
TCTGCTGCAAGCAGGCAGGCAACAGATTCACCATGTTGTCTGGCTTGGACAAGCAGCTGCTGGTCAAGCTAGGAGGCTTGGATACAAGCGTGCCGAACGTTGCGGCCATCAGCTTGGCAGTCTGCTGCAAAGCTCTCAAGGTTACCAGGGTGCCAGCTGCTATGCTGGCTGCATTTGAGGACATCAGGCTCAGGCCAAACAGCATGACAGTGTTAGCATTCCCAGATCATGTACTAGCCACCTATGCCCAACCCAGCCCAAATCCAGTGCAGTTGCAGATGACTACACCGTTCCCAATGACACTGCCTGCCTGTCAGCTGCCAGCAGATTACAAGCAGAGGCATGGCTTGCATGCTGTAAACAAGCATCTTGCTCACAGAGCACCCTTCTCACAGCAGCTAGCAGAGTATAAGGCCTGGTGCACTAACCCCATCCAGCTTGACAGGCCAGGCCGCGTGCACAGCTCGTGTACCTGGCTGAATTCTGAGAAGCATATTTTCTTATATCTTGAGCACTGCCATCAATATCATCAAGTGTCAGAGCCCACAATGCAGCTTTTCCTGTCCACTCCCCTTATCTGTCATTATGTGAGCTTTCACATAGCTGCTAAGCACACCCACCTTACCATCAGAAACTTTCTGGTGTGTGCAAAGCGTGTGTTGAGATGGTGGCAGACCAAGCCTGGAGGGAAGCATTCCAGTCTGGTGGAGGGTCTGCAGTGGCTGCAAACACTGAATGAACAGGTGCTGCTGCTGCTGTTTTGTGTGTCCTCATTAAGTGGATGTCTGCTCCAGAGCTGGTGCACATCATTGACACAGCATGGAAACATGCTGAGCTGGACCTGCAGCAGCAAGGTGTCACCGCGCAGACCAGCAGACAGCTGCACGATGCAGCCTTGGGTAGCGTGACATTCTCACACCTGCGTCTTGTCAGATTGTCATGCATCAGAGGCTTGGTTGCTCCCAGTTGCAAGGGGCCTTGCCTGCATCTTGACTGCAAGCTGCCTGGTTGTGAGCGCACCAGGCTGTACATCATCACCTTGTCGCCCTTGCTGATGCGCATCAAGCTGCCTCACCACAAGAATGCATGCAAGTGGGGTCAGGCCTCCATAGTGTTTGATCTGCCAGCAGAGCTGGCTGAGCTGCTGTACACCTACCTAGGAGAGCCACGTGGGCTCTGCTTGACCACCACTTGCTGATTGGCCAAAGCTGTCCATATGTGTTCATGGACATGCATGGTAGGGGGTTTGCTGGTGCAGTATTGACCTAGTATTGGCAGAAGTGGTTGGTCTTGCAAGGAGGTGTCAGCATGAATCCAAGCATGTGTAGGCAAGTGTTTGTTGATGAAAGAGCATCCAACTCTGCTGCAGCTGGTCCATCAAATCAGGGAGCTGCTATGGTGATGGGTCACAGCGAGCAGCAATGGCGCAAGTGGTATGACATGCAGTTCCACCCCAGGCTTGCTCAGAATGCAGTGAACAGCATGCAGCTTTGGAGGACAGCAATGCTGCAGATCAGGTCAGATGCACTTGCTGCTGCAGCAGAGTTCAGCTTGAGCACAGTCCCACATTGCAGGCACGTCATCGTGTCAGATTCTGAGTCAGATTGTGAGGAGTACCATTCATGCAAGTGTGAGGAGTACCAGTCATGCAAGTCTGACAGCATGGAGGACAGTGACATGGAGCTGGATCTGCAGTCTGATGATATTGAGCTGGACCTGTAGTGACTTGGGTCAATTAGACTGAATTAGGCAACTTGGCTGTGCATAATGTGGCATCACCCTGCTGAGATGCTTGTTGGCATCGTATTTTCACTTGTTTCTGGACCCTATGGATGTACAATGAACAGTGATGCCATTGGGACAGAATCTGACAGCTCCTAGCGGCACCATTTGGTGTCAAGTAGGGTGAATGTTGTGTGATGACATGACACAACTTGGGTTGCCTGTTTCGTTGTGTTGCGGCCCACTGTTTCACGGCCCATCATCAACAATCATCACAATGACCTGAAGTGTGAAGTTTCAGCTTCAGCTGAGCAGTTTAGCATGGTCGATGGGTAGGTCGTATAGTGAACTGAGTGCAGGTGACATGACATTTTGGGGCGTCTGTGATTCGAGGCATGAGCCAATTTTTGGTGCAGCACAAGTGTAGAGGCCCATACGCGCCCATTGTGACCATCAGCACCTGATTTGGCCCGCGCAATGTGTTGTGACATGTACCCCAAATTGGGGTAGAACCTTTGAGCCACATTTCCGGCTCTAACACAGTCCTATTTTTCGGTCTCCTGTGCTCTTTCCGGTCATGTAGGAACATAAATTGCGCAAAATGGTCAAGTTTGGGCCACTCCACGCCACTTTGAAGATGCATATGTGGTGTGGGACCACAATTTTTGACTACTTGGCGGAATGATGCGGGTGAAGTGGCTGGCATGCAGTGCATGATGAGCACGAACCAGAACCGTTTCCAAAGGCTTCATGCGCTGGGTTTTGAGTGTTCTGCAGGCACGCCAAGGTGCAGCAAAGACAGCATGCAAATGCTGAGTTACAGAGTCTGTCCTTAGCAATATTAGACTTTGCAGTTGGGGTGGCAGCTTTGTGCGCAAGGGCTTGGCAGGCAGTCACGCAGTGCTTGAGAGGATTGGTGTTGGTGAGACTGGCCCTGTTCGAGAGCGATCGGTGTCTGATCTGTGCAGAGAAGGCTTGGCTGTGATCGCGTCGGTGCTTCTGCCAGATACCAGCGGCAGTCACCCCGAAATATGCTGCAGTCCCTGTCTTGGAGGTTGTTGAGCCTTGGGGAGACGGGTGTGGCATGCGCCAGGCCGGCTTGCCGCGGCAGGCTTCGATGCATGCTTGTCTGCAGATTTTCGATTGCTGCCCTGCGTCGCGGCTCTCTGTCTTCCGGGCACCCGGCAGCCGCAGATGTGCATATCATGGCCATATAATCCACCTGTGACAAGTCTTGTCCGTGCTCTGCTGGTGGGCTGGCTTGCAGGACTGAGTGCCTGCAGCAGGCTGTTGGATGCTACTGCCTTTGTTGCCAGCAGACTGTGAGCAGCAGGTCAGGGACACAGCACATCTTTTTAACGCTCCTGTCAGGTACATGCATGATTGGTGTGACACGTTGAAGCTTGACCATGTGAGTCGTGGTGCACGCTGGAGATCCAGAAGCCAGCAAGAGCAGCTTGCAGCCTCATCATCACACCACCATTGGGCCCCACAAACTGCTGGTCACAATTCTGGGATGTTGCGTACATGCCTTCTGGTAGATGGGAGTACAAGGCTCTGAGCAGGCAGTCCAGCAGCGCTGGTCACATACAGTCACAGTTGCACCTTTGTCTCACAAGCATTGCAGGCTGCTCAGAAAATATCAGAACTTGACAGCACCCACTTGGGTCACTTGAGCCTGGTCCTGACAACGCACATTGTTAGTGTGAACGGTCACCCCTTTCTATTGTCCTTGCATGGCTGAGGTTGTTGTGCATGCACGTACATATGTGCACGTGCAAGCTTGCTTGAGCATTGCTTTCAGCCAGCACAACATGCAGCACAGGATGATGCACTGATGTCGTCAACACCATGTAAGCATGATGCAGAGTTGCACATATTGGTGTACACATTCCAGTATTAAGACATGCCAAGCTTACTTTGAGCCACGATGCAGTCAAGGTCATCATGGAAATATGGGAATATCAATACTGCAGGCTTTGCAACGCCAAATCGCACAATCATGCACAAAGTCGCAGCTTTCAGGATTGTGCATGTGAAACCTCTATGCATCAGAAGGACATTTCTGAGATTCCATCACACCATGTCACGAAACATCATTTTCGGCCGTGATGCATTCAGGACTGCGAGCTAAAGTGACAGACTGTTGTGTGTCATAATCACAAAGACTGTGTGCATGGCTGGAGATGATCAAAGCTGTGTGAAGGTTGCGCGCTGTAGTTAAAACTCTGGATTTCAGTTTCTCACTCTGAAGCAAAAGTGCTTGCTTCTGCAGCAGAAATGCTCCCTAGAGCTTGTGAGCATGCAGTATGCTTGGTATCATGACTGCAGAGGTGTGCAAAAAGAAAGCTTGAGATTTCCAAAATAGCCAGTGTTGATTGTAATAGCACCTGCTGAATGTGTATATGTGTGCTGCTACACTTTGCTTATGGGTTATAACATGGGTAATTACAAGCTCAGGCTGGTGCTCACTTTACCAGGCAACACATCACGTGCATATGCCTCACTAGTCTTGCTCTCAAATCTCAGATGTGAGCCATCGTACGCAAACACAGAAGACCGATTGAGAAGCTTGTCCTGCACGGCATATGCTGTCGTGAAGGCATGAACACCACACATTGCATCAAGCAGCATACATGTATGTGCACATGCACTATGGTGCAAACATGCTCAGCACCCTCAAGTTACTCAAGCATCTGTTGCAACTCCCAATTGAGTGCACAGACAACACTCAAATACCTGCATATCTTGCTCAGGCACCAGCTCACGAAACTCAGCTGCAGTGATATGCAAACGGCCCAGGTTGGCATCTCCACCAAACAGCTGTGACCACTTGCTGCTAGGAGGCTTTATCAGCTCTCTAACCACCTGCATCACCTCAAAGACATCACAAAAGCATCTATGTCTGCCACCTCAGACTCAACAACATGCGTATCCTGATAGAAGCCACAAAACAGCTGACGCTATCTGAAAGTCACTGAGCACAAGACATGCTGCACGTTCAGCAGACTAGCCACCACAATGACGCAAACATGACAGGCAAATCAGACGTGTTGACAACAGCGCAATTAATCTGTGAGAGCCACATTATGATAAGCCCCCCAAGCATACAACAACACAACAACAAGGAATGTGTTACAATGCAGAAGCCCTTACCCGCAGTCCTGGCTTCTGTTGTGGGGTGTCATCCAACAGGCCAGCAGAGACAAAGTGTGTTTCAATGTCCTGCAGTATTGCATCCGTGGTCTGCTGGACACTCATGCCACGGCCCAACATGACCACGCATTTCTCAAGCCGCTGGAACACACCATCTGTCACCTGACAGCATGCATCAAAGTGTCGTGCATAAACACTAAGTTTGCAAATTGCAAAAAGAGCATTGAACCCTGTTGACTAACTTGGGGTGTGGCGCCATGCCCTGTAACTCTTTTGTTGCCGTACATATGTTGCATGTGCACTGCCATTCTAGCATAGCCTGGCTTCCACCATGACTATTTTAAACAGCATTGTTGCAGCACATGTGTCAGAGTGCAGCAAATTAGGCAGTTGAACACATATTGCCTCACTAAACATGCGCAGTGCAATGCCCAGCAATGCAGGCCCAAGCAACATTCAACAGCTTCAATACAATTGTTTCCACAGGGAAAGAACAGTTGGCACTGATGGCTTGGCAATGATGTGGCACCTTGACTAGCTGCTCTGCATCTTCTGTATCAATACCCCTGTTGACCAAGTAGTCTTTAGCCTCCTCTTCGGTGATGTTTCTGATCTCTCCAGGCTGATAAGCGTGACTCCATGCATCTCGGCCTGTCACAGACAACACCCAGATCATAACAGGCAACACACAAAGCACAAGCTGTGTATGTAATTACACCAAGCATAGCCATTAAATTTGTGGAAGCAAAAGTGCATGCACAGCAATGCACAATAAACAGATGCCTTGTGCACCAACTCGCAGCACCAAGCAGCACATTATGACTGCAGTCTGCTCTGCAGTTTGATAGTATGGAAAAGCTCACTGTGCATGATGTGCGGCGCCAAGCCTTCACTGCAGACCAACACCACGCTCACAATAGTCTGCTCTGCCCAGTCCTTACAGTAATCCTGCATGTTCACACACTCTCAAGATGTGCGCAGTGGCCATGGCTTTGCTGCTGATCAACCAGATGTTGCTGTCCTGAATGGACGAGCAGACGCACAGCTTAGCTCTATGAGCATGGCATCAAAGTGAGATGCATCAAAGCAGCACAAAAAATGGGGTCTGAAAACCGAAACCATGTCGAGGTCCATGGGTGTGGACTACCTGCAGTGTCTCTAGTATGTCTGGTGCATGCTCTGCTAGGCGATCCACGGCATCGATGATCAGCACAAAAGGCCGGCCAGTACGTTTCTTGTGTTCTGCAGCAGCTTCCTGAAGAGCACTAGCTGCTCTGCAAATCCAATCATTGTCAGTGCCAAGTGCATGCCCGCCTCATGACAGTTAGGGCAGCTACATTACAGGTAGGGTTGCACTACGCTTGTGAATTATGTGCCTTTTTCATTCAGTCAGACGAGCTATGCGTCATCAGAGAGGCAGCTGTGCCAAAAACCCACCTTTTAAAGGTCATTTGGGGGGAATCTTCCTTGTGTACAGGGAGGGCACCCATGAGGCCCACCAGCTGGTTCAGCATGCCCATGTGCTCTTGAAAGTTGAAATCCAATGCAGCCCCCAAACTCTTGCCAAAATCCTTGGGGTGGGGCTCAACCTGTAAACCCAAGTCAGTACCGCAGGAACAGTGACTACATCTGTTGGCAATGAGGACACTTATGCACAGGGACAGATTCGATGCATCTGTCATATTGCTCATGCAAAACGCAAATGAGTTGTTCGATTGCCAAGTGAGATTTGCATCAGGGTGAAAGAATGTCAGACAGCTAATCAACATCATGCAGCAAGACAAGTTTGCACACCTCAATGTAGCCCATGCCCTTCTTCCCACGACGCAAACACATTTCCCGCAGCAATGTTGACTTCCCCCGGCCTGCAATAGAAAAGGTTTGGGAGGGTTTGCAGCATTTGTAGGGCAGCTTGTATGTGCAGCAATCTCATCGCACTTACAGACAATCATGCATGCCACCTGAACAATAAATTTGCATAAATGACCAACATTGGTCTCAGCAAATAGCACTACTGCTGACAAGCGGCACTTGAGCATATCATGCCCTGCATTTTAATGTGAGCTAAAGAGAATTCTGCACAAAGCAGCGCAGAAGTTGGCCATTGAGCTTGGTGCTGGAAAAATTAGTGTCTGATTGTCATGCCAGCACTACTAGTTGCCCAAACACCTAAGTGTACCATGAGCTCCAGTGACCACATAGTAGAACTTGGATGGCTGATCTTGCATGAGAATTCGATCAAGGTCTTCCACCACAGTGTGGCGAGGAATATGGTGTGGGCCAGCAGGCTGAGGGTCTGGGCAGAAGCCTGCACCCACTCTGTCCACCATCTGCATAAGGCAGCCCTGTTTATTTGTGTGTACAACAATTTGCTTCGTGTACAAAGACAAGCGCCAATGCCTGCCTGACCCTTGTAGTAGTTCTCAACAATGTTGCCAGTCTGCACATTAGCTGCCAGTAAGACTGCTGCGCCAACGCCCAATACCGCTACTCGACTGGTCACAATGGCCTGCACACAGACGTATGGTGTCAAAACATATGCCCAGCAAAACTGCTGCAAGGCTGACTGCAGATCAGCGAGCTACGGCAGCGTGCTCGCCTTGACAGCGCTGATGGCGCTCTCGAGGGCTGATTTTTTTACTTCCTTCTTGGCTTCGGAGCCTTCCTTGGTTGCAGCGCCAGCAGCACTGGCGAAGCATGCTTTAAAGATCAAGTTGCGGGACGTATCACCAGTCGGCTGGGTGGCAATGGCAGCCAATGGTAAGCGGCCTCTTGTGCAAATAGACCTGGTAAAGACGCTTGCACTGACTCGAAGCATAGTGTATTTATCAGACGAAGATAGTTAGTCAACGTCCCAACACAGCATGCTGCAAAGGTCGGGAGACTATCACCAGGCCTACCACCAACATCAGTGCAATGGAAGTGCAGGTTGACGTCAGAACAGGCTTGCGCCTCAGTCGCAACGTAAAGGGTGCAGCTAGAAACGCTACTATGCTCTATGTCATGACTCATAGCAATTCCAGGTCTACGTTGCTTGCATGCACAGCATGCATGTATCATGACATGTCACGGAATTACGAGAGACAGAAACACATGGCTTCTACCCGTCATTTGTGCTTAAGGCCGTCGTTTCAGATGACAGAAGGCTTGAAATCAACTCTAAAGCAAAATGCTGAGGATTGTTGAGCAGGAGCTTGCGAACCACGCCTGTGGGGCAATGAAGTGCTTGTAATTATGACACATCGTGTCAAAGTATCAGGGTATGCATGTGGGAAAGCTGACGGCTGAAAAAGCAGGAAGGCTTGCAGGGCAGCTTTGCATTATCCCAAACACATTTTTCTCTAGACCTGTCGTATTTGAATGCTCGTGTCTCACATGTGTCACGCATGACACTAGCATCATGCAAGGGCACGCATTTGTGATATCACAGCATAATTCCTGTACGCGTCGAGTAGCAAACAAATGCTGCACTACATGGTACATTTGAAAACTGCTGCGCAGTCAGTAACGGCCACCAGTGGTTTCCTCCTTCTTTGTTGGGAGACCAGACCCACTGCTTGGCTGGGACTTTGTACTCTGTGGGTGTGCTTGCTGTGACTTGGGTGCTTTTGCACTACCAGGACCATAAAGGGGGCCTGTTGTTTCTGATTTTGATTTGGGAACATCAGAGCCACTACTGGGTTGTGCAGCGGGACTGCTTGATGACTTGCCAGCATTACTTGCCTTGGATGCACCTGAGCAGGGAAGTGCCCTCTCAATTGCATGAACACAAGGGCTGTTTCACATGCATGTAGAGAGGGTTGCAGCAAGCGCCAGCCAGCAATTGCTGTCAGCACAAGCCATGAACACCAATGCCTACTGTGTGTGGCATAAGCAAATTACAGGCTGTGAAGGAGCTGCACATCACAGCTAGTTACAACATCTGTACCTATTTTTTATCATCAGCCATTTACATCTGCAGCAAGACAAGCCCTCTTTGGAGGCTGACTACTGACCTCCATTGGCAAAGTCTACACCCTTTATGATGCTGCCGCTCAGCTCCTTCTTCAGGGCTGCCATGTTTGCAGACTCCAGCTCATTCATGCGCCCAATCGGCAAAAACTCCTGCAAAAGTTACTGCACCTCAGAAGAAGTCAAATCTCTATGGCACAGGTGTCAAGCAATTGCATGCATATGTGTTAATACAAGAGACCAATGCAGACAATGGCTACTTGACCGTCAGTGCCAACAGGTGAGGTTCAAGGGCAACAGCAGCAGTCATCAAGCAAATGAACAGCACAAGGACAGTCCTGCTATTGTCAACAAGTTATGCATCATGACCAATGCAGTCAAACAGCAAAGTTACCGCAATGCCATTCTCATCCAGACGCAGTGGGCTGGCAAAGAAAGGCAATTCCGTGAGATGGCTGGATACGTAGGCGCACTCAATAACACCAGGCTCTCCTTGCAGGGCTTTCAGGCAAGACTCAGCAAACTTGGCAGCTGCGTACGCCATTGAGAGGGTTGCTGAACCTTTGCCAGCCTGCATCAACGCTAAACGTTGAAGACAATGGCGTGACACATTGCATCACGCAAATTACCACATGAAAGGCAAGCACCACTACTCACAAATATGTGTGACGTGATTCATGCTGTGCACAGGAGCTGCTCATGGCCAGCAGGGCATATGCCGTGATGACACTTGCTTGGCACCTGACGAGGAGTAGTCCAGCACAGATGGCATAGCGTAGTGCAGAAAGATGTCACGTGAGAGAAGTCATACTTTGGCTTCCACAACCTCTGTGCCAGCATTCTGAATACGCTCCATAAGGGCCTTTGCCTTGGCATCTGGCAGATGAATTTTAGGCTGAGCCTGCACATAGAAAACAATGATTTGGCATGCACAAGCAAAACTGTAGCTGCATTTATGTCGTGAGTTGGTGACCTGAGGCCCAATGCAGCACCATCAGCATGGTGCAAACAAGTGACCACAAGGAGGTTTTGTCAGCAATGGCCACCACGAAAGTGCCTGCAGGCCAGCAACACCATTGGGCACAGTAATTATTGCCACTGGGAACAACTAACCTGAGACAACAGAGGAAGAATGGTGACACCCGCGTGACCACCAATGACTGGTACATTCACTTGCGCTGGGTCAACCTCCAGAATTTCACCAACGAATGCATTTGCTCGGGCTACATCTAGCTTGGTCACTCCAAACAGCTTGGCTGCATTGAAGGTACCCGCCCTACGGATAACAGCAAGAGTCACACCAGCCCAGTCTTAGCAGGATTGCAAAGAGCATCATGCACAAATGCATAAAGATTACAGGCTCTTCTTGTATTTGAAAAACAAGTCACATACGGCAGGGTGATACGGCAGGGTGATACGGCAGGGTGATACAAAGGATGACGTGATTGTCAATGTCAACAATGCCAAGAACAAAAGGGAACAGTTTGAGACATACTTCTTGAAGACCTCTGCTGCAATGGGCACTGTGGAGTTCACAGGATTGGAGATGATAGCCACCCATGCCTTTGGACAATACTTAGCAATGCCCTCACATAGGGTCTTCACGATTCCTGTGGTGACCGAATGCATTTTCAATCCATGATTTGCTGATACTCAGTAGCATTCAGCACAATCAACAGCATGCATGCAATAAAGCAAGACTTCAGATGCATGACACCTTATGCAAGACTTGCCTGCATTGATGTTGAATAAATCATCTCTGGTCATTCCGGGCTTGCGAGGCACACCAGCAGGGACGATGACTAGATGACTGTTGTACAGGGCATTGGGAAGTTGCTCAGGTCCAAGATGACTGGTGACCTGCACATAGCAATGCTGCTTGACACCAGACAATCCGTATGTGACCGTCTAGGTAGGGCTGCAGAATGTTTTCTTATCTTCAGATACTGCTTCAGACTACCTTGGGTTTTGAATCCATGTGAGACACATCAGCTGCCACTCCTGGTGTACCAACCACATCGTACAAGCTCAACTCTCCAATGTTTGGCATCCTACAAAACAGGATTGCAATTACATAAATCATCTGCAAAAGCAGTTTTTTTGACAAAACCTAGCAGTTCCTGCTCAGATTGATGCACACAGGTACACAAGGAATGATCCAGGCATGTCTGCCTGCAAGCAACCCATTGCATGCATTGCTCACATTTTGAGTAGCATGGACAGAGGCTGGCCAATGCCTCCAGCAGCACCTGCAGTGAAGAATCCAGCTTATCTACAACCCTGAATAGTCTATGGTCATGTTTGGCAAGTAAATACTCATCGAGGGAAAGTGACTCTCGGCTGATAGGTGTGACTTACCAAGGACTGCGACCTTGGGCAGCCCTTGTGCGGCAGTTGCCTGCTGCTGTATGTTGTTTGCCTGCATCAGCAAAACATGGTCGGCACGCAGATCGACCGCTGCAAAGCATCTACAATCAAGAGGACCTAGCTCGTCGTCTAGGTCGGTGTGCCATGCCCGAAAGTCAACGGGTCAAACAGCAGCAGCACATAATCAAACTTGCTTGCAGATGAAGCACCTGTTCATGACTTTCTTGCGGGAGTAGATGAGCGGCGATCCTTGCTACACGCTCCATATCGAAACTAAGCTTGCTGTTGAAGTTGCCACTCGTGCGATATGCTGATGGCACCTTGGCACAACTTTTGCTATTAGTGCTAATTGCAATATGCTGAGGTGGCCTCAGCACGTGTTGTTCCACGTGCGATTGCATTAGCAAGCTTCTGTGAACAGCGTCAACTTACAGTCAATCTCAGCAAGACAAAAGTGGTGGTCTTTGAAACCCGGCAAAGTGACGTGTGTGACTTTGTGCTCAGTGGTGCAGTTGTGGAACGG
>JAABUP010009681.1_pt1 | contig 11722 bp, 7 predicted proteins | sample 5559201 | NCBI WGS metagenome assembly JAABUP01 (sample SAMN10711887, study PRJNA513373) | rock metagenome | isolation source: Antarctica rocks | place: Antarctica | reverse complement strand
GGAGAGATGATTGGACGTGGATCTCGATGCAAGATAGCGTCTCTGCATTTCACGGTTTGGTTTGCTGCTTGCTGTAACTTCGAGACTTCCCTAAAATTAGACAGAAGAACTTTGAATTGTTCATCGAAAACGTCAGATTGACCCGACATATCAAGATTGGCAAAGAGAGAGAAGACTTGATCATTCGTAGAAATCAATTTCGCAGCGTAACATACAAGAACACACAAAGTCTGCGAACACTGATAGTCAGGGTTGGAGCAAGGGAAAGAAACGGGATTTCATAGTCAAAGGGATAAGATCGTTATGGGGAGGTTGATGCTAAGAAAGTTGGTCTTAATGATTGGATATTGTGTGTGAAGTGTGTTATAGATTTGTGAGTCGACTAGAGGACTTGAATTATAGAGGAGTGTATTTCTCGCCTAGACGTAGTTGCCATGCTGAAAACGATCGAATATAAGGTAAACGAATTAGTAGGCTCTCGAGAAACAACTATCTTTGGTGTGGTATAAATATCAATCTGAGAATATGCAGAAGTAGTGTCTAGAGCTACCATAGATGCGAGACAACAATGCAACACCTACTGGGAATCAGGGGAGATATGGGAAGGAAGCTACTATTGTGTGAAAGTTGAATTTGGGCAAGGACATCGGATTAAACATGTGGCACTTGGTTACAGTGGTGGTCAACGCTGAGTGAAGCGAGCCTTGTTACACCAAATTTTCCACACAAAACTCAAGAACAAAAATAACAACAACACCGGACCTATATCGGATTGCATACTCTGCAGAAATCCTCTCACCTAAATAAGCTCCGGAACTAGACTTACTTTACATAGACGGGAATCATTCACCTCTCACTTGACCCCCAAAACAATGCCAGGCAACGACGTTATCGCCATTATCTGTGTTGTCTTGACTATTGCCTTTGGCGCTCTCTTTATTGTTTGGTTCCTGAACCGACGAGCGTGTGTGAAATTCTGGTGGGGTACCACCGTTACCCAAGTGGAGCTGTCGGCTTGAAGAAAAGGCGCTACGAGGCTGTAAGAGAAGCTCGTGGATGAAGACGGTTGTCCTGAGTGACATCGGCACGCGGAGATCGCAGCAAATACGACGCAATTAATACGAGGGATTATCTTCCGATACGACACCACACTAATTGAAGGGGAAGCTGGGGGGCAAAAACACTACAAGGCTACATAAGCGGCTCGTGGACGAAGGAGGCTTCTTGAGCGGAAGGGAAAGATCAAAGTTGCGGCGAAAAGGACAAGAACGACACGGAGAAGGATATAGCAGACAAGACAGCAAGAAGAATGTCGACAACTCTCGCATAGCTGGCTTGCAAGGAGAGGAGTTGGCTGGTTGTGAAGATAGTTCTTTGATGTGCCACACCCATGCCACTTCTGTTTGAAACGAAGAACGCCGTTATTCCTGCGCAATCCTTCAGGAATACTCCATGCTGGCATCTCCTATGGAATGATCCTTCACGCGGCGTTGATCTATATGTGACCGAGATTGCAAGGAGGGAAGGAACGAAAGCCTGGCTAGCGGCACTCGCCTGCTCATCAAATGACGAAAGACCTGCCAGCACCACGACATCATGACAAACAACAACGATGCCTGTTAACTCCAGAGCTGCAAGTCCCTTCTTTTCTGTCTTGCCCGTTACGGAAGATGCGTTAATCGTATCTGACTCCTACCGATTTCAAGATGGCAGGCGGCAGCAGAAGCGACAACAACCTGGAACGGACTTTGTCTCATGTCTCCACCGCCTCGCGCAACTCCGGTACTGTAAGAGCAGGTTCTCGAAAACACTCGCTGATCACCCCTACTTCCGCCAAAACACTCGAATCTTTCCCCTCGCTATCGCCTGATGCATCGTCTGGCACCAAGCCCGACAGGCAGCTTCTGGCCAGATCTACACCACAAACCCCCTATGACACACCTCGCAAGCCTTCGAGGCAGAGCCCATCGATCGTCGAGAGCCTTATAACAACCACACCCTCCTTCCGAGGCCGTTCGGCGCTTTTCGACGATTCTCCAAAGAACATTGCACATGACGTACCTGGTGCTCTCCACCACTCTACCGATGCTGATATTAGACACCTGATCAAGAAGAATGGCGCGGTGGCCTTGGTTCGACAGCTAGCAGAAGACTTGGCACGACGAGATTCCGAAATGACTATTTTCAGGCGGAGGGCAGAAGAGAGGGAGAGGGAGCTCAAGAAGATGCTACGGGAGGTCCAGGTTTCTAACCAGGATATTGAGACCAGACTTCATCGGATCGAGAACCCTGCCGATGGCATTGTCACGCTACAGAGCCCGCCGTTCAGAGGCGACTTGAAAGTAGCTGGTGCGAGGAATGGGAAAAGCAGGATCAGCGGCGTTACGAGTGGGATTGATGAGATGGTGGGAGAGGCTATGAAGGACAACGTAGGAAGACTGAGTGACGAAATTGACGAGGGCTATTTCGATCCCTCGGTCCAGGCTGACAAGCAGGTCACGGTCAAATCGCGAAGCGTGCTCTCGAAAGGGTCGGATGGACGGTCTACAACATCCAGCGTGGACTCTCGAGGCCAGCCAGGAAGCACAGTAGGTGGTTGGAAAAATTACTTATGGAGTGGTACAGCCACGAGCCGCAGAACAAGCAGAGCGAGCAGTGTGGCGAGCGATCACAACGAGGATACAGGGACTGCTATACGAGCCTGGGGCGATAGCAATGGGCGCCGTAAAGGGCTTGATGATGACCTTTTCCAACCCCCTACGCGTGCTGCGACAATGGAAAGCTCAAGCGCAGACCGCTCACGGAAGTCTTCAACATCTGTTGCCTCGTGGACGACGAAGCTTTTCGCAGGAAATCCTCAAGCGGCGCGTGATTCTGACAGACAAGGCACCGTCAGAGGGAGATCTTCTACTACTGGTAGCGGGCACTCGAAGGCGTCAAGAAACGACTCCACGACCGCGGTTCCACCATTACCTACTTCAGCCAAAGCGGCTTTGATGAAGGTCAACAGTATGGACTCTTCCACTCGTGCCTCACGCAAACTTGTCCAACCCCTTACACTTGGACCGGCTGGCATATCAAAGACCATCCCACAGCCGCCGCATTCGCAAATGCCTACCAGCCCCACCTCAGTGGATGCAGCAACCAACCTGGGGCCTGTTGAGATGGACACTATTCATCCACCAGATTCTAAGCCCCCCACATTGACCCACTTCAACAACAAAAACGACAGCTCAGACCTCCTGACAGACAGGTATGGCTTTATCTATGACCAGCGTCGGAGGAAGAAAGAAGCCGAGGTCACCAAAGGCCATGCTAGAGGCAAGTCGAATGCCAGTGCCAATGTCGAGATGATTGGTGGAGCTCGCGACTCGCTCAGAGTCGCAGACCCCGATAGAGCATCTATTCGCTCGAGTGCAAATTCCACGCATCGCCCGGACACACCAGCTTCAACCGACGATCGAGCTGAAGGTAAACCAACCAAACGATGGCAGGACTATCTCAAGGTTACAACATTTCCCACCGAACTACTCTCTCACACTCCAAAGCCTAAACCTGTCACCCATGTTGTCAGCTCCGATGTTCCAAGTCCTCGATTAAAGCGGCTGCCGACAGGTAACGACTCAAGAGGGTCGCTTCCATCGAGTCAGAACCCCGAGCCAGAGATGTCGCCCATCACGGCAGGAAATGCAGAGATAGCCCAAGCTTCTTTGAGTCCTGCGAGTGCCCAGGCTTCATCTACTCTGGCGGAAGGAGAACCAGTGAAGCTGCTTCTAGCGCAAATGACCGAGCTTCACGATACGCTCCAGCGGGAGAAGACGCCCAAATGGAACGAATTCTTACGCAAAGTCCGTGCTGAACGCAAAAAGGAGGGCGAATCCGCCGCCAGCACTGACCCGCGCTCCAAACAAGCCACTATGCCCGAAGTCGCACTCACTGACGGCGAAGTCATCGGCGTCGCGGGGTTGGGCAACAAAGGCAAAGTAGGCCAAGCCAAATGGAAGGAATTCAAACACTTGGTCCTAGGCGGCATACCAGTCTCTCTCCGTGCGAAAATATGGGCTGAATGCAGTGGCGCCTCTGCCTTGCGAGTGCCAGGCTACTATGAAGACCTCGTCAAAAACGACGGCATGGACGACCCCAGCATCGTGTCTCAAATCCAAATGGACATCCACCGCACCCTTACCGACAACGTCTTCTTTCGCAAAGGGCCTGGAGTAGCCAAACTCAATGAGGTTCTCCTCGCATACTCGCGTCGTAATCCAGAGGTCGGGTACTGCCAAGGCATGAACATGATCACCGCCTCCCTCCTACTCATCATGCCAACGGCCGAAGATGCCTTCTGGGTCCTCACAAGCATGGTCGAGAATATTCTCCCACGCCACTATTACGATCTCTCCCTCCTCGCTTCGCGAGCTGACCAGCAAGTCCTCCGCCAATACGTCACCGAGATCCTGCCCAAACTCTCCGCCCACCTGGATGAATTAGGTATCGAGCTTGAAGCGCTAACGTTTCAATGGTTCCTGTCCGTCTTTACCGATTGTTTGTCAGCTGAAGCGCTCTTCCGCGTCTGGGACGTCGTGCTCTGCTTTAATGACGGCTCCACATTCCTCTTCCAAGTTGCGCTAGCGCTGCTGAAGCTTAACGAGGGACCGCTTCTGGAGTGTGACTCTGCGGCGAGCGTGTATGGGTATATTGGGAATGAAATGACCGATCATGCTATCAGTATTGACAACCTAATCTCAGCTAGTGACGCTTTGAAGAAGATTGTGAGGCGGAATGAGGTGGAGGATAGGCGATACAAGGCCGTAGAAGAGGAGCGTGGACGCGAAAAGGGGAGGCAGAGGGGAAATAGTGGAGGTACGACTGGTGGTGCTAGTGCTGCGAGTGGAGGCGAATTGAGCTTGCAGGAACCGAGGCCCGTGGGAGTTGAATGATAGGAGGTGGATGATGATAAGGAGGTTGATGATAGCATTCTTTTCGGCTAGAAAATGATACCCATAGAGCATGCAGCTCTTGTAGCATACAATGGAAAAGTTTCTCTTTATTTAGACACTTTGACTTCTTCACAGCAGGCTGGCAGTGGCATTGCTTGCGATATGCTTTGATCAAAGCGTGCCCTTGCGTTTGCCTATTTCTCCTGTTTCCTGTTAATCCAATCCGACTCATAAATAGCTGTATCTGTTTGAGGAACCATGTACTGCCTGCTTTCTTTCGATCACTTTGACCATAAAGTGCCCTGTTCCCAGCTCCAGCCGGTCCAGAAACCCAGGGAGGTGCGCTCGGATTGTAAAATGGCTCTTTCAGCACAAGAATGGATCAAAGAGAATCGGTTAATTTGAACCATTTACTCTCGAAATCTCAGAAGCTTTTGGAGTCAAACTCTGATATCATCAAATGAAAACAAGGATTACCTAGCAATAACATAAGTTCGAAGACAATTTCAAAAACATCCCGAACAGGGCAAAAGAGGTATTAGCGTCCACAGAAGTCTCCAAGATCCATCCTTCAAGACCAACCCCCCACTTGAAACTCCAATATCACTCCGAACTTAGATTCTTCAGATCAAGCCGCAACCAACCTCGCCGTAACCGGCCTAGCATCACTCTGATGCTTGCTCACAACCTCGTTCTCACCAGCATGCGCAGGCTCATCATCAGCCTCAATGATCCTCATCCCCTTCCCCACATCATGCATCTGCTGCGGGTGCACGCCCCACTGCTGGCTATCCCTCCCCGCCTGCGTAGGCGCAGTACTATTACTATACCCGCTCATACTCGTGCTACTCCGTCCACCGATAAGATCTGGGGTTTCTGGGATGGTTGACGCGCGACTCTGCCTGCCCTCCTTGCCGACTTCTTCGTGGGGCGTTAGATGCCCGGTAGAACCGCCGTGCCCGCTATCGTGTTCTTCGCCCAGCATGCTAGCGTCGTCGTTGGAGTTGGTGTGCATCTTGCTGCCGCTGCTGGTAGGGAGTTCGGGATCATGGTGGTTGGCGTCGACGTCTGCGTCTGAGGTGTCGGCGTGTTGGGCTAATTGTAGGCCCTCGACGGCGGCGGCGCATTGGTCGCTGATGTTGCGGATGATATAGGCAATGGCGTCGGTTTTGTCGCGGAGGTGGCGGTCGGCTACATCTGCGATACTGAGGCGGTTGCCGGAGCGGCCATTGGCGACAAGCGGGGAGAAGAAGCGGGATTCCATTTCTGGGGCCACGGCTTCGTGGTCGAGTTTGCTGCCGTCGCGGGTGCTGGCTGCTGATAGCGAGCGGCGGGATTCGGGCTCTAGGGGGCTTGGGGCGAGGTTACGGGCTTCGCTCCCTGCTTCTGAGATTTGGTCTTCGGCTTCTTCGGGAGCGTCTTCGTAGCCTTCTTCGATGTAATCGTTGAGCTCTGGGGCTTTATTAAGCGAGCGCACGATATGCTCCATGTGATGAGTTTGTCCATCGATGAGGCTTCGGAGGTGAAGCACCACGCGGCGAGATTCGTCGCGCTGGCGGCTGATGGCTGCGTTGGTATGCTGCAGTGCAGAGAGCTCTTTCTTGTTGCGTTTGCGTTCTCGCTCGAGCTCCTCGGCAATCTCTTGCTGGAGGACGAGCGCTTCGAGGGCGTCGTCCCGTTGCTTTTCTGTGCCTGAGAGACGGACAGTGAGACGGGCAGCGTCGTCTTTTTGTTGCTCGATGAGCGATGTGAGGCGGCGATTTTCGCGTTTGTGTGTCTCGATCTTGACTTTGAGGTCCTGCGTCTCTTTGGTGAGTTGCTCCGCAAAGGCTTGGAATTTGAGAAACTATAGATGCCGTCAGTATGTATGAGGTGACTGAGACTTTGACAAGTCTTACCTGCTGCTTCCAGCTCTCGAGCTCATCCACGAGGAAGTTATTCCTCTTGGTGACTTTCGAGAGCTCGCCGTCCATTCTACCCTTGAGGTTGATGAAATCCTGCCACGCCTCCATAGCGTCTCTCGAGTATTGATTGCGCTCCCTAACAATCTCGTTGAGATGGCGCATCGACACCTTAGTCATCAGTGGCTTCTTGACCGAGTTTCCAAAGATGGCCTTCATGCCAGTATTGCGGCCCAGCTTCTCGCAGACGTGATCCATTACACTCATGACACCGTCATGGTCCCACCACGGTGGATTCTCCACACTCTCGACCTCGCCTCGCATCACGATTATCTGGCCAGCGGGAATAAGTTTGCCGCCACCATACGCCGACCGAAGGTGCGATGGGACACCAGCAGGTGCAACATCTCCCTTCAGTGCGTTGGCTAATCGAGAGATCATCTTCGCTCGCTGGCCAGCTGAAAAAACGGCAGGAGGCGCCGACGTCATCACGTAGTTCCGGTCCAGGTCAATCACCAGAGCATCTGATGGGGCTGAGAAGAGGGTCCGGCACTCTGCTGTGATACCAAGCATATATGGCCCAGGCTCCTGCACAAGCTCCTTTGCGTGGCGGGCGTGGACGACTGGCACATACAACCCGCTCCATTCATAGACACGAATGCAGTGTCGAATGGTCTCGGTTGCAACAGTGAGCATTGCTGGGTAGTGGCTGACGAAGATAATTCGCCGTGTTGCTGATACTGCAGCTTCGATGACGCCCACGATGTTGGGGATAGATAAACAGTTGAAGAGAGGCCACATGCTGAAGTTCTGGAAGCCAGTAGGTGATGATGGGAATTGGTAGCATAGAGCGTAGTCCTTCATGTCTATCCGCACGAGGTCGTTGAGTCTTGGTGCCGGGAAGCTGAGTATGCGGGAAACCTCCTCGGCGTGGAAGAGATTGGTGGCCTTGTTCCAGTGGATCCACATTCCACGAAGGTAGTCTCCTAGAAGATCGTAGAGGGGGTATCTTGAGAGAAAGCTAAGGCAGTATGGGATCCAGTATGTCTCATCTGAGCTCTCGTAGTAATCTGCCTCGGTTTTCCTGCGTAGGTCGCGGATGGTCTCTGCCCGCTTCTCGTCTGCTCTTGACCATACTCGTAGGGCAATGCCGTATAGGGTGTGAGATGAGTCTTGCTGTAGAACAAATGAGTGGTGTACGCAGTGTGGTTGGCTTCGGCCAGTGCAAATTTCAACATCGTGGGGGAAGCAAGCCTATTTCTGTCAGCGCCTACTGTCCAGTTGCACCAATTGCGGGTAAACATACCCTCACGGCAGAGTATAGAGCCCTTGCAATCTCATTGTCTTGCTCTAGTCGCGGGCTGCTTCCCAAGATCTCTGGAAGCCAGAATTGCCCAACAGCACCCTTCATGTGCCCAATTTTCCCCTGCACGGTCGGTGGTGCTTTCACCCATTGTGATGGTTCTCGTCCAACACCACATACCATATAAGCATGTGTGAGAGTCTTTGGTGTCCGCTGGCTCGGCTTGATGTTGAGGGTTGATGGTATGGGCTGAGTGATACGCGAATGGAGAGAGGAGGTTCGGCTCGGGATCATCAAAGAGTGTTCGCCATGGTCGCGAGTGGAAGGCCTCTCTCGTTCCTTATCCCTAGTGCGAGGTCGTATGAAGGAGCCATGATCTCGCAATGAAAGTCCCATAGCTGCTGGTGAGCTAGGAGAACAGACGGACGATTGGAGCGCGTCAACGCAAGCCGACCGTCAAATGGCTGCTCTAATTCTGTCAATTGGTGGTGTATGATATTGTATGCAGCTATACAATTCTTCCGAGAAGTCAGTGCAGCGGCTTTTGAAAGGATCCCGTTGTCGCTTGTATGTTCTTAGTCGCGGAATTTGCAGGTACAAAGAGGCACAGATTCCCAGAGAATGATTTTAACTGCAAAAGTGACAGCTCCGGCAGCAAAGCAGCATCAATCTGCTAAAATCAATGCCGTAGAACAGAAGAGATGCAATTGTTGAGGTAAGGAGGAACGTCGTGCAAGGGCCGAGGGGGCGCACACATATGAGTCTCAGGGGGGAGGACATCAATACCGCAAGTCCAGAAGACACCCCCCAAGAAGCTCGAAGTTTTGGGGAAGGTCCAATGGGGGATTAGCCTGCACGCGAATCACGGGGATGCAGGTTCCCATCGGCATGCTAGCCCGTTGAAGACGTTGTGATGCTGTGATAGTGCATTTGCAAGGATTAAAGAGATACCGGACCAGGGGCAGATCTTGGAGACTATCCCTTCCCCGGAAGTTTATTGTGGGCCTGAGGGGCCACTAGGAATTACGGATACAAAGTATACTTTAAAGAAAGACTTTGGATATCCCTTAAGAATTTTGGTACGATCTCCTTTTCGAGTGAGATAGTTCATCGCGTACAATCGTTGAACTTTGTAATTGTGCCACTCACGAAAAGAAAGCTTAGAATATTTCTAGTTCTAGCGAATAACGATCACCTCCAAATGCGCCCACTTACCATTGCCAATCAGCCTTGATCAACAGGTACAGGGCTTATGAAACCGACCATTGTACGGAGTACGGGACGCTTGTTAAATGCCAACTGAAAGAAAAATTCCATGTTCCAACAAAAGATCCTTCAATCTGCTATCGTCTGGCGAAGATCTGACCGTTCACTGATTCGGGACTTCCATGCAGGGTGATAGCTTCTGGCCCTTCGTCGACGCTTCTACGGCCTCTAGCGACAACGACCATGACTGGTGACGAAACCCTCTGTTTTGCTGCTGTCCTCCATGCCCCGCCATAGTACTGGGAGTCGGCCATCAAAAGTATTGATAAATATGAGCCTTAAGCAAGTGCAATTACTGTCATCGTTCGATTCTACTGTGGTTGCTTTCTGTTGTTCGACCGTTGTGCCTCCACTCCTCACTCACCAGAGTCCGCTTCCGCCGAGGAGCTTCTACGACAGGTCTTCTACGAAAGTCATGCAGACGACTCAATTGGCGACTGAAGAGATCTATAGGTGTTTGAGGGGCAGGGTCGAGTTGAGTGTCCTGCAGTGGTGACAACCCATCTGCATCGTCCTAGAACTATTGTTCTTGAACCGTAAATTGTGTCATATCTGAATGCGACTTGAGGATATTGTCGACACATTGCTACCTCGCGCACGAGTCGTGAAGCCGTTGATGCCGTTGATGCCGTTGATGCAATGAGCGCCAACAATCTCCCGTGAACGTTTTACTGTTGTACACAGCCTTCCTCGCCTTCCAAAGCATGGTCAAAGTTAAGTTTTGCCGGGACCGCCATCGGTCCGCTCGTACCTGAAAAACTGTACAACGTCGTCTCTTGAAATGTTGACTGCTTTTATCTCAATCTTCTGATAATTGATGGTGGTCGTGATCGTAAGGAACGCTTTGGGTCTTCGTCGTTTGCTCGACCGAGACAGACCCTTACTGCGGGCTATGCTACTTGAGCTTGTGTGTTCAGCCAAGGTCGATCTACAGATACCTTAATCATTACTCATAGTGGTAAACGCGCCGTTACTTTCGTTTCAAGTATACAAGATCAGACAACAAAATGAAGACCACCCTCGCCGCAGCACTGCTACACGCAATGATGGAAATGGCGCCATTTTTGGAGAGCTGTCTCAGAGGCCATGTTGGAGCCTCTGAAATTCCTTGTCCTGCCTTTTTACTCTCAAAGGAAACATTCGATTTCTGACTCTATTAGTCGTCATATTCTCGCTGTCTGGAAGGCTGTTATTACTCAAAAGCCTGTTGGGCACTGCTTGGCATCAACCCACGGGTTGCTGCACCTGCATATCAGAGACTTAATTCTTGATTTCAGAGCAGACTCTATCACTAAAGACTTCTTGATCTTTACGGGAGTTTAACTTGTATAGGAAGCAATGACTGGACTCATTCGAACATAAGTTCTGCCTGGACGTAACATCCACGCTTCTCAACCAAATGATTTTCAACACTGTTGCGAAGCATGCCGGCGTGCTACTCCTTGCCCTGGCCATCTCAGTACATGCAGACCTCAACATCGACCATATATGCACGACAGCTCAGAAAGCCAGACAAAATGCCGCCTTCATCACAGCCAAAAGCGTGGCCGAGAAGGGCATCATCAGGACTGATGCCATCAACACGAACAATCTTGAGGCCTCGGAGATCTCCATAGAAGAAGTCCATCGTGTGAACAGACTCATGGCGACCTTCTTCAAGGTGGGTGGCACTGATCCGAACTACGGAAAGGCGTTGTTTGGTATCGAGCGTAAGTTGCCCTCTCTACTAGCACATTAATGTCCAATTTTTGACATATACTCCCTCTAGATGTCCTGAGCGTCATTTCCCAAGTCACCGAAAGCTCAATGCCCAAAATCTGGTGCGGGACCCCCGAAACAACCCAAGACGATCCCGACCCCTCTGGAAAATACGTAAAATATACAATCTACCCGGACACAGGCCTCCCCGTCCTCAAAAACGGTGGACCATCCTTCATCTACATTAGTACCTTTACACCCAGCCCCCCCTCCCCGATGGATCCACAAATTAGCTAATCGCATCCCCCGTCCAGGCTACCTCTTCGGCAAAGACAAAGGCTACCAATGGGGGCCCCCTGGGGAATCCATCTGCGGCGGAAGAGACATACAACTCAAAGCCACCAGCGACGCGGCAGTGCCCGACGAACATTTCTTCATCTTCTGCGACTACGCCTTCACAAGGCCCGGCTCGGACGCCCTGCCCGCCACCTTCGCAGGTCGCAGTGCAGACCTGTCTGCGTACCCGGGCACACCACTGATGGACGTCACCACAAACCAGGATGGAGACCAGGTGTATATTGTGGAGGGCAATGGACCGAATACGTTGAAGCATTATT
>JAABUP010009680.1_pt1 | contig 11722 bp, 13 predicted proteins | sample 5559201 | NCBI WGS metagenome assembly JAABUP01 (sample SAMN10711887, study PRJNA513373) | rock metagenome | isolation source: Antarctica rocks | place: Antarctica | reverse complement strand
AGATGAACGTCGTCGAGGTATGCTTCATTGCACTTAAATCTTTGTACCTTTGCAATGTTCAAAAGTGCCATCTTCATCTGCAATTGTACACGTCTCTTCCAATGCTGATCTCTTCCGTAGCCGCCATACCACGCCGTTTGACGAAGGGCCCTTTAGAAAGTGATGAGTACGTTATCAACAGTGCCTGATACCTAGAGCATGATGTTGAGATTGCAGTCCGCTAGCTACATCATCACAACTCTCTACCAGTCAGAGTTTGTCAAACGAACCGCAGACACCAACTCCTCTATCTCCTTCGAACCCAACACCCCTCACTCCCGAAGCGGCGTCGGCGAGCCTTGCGCATCCCGCAAAAGACTTTAGTTATCTCCTGAGACCAGAGAACTACCATCCTTTGACACAGCTGGTACATTGACCACACAAGAGCAGCATCTACCATCACGGCTGATGCAGTATAATAGGAGGTCCCTCCAGCATTCCGCAGCTCCTCCCACCAACCTGCCCCTGACACTCCAATCCCCAAGCTTCTATCCACCGGCCACTTCCGCACCGCCGCAATCGCTGCTGCCATCCTTCTCACTACCGCCACAGCTCCAACAGACCATGCCCGGATCTTCTCCCTCCTCTACATCCGCCTCGTAGCGCTTACTCTCATCAATGCTACCCTGCTCGCTGCCCAGGAAGTCAAAGCACTCGAAGATCTGAACTCAGTCTTCTACCACGATCCGGTTACTGACGAACATCTTGTACCGTGGGAACTGCGAGTACTTGCCGTCAGACTGCAGGGTATTGGGTTCGGAGATTGGAGAAGAGGAGTGATGGGGTATTACGAGTTAGCTCGGGCGGCACGGATCGAAGTGCGTAAGGCGAATGGAGAAGAGAAGACGATGTGGAAAGCACGGTTGAGAGATCTGGGGATTAGAGTTGGCAATGCGTTAGTAGAGATGGGAGATCTGGAAGGGGCTGCAAGACATCTGAAGACGTTGAGAGGACATGGAGTGGAGACAGAAGAGGATCGATCCATGCACAGCAGGCTGGCCTTAATCTATCTCAGGATCGGCGATGTAGCTGCTGCAAGAGGATACGCGGAGCAAAGCCAGAGAAGCCAAGCGGGAAACACCGCCACGAGCGTTCTCCGTCCATTACTGAGCATGACGGAGGGCCAATACGACGCCGCTGTGGAAGAATGGAGGGAACTCCGTGACGCCTCATCTGAGCAGAATACCGCAATGAACACGCAAAATTTGGCCGTCTGCCTACTCTACACCGGCCGACTCAACGAGGTAGATCGTCCTCCCTTACTGCTAAGACCTGGTTCCCTAGCTAACTGTAAGATTGCAGGCTCGCAAGCTTCTAGAATCCCTAGTCGAAGAAGGCCATTCTTTTCATGGTCTCACCTTCAATCTTTCCACAATCTACGAGCTTTCCACTGAGAAGGCCAGGGCCTTGAAGTTGGATTTGACGGATAAGGTGGCGGCGCAGCCGGAGAGTGAAGCGGGATGGGAGAAGGCGAATGTGGATTTCAAGCTGTAGGAGGTTCGATAGCGCCTCCAAGCTTTTCATCAGAAGATGACGATGACTGCCATCTGATGATGCTCAAGGATTGTCACTCGTCTGTTCCTGGGCCCAATATCCAAACCCCTCTCCCGAGTCAAGACTCTATCTTACATCACAGTGAAAAACATGTCCACTCCTCCTGTCTAGCACTCCCGACATCTCTCGATACACCTCATCACCTCCCACCGTCCTTGTTTCTTTCCCTAAGGCCGGCAAATCGAACGGACTGTCTGACCCTATTACGGAGAGTCTGGCCACAGAGGATATCATGGTGCTATAACAATCACCGAGGTGTGATGATTGTCATCCCATCGTTGACCCTGATCTTGAACCTCCTTTCATTAACACCTGTTACATCGTATACATGTCATTCTCGTGAAGCCAGGACGCGAGCAATGGAATCGGGACTTTGGTGAGAGATGATGGGGCCGGGTGCTTCCATGTTGACAGCGATAACGTAGAAACCGGAAAGGGGTTCTTAGCCGTGATGAGTATCACGGCCCGTTGATAAAAGTGACTACCCTGCAAACGCTCAGTCAGGCACTGACCTGAGGCGCCAGTGAGAAGCTGCGAAGTCTTTCATCCTACACGGCGGGTATCGGGTAGGTTGTCTCGTGGCTTCGTGGCTTCGTGGCAAACTTTACGTCTTATATCTATCTCCTTCCACTTTATTCTCATCTAATCCACGCTGACAATGTTGCCGATTCGACCGACATTTTGTCCTCTACAAGGCCACATAGCACCCTAACCCCTACATAATATACACAAACACCACACCAGCGTCCCATCCCACCCCACCGCACCTTCACCTCACCTCACCTCACCTGACCCACGCATGATTCCACCCCTCTCTCGCCGGCCCCTCCGTCTGCACCCTCGTATACTCCACCGGCACGCCCCTCCAAACCCCCTTCTTACTCATCGCCACCCGGAACAACCTGCCGCCATCCCCGACCCCCGTCCTCAACTCCTCACATGCATCCCGCATACTATTGTACTGCCGCTCCAACTCGCGCTCCTGCGCGGTGAGCAGGTGCCGCCGGTGCAGGAGGTAGGCGCGGTGGATCGTCCAGTGGCGCAGGGCGCGCAGGCGCGAGAGGCGCAGGGGCCGCGGCGTGAGGGGGTGTTGGAGGTGGTAGCGGATCAGTGCTGTCGGAGGGGAGGGGTTGGTGTTAGTGAGGGATGGAGGGGGGGGCTTGGGTGGATGGGTGGATGGGTAGAGAGGGCTTGGATTGGTGGAGTGAAGGTGGGACGGGCTTACTTATGCGTTTGTCGCCCTTTTGCGTTCGTTTTTTGGCCATTGTCTGCGCTGTTGAGGAGAAGGGTGCGACGTGTTGGAATGATGGTGTTGGTGCAGCGGCGTTGGTGAGTCGCGATGAGAATGTATTCAATGGCGCTTGCGACGGGACGGGTATTCGGAAGGCCACAGCAAGAGATCGTAGGACTGGTGAGATGTGCATGTTGGGTGTTTGCTGGTGCGGTTGGGTTTGGTGATGAAGCTTCAGAGATACATAAGGTACTCTGTGCTTGATACGTTTGGGCGTGCAACCCACTTGTGCAAAGCTACTCCGACCACCGTTTCACAACAGCACAGCAGAGCGCTTCATTCAACTGAAATTTCGAGTCACTATTTGGCGAAGGTAGTCATGGTTATGGGTTCGAGGAAGTTGGGTTTTGTTTCAGCACGTGTCACAGAATCTTGGAACATGGGAGGCCAATGTGGCGTAAGACGCCCTCCTGAGAACCGCTCAGATCTAGTAGAAGAAATTCCAGCCCTAGGAACACCCTCCGAATGGAATTATATCAAGGAAGACGCTTCTGACGATATGAAAATCATGGCGTGTTCGCTATCGATCCACGTTTCTCTTACTACGATCATAGTCCAATATCCTCCGCTTTCGATGCGTCTGTGCTAGTTTCCAACGGGAGTACAAAACTACCGTGTCCTTCAGTACAACGAATAAGCAGCCTCCCACGATGGTTCTTCCCCATCGCGTTTGTAATAAACCACTTCGACCTTTGTAGAAGGGAACTGAAGGTGTGGTCCATGAGTGAGGTAAAGCAGCTTTGAGTATCGCACCCATAACGGCAGAGACGGTGGGGAAAAGAAGAGCGCCAAGAATGGTGTCAGCGAGTTGACTAGTTGAGATAATCAGGTTGTTCTGCCTCTGTCCTAGCGGCTGCAAACCTGGTGCTTGCTGCTGGTTTTGTTGAGCTCCCCCTTGAGCAGCGGGAGCTTCTGCAGCGCCGGCTTGACCTTCGGGTTGTTGTGGCTGTTCATTGCCACCTTCAGCTTCCTCCTCGAAAACTTCAACCTCAAGGTTCAGCTCCATCATGACGTCTTCTTGCTCTCCTTCTTGGCCATTGTTTGCTTCTTGCTGTCCAGGACCGGCGGCGTTATCATTATCATTTTCGCCGGCACGCGGCTGGACCTCCTTAAGCCATCTCTTCTCCCGCTCTCCGAACACTCTTTCGTAGATCTCATTGTATGCGCCTCTTATATACGGTAGAGCCGCTATCGTCATTGCTGCACTCGGCGGCCAAAGTTTGACATCCATCCTCTGACTCTCAGCACTCTGAGAGGCCAAGAATAGTATTGGCATGACCGGCAGGATGTTATCTGCCATCTTCGTCCTTGCCAAGACCAACATGAGAGGTATACCCGGGACCCCAATCAGCATCTTCAAAGGCATCTTGTTTTGGGCATGGTCCAAGATACGCTGCGCGTCCTCGGTCCCAAAGACAGCGTAAATTGTACTGATGCCATGAAAGAAACAGCCAGTGAAGACCGTCCCGGCAAGTGTGACGAAAAGCCCGGGCACAACCAATCTCCCCGTAACGCGCTCAATAGCGTTTACACCTTCGACAACAAGACTTCGTGGGCGCGCGACAACGATCTCGGATTTGCATTGTGGACATAATATCTTGGCCGGAATTGCGCGCTTGCGCGAGTTTGGGGCTTCCAGGTCGGCAACCCAATCGAGGAGGCAAGACTCATGAGCTACCAGGGCGCAAGGGCAGGGAGATCGCCAAGCGGAGGATGAAGGAGTGTCTTCAGTCTCATCAGTAAAGCAGATCCAGCATTTGCGAGGCTCATCGTCTGCAGAGGGCGGAGCAGCTTGCGAAGAAGTCTGTTTGTCTCGTTGCTGGTCTGCCGACGGGGTTGTCGAGGAAGTTGGGCTGTTCAGAAAGACTGTCTGTGAATCTTCGGAGGTCGTGGATGGTCTTCTGGCAGATTGCAGCCTTGACTCGTGTGAGGCAGAAGTGGGCGTAGGCTGATCAAGTGGGATAGATCGCCGTCGTTGCGGACTGGTAGACTGGGGCGGAAGTGAAGCCATCCTTCCAGGAAAGTGAGAACACACTGCACGGTGATGTATCGCAAGATCACCTCTTATTGACGATGTCTCTGCTGGCTGTAGAGTAGGCCATCAGTGTTGTAGAGTTCAGGCTGATGGATAGACAAATGTCAGGCGTGGCTCAAGCAAATATGACCACATCGACGTAGTACCGCGTGGCCCGAGGCTGGGTGACAGATATCGTGGCACACTCTAGCAAGGCCGCTCACCAAAACATGTCTTTAACGCATTGAATAGCAGCGTATATATTGAATACTAGTACTTTGTCTGCAATCCTTTGCGCTCAGTACATTGGCATCTAAGTAATGTGATTCTGGATAGATTTCTGTAAAAATTTGTCCCCATTCTTGAGTGATCTCGCTAGAGTGTGCCATCATTTCTGTCACCTAGCCTCGGCCCTTGCGGTTGTGGCTCGCTTGACGACCAATGGCCGGCCACACGCAGTTCTACGAGGTAGGAGTATGAGCGTAAACTACAACAATCGTTGAAAACAGCATATTTTTATTCGAGCTTTGGCGTGGATATCCATAACTGTCATAACCAAGTAGGGTGCATTATCAGCTGCTATCACGATTCAAGTGTGCAGCAGTGGATAATGCTCGTGCTTGACTCCTTCCCAGTTCTTCTTTCTCCGAAAATGAATGCTGGATCTTGAAAATAAGATTTGCAGCGAAATCGATTCCTGCCCTGGCGAAGAGGCCTTGAGGAAATTCCCTTCTGGCCTTGCCTAGAAGTAGCCCTAGCTGGTGGTTAAGCCATAAATCAATCTTTTTTGTCAATCTTGCTTTCCCGTTTTCACTTATTCCTCCACTCTGTGCATTCGTGTTGCGTGGCAGTTGATAAGATGGATGATTCGGAACCTACGCGAAAATCAGGCCGCAAGCGTAAAGCAAACAAAAAGTATTCCATCGATGCGTTTGAGGGTCTTGACCTACTCAGCACTGATTCCGAAGCGGGAGCTGGGGCACAAGCGGAAGAGGATCCTGGAGACGATGAAGAATTTGCTATAGAAACTGTTGCTGATGCCGCCGAGACTCCTGAAGAGGATGACTTATCCGTGGTTGAGGGGTCTGAAGCATCAGATGGGTCTGCTGTAGCCACACCGGTCGAGGACGACGGGGATGCAATGTCCATAGATAGTCTAGGAGAACCCGCGGAAGTCATTCAAGGAGGATTGTTCAGCACTCCCCAAAGAGTTGGTCCTTATCAGACCAAAGCTTCACGTAAAAGCCAGGGCGTACATATCCGAGGATTGCCTGATCCTACACAGTATGCGGGCAAAGGAGACACATTAACCTACCTGTTTGGTACAGGCACTGAAGAACTGTTGAATCTGGTAAGATCCAGGGATAAATGGGCCAGCGATCCGACTTTGCCTACTCGAGAACCCAATAAGCACGGTGCTGGAGGCATGTGTCATAGTTTTTCCCATACCGAGGAGAAGAGAAAGATGGAGGCTACCATTGGGTGGGATTGGTACTACAACCATGGTGGTAGAGATAAGCTGGCTAAACGGCAGAAGATGCGACACCTCAGCTTAGAAGAAGGACATGAGTACTTGCCTCGACCGGCCAAGGGTAGTCAGAGCTTCCTCATCGGTCCTTACGGCAAACCGAGCCTGTACACTTTAGCAACAGGGAAGGCTATGAGCGTCGGAGATGCCTGGAAGTCTGTGGCTGAGGTATCTGGTGAAGAAGGTGGAGGAGAGAACTCACGGAAGGGACGAAGAGAAGGTTGGATCCTCAATATTGGTCGTAAGATACAATGCATGGACTGGGCACCCAATCAAAGCGGCGGCATGCAGCTTCTGGCCTTATCCACACCTGGTTCGGCTTCAGAAGCGCAACATGGCCACCCCCAGGCGCACGGAGAGCCACTCAAGGCCCCTGCATATACTGCTTCACCGCCAACGCCAGCTTGCATCCAGATATGGGCCTTCTCAGCTTCAACAGTAGCTGGACGAGAGGGCTGGCTAGATGTGAGTCGAACCCCAAAGTTGCAAATGGTCGTGTGCACCGAATGGGGTGATGCAAAGCAATTGAAGTGGTGCCCGATGCCGCGTGACTTGCGAGATGATGATGGCGATGGTAATGTAACCCTGGGCCTACTAGCAGGAATATGGGGAGATGCGCGGGTCAGAGTCCTGGATCTTCGGATTGAGAGAGATTGGGACTCGCCAACCAGCTACGGTCAGCCTTCCCTCCTAACCCTACGATGACAGATGCTCACAGCCACACACAGTCAAATTTGACTCAGCAGCATTCGAAGCCCGTCCACCAAAAACCCTATGCACATGTCTAACCTGGCTCTCCAGCAGCGATCTAGCAGTCGGCTGCGCGAACGGCTTCGTCGCCATCTGGAGCATCTCCCACCCTCCACCCTCACACACCGACCTCCCAACCGACGATCCCTCTCTCCTCTCATCATCACCCCCCATACCCTGGTTCTACCAATACATCCACCCAACCTACATCCTCGCCATCACCTCCGCCTACCCCTCCAACCCACACCTCCTCATCACAACCTCCATGGACGGCTATCCGCGCCTCACCGACCTCCGCGCCCCGACCACCGACACCGTCCTCTCCACCCGCAGCCGCATCGGCCCCGCCGTCCTCGCCTGGTGCGACCCCCTCTCCGCCGCCATCTCCGCCGAGGAGAACGACTTCATCCGCGTCTACCCGCTGCGCCGCTTCTTCTCCAGCATCAGCGTCGCTCGCCACGAGTCTTTCGTCCTCAGTCTCGCCGTCGGGACAGCCCATCCGTTCGTCCTGGCTGGGGGCGCGGATGGTGCGGTCGTAGCCACGAATCCGATGAGGAGGGTGCTGAATAGTAAGATACCGCAGGCGCAGCAGATTTGGTTTCAGCATGAGTGGACGAGGAAGGGTGGGGGCATGGTGAGGTTTATCGAGGGGTTCAAGGTCGAGAGTACGAAGTTGCTGAGGACGTTGGCGGGGGATGCGAAGGTCAAGGATGGGACTGTTTTTGCTACTATCCATGAAGAGGAGACTGGTGTTACTGCACTGGCGTGGAATCCGAATATAGTTTGTGGCGGGTGGGCGGCTGCGGGTATGGGAAGTGGACTTGTTAGGGTTGAAGATTTGGCTTTGTAGCTTTTACGTACAGCAGTTAGGTAGATATCTGTACCGTCTCAAGAACATTGACAGAGAAATAGCTCTAAGAGCAACCCAGAGATTCCGGAACATTCTCACACTCGGGTGTAGATGTGTCCATGATATGAAGCACGCCACCTCCGAATTTTGAGACTTTTCGCGCCACTCCACAACTCCACAACTCCATAGAACTCCGCTAATAGGGGACCAGAAGAAGTGGAAGAATTTGGCCTGCTCTAATGACCGGAACGTTTCTTCCTGAGAGCTTTCCGCTCCTTTTCTTTCGCTGTAATTGACAAGCTGCGTTAGTCATACTCTCTCACTCCTGTCTTCTCGCTATCACGTACCTTCATCGTATACTAAGAACTCATGCAAGGCTTTCCCAGCCGGCACCATTGGTAATACGGGTACTTTCTTGTCTGTCACCACCTCCAGTAGAGCCGGACCATCCGTGTTTAGTAGCCACTGCAGCTTGGACTCCACGTCTCCGGGAGATATACACCGTTCAGCCTGTACGCCCATAGCTTCTGCCAGCTTTACGAAGTCCGGGTTTTTCTGGTGCGTATGCGCGTACCGATCCTCGTAGAACAGACTCTGCCATTGCGTTACCATGCCTTGCTCTTCGTTGTTCAGGACGATGATCTTGACTCCGATATTGAATTGAGCGGCGGTGGAAAGTTCCGTCAAAGTCATGTTGAAGGACGCATCGCCGTCAATATCCACGACGAGGGCTTCGGGACGTGCTACCTTTGCGCCAATCGCGGATGGGAGGCCGTATCCCATCGTGCCTAAGCCCCCAGAGGTAATCATTGTTCGTGGATACCGCCAGCGAAAGTGCTGTGCGGCCCACATCTGGTGTTGACCAACACCGGTAGTGATGATGGTTCGGTCTTTCATGTCCTCCGTCATTCTACTGAGCTTCTCGATCACCGTCTGTGGTTTGATCAAGCCATCAGAAGTCTCTTTCTCGTAGTTGAACGGGAAGCGAGCCTTCCAGTCACTGATCTGGCTGAACCACTCCGGTCTTGCGCTCTTCGTCTGGATATAAGGGAGAAGCAAGGCGAGATTAGTAGCTACATCTCCTTCGACGGCTTCGGTTGCTTGCACGACCTTGTTGATGTTCTTGGGCATGATCTCGAAGTGAACTATGCCGCCTCGCTTCTCTGCTGCCGCCGCCTTTGCCTGTGGTGCAAACTTTGCAATGTTACCTGTGACGCGATCGTCGAATCGCGCACCTAGTGCAATGATCAGATCTGCCTCTTGCATAGCCATGTTTGCGTATGCCGATCCGTGCATCCCTAGCATATGCAGAGACTTCTCGTCGAGCTCATCGAAACCGCCAAGGCCCTGGAGGGTGGTCGTCACAGGTATAGAGGCTTTTTCTGCAAGTTCCTTTAGAAGCGTAGGACCTTCGGGCAACGCTATTAAGCCTTGACCAGCGTATAGCACCGGCTTCTTTGCGATATTGATCATATCAGCAACACGCTTAATGGCACCATCCAATTGCCTCTTGCTCAGATCTCTGGCTGCCAGAGTCGCCGCACTAGGATGTGATGGCAGTGTGCTAGCCATTGGAATTGGCCTTCTGAGGATTGCGGCCGTCACGTCCTTCGGAAGATCCACTAACACAGGCCCAGGTCGCCCACTTGTTGCAATTTCGAAAGCCTCCTTTATTCGCCTTGGCAGCTCTGCGACGTTCTTGACCATAACATTCCATTTTGTACACGCCCTTGATATCCCAATCACATCGGCTTCTTGAAAAGCATCCGTCCCGATAGCGCTTGTTGGGACCTGACCACAGAAAACTACCAATGGAGTGCCATCTGACAGCGCATCTTGCATAGGTGTTATGACGTTCGTAGCGCCGGGTCCTGATGTTACAAGTACAACGCCAGGCTTACCCGAAGCTCGAGCATAGCCCTCTGCCATGTGTCCAGCGCCCTGTTCGTGCTTCGGTAGTATAAAATCGAAGTGTTTTGAGTTGTAGATAGCGTCGAAGACAGGTAAAATGGCACCGCCAGGGTAGCCGACTGCACAACTATGTCAACTTCTTGACGCTTGGACATGCGGAAAACTTCAAGGACGACGTACAAACATGTTTTACATCCTGCCTCAGCATCATCTCGTGGAATATCTCACCTCCGCTGAGTCCAATGAAACTGTGTAGAGTAGAATAGTCAGCTCATTAGTCTTCTAGTGTGGACCTTGAGGGCATTGTCAGCGCTAGCTTACGACTCGTCCATCTCCGGTAATTTTGCATTTTGTAATGGCTGAACATCGTTCCGTCTCGATTCTTGGTTGAATGCTGGACTTGGTACGGGTCTAGGTTGTCTGAGTGAGTAGTCTTGAAGTCAGTGAGTTGTTCCGTGCCATGGGCGAGAAAACATAGCATACGCAGCCGCTGTCGCAGTACTCTGCCCTCGTCTTGTCGGGCTTGCGACGTTTTGCTTGACGATTGCATCTGCCGTCCGCCTGTAGGGAGTAATAGCTGCAGCGGCAGGAGACGAAGAGAATTGTTGCGCAGGCGATGGACATAATGGTTGCCGGCGCCATACCGAGCGTAGAGTGCTCCGAGCAGGCTGTGAACGTAGCATTGTTGAACGATATGATGAAGAAAAAGAGATCAGCTCTAGTAGAGCAATTAAGGTAGTAACGAATCTGAGTCACACGATATGATGTGGGGATAATTCAATTGTGTTTGGACGGTGAAGCGGCAAAATTATTGGTCCAACGCTAGCGCATCCCGGATCCGATGTCGGGCGTCTTTCTGGGTTACGACAGGGATGACGCTACGGTAAGGTACCTTACCTTACTCATCATTGGCACTTCACATCTTTCTAGATAAGGAGACTAGGGCACTACCAGGAGCTATCCAGGAACTGAGGCACCAGTGATAGAAGTAAGTAATCGGCAGCAACGATCTGAGGTGCAGCATAATTATGAACTGTCAGCCAGTAGCTGAGTATAAGAAAATCTCAGAGAAGAGTGAATAAGAGGGCCAGGTTGACATCAAATTTATTGGAGGGTCTCGATACAGACTCTAATTGTCACGCTGACCATCTCAGATTGCTTCTCTTACGGAAAGAGCAAGTTTCAAAACCCTGGGTTAGACACAGCAAGCGAGGTGCTCCCCTCGAAGTCCGCTACATAACAATCTCACCCGAATCGGAAGGAGTTCCTTCCAAAAGGGAGAGTCCCTGATACGTTGCCCAGGGCACAGCTTGTGTAAATACCGCCCCGTTCCCTCTTCTTTCATTCCTTCCCGACACTCTGCACTCATTCTACACGGTGGACTTATTGCGTTCGAAACTCGTCGACGATAACCTAGAGCAGTCAAACCTCGAAGATAACGAAACACTTGGCTGTATCACCGTCACCTTCACCATCACCTTACGGCCATTACGACCAACAGAACTCTCCACACAGCTGTGTTTCGGTTACTTGAGCTGATCGTAGTCGAGTCAGGTAAGTGATCATTGTACTGGCGTTCTCCTTATCATTGAAAGTAATTGCTCACTGATGTCAGTTACACGAACCCTCAGAATACTGCAGGATGGATGATCCAGTACCTTCCACGCTTACCATCATGGGTATCTATCCCTACGACGCTGTCCCAGTACAAACGGAAAGATGGACGAAGCTTTTGACCGAGTTTCAGCAGCGCTACCATCATCCAGTAGAATTCGTCGCTCGAAG